>Ga0126309_10000643_pt1 | contig 11585 bp, 11 predicted proteins | sample Plot56_FD_92541 | JGI IMG/M metagenome (GOLD analysis project Ga0126309, IMG submission 92541) | Serpentine soil microbial communities from UC McLaughlin Reserve, CA, USA - Plot56 | ecosystem: Environmental > Terrestrial > Soil > Grasslands | place: USA: UC McLaughlin Reserve, Lake County...
AACGTCGACACGCCCTCCAGCGGCGCGTCGCCGTCGATCTGCGCAACCGTGTCCTGAAAGGCAGCCGGCCCTTCGTCGCCCATCCAGAGGGCCTCGCCGTCGAAGACCGCCTCTGTTACCGGCAGCTCGCGGACGGCGTTCGCGATCCCGGGCAGCGCGGCCGTGATCTCGTTGAGGTTCCGCGTGTAGATCCCGACGTCGTCGCCGCGCCGATGAACCTGGATGCGGATCCCGTCCAGCTTCCATTCGACGGACGCGCGCTCGAAGCCGGCGACCGCCTCGCCGGTGGTGTCCGCCGTGGAGGCGAGCATCGGCAGGACCGGACGGAAGAGCTCGAAGCCGACCGCGCGGAGCCCCTCCTCCCCGGCCGACATGGCGATCTGCGCAGTCCGCGAGAGGTCGCCGGAGAGCATGAGCGCGCGTCGCGCGAGCTCGCCCGGGACACCGGCGGCCTTCGCGACCGCATCGGTCATCACGCCCGCAAGCGCTCCCTGCCTCAGCCCGCCGGTCAAGAGGCGCTTGACGAAGTCGGCCTCCTCCCCGGTGACCCGCCGGAGCACGCCTTCGAGCAGCTCCCGGCGCCTGGCGGCCGATCCGCCGCCACGCGTTTCGAGCACGCGCGAGATCGCGGCATCGAGGTCCGAGATCGTCACCGTAGGCTCCCCGGCCGGCACGACCTCGATCCCGTAGATGGTCGAGTAGCCGACGCCGACCCGACCCTGCCTCGGCACGCCGGTGAGAAAGCCGACGGCGATCGGCACCTCGCTCGGGTCGAGCCGCCGGAGCAGCTCAGCCAGGATCGCGACCTTGCGCGAGCGCGCGGGCGTGTCCGTGACGGCCCTCGAGGCCGAGACCACGTCGGCGAGAAGGGTCACGGCGGGCATACTCGCGGCTCGTGAGCAACGCTGTCGTCATTCCGCCCGCCGGCGGCGAGATCGTCGGCGACTCGGCCGACCGCCGGGTCGAGATCCTCTCCGACGACGAGACGCTGCACGCGACGTGGTCGCGCTTCGGCCCCCACCGCGAGGGCGCCGATCTCCACATCCACCGGCACCACACCGACATGTTCTACGTCTTCGACGGCGAGCTGACCGTCAGGCTCGGCACCGACGGCGAGACGGCGGTCGTCCCGGCGGGGACGCTCGCGCGCGTGCCGCCGCTCGTCGTGCACGGCTTCCGAAACGGGAGCGACGCGGAGGTCCGCTACCTCAACTTCCACGCGCCGGGACAGCAGTTCGCGGACTTCCTGCGCGCGCTTCGCGACGGGACGAGCTTTACGTACGACCAGCATTCGCCTCCTCGCGACGGCGGAAGGCCGATCTCCGAGGCAGTCGTCGGCGGAGCCCAGCGCCGCGACGGCATGACCGTGCTCGCCGACATCGAGGCGATCGGGATCGCGGAGCTCGACGCGGCCGAAGCACCGCGGACCACGCACGTCCACCGGCGCCATGTCGAGTCGTTGTACGTCCTGGAGGGCGAGTTGACGTTGACGGTGGACGGTGGCGAGCTTCATGCGGAACGCGGCTCCTGGATCCAGGTCCCGCCCGGTGTCCCGCACGCCGTCAACGGCGTCGGGCGTTACCTCGATCTCCACTCGCCGAGCTGCGACCTCGGCAGGTCAGACGAAGACGTTCCTTAGAGGTGTCCCCTCCGCCGTCGCCCGTTCGTCTTAGACGCGAACATCCCCGACGAAGGAGGAAGCCGTGAAGTACGTGCTCTTGATCCACCAGGGCGACACCCCGACTCCGCGAGAGCCGGACGCGTGGGGACGCCTGTCGGAAGACGAGCGGAAGGCGGTCTACGCGGACTACCAGGCGATCAACCAGACGCCCGGCGTCACGCCGGGGCTCGGTCTCGATGATCCCGGAACCGCGACCACCGTCCGCGTCGACGACGGCAAGACCCTGACCACCGACGGGCCGTTCGTCGCGGTCAAGGAGGCCCTCGGCGGCTACCTGATCTACGAGGCCGACGACCTGGATGCGGCGATCCAGCTGGCCGCGCGCATCCCGGCCGCCCGCCTCGGCGGCGCCGTCGAGGTCCGCCCGGTCGTGGAGTACTGAGCGATCCTCGAGCAGGTCTTCCGGGACGAATGGGGCCGCGTCGTCGCCGCCCTGATCGGCTTCCTCGGCGATTTCGACCTCGCCGAGGAAGCCGCGCAGGAGGCGTTCGCGATCGCGGCCCAGCGATGGCCGCGGGAGGGAACACCGGACAACCCACGCGCCTGGTTGGTCATTACCGCGCGCAACCGGGCGATCGACCGGATCCGGCGGGACCGGACGCTCGCCGAGAAGGCCCGCTTGCTGGACGTCCCCGAGCCCGTTGAGGAAGACATGGACGACACGTTGATCGCCGACGAGCGGCTCGAGCTGATCTTCACCTGCTGCCACCCCGCGCTCGCGCTCGAGGGTCAGGTCGCGCTCACGCTCCGCACGCTCGGCGGCCTGACCACGGGGGAGATCGCGCGGGCCTTCCTCGTCCCCGAGGAGACGATGAAGAAGCGGCTCGCGCGGGCGAAGCACAAGATCAAGGCGGCCGGGATCCCCTTCCGTGTCCCGCCGCCTCACCTGCTGCCCGACCGCCTCGCAGCGGTGCTCGCCGTCGTCTACCTGATCTTCAACGAGGGGTACGGCGGCCGCGGGGACCTCGCCGCCGAGGCGATCCGGCTCGGGCGGGCGCTGGCAGAGCTGATGCCGGACGAGCCCGAGGTGCACGCGCTGGTCGCGCTGATGCTGGTCAACGACGCCCGGGGCAACGCACGCTTCGCCGCCGGGGCGATCGTCCTTCTCGCCGACCAGGATCGATCGCTCTGGGACACGGCCCAGATCGACGAGGGACGCACGACGCTCGATCGGGCGCTCGCCCTCGGCGGACGGGGCGGGTACGCGATCCAGGCGGCGATCGCGGTGCTCCATACCGAGGAGCCACAGGACTGGGAGCAGCTCGCTGCGCTCTACGGCGAGCTCGCCCGTACGACACGATCGCCGATCGTCGAGCTCAACCACGCCGCTGCGCTTGCCGAGGCGGGTCATGTGGAGGATGCGCTCGCGCGGGTCGAACGGCTCGACCTCGCCGGCTATCACTACCTCCACTCGACGCGGGCGGAGCTGCTGCGCCGGCTCGAGCGAGGCGAGGAGGCGCGTACCGCCTACGAGCGCGCGCTCGAGCTCGTCCACTCCGGCGCGGAGCGCCGGTTCCTCGAACAGCGGCTGTCCGAGCTCGGAGCCTGACTATCCGCGCGCGAGACGCGGGAGCCGGTCGTAGAGGCGCCTCGCGACCTCGGAGTGCTTCAGCCGCCGGCGAGCGTGGATCGCGGCAAGCAGGCCCTCGCTCGCCACGCGGCCGCGAACGGTGCGCGCCAGACCGATGCCCTGGTAGACCGGATCGAACCGATCGGTGAGCGGCCGCTTGTGCGGGGCGTCGGTCCCGAGGAGCTCCACCCGGGTGATCCCCTCGGCCGCCGCCGCCTCGAGCGCGGTCAGCTTCGCCTCCAGCCCGGGACCGAACTGCGCGTAGGCCGGATCGAACGCCATTGCCACGCCGTACATCGCGCCCTCGAAGTGGAGCGCGAAGGCGAAGGCGATCGGCCGGCCGCCGCACCGGACCACCGTGATCCGCGGCACGTCGAGTTCGGCGAGCGCGAGCACGGCCGCACGATGGAAACGGAGCCCGGTCGACGTGACAAAACCGGACACGTCATGCCGTCCCTCCCAGCGGGCCTGGTGGACCCGGTAAGCGTCCTCGAGCGCGCGGTCGAGCTGGGCGCGAGTACGCGCGACGACGACCTCGACCGGCGCGAGCTCCGAGACCTTTCGGAGCCGCCGCCGCCGCTCGCTGCGAGCCTTCGACGAGAACCTCTCCCGATAGACCTCGTCCCACGTGCCGTGCAGCTCCATCACGGGCGCCTCGAGCCGCTCGATCAGCCGGAGCGCACCGGGCGGCAACGCTCCGACGAGCCGGCTGGACGCGGTCAGGCCGAACAGGTTCGCGAAGTCGTCCCCCGACGACTCGGCCTGCTCCAGCAGCGCCGCCGCGGTAGCCGCGTCCTCCCGGCGGCCCACGAGCACGTCGCCGAGGAGCGCCCCCAACGAACCGATGAACTCGGTCACACGGAGCCCCAGCCGCTGCCGGGTATACAGCGGGAGCGCCCCCACCAGCCGGTCGCCGCGGTACGCGACGTGAACGGCGAGCTCGCCGCGGTCGCCGTAGTGGCGCCACCACTCGAGTAGCCAGCCGTGCAGGAGAAACGGGCTCGGGCGAGGCATCGCGCGAACGAGCTCGTCCCAGCCGCCTGCAAGTGCGGCGAGCCCGGCTTCCGACGTGACGGTCTCAACACGCAGCTTCACCCCGGCGGCCGTCGGCGTGGCAATTGCCTGCACCGCGCCGCTCTCCTAGACGAGGCCGAGCGCGACGCCCACCAGCAGCCAGGCGACGACCAGCGCGACGAGGACCCACAGCAGGAACGCCGCCTCGCCGACCGGCAGCCACCTGATCTCGACCTCTTCGATGCGGAACCAGAGGCGCCGCTCCGTCGGAGGCGCCTGCTCGCGGGCGGGCTCGACGCGTTCCATGTCGCTCATCGTCCGGGCCTCGCGAGGATCGACGAGAACGTCTTCACGCAGATCGCGAGGTCGACGACGAGGTTCCGGTGCCGTAGATACCAGAGGTCGTAGGACAGCTTCTCGGCGGCCCCGTCGGCATCGGACGCGTAGTCGTGCCGAAGCTGAGCCCACCCCGTGATCCCCGGTTTCACGAGCAGGCGCCGGGTGAAGAACGGCACCGCTTCCTCGAGCGTGGGGATGAACTCCGGCCGCTCCGGCCGGGGCCCGACGATCGACATCTCGCCGCGGAGGACGTTCCACAGTTGCGGCAGCTCGTCCACGTGCGCCCGGCGAAGCACCCTCCCGACCTTCGTCACGCGCGGATCCTCCAGCTGCGCGAACGCCGGACCGGGCGCCTCGGCATCGGCCCGCATCGTGCGGAACTTCAGCATCGTGAAGGGTCGGCCGCCCTCGCCGACTCGCGTCTGCCGGTAGATGACGGGGCCGGGCGTGAGCCGGACGAGAGCCGCCGCGACGAGCATCAGGGGGGCGGCGAAGAGCAGGATGAAGGACGCGCACACGACGTCGAAGGTCCGTTTCGCGAAGCGTGTGTACGGCCGCTGCCAGAGGTGGAAGATGCTCATGAACCACGTCGGCTTGAGGTCGGCGAGGGGGATGCGGCCGAACGCATGGTCGAAGAAGTGCGCCTGCCCGACGAGCTTGAGACCCGACGCCGGCTCGTCGAGCAGCCGGTCGAGCGCTTTCGCGGAGCTCTCGCCGTCCGTGAGCACGACGAGCTCGGGCCGCTGCTCGTCGATGATCCGCGACAGCTCGGCGACGGACCCGAGACGGGCTCGGTCGTCGGGGGTGTCGTCCACCGCGCCCACGACGGTGAAGGGCGTGTTTCCTTCGACCGCGATTGCATTCGCGACGGCCTCGGCGGACGACGACGTCCCGATCACGAGCACCCGCCGCTTGCCGACGACCCGTTGGGCGACGGCTTCCCAGATCGTCATCAGCGCGAAGACCGACAGCGTGAGCGCGAGGATCGTCGACGTGGACATGCCGAGCCCCGGCACCCACATCGCCACCGCGGAGACCCCGATCATTCCGGTTACGGCCCCGACGGCAGTGCGGACGGCGGGTCCAAGCGTGAAGTGCACGGCTGCGAACGCGCTGCGGAGCGACACGAGCCAGATCGCTGCCAGAATCGTCGACGCAACGAGCGCGGTCGGCGAGGGGCCGAAGCGGTAGCCCATCAGCGTGTAGCACGGCACCCAGACCAGCACGACGCGTCCGGCCGCGGCGACCCAGCGCGGGTCGCCGACCCGGATCGCCGACGCGAGCTCAGCGGTCCACGAGTGCGCCGGCGCGTTCATCGTCTAGAACGGTTCCCCTCCGCCGACCCGGCGAGTCCCTGAACACAATCCGACCACGCCGTGAAACGAATCGTCGTCACCGGGCCCGCAGGCGCCGGCAAGTCCGAGTTCGCGAGCCGACTGGGCGAGCGGCTCGGGATCCGGGTCGTGCATCTCGACACGCTGTTCTGGAAACCGGGCTGGGTGGCGACCCCGCCGACGGAATGGGAGTCCCTGCAGCGTCGCGAGCTCGCGGCGCCGGAGTGGATCGTCGACAGCCAGGTCGACGACATGGTTCCCGAGTGGCTCGACACGGCCGACACGGTCGTGTTCGTGGACGCGTCGCCGCTGCGCTGCCTCTGGCGGGTCGCGCGCCGCCGGCGCAACCGAGAAGCGAGCGTCGGCGTGCCCGCGCAGACGGAGCCCGGGCCGGTGCACCGGGCGGTACTGAAGTTCGCGAGGAACCAGTGGCGCTACCGCACGGCCGTCAGGGCCGACCTGCTCGCCGAGCTCGCCCGCGAGCGTGACGGCCGGCGCGTCGTCACCATTCGCAGCCGGGGCGACACCGCCGCGTTCCTGGACTCGCTCTGAGAGACGTGGGGAACCTTGTAAGTGTGGTTGCCACCACCGCTTCTGGGCGTCTGACCGTCGAGACGATTTCGAGCGAGACGGCCTTCTCCGAGCTCGACGCGGAATGGGACACGCTCGTCCGGGCCGGCCCGAGGCCGAGCCCCTTCCTCCTCCACGCCTGGCTCCTGGAGTGGTGGCGCCACTACGGGGACGAAGGCGAGCTCGCGGTGCACGTTGCGTACCGCGACGGGAGGCTGGTGGCCGCGCTGCCGCTCTGCGTCTGCCCGAGGCGCGGCCTCCGCGTGACCTCGTTCATCGGCGGCGATCCCGGGCTCGCCGACACGCTCCTCGCCGACGGTGAGAGCGTGTCGACGGCCGAGGCGCTCGCCGACCGAGCCAGGGGAGCGGATCAGGACCTCGCGGAGTTCTCCGGTTTGCCCGCCGACAGCCGGCTGATCGCGGCGCTGGGGCCGTCCGCGTTGATGCTGATCGAACGGTCGGAGGCACCGGTGCTCGACCTCTCTCCCGACTGGGACAGCGTCTACACGACGAAGTTCTCGTCCAAGCAGCGCAGCCACCACCGCCGGCGCCGGCGGCAGCTCGCGGAGCTCGGGCGGGTCGACGTCGAGGTGGCACGGACCGTCGACGAGCTGAAGGCGGCGCTCGAGGACGCCTTCGTCCTGCACGATCTGCGCTGGCAGGGTCGCCCCGACGGGTCCGGCTTCACGACGCCGGCCGGCCGGCGTTTCAGCCACGCGGCCATCGAGGCGCTCGCACCGCTCGGAGTTCCACGGATCGTCACGCTGAAGATCGACGGGCGAGCGGTCGCCTTCCACTACTTCCTCGCCCTCGAGCGCCGGATCTACGTCCACCGGATCGCCTTCGACCCGCAGTTCAGCCGCTACTCACCAGGGGTCGTCAACACGCTCGACGCGATCGAGGCCGCGGCCGCCGAAGGCGCAACGAGAGTCGAGTTCCTCGGTGGCGCCGAGCGCTACAAGGTCGACCTCGCCGACCGGCTGGAGCCGCTGTACCAGGCGTTCGGCCTGGCCGGAAGCCTGAGGGGAAGGGCTGCGGTCGCCGGCTGGATGGGAATGATCCGCGCGCGGAAGCTGTTGAAGCGCTCGCACGCTCTCCGGCACTTCTACTTCGATGGGCTCGCGCCGGCGCGCAAGCTCTTCGGGAAGCACGCGTGAGCCGCTACCTGGTCAAGGCCGTCGCCACCCGGGCGCGCTCGGCCGCCTGGTCGCGGCGCGCCGACCCGAACGGAGAGCTGCAGAACGGCCTGCGGATCCTGTTCTACCACCGCGTCTCCGACGACCGCGACGAGCTCGCCGTCAGCCCGCAGAACTTCCGGCGCCAGATGGACCACCTCGCGACGGAGTCGTACCGAGTCGTCGACGTCGTCGAGGCGGCCGCGCTCCTGGAGCGGGGCGGCCCGTACCGCCGCACGATCGGCCTCAGCTTCGACGACGGCTTCCTGGACGTCGCCGAGGAGGCGCTTCCCGTCCTCGCCGAGCGCGGCTTCCGCGCCACCGTCTTCGTCTCGCCGGGGGTCGTCGACGGCTGGGCGGGCTTCGGGTGGTATCGCCGCTCGCAGCCGCCGCTGCTCGGCTGGGAGGAGATCGTCGACCTCGACCGCGAGGGAACGTTCCGCTTCGAGGCCCACACGCTCACGCACCCGAACCTGCTCACGTTGCGCGACGCCGCCGCGTGGGAGGAGATCAACGGTTCGAAGCTGTCGCTGGAGGCCCGGCTCGGGCGTCCGGTCGTCGCGTTTTCCTACCCCTCCGGGCTCTTCGGGGCTCGCGAACGTGGGCTCGTCGCCGCAGCCGGGTTCCACGTCGCGGTTTCGTGCGAGCCCGGTGTTAATTCGAGCGGCACCGACCGTCTCGCCCTTCGCCGCCGGCAGATCGACCGGCGCGACGACCTGCTCGACTTCCGGGCGAAGGTCGAGGGCGGGCACGACTCGCCGCTGCCGCTCCGCGGCGTCTACCGCAGGGGCCGCTACGGGATGGACGCAGGCGCAGGCAGCCTGCGCCTTGCGAGCTCCCGGGAGTAGAGCTCGACGTGAGCGCGCCGAAACGGCTCGAGATCGAAGGCCTGCTCGGCGCGCGCCCGGCCCGCCGCGCCGAGTCTGCGGCGGAGCTCGATGTCGGCGACGAGGCGGGCGAGCGCCCGGGCGAGGTCCTCCGGGTCTCCCGGCTCGACCAGTACGCCCGTCTCTTCCTCGACGACCTGCTCGGCGAGGCCGCCCACCCGCGAGGCGACGACGGGCAGCCCGGCCGCCATCGCCTCGAGCACGGAGACGGGCATCCCCTCGGACGAGCTCGCGAGCGCGAAGACGTCGGCGGTGGCGAGCAGCTCGGGGACGTCGCTGCGCTCGCCGGCGAGCGTCACGCGTTCAGCGAGGCCCAGGCGGCCGATCTCTTCCTCGAGCCGCTCTCGATCGGGGCCGTCGCCGACGATGACGGCGTCGAACGAGCCGGGCGCGAGCCTGCCGAGTGCCCGGACGAGCGTCACGAAGTCCTTGGGCGCTTTCAGCCGGCCGACGGCGACGATCAGCGGCCGCTCACGGCTGCCGGCTCGGACACGAGGCGCGCCGGCGACATCGACGGCGTTGGGGATCACCACCGTGCGGGCCGGATCGCACGTGCGCGCGGCCAGGCCGAGCTTCCGCTCGCGCTCGGAGACGCAGACGGTCATGGTCGTGAGCGGGCGGACGAGGCGATCGGCGACGCGGTAGAGGCGGCCGGTGGCGCCGGAGTAGGCGGCGAACGCCCAGCCGTGCACCGTGAAGATCCGGATCGGGACGCCGGCGAGAGCGCCCGCGAGACGGCCGAGCACGCCGGCCTTCGAGCTGCTCGCATGGAGGATGTCCGGGCGGTGGCGGCGGAGCAGCCGGACGAGCTCGACGACCCCGGCCAGATCGTGCGCCCCCACCGGCCGCCGCACGTGAGCGAGCGGTTCGAACCGCGCGCCGGCCGTAGCGGCCGCGTCACGAAGTGGGCCTGTTCCGTGAGCCGCGACGACGACGTCGAAGCGCTCGACGAGCGCCGGAAGCAGCGATGCCACGTACGTCTGGGCACCGCCGACCTCCGCGAGCGTGATCAGCAGCAGGATGCGCGGCCGCCGCGGCCGGGAGGCTGACGCCGACCCTTGCAAGTCGCCCACGCCGTCAGCGTTCGCCGTCGAATCGAGCTCTCCAACACCCTCGCGTGGGTCGCGACGGGGGGCGTCGTCCTCGTTCTCTTCCTCGCCGCCGGCGTCGCCCTCAGCCGCTCGCCGCTGCCGCTCCCGCTCGTCCTCGCCTTCGGGGTCGGACTGCTCGGAACGCTCGCTCTGGCGCTCGGGCGGTACGACGCGGCGGTCGCCCTCGGCATTGTGCTGCTCGCCGTCGTCCGGATCGAGCCGGCGCCGCCCGACCTCGTCTTCGGGGTCGTGATCGCCGTCGCGCTCGTCACCGCGCGGTTTCGTCTCGAACGTGTCCCCTTGAGCGCCACCGTGCTCGTCAGCGTGTTCCTCGCCCTGAACCTGCTCGCGGCCACCGGAGCGACGGACGGCGCCCGGGCGGTCGCGTTCTTTTCGATCACGTTCTACCTCGGCCTGCTCGCCCTCTGGCTCGCCGCGTACGTCGCGTCGGTCCGCTCGGCGCGGCTCGTCGTCCTCGCCTACCTGGCCGGCGCGACGCTCTCCGCCGTCGCCGCCTGCCTCGCGCTCATCGTCGCCTTTCCGGGCTCGGACGCGCTCGTCAGCGGCCCGCGCGCGCAGGGGCTGTTCAAGGATCCCAACGTCTTCGGCCCCTTCCTCGTCCCCGCGGCGCTGATCCTGATGGAGGAAACCGTGGCGCCCCGCCTGCTCCGCTTCAGGCTCACGACCAAGCTCGTGCTGCTGTCCGTCCTGACCGTGGGCGTCCTCTTCTCCTTCTCGCGCGCGGCGTGGCTCAACCTCGCGGTGGGCGTGCTCGTGCTGCTCACCGTGCTGGCGCTCCGCCGCGGCGGCGCCCGCAGGGCGCTGACGCTGCTGGCCGTCGCGCTCGTGGCCGGCGCCGCCCTGGTCGCCGTCGTCGAGGCCACCTCGATGACGAGCTTCCTCAGCCAACGCGCCGCCCTCCAGGACTACGACGCCCAGCGCTTCGGCGCGCAGGCCTCGGGTGTCGAGATCGCCGAGCGGCACCCGCTCGGGCTCGGTCCCGGCCAGTTCGAGCGCGTCTCCGACCTGTCCGCGCACAGCACGTACGTCCGGACGCTCACCGAGGAGGGAATCCTCGGCGTGCTGCTCCTGCTCGGCCTGCTCGTGCTGACGCTCGGCTTCGCCGCCCGGAACGTGGCCCTCGGCGTCGATACGTACGGCATCGGGTCGGCCGCGCTGCTCGCCGCCTGGTGCGGCCTGCTCGCGAACAGCCTCTTCGTCGACACGTTGCACTGGCGCCACCTCTGGCTCGTCGCAGCGTTGATCTGGGCGGGAACCGCGCTCCGCGAGGGCTACCCGGGGAGGTAGGCGTGAGTTCGACCGCGCGAGCCGACGATCACGATGCCCAGCGGGGCGACCTCGAGCCGGTCGAGCAGCTCCCGCAGGGCCAGGGCCGTCTCGGGGGTGTGGCGGTCGGGCCGGCAGACGATCAGCACGCCGTCGACCCGCTGGGCGAGCACCTGGCTGTCGACGAGCCCGAGCAACGGGGGGCCGTCGAGGAGCACGTAGTCGTACTCGGACTCCTGGATCTCCTCGAAGAAGCCGTCGAGCGCGCCGCCGGCCAGGAGCTGTGCGGGGTCGGGGGGAATTCGGCCGCTGGCGAGGACGTGGAGGCTGCCCGATCCGGTGCGCGCAGCGCTGAGCTGGAAGATCCCGCTGCTGCCGCCGTTCTGCGCCCCGGCGAGCACCTCGGACAGGCCCGGCGTCTGGTCGACGTCGAAGAGCTCGTGCAGCCGCGGCCAGCGCATGTCCGCGGAGACGAGCCACGTCCGGTGCATGGTCTGCGAGAGGACGAGGCCGAGCGCGGCGGTGACCTCGGTCTTGCCCTCACCGTGGAGCGCGCTCGTGACGAGCACCGTCCGCTGGTTCCCCGGCAGCCGGCGCCGAAGCGACGCCTGGAGCATCTGGTACGCCTCGTACTCGA
>Ga0126309_10000644_pt1 | contig 11578 bp, 11 predicted proteins | sample Plot56_FD_92541 | JGI IMG/M metagenome (GOLD analysis project Ga0126309, IMG submission 92541) | Serpentine soil microbial communities from UC McLaughlin Reserve, CA, USA - Plot56 | ecosystem: Environmental > Terrestrial > Soil > Grasslands | place: USA: UC McLaughlin Reserve, Lake County...
AGCGCTGCGCCACCTTGTAGCGGTGATGCCCGTCCGCGATGGCCGCCGGCACGTCGAGAGCCTTCTGATACAGCTTGATGCGGTCCGGATCGTCCACCCGGTAGATCACGTGGACGTTGCCGTCCCCGTCCCGGTGCCGGACGAGCGGCTTCGCGTTCGCCAGATCCTCCTGGAGCAGGGCTTCGAGACGTCCGCCGTCCTCGGAGACGAGCAGCGCCGGCTCCAGGTCGACGCGCATCGCCGAGAGCAGGGCGAGCCGGTCGGCCACCGCCTTGGCGAGCGTCTGCTCGTGAGGCCGGATGACCTTGGCGTCCGCCATCTCGACGAGAGCCAGCACGCCGAGCCGCCGGCCGCCGCCCGCGAGCTCGATGACGTAGGGATAGAGGGCGGGCCGATCCTCCCGCGCGATGACCTCTTCCTTCAGCCAGCGCTCATGGAGGTCGGCCGCGTGCGTATAGATGTCGTGCCCTGCCGGGTCCACCGGCCGGCTGAGGTGCACGAACTGATGCGGCGACTGCGCATGGAAGCGGTCCCGCGCGGCGTCGTTGATCTGGTCATACGGCGGGGCGGCCAGCTCGCCGGCATCGCCCACACGCGGGGTATAGCGGATTCCCTGAAAAGCCAGCACACGCATTGTCACCTCCGGAGAGCCCGGGGAAACCCGGGGAGAATCTATTCTATCCGCGATCCCGGGAGGCCGGCTGAAACCGCCAGGGGTTCAAACCCCTGGCTAACGAACGCCAACAATCGTCCCCCCAGGGGACGACTCCCCCGTCCCGCCCCTTCAGTGGGCGGTTTTTTCATAGATAGCCAGGGGTCTCGACCCCTGGCGGCTGGCGAGCTAGACCCGCTTCCGCAGCCAGCGCGCCTTCGCCATCCGGCGCTGGATGCTGCGGACCTTCCGTTGATAGCTCTTGCTCTTCACCCCGGGATGCCAGGTCTTCGGGCGGGGGAGGCTCGCGGCGAGCTCGGCGGCCTGGCGCTCGGTGAGGCTGGCGGCGGACTTGCCGAAGTAGTGGCGGGACGCTGCCTCGGCTCCGTAGATGCCGGGGCCGAGCTCGGCCACGTTCAGGTAGATCTCCAGGATGCGCCGCTTCTTCAGCTTGCGCTCGAGCTGCTTGGTGAGGAGCGCCTCCTTGATCTTGCGCAGCGGGTTGGGCGAGGGAGAGAGCCACAGGTTCTTGGCCACCTGCTGGGTGAGCGTCGAGGCGCCGCGGGGGAGCTCCTTGTCCTCCCAGGCATCTTCGAGAGCCGCCCGCATCTCCACCTCGTCGAACCCCTCATGAGCGAAGAAGCGGATGTCCTCGCTGACCAGCACCGCCCGCTTGAGGTTCGACGAGATCCGGGAGGTCGACACCCACGTCCACTTCGCCTTCCGGTCCGGGCCGAACCCCCAATAGGGACCGCGCTCGTAGCGCCGGATGAACGCCGTCGTCTTGGGATGCGTGTCGGTCAGGGCCGCCACGTCCGGCCAGGTCAAGGCCTCCCAGGCAAGGTAGGCGACGAAGAGGCCGAGGACGATGAGAAAGATCCGGCGCCACCGTCCCTTGCGGGCAGGGAGGACCGGCTCGCTCTCGTAGACAGCGGCCTCTTCGGCCGAAGGTTCATCCGGTGCGATCGACATGGGCGAGGCATGATGATACGACAGGGCGCAGTTCAGAGGATGTTCTGCCACTGACTTACCGGCGTCCGCGGCGCCCGCCAGGGGTCGAGACCCCTGGCTATCTAGAAGAAAAACCGCCCACTGAAGGGGCGGACGGGGGCGTCGTCCCCTTGGGGACGATTGTTGGTGTTCGGTAGCCAGGGGTTTCAACCCCTGGTGAAGGCGGGCACGGTCCCGGCGAAGCCGGCCTCTCCGGGTTTTGGCGGTGAAGGGTGGGGAACTTTTCCCCCCTCCCTGCGTACAAGCTCTTCAGAACCGCCCGCTATACTCGCACCCTTATGGCGACGCGCCTCGATCTCGAAACCCCGAAGCGGCCCGTGGAGCGCCCGGTGGGAAACCCGACGCTCGCGCGGTTCCTTCTCGATCAGCTTGCCGAGGCGGGAGTGGAGACCATCTTCGGCATCCCCGGCGATTTCATCCTCCGCCTCTGCCAGGTCATCGACGAATACCCTGGAATCCACTTCCGCACCCTGTCGCACGAGCCGGGCGTCGGCTTCGCGGCGTGCGGCGCGGCCCGCGGCACCCAGGGGCTCGGCGTCGCCTGCGTCACCTATGGCGCCGGCGCCCTCAACATGGTCAACGCCGTGGCCACGGCCTACGCCGAGAAGACCCCGATGATCGTCCTCACCGGCGGGCCGAGCCAGGACGAGAGATCGCGCGGCATCCTCGTCCACCACCAGGTGAAGAGCTTCGAATCCCAGCTCAAAGTCTTCGGCGAGGTCACCCACTACCAGGCCGTCCTCGACGATCCCCAGACCGCGGCCGAGAAGATCCGGTACGCGATCGACGTCTGCCGTCTCTTCTCGCTGCCGGTCTATCTGGAAGTGCCGCGCGACATGGTCGACCGCGAGATCCACCTCACGCCCGTGCATCAGCTCGAGGTGCCCGCGAGCACCGGAGCCGTCGAAGAGGCGGCGGCCGAGATCCTGAGAAAGATCGCTCCGGCGCGCCGCCCCGTCCTGGTCGTCGGCGTCGAGATCCACCGGCAGCGCCTCGCGCCGCTGGCGGTCCGCCTCGCCGAAAAGCTCGGCCTCACCGTGGTCAGCACCTTCATGGGCCGCGGCACCTTCCCGGACGACCATCCGCAGTACGCGGGCGTCTACCTGGGGCCCGCCTCGCCGCCGGGCGTCCGCGAGCTCGTCGAGGAAGCCGACTTCCTCCTGATGCTCGGCGCCCTGGTCACGGACACCAACATGGGCGTCCGCCTCTCGGCCATCGACCCTCGCAAGGTCGCCCTGGCGGTCAGCCGCACCGTCGCGCTCGGCTATCACCGGTACGAGAACGTGCCGCTGCACCGTCTCATCGAGCATCTGCTGGCCGACCCCGAAGGCCGGCCGCGCGCCGATTTCGTGCCGAACCGCGGCCGGCGCCCGTTCATGCGGGCGGACGACCAGCCGTCCGAGGGGCCGATCCGCGTCGCCGCCATGGTCGCCGAGATCAACCGCTTCTTCGCCGAGAAAGGGGAGATGCCGGTCGTCGCCGACACCGGCGATTGCCTCTTCTGCACCCACGAGATCGACACGCCGGCCGTCCTCGCCTCGGCCTACTACGCCACCATGGGCTTCGGCGTCCCCGCGGCCCTCGGCTTCGAAGCCACCACCGGCCGGCGCCCCCTCGTGCTGGTGGGGGACGGCGGCTTCCAGATGACCGGGCAGGAGCTGATCCACGCCGTGCGCTGGGGCTTGAAGCCGATCGTCGTCCTGATGAACAACGGCTCCTGGGAGATGCTCCAGTCCTTCCTGCCCACGGACTACAACCGGATCCCCGACTGGCAGTACGCCGAAGTCGCCCGCCTCTGGGGCGCCGCCTCCTGGCAGGTGCGCACCGCCGGAGACCTGCGGGTCGCCCTCGGTGAGGCCCTGCAGGAAGACCGTCCCGCGCTCATCGAAGTGCTGCTCGCCCCCGGCGACATCTCGGACACCCTCTACACCTTCACCCGCAATGTCGGCACGACCCCGCCGCCAGCGGCCGGCTGAGAGCCTTCCGTCGGCCGCCAACCGCGCCCTGCCGGCGCCACGGGCCGCACGGAGCGCAAGTCGGCGCCCGTCTCGCGCCGCGGTATGCCAGTCATCGGCTGCGAGGGGCCACTCACCGGCAGCAGGCTGCCAGTCACCGGCATCTCTCTGCCGGCCGTCGGCAGAGCCATGCCGGCCATCGGCATTTGTCTGCCGGCCACTGGCAGAGTAATGCCGGTCATCGGCATTTGTCTGCCGGTCACTGGCAGAGTAATGCCGGTCATCGGCATCTGACTGCCGGTCACTGGCAGGGCAATGCCGGTCATCGGCATCTGTCTGCCGGCCACTGGCAGGGTAATGCCGGTCATCGGCATCAGTCTGCCGGCTGCTGGCTGAGGCTATAGCGCGGCGCGCACGTCAAGGTAATTCGGTGACGTGACTTTGCCCCAGTCCGGTCGATCCCGTAGCACAGCACCTCCCGGCCGGCATGCTCGATGCGGTCGAGCACTCTCTCGCCGATCCGCTCGGCGACGCGGAGGGAGGCGCGATTCTCCGGGCGGATGAGGCTGATGACGCGATCTCTTTTCCAGACGGTGAAGGCATGATCCAGGGCGGCTCGCGCGGCTTCGGTGGCGTAGCCGTATCCCCACCAGCGGCGCGCCAGCTTCCAGGCGAGCTCCAATCCGGGCCAGCCTTCCGGCTCGGCAAAGCCGGCGACTCCGAGAAACGCGCCGGTCTCCTTCTGCGCCAACGCCCACATGCCGGCGCCCGCGAGCCGCCAGTGGCCCAGAAGGAAGGCCATGTGCCGCCAGGACCGCCCCCGGTCCCACGGCCCGCCCATGTGAAGCATCACCTCGGGATCCGCATTCAACGCGGCGTAGTCGTCGACGTCGCTCTCGCGGAACGACCGCAGCCGCAGGCGTTCCGTTTCCAGGGTCGGGATGACGAGCCGGTCCATGGATCTCCTCCTTTCGCTCCGCTTGTCCCGACTCTGGCAAAGGGGCAGACTGCCCCGGGGGTGCCGTGTTTCTGACATCTGGTCACTGAATGACCAGACGCCTCTCCACCCCTGGAAAGGATCTGTTCCATGGTTCGCATTGCCTTTCTGGCGCTGGCTCTCGCGCTGGGCGGGGGAGCGCCTCACCTCGGCCATCTCCTCGACCTGGCGTCCGCCGTCTGGGCCGCCGATCAGGTGGACGCCGGCGGCCACTTTGATCCCAACGGCTCGACGGCCACGAGCGACGCGGGAGGACATGCCGATCCCAACGGCTAACGTCACGCGGTACCCGGGTTAGCGCACTCTCTTCTCTTGGGGGGCACCTCCGCCCCCTCTTTCCGCTACAATGAAAATTATTGTTTGAGAGGGGGGAGATGAGCCTACACTTCAGCCGGGAAGCTCTGCTGGCTCTTCTCCGCGGGCCGGCCAACGAGGCCGAGACGGCGCGCGCCATCGGGCATCTGGTGCAGTGCCGCAGCTGCCGGGCGAGCGCAGCCGGGTGTCTGCTTCAGGCGAGGGCGAGCGAAAATTTCCCGTTCCGGCCGACGGATGCCCGGCATGCCCTCGTCAAGATCCTCGAGGCGGACGCGAGCGGCTCCGTCGAGGTCTTGAAAGCCCGGAGCTGGTGGGCCGAAATCAAGGACCTGGGCCCGGAGGGGCAGATCAAGAAGATCCGGTCGATCGCCTCTCTGCAGAGCCTGCCGGTGTTCGAGACGATTCTGGCCGAAGCGAGAGCCACAGCGCTCTCGGACCCCTTCCTCGGGGAGAGCCTGGTCCGCGCCGCCTTGACGGTCGCGGACCTCCTTCCGGAGCCCCAGCATCCGAGAACCCTGAAGAATGACCTGCGAGGGCAGGTCATGACCGTCGTCGCCAACTGCCGCCGGCTCGCCGCGGATTTTCCGGGCTCCATCGCGGCGATCGAAGAGGCGCGGCGCTACCTGGCTCAGGGAACGCGTGATCGGAGCCTGGAAGCCGGCCTCCTCTCCATCCACTGCTCGGTGTGCACCGATCTCGGCGATTTCGAAAGGGCACTGCTCTACGTTCGCCAGGCCGTGGAGATCTTCCGGCAGCTGGAGGACTGGCAGGCCGTCGCACACAATACGGTCGTGGAGGCAAATTGCCTGATCGCTGCCTACGTGCCGGCGGAAGCGATCGAGAGAGCCCACGTTGCCTTGGAACGCATGCCTCCGCACGAAATCCGGCTTCAGGCACTGGCAAAATTCATTCTCGTCGAGAGCCTGGTCATGCTGGAGCGCCCGCTCGAGGCGCTTCCCATCTTCATGGAAGCCAAGTCGCTCTGCGGACAGTCCGACCCGGCGACACGGTTGCGATCTGTTTATTGTGAAGCGCGGCTTTTGGACGGTCTTGGTCACGCAAGGGAATCCGAGAAGCTCTTCCGCAACACGATCAAGACCTATTTTGACCAGGAGCTCTATAAAGAGGCTTTTATCACCCTGCTGACGCTCTTCGAATGCCTCTGCCGGAGAGGTGCGCTGGGCAAGGCTGCGGCCCTCTGCGAGGAAGCCATCGCCGCGACGTCCCAGGCGGGAGGGGCCTGCAACGAGCAGATCCGGCGTGCCTGGGAAGAGCTTCTTGCCGCCGTGCGCGTCCGCCAGCTCAGCGAGAGCGAGCTGATCCAGGCGCGGCAATATCTCGTCCGCAACTGGAGCGTACCCTCCGGCGCCTTCGCCCTCCAGCGGGTGGAAGTCGTCATCGCCGGCCCCAGCGCGTCCCCCGAGCTGCCGGAGCCTCCACCCTTGCCGGCCGCCGAAGAGTCAACTCCCGGCAGCTTCCAGGCCGCCCGCGAAGAATATGACCGGAGACTCGTCGCCACAGCCCTGGAGCGGTCCGGCGGCAACCTCAGCGAAGCCAGCCGCCTGCTCGGGATCTCCCGCAACACGCTCAAGGCGAGGATGCGGGAGTATGGGTTGTGAGTTTTGGCGGGGGCGTCCAACAATTTCCCCCGGTTCCGTGTCTTGGTAGATCAAGGGGGACGGCCCGGCTTCGAGGGTGCCGCACAGCAAAAGACGTGCCAGACAAAAGGCGTGCCAGGCCCAAAGTGCCATTTTGACGGGGAGATAACAAAAAGCCTGGAAGTCATGGAGACTCAGAGGGTTGGCCGAAAGGAGGTGAGGTCGAAGGCTGTGGAAAACGAAAGGAAGGAGGAGCGTTGGGGGCAGGTCACAAAAACTGCCTACTTAAGTGGATTTAAGATCAGCGGGTTGGGAGGGTGGCCCCTCGGAATTGCCCTGATCAGTACGGTGGGATTGCGACGGTTCCTTTCAAGAGATTGGTGAGACCGTTGTTGAGAGCTTCTCGGAATTGCCCTGATCAGTACGGTGGGATTGCGACTATCCAGGTCCTCCCTCAAAGCGGCAGCGGCGCAAAACTCGGAATTGCCCTGATCAGTACGGTGGGATTGCGACCTTTCTTTCGATCTCGGCGAGGGAAGCCTGCAGCTCACCTCGGACAGGCCAATGCCCTGGGTCACCAAGCCCCGCAGCCCCGCGGCCTGAAAGCAAGAACCTGAACCGAGAGCTGAGCCGGCTCCGGCAGAAACCTCTCGCGACCTTTCAGGCCGCGGTGTTTGATCGCCTTTCTCTCCCCAGGGTATCGGCCTGCGGCCTCAACCCTGGGCTAGGTTCTGCCGGCCCGTTAGGCCGGTGGGAGGCGCCGGATGCGGGCTCCCCCGAAGAAATCCAGCAAGCCTCCTCGAGCGTACGTAGAATCGAGCTCGCGGGCCTTCGCCCGCTCGATCACCCTGCCCTCAATCGGAGCCCAACGCTATGGACATCCTGCAAGCCATCGGCAACACGTTGCTCGTTCGCCTTCGCAAGATCGTTCCCTCCAACGGTGCGGAGATCCTGGTGAAGCTCGAGTGGGAGAACCCCACGGGCAGCATGAAGGACCGGATGGCACAGGCCGTGATTTCGCGGGCGGAGGAGGACGGCCGCTTGCAGCGCGGAGACACCGTCATCGAATACACGGGGGGCAGCACGGGGACGTCGCTGGCCCTGGTCTGCGCCGCCAAAGGCTACCGGATCAAGATCGTCACCTCCGATGCGTTCAGCCAGGAGAAGCGGGATCACATGGCGGCGCTGGGGGCCGAGCTGACGCTCGTTCCCAGCGAGGGAGGCCTCACGACCAAGAAACTGATTCTGGAGATGATCGAGACCGCCCGCACGTTGAGCCAGGAGCCTCACACCTATTGGACCGACCAACTCAACAACCAGGACAGCATCGCGGGCTATTACCCGCTGGCCGAGGAAATCTGGCAGCAAACGAACGGGGAGGTGGACGCCTTCGTTCACTGCGTGGGGACGGGGGCTTCGTCACGCGGGGTGGCCACGGTTTTGAAGCGGTCCAAGCCGGGTGTCCGGACCGTGGCTGTCGAGCCCGCGGAATCCTCGGTGCTCCTGGGAGGTCCGGCCAGCCCGCACGGGATCGAAGGCGTCGGGGTCGGCTTCACGCCTCCTCTCTGGGAGCCGAGCCTCATGGACGAGGTACTGTCCGTCCCGGCCGCCGAGGCAAAGGAGATGACCCGGCGGCTGGCGCGCGAGGAGGCGCTCTTCGCGGGAACGTCGTCCGGTGCGAACGTCCTCGCCGCGCTACAGGTCGCGGAGCGGCTGGGGCCGGGTGCGAAGGTGGTCACGCTGATGTGCGACTCGGGGCTCAAGTACTTGAGCACCGATGTGTATCGGAGAAGTTAAGATCGTGGCGCTATGCCGCCGATCACCGTCCCCCTCCGCGCTCCCGAGCTGGCTCCCGGCACCTGGGTCCAGGGGCCCGAGATCTCGATCAACTTCTGCCGCGGCGCGGTGGTGCTGGTCGAATTCTGGGAGTCGACCTGTGTCAATTGCGTGCGCACGCTCCCTTCGATGAAAGCCTGGCACGAGCGCTACGCCGGGCGCGGCCTGACCATCGTGGGCGTGCACACGCCGGAGTTCGAATTCACCGCCGACGCGGAGACCGTGGCCGCGGCCGTGGCGGCCGAGGGGATTCCCTATCCGGTGCTGCTCGACGGCGACCGCAAGACCTGGGAGCAGTTCGCGAACCACTACTGGCCCTCGCGCTACCTGATCGACGCGCGGGGCTACCTGCGGTACGAGCATTTCGGAGAAGGAGCTTACGGCGAGACGGAGGAGATGATCCAGCGGCTCCTCCGCGAAGCCGGAGACACCGCACCCATGCCACCCCTGCTCGAACCGGCGCGCGAGGAAGACCGCCCCGGCGCCGTCTGCTACCCGGCCACCCGCGAGATCTACGCCGGCTTCCACCGTGGCAAGCTCCTCGCGCCCGAGGGGTACCGTCCGGGAGAAGAAGTCCGTCACCAGGAACGATCCGAAGGACCGGCCCCGCCGGGCATGTTCACCGCCAGAGGCCTCTGGCTCCACGAAGCAGAGTACCTGGAGACCCGCGAGCCCGGCGCCGTCCTGGAGCTGGTCTGCGAAGCGGCCGGAGTCAACGCCGTCCTCGCCCCCGGCGGCGAAGTCGACCTCGAAGTCGACGGCGCCCCCGTCCGGCCGGACGAGCGGGGAGAGGACGTCATCGAGCGGGAAGGCCGCACGGTGGCCGTCTGGGAGCGTGGCCGTATGGTCCGGCTGATCAGCGGCGGCAAATTCCGGCGGCGGCGGCTCACCCTTCGTTTTCCCCAAGCCGGCACCCGCGTCTACACCTTCAGCTTCACGACGAGCTGCGTGGAGGCGTAGGCCGCTGCGTTCCCCCACTGAGCAACGAACCGGGTTAATCGTCAGCCTGCCTGACCGTTGGCAGGGTTCACCGTCAGGCTGCCTGACGATTGGTGGAGCGAGTACGCTGTCAAACCAGCAGTGGTCGATGGTGCCGCCGCGACCTCACCCCCCGACCCCCTCTCCCATCGCCCCCCCTTCCCCCGGGAGAGGGGGCGCCACCACCCGGAAAAGGCTGAACCTGAACTTGCCGCGAGGGTCCGCAGGGATTCCCCCTCTCCCGGTCGGTGGGGGGGCGATGGGAGAGGGGGCCAGGGGGTGAGGTCTACGGTGCTGGCTCCACCCCTCAGTCCCGGAGTGACGCTCTATGAAGGTCAGGGGTGAGGCGGCTGCGGCGCAGGGGGCCCTCACCCCCGGCCCCCATAGGCGTTAACTGATCCTCTACCGCAGCGCTCTCCCCCCCAATGTAGAGACGCCCCGTGGGGCGTCTCCGAAGCGGCGACATCATTTCGGTGACCAGAGGTGGTGGGGGGGGCGCCCAATGTTTTCAGATCGGACCGCCTACACCTCGCGCCCGATCGGCCACCTTTCCCTTCGGATCGTCGTTGCCGCCGCGGAGACGCCCCACGGGGCGTCTCTACATTGGGGGGGGCGCCCGCCGTGGGAGGGTTCGATTAAACGCCCGTACCGCCACCTCCGGAAAATCACTGAACACCCCGCCCATCGCAGGCAGTAGAGCTAGAATCATCGACATCTCTGGTCCGAGAGGAGGGAGCATGGAAGCCCAGGAGAAGATCTCGGTGAGACATGCGGGATGGCGGGCCGCGGCGCTGGCCCTGCTGCTCGTGTTGGCCCTGCCGGCGAGCGCCTGGACCCAACAGCCGGCCGTCCGGCCGGCGAGAGCCCAGGTCCTCGTCCTGGGGACCTATCATTTCGCAAATCCGAATCGCGACTACGTCAAGACCAACGTGGACGACCACCTGTCGGAGAAGCGGCAGGCGCAGATCCAGACGGTCGCGGATCTGCTGGCGAAGTTCAAACCCACCAAGATCGCCCTGGAGGTCACGGCAGGGGATGAACGTCTCCAGCGCCGGTACGAGGCGTATCTCGCGGGCGAGTACACGCTACGGGCCAACGAGAGCGACCAGATCGGCCTGCGGCTGGCCAAGATGCTCGGCCATCCGCGCGTCTATGCCGTCGATCACTCGATGGACATGGATTTCGGCGCCGCTGTGGCGGCGGCCCAGGAGAGCGGTGATCGTAAATTTCTCGAGAGATTCCAGCAGACCATCGGAATGATCGAAGACCTCCAGAAGCGCCAGGCCACGATGTCTGTCCGCGAGATCCTGGCCGAGATGAATGGCCCGAAGCAACTGGCCATCGGGCGAGACCTCTACCTGCAGATCGCACGGGTCCGCAGCGGAGACAAATACGTGGGCGCGGACCAGGCCGCCGCCTGGTACCAGAGGAACTTCCGGATCTTCGCGAATCTGATGCAGGTGATCGATGCGCCCGACGACCGGGTTCTGGTGATCTTCGGCGCCGGCCATTCCCCTCTTTTGCGGGAGCTGGTCCAGAGCGATCCGGATCTCGAGCTCGTCGAGGCGGTCGATTATCTCGGGAAGAAGTGAGACAGGAGCTCAGCGCCGCGCCCGCACCGCCACCTCTGGAAAGTCGCTGAACACCCCATCCACCCCGAGCGCATAGAACTGCTCGAGCTCCCGCTCCGGCCGGCCGTCGTACTCGGGGGGGCGGCCACCTTTTCCCCTCGGATCGTCGTTGCCGCCGCGGAGACGCCCCACGGGGCGTCTCTAGGTTGGGGGGGCCGCTGTGGAGTCGGATGAATTGCCTGTAGGCAGGCGCAGGCCCCGGGGAAGCTCCCCCAGGGCCTGTCCTAACTCTTCCTACTGCCCGCCGGAGAATGCGCTGTCGAGCTGCACCTGCACGTTAATGCCCACGTCGATGTCCTTGCCCAGGAAGGCGCCAGTCGCCTGCGTGGAGTCCTGCAGCCAGGTTGTTCCGTTGGGCGCGTAGAGATTGACGTTCAGCAGATTGTTCGTCCCGATCTCCTTCGCGCTGTCAGCCAGAAGTGGTCGATGGTGCCTCCGCGACCTCACCCCCGACCCGGAGCCGGCTTCGCCGGGACCCTAACCCCCCTCTCCCACACGCACTTCCATGAGAAGGCCTGTGTAAGTCAAGTCCGTGGGGCCGCGCAGCGGCCCCGGTCTCGCTGGGTAGGGCGGGGGGGAGATTGGCATGAGAGGGGCCGTGGGCC
>Ga0126309_10000645_pt1 | contig 11575 bp, 12 predicted proteins | sample Plot56_FD_92541 | JGI IMG/M metagenome (GOLD analysis project Ga0126309, IMG submission 92541) | Serpentine soil microbial communities from UC McLaughlin Reserve, CA, USA - Plot56 | ecosystem: Environmental > Terrestrial > Soil > Grasslands | place: USA: UC McLaughlin Reserve, Lake County...
GCCGACGTGGCGGGCCTCGGGAGAGGTGCTGCTGGGCCGAGGAAGAGCTACTGGGAGACGGTTACGGTCTTGACGATCTCGCAGTTGACCGTAACGTCGTTTTCGTCCGAGCGAAGCCAGGCGACATCGCGGTCGCCTGCCCCGCAGTCGAGCGTATCGACCTGGTCGTCGTTGGCGAGGGCGTGGAGAACGTCGTTGCCGTCGCCGCCGAACAGATGGTCCACCCCCCGACCGCCGAAGAGCCGGTCAGGACCGGGGCCGCCGTTGAGCGTGTCGTCGCCGTGGCCGCCGTGAAGGACGTTGCGGCCGCTGTTGCCGGCGTTCAGCGTGTCGTTGCCATCGCCGCCCCAGATCACGGCCCCGTCGTCGCCTGCGCTGAGCACGTCGTCGCCGGGCCCGCCGAAGATCCGGTCGAGACCCGCGCCGCCGTCGACGGTGTCGTTGCCCTTGCCGGCGTAGACGATGTCGTTACCGTCGCCGGCCGAGACCTGGTCGCTGCCGGCGAAGGCGAGAATGAGGTCGCGGTGCTGAGTGCCCGCGATCACGTCGTCTCCGCGCGTTCCGCGGATGACGTTGAACCAGCGTGCGCCCGCGACGCCGGTCACGGCGAGGCCGAGCCCGAGTGCGAGCGCGAGGAGAATGAGCTTGCGTGCCATTGGACGGATACCTCCGTAGAGAGCCTGCTTGAGCCCAGTAAAGGCGCCGCCGGTTAGGGCCCCATAGGTGAATTGGAAGGATTCTTTGAGGAGGAGGTTCGGGTTTTGCGGTCGGGCGGGTTCGGGTTGGCCTGAAAGAGGCAATAAAGCCCTTCGATGAGATTCCGACCGCCATTCCGGCGCCGGCCGGCCCGCCCGCGTCGCGCAGCCGAAGCCGAGACGGTCGTCGATGAAGGGCCTCCCGGGGGCGTCGTCGAGGAAGAGGTTCTCGAGCCACCACCACCACCTCCGCCCAGGCCGTTGGTCTGGCCCTGGTTGCTCGTGCTGCTGCTGCTCGTCATCGGCGGCCTGGTCGCACTCTGGCTGCTGACGCGCGACGACGACAAGAAGAGCAACAACACGGTTGTCGTCCCCAACGTGATCGGACAGTCGCAGTCGACAGCCGTCGAACGCGTCAATCGCCGGGGGCTCGTGGCTCGAGTGGTGTCCAAGCCCAGCGACTCACCGGCCGGCAAGGTCTTTGCCGAGGAGCCAGGCGCCGGCACTCAGGTCGCCCGCAAGACGGAGGTGAAGCTCTCGGTGTCCGCGACCAATGCCGTTGCGGTGCCGAGCGTGGTCGGGAAGACCGCGGCCGCGGCGACAGCCGAATTGCGCGCGCAAGGCCTGGCGGTGAGGACCGCCAGCGTCGCCTCGAACAAGCCGCGCGGGACCGTTTTGAGCCAGAGCCCGGCGGCAGGCGATAAGGCGGCGAAGGGCTCAACCGTTGTGATCCGGACCTCGCGCGGGATGGTCGGCGTGCCGGACGTGGTCGGCCAGACACGCAATTCAGCCGTTGCGGCGATCCGCGCCGCCGGACTGGTGCCGCAAGCCTTCATCGTGCCCTCGGCTCAGCCCAAGGGAACGGTCGTATCCCAGAGCCCGAAGGCCGGCAAGCGCGTGGCCGGCGGTTCTACAGTGCGGCTGAACATCTCGAGCGGCCAGGCATCCGGCGGGGCGCCTCCGCCACCGCCACCGCCGCCGCCGCCTCCTCCTCCGCCGGGGACGAAGCCCGCGACCGTGAAGGTGCCCGACGTCACCGGCCGGGCGCAGGAGGCCGCCCAGCGTCAGCTCAACTCGGCGGGTCTCAAGGCAGGCGTGGTCTACGTGCCTTCAGACCAGCCCGCGGGAACGGTCGTGTCGCAGTCGCCCGAGGCAGGCACGACGCAGAAGCGGGGCACGCGGATCCAGCTCAACGTCTCGCTCGGCCCAACTCCCGGCGAGCAGCGGGCGGTTCCCAACGTATTGGGCGAGGACCCCGCCGCCGCGAAGGCGAAGCTCGAGAGCGCCGGGTTCAAGGTGCAGACGCTTCCGCAGGGCGTGACCGACGCGAGCCAGATCGGAACCGTCGTGGACGAGCAGCCGGGGGGCGGCAGGCGCGCTCCGGTCGGCTCGACCGTGACTATCTACGTCGGGCGCCAGGCTTAGTCGGCCTGCTCGCCGTCGACCACGTCTACGGAGACGATCAGGTCGGGGCGGATGAAGCGGCCCGCGTAGAAGGGCCACCGGCCCTCGGTGGCGGACGAGAACTGCTCGATCACTTCCTGGGCCCCTTCCATTGCAGTGCCGAAGTCGCGGAACTCACCGACTTCGACCCCGTCGCCTTCTTTGAGGCGGACGACGACGCGGAAGTGGCCGCTGGGGTTCGGCGCGAAGAGCTCCTCGATCTCCGGAGCAGCGACCGGCTCGGGAGCCGAATGAACGGCCTCGAAAGGATCGTCCGGGAGTCGAAGCTCGGGCTCCGGGGCAACCATCGGCTCCGGGGCGACGATCTGCTGAGGCGCAACCTGGGGCTCCACCTCGACCTCGGCCTGGGCCTGGGCCTCGACCGGCTGCGGGGCGAAGAACGCGACAGGCGCGATCTCGACCGCAGGCTCGATCGGCGCCATCGTCGGCAGCTCGGCCGCAGGCTCCTCGACCGGCGCAGCGGGCGCGACGAGCGGGATCGGCTGGATCTCGGGGAGCTGCACAGGTTCGGCAGGGGTCTCCTCGACCGGCGCGATGTCCGGCAGCGTCTCGGCCGCCGGCTCGGGATTGGCAAAGTAGTCGATCACGGGCTCCTCGACGGGTGCCATCGCCGGAAGCTCGGGCGCCGGCTGGCACTGGACGGGCTCAGGGGCTGCGACCGGCAGAACGGGCTCGGGCTGCGCCGCGATCGGCGCCTGCTCGGGCTGACGGGGAGCCTCGGCCTGGGGCGCGGGGGCAGGCTGGGGAGCCGGCGCCACGCTCTCCGGCGGCCGGATGGCCGGGGGAGGAGTCGGAAGATCGGAGATGTTCGCGCTCGAGAGCATTGGCACCGACGCGCTGTAGCCCCGCACGACCGGGGGGCTCAGCGGAGGCTCCAGGCCCAGGCCGATCCCCGCAGTCATTTCGTGCGTACCTAGTGCAGACATGTGCCAACCCTTTCCATTGGTCTCACCAGGCTCCCGCAGGAGCTCACGAGCGCGTTCGGCCAGCTCCGGATCCACGAGCATGAGCTCGGGCGAGAGGGAGCGAACGAGGGTTCGATGATCGATGAGACCAATAGCCGCAGAATTTTTTGTCGTACTACGCCATGCGGGGGAGACCCGCTGACGCAGTAAAGGCGACCTCGCCGCTTCGGGAAATCACCCACCAGGGTGATAAGCGCGGCGGGCGGCCAACCGGTGTGATTGCCGCCCGCCGCGCCGGTTTACTAGTGGTTCGAGCTGCCCGGAGTGGGGCTCGCGCTGACGGAGAAGTCCGCCGCGTTGTCGTTCGTGTCGTGCCCGTCCGGGAGCCGGATCGCGCTGCTTCCGGGCGCCGCCGTTGCCGGTGGAGCAGAGGCCGGATGGCTCTCGACGAAGGCGTTGACCGCGTCTCCGTAGCCCACCGAATCGAGGATCGCCCCTGCCGAATCGCGTATCGCGACGCCGCCGCCCGTGGCTGCGAGGGCCGTCGAGAAGCTCTGGTCAGGGGGCCGCGTGCCCGCGTACGCGCTGCCGCCCAGCAGGTAGAAGCCGCCGGCGGCGAGCGTCGTTCCCGCCGGAACTGTCGCGAGGGTGACGTCGCTCGTGCCGGCCGCGGAACGGTAGGCGAGGCGGAAGCCGCCGATGTCCGCGGCCGCGGTGCCCGTGTTAACGATCTCGACGAACTCGTTCGCCGCCGCGCCGGTCGAGCCGGTCATCAGCTCGTTCACGCGCAGCGACGAGGTGCCTCCTCCTCCGCCGGAGCTTCCGCAGGTGATGGTCGCGACGCCGCTCGAGTCGTAGGTCAGCGCAACCGTTCCCGCGTGGCCGTCCGCGTGGCAGCCGATGCCGTTCAGGCTCTCGAGCGCGCTGAGACCTGCTCCAGCCGGGCCCTGCGGCCCGGCGGGGCCGGGTGCGCCGGGATCGCCCTTCGGACCAGCGATTCCTGGAGGGCCGGGTGGCCCCGCAGGCCCGGTCGGGCCAGACTGACCTGTTGCTCCGGTAGGCCCGGCGGGGCCGGGCTGGCCCTTGGCGTTCCAGGAGACAGCCTGCTCGTTGCGGCGGCATGACGCGGCTGCGGGCACAATCCGCACGCGGCCGTCCTTCTTCTTCACGCACGCGTTGATGACGGCGTTGGAGGGCCGACGGCCGTCCGGCTGCGCGGCCAGCGCGACGCCGGCGACCAGGGCCAGCGGTAGCGCAACCAGCAGCAGGCGTCTTCGGGGAAGGCGCATGTGAATCTCCTCTCGTTCGGTTTCGACCACGGATACCGGCGGTCGAACCGCGCAACCAGGGCGTGTGCGCCTTCCGGCACATCCTTGTTGCGCTTCCGTCTAGAAGTGGGCGCTGCGCCAGCCGCTGGCGATCACCAGCACGATGATCGCCGCCGCGAGAAGCCGGTAGACGACGAACGGCGTGTAGTCGTGGCGCCGCACGTAGCCGAGCAGGAGATCGATCGCCACGAGCCCGACCGCCGCTGCCGCGATCGTGCCGACGACGAACGGTCCCACCGAGCCCGCTGGGAGCGGCTCGAGCACGACGTCCTTGAGGCCCTTGTAGACCACCGCGCCGAACACGATCGGGATCAGCAGCAGGAACGCGAATCGGGCGGCCGCGTCGCGCTCGAGCCGGAAGAAACGCCCTGTGGTGATCGTGATCCCCGAGCGGGAGACCCCCGGCATCAGGGCCAGGATCTGCGAGATCCCAATTGCGAAGGCCGGCCAGAAGCCGAGCTCGCCGACCTGCCGCTCCTGGGGCAGGCGGTCGGCAAGCCAGAGCAGGACGCCGAAGACCGCGAGGAAGATCGCGATCTGCCAGGGCTGTCCGAGGTGCTTTTCGATCGGCCCCTCTCCGGCCGCGCCCGCGATCGCTGCCGGGATGGTGGCGGCGAGGAGCCACCAGGCGATCCGCTCGTCCACGGTCGTGACGCTGCGCCGCCCGACCGAGCGGAACCAGGCCGAGAGGTAGCGAGCGACGTCCTCCCAGAAGTAGGCGATGACGGCGACGAGCGTGCCGAGATGGAGCGCGACGTCGAAGGTCTTGTTGAAGCTCGGGTGTACCTCGAGGTAGTGCCAGTCGGCAAGCCACGGGACCAGGATCAAGTGGCCCGACGAGGAGATCGGCAGAAGCTCGGTCAGCCCCTGGGTTACGCCGAGGGCGAGGGCCTGCCAGTCGGACAGGCGACCGGCCTTCTCGCCGACGTCCGCCGAGGCGAGGATCGCAGCGGTGAGCAGGAGCGGCGCGGCGATCCCGTAGACGAGCTTCGGGCGCATACGCCGCCGCGGCCCGGCGGCTGAAGCTGCCGTTGCGCCCACTCGTCGGACGCTAGCAAGAGGCCGTTCCGACCGCCCGATTCGGATGGTCCAGGGTCAACGCTTAGACTCGCTTCGTGGCGGACTGGGTAGCGATCTCATCGCTCGCCACCGCGGGCGGAACCCTGGCGCTGGCCGGCGCGACGTTTGCCGCAGTTCGCTCGGCGAATCGGTCGTCGCGGGTCGCCGAGCGCACGCTGCTCGCAGAGCTCAGGCCCGTCTTGATGCCCTCGCGTCTGCAGGACCCGGTGCAGAAGATCCATTTCGCCGATGGCAAGTGGCTCGCGACGCCTGGAGGCGGGGCCGCCGCCGAGGCAGGCGACGAGGCCGTCTGGCTGACTATCTCGCTGCGAAACGTCGGCACCGGGATCGCCGTCCTGCACGGCTGGCTCTTCCACCCCGAGCGGATCCTCAGCGGGACGTCCGCCGCGCCCCCGCTCGAGGATTTCCGCCGCCTCTCGCGGGACCTCTACGTCCCCGTGAGCGACATCGGCTTCTGGCAGGGCGCCTTCCGCGACCCGAGCGAGCCCCAGTTCGCCCAGGCGCGCGAGCGGATCGAGGCCGGCGAGCCGATGACGGTGGACGTGCTCTACGGCGACCACGAGGGCGGCCAGCGGGTGGTGACGCGCTTCCTGCTCTCCCGGCGTGAGGACGGACTCTGGATGGCCTCGGCCGGGCGGCACTGGAACATCGATCGCGATGACCCTCGCTAGGCTCTCGCCGTGGCCGACGAGGCGAGGATCGAGCAGACCGAGGCGGGCGCCGTCGTGGCCTCGCCGGGGTGGTTCGTGCTCAGCATGGCCGACGTCGCGTGGACCCGCGACCCGCGTGGAGGCGAGTGGACCGACCTCGAGCCCGAGGCGGGCGAGTTCCAGGAGTACGGGATCGGCATTCACGTCCTCCACCCCGGCCAGCCGAACGGGCTCTACCACTCGGAGACCGCGCAGGAGGACTTCCTCGTCCTCTCCGGCGAGTGCCTGCTCCTCGTCGAGGAGGAGGAGCGCTTGCTGAAGGCCTGGGACTTCGTCCACTGCGCGCCCGGCACGCGCCACATCTTCATCGGTGCCGGCGAGGGCCCGTGCGCGATCCTGATGGTCGGCGCGCGCGGCGAGGGCAAGACGCTGCACTACCCGCCGAGCGAGCTCGCCGCGAAGCACGGGGCCTCCGCTTCGGAGGAGACGAGCAATCCCCGCGAGGCGTACCGCGACTGGCCGCGCGATTTCGAGCAGGTGCGCGCCACTTGGCCGCTCTGAGCCAGCGCGAGCAGGCGGAGCGCTTCCGCTCGTACCACCTGGCGCCGCCGGTGCTCGTGCTCCCGAACGTCTGGGACGTCGCGACCGCGGTAATCGTGGCCGGCACGCCCGGAGCTCGCGCCTTGGCGACGACGAGCGCAGGCGTCGCCTGGTCGCGCGGCTACCCGGACGGCGAGGTGATCCCCCGCGACGAGATGCTGGAGGAGGTCCGCCGCATCGTGGCTGCGGTCGAGCTTCCGGTGACCGCCGACCTGGAGGGCGGCTACGGCGACCCGGGCGAGACCGCTCGGCTGGCGATCGAGGCCGGCGCGATCGGGCTGAACCTCGAGGACGGCATCCGGCACGAGACCCTACGGCCCGTCGAGGAGGGCATCGAGTCGGTCCGGGCAGTCGTCGCCGCGGGAAAGCAGGCGGGCGTGCCGCTTGTCGTGAACGCGCGCACGGATGTCTTCCTGATCGGAGCCGGAAGCGTCGAGGAGCAGCTCGAGACCGCGATCGAGCGCCTCAACGCGTACCTCGAGGCCGGCGCGGACTGCGGCTTCGCCGTCGGCGCTCGCGACCCCGTGACGATCGAGCGCCTCACGCGGGAAGTGCGCGGCCCGATCAGCATCTTCGCGGGGCCCGGCTGGCCGACCATCGCCGAGCTCGAGAGCCTTGGCGTGGCACGGGTCAGCGTCGCGACCCGCTCGGCCACGGCCGCCTACTCGCTCCTCTCGGCGATCGCGCAGGAGCTTTTCACCACGGGCACCTACGACCGCCTGGTTCCCGCCGCGGATCCGCCGCCGAACCTGAACGAGCTGCTGGCCTGAGCCCGCAATAGGCTTCGTCGCGTGGACGAGCACGTGCTGCTCGTGGAGGACGACCCCTCGATCCGGGAGGTCGCGAGCCTCGGCCTGGAGCAGGCGGGCTTTCGCGTCACGGCCAGCGGCGACGGACGGGATGCGCTGGTTCGGTTCCGACAGGGTCCGTTCGACCTCGTCGTCCTCGACGTGATGCTCCCGTCGCTCGACGGGCTCGAAGTCTGCCGCGAGATCCGCCGCGAGAGCCGGACGCCGATCGTCATGCTCTCGGCGCGGAGCGAGCTGCACGATGTGGTGGTCGGGCTCGAGCTCGGCGCCGACGATTACGTCACGAAGCCGTTCGAGCTACCCGAGCTCGTCGCCCGGATCAAGGCGGTGCTGAGGCGCTCCACTCCGGGTCCGGCCGACGGCGCGATCTCCGTCGCCGGCCTGGAGATCGACCCCGCCGCGTTCAGCGTGCGCAAGGGCGGCGAGGACGTCGCGCTGACCGCCACCGAGTTCCGGCTGCTGCTGGAGCTGGCGCGCCGGCCCAGGCAGGTCTTCACGCGCGAGCTGCTGCTCGAGCTCGTCTGGAACTACGACTACCTCGGCGACTCGCGGCTCGTCGACGTTGCCGTCCAGCGGCTGCGCGGGAAGATCGAGGACGACCCGGCCCAGCCAAAGCTGATCCAGACCGTGCGCGGGGTCGGCTACCGGTTCGGCCAGGGCTAGTGCCGCTCCGCCGCCGCCTGACGATCGCCTTCATGCTCGCCGTCGGCGTCTCCGCCGCGGCGCTCGCGCTCGGCTCCTACTTCGTCGTGCGTCACAACCTGATGTCCGATTCGGTCGCTTCGAGTGAGCGGCAGGCGCGGCGCAACCTGGCGATTGCACCCACGTACCTGCGCCTAGGCACGGGACAGCTTCTCGCCGCCTACGAGCGCGGCGGTGCCGGCTTCCTCACGGTTGGCATGCGCCAAGGCCGGCCCTTCTCGTCGAGATTCATGGGCATCCGCCAGGTCCCGGCCGGACTGCGGCGCCTCGTCGACCGCGGCGAGCTCGGCTACGAGCGCACGGATGTTGCGGGCATCCATTACCTCGTCGTGGGCGGCCGGGTCGGCGGCGACACCCAGCTCTACTTCTTCTTCTCCGAGCAGGGCCTGCGCCACGACCTCGCCCTGCTGCGGAACATCCTCGCCGGCGGGGTGGGGATCCTCGTGCTGCTGGCGGGCTTCGCGGGAGCGCTGCTCGCGCGCCAGACGTTGCGTCCGGTCGGCCGGGCGAGCGACGCGGCCCGCTCCCTCGCGGAAGGGCTTCTGGAGACGCGGCTCCCGGTCGAGGGCCGTGACGAGTTCGGCAGCTGGGCGCAGTCCTTCAACGAGATGGCGGCCGCGCTCGAGACGAAGATCGCCGACCTCTCGGCGGCCCAGGCCCGCGAGCGCCGCTTCACCGCGGACGTGGCGCACGAGCTGCGCACCCCGTTGACCGCGCTCGTCGGCGAGGCCTCGCTGCTCGCCGAGCACCTCGGCTCGATGCCGCCCGAGTCGCGGCGTCCCGCCGAGCTGCTCGTCGCCGACGTGGGCCGCCTTCGGCGCCTGGTCGAGGACCTGATGGAGATCTCGCGGTTCGATGCCGGCCAGGAGAGCGTCCACGCCGAGAGCGTGGAGCTCGGCGCTCTGACCGAGGCCACCATCCGCGCGCGCGGCTTGGACGAGAGCGTGCAGCTCCAGACGGAGGACGTCGAGCTGACGAGCGACCCGCGCAGGCTCGAGCGCATAATCGCCAACCTGGTCGGCAACGCCGTCGAGCACGGCGGCAACGAGGTGGCGGTGCGGGTCGGCCTGGAGGGCGGTCCCTTCGTCGAGGTCGCAGACCGGGGGCCGGGGATCCCCCGCGAGCACCTGCCGCACCTCTTCGAGCGCTTCTACAAGGCGGATGCGGCCCGAAGCGGCGGCGGAACCGGCCTGGGCCTGGCGATCGCACAGGAAAACGCGCGCCTCCTCGGCGGCCGGATCGAGGTCTGGAGCGAGCCCGGCGAGGGCACGCGCTTCACCCTCCGGCTGTGACCAAATCGTTACGTAGCCGTGACGGGCGCGTTGCGGGCGACAAGCAGGATGGGCGCGGGGTCACGACAAAAGGAGCCCGACATGAAGCCTTCGCTAGCCCTCCTCGCAGTTCTCGTGCTCACCGCGGCAGGCACGATCGCTCTCGCTCGTCTCTCGCCGGCGCCCGCAGCCTTGTCGGCGCCGAGCGCGAAGACGTCGCCCCGCGTGGTCGTCCAGTACGCCCACGTGAAGTACCTGAGGCGCACGGGTGGCCGGTTCGTCATGCGCGTCGACCCCGCCCTCTGGCTCAGCGGCGTGACCGCGTACCACGCGGCCGTCGAGGACAAGGCCATCGCGCCGGGCGACGCGGTCGCCAACGACTACTACATCCGCGACCCCGATCATCGCCTGCTGACCTATCGCGTTCGGCCGGACGCGCGCGTCACCGTCCTCACCCGTGGCGGAAGCGGTCCGCTCCCGACGACTGCGATCTCGGTGGCCGAATTCACGCAGATCGTCCAGGGCAAGAATCCGAAGCACCGCCGGCTGCTCGAGCCCAAGGCAGGCTTCTGGCTCCGAGTCGCGATCGACCGCGTCCTCTCCCTCGACCAGCAGTACCAGCCCTAGGAGGCAACCATGAAGAAGCTGCTCGCACTCGCAACCCTGGCCGTCATCGGCGGCACCCTCGGGTTCGTCGTCTCGGGTTGCGGCTCGGAGAGCGCCGTCTCCCTCGGGACAGCAGGCGGGCAGACCGGCTCTACGACCGCCACCACGGAGCCCACCGGGAGCGTCCCGACCTCGGTTTCGCTCGAGGTCTGGTTCCTCGACGGCGAGCAGCTCGTCCGCCAGACACGTTCGCATGAGTCGACGCCGCTCGTCGCGACGGCCGCGATGAAGGCTCTGCTGGCGGGGCCAAGCCCGGCGGAGGTGGCGGCGGGCATCGGCACCTCTCTCCCGGCCGGCACCAAGCTGCTCGGGATCTCGATCAAGAAGGGCGTTGCGACCGTCGACCTCACCTCCCAGTACCAATCCGGCGGCGGCTCGCTCTCGATGAAGGCGCGCCTCGCCCAGGTCGTCTACACGCTCACGCAGTTCCCGACGGTGCGGGCGGTCCTCTTCCACCTCGACGGCGAGCCGGTGAACGTGTTCTCCGGCGAGGGGATCGTGCTCGACCATCCGGTCGGCCGGGCCGACTACGAGGACCTGCTGCCGGTGATCGCCGTCGACAAGCCCGCCGAAGGCGACCGGGTCACGAGCCCGGTGCGCGTCTCGGGCAGCGCTAACGTCTTCGAGGCGAACGTCACCGTCGAGGTGTTGGACGCGAACGGGCGCGTCGTCGGCAACACATTCACCACCGCCACCTGCGGCACGGGCTGCCGTGGCGCGTACGCGGTGCCGGTCGCCTTCAAGGTCGACCGGCAGCAGCCGGGGACGATCGTGGTCCACGACGACGACGCGGCGGGGACGGGCACGCCGCCCCACCAGGTGCGAGTCACCGTCGTGCTCGTGCCCTGAGCACGGAAGAATTACGGTGTCGCCACGTTTTAGTAGGCGTCTCTAAAACAGGAGGATGAGATGGCTCTGCAGCTTGGCGACACCGCACCCGATTTCGAGGCGCAGACGACCGAAGGCCCGATCCGCTTCCACGACTGGATCGGCGACTCCTGGGCGGTCTTGTTCTCGCATCCGCGCGACTTCACGCCGGTCTGCACGACCGAGCTCGGCTACATGGCGAAGATCAAGCCCGAGTTCGACAAGCGGAACGTCAAGGTGCTCGGTCTCTCGGTGGATCCCATGGACAACCACACGCAATGGGCGAGCGACATCGAGGAGACGCAGGGCACGGCGCCCAACTACCCGATCATCGCCGACGGCGACTTCAACGTCTCGAAGCTCTACGGGATGCTCCCCGCAGAGACGTCAGGCAATCCGACCGAGCGCACGCCCGCCGACAACCAGACCGTGCGTAACGTGTTCGTGATCGGGCCGGACAAGAAGCTGAAGCTGATCCTCGTCTACCCGATGACGACCGGGCGCAACTTCGACGAGGTGCTGCGCGTGATCGACTCGC
>Ga0126309_10000646_pt1 | contig 11571 bp, 6 predicted proteins | sample Plot56_FD_92541 | JGI IMG/M metagenome (GOLD analysis project Ga0126309, IMG submission 92541) | Serpentine soil microbial communities from UC McLaughlin Reserve, CA, USA - Plot56 | ecosystem: Environmental > Terrestrial > Soil > Grasslands | place: USA: UC McLaughlin Reserve, Lake County...
AGCAACACCCAGAAGAATCAGTTCCTGGCGATGCTCTCCCACGAGCTCCGCAATCCCCTGGCCCCGATCCGCAACGCCCTCGAAGTGATGCAGGAGAAGAGCTCGGGCGACCCGGTGGTCGAGTGGGCCGGCGCGATGATCGAACGGCAGGTCGGTCATCTGTCCCGCCTGGTGGACGACCTGCTCGACGTGAGCCGGATCATCACCAACAAGATTACGCTGCGGAAGGAGCCGATGGAGATCGCGGAGGTCGTCTCCGCCGCCGCCGAGGCCAGCCGTCCGCTGATCGACAGCCGCGGGCACACGTTCGAGGTCGAGATTCCGGACGAGCCGCTGTGGGTCGAGGGCGACACGACCCGGCTCTCCCAGGCCCTGCTCAACCTGCTCAACAACGCGGCCAAGTACACGCCGGACGGCGGCCGCATCTGGTTGACGGTCGAGAGGGAGGGTGGGCAGGTCCTTCTGCGGGTGCGCGACACCGGCATCGGGATTCCCGCCGAGCTTCTGCCGAAGGTCTTCGACCTGTTCCGGCAGGGGGACCGCTCCCTCGACCGGGCGGAGGGGGGGCTGGGCATCGGCCTCACGCTGGTGCAGCAGATCGCGCTCCTGCATGGCGGTTCCGTGCAGGCCTGGAGCGAAGGGGCCGGCCGCGGGGCCGAGATCATCTTCCGCCTCCCGCTGCTCTCGGGAGTGAGGGCCGAAGACCCGCCGCAGGCCAGATCTCTCGACGTGCCGCGGGCGAACGTCGCCCGGAAGGTCCTCGTCGTGGATGACAACCGCGACGCCACGGCGACGCTGGAGATGCTCGTCCAGCTCTGGGGCCATGAGGTCCGCACCGCGCACACCGGGCCGGCCGCTCTCGCCGAGGCGGCGATCTACCGGCCCGAGGTCGTCCTGCTCGACATCGGGCTTCCCGGGATGGATGGCTATGAGGTGGCGCAACGGCTGCGCAAGCTCGATGGCCTGAGGAAGGTGCTGCTCATCGCGATCACCGGCTATGGCCAGGAGAATGACCGCCGCCGGAGCCGGGAGGCCGGGTTCGACCAGCACCTGGTCAAGCCCGTGGATCCGACTCGGTTGCAGGAGGTCCTCGCCGCGGCGGACAGCGTCGACTCCGCCTTTGCCTGCGACTCATGAACGCCCGCACAGGATCGGTGCTCGCCTTCGCCGGCGCGGTCGTCGGGGTCGCCTTTCTCGCCCTGCGCCAGGCGCTCTTCGCCACGCATCCCCTCGGCATCGCGGTCCAGGTCCTGGCCTTCGCCTTGATGGTGTGGGCGCGGATCACCTTCGGCCGGCGGAGCTTCCATGCGGCGGCGGATCCGACGACGGGCGGCCTGGTCACGCACGGGCCCTACCGCTACTGGCGCCATCCCATCTACGCGGCCATCCTCTATTTCGTCTGGGCCGGGGTGCCGTCTCACCTGTCGCTGGAGGCGGTTGCCGCGGCGGGCCTGGTCACGCTCGGCCTGGTGACGCGGATGCTGCTCGAGGAGAGGCTCCTGCGCAGGGAATATCCCGGCTACGAGGTGTATGCCCGCCAGACCAGCCGGGTGGTCCCGTTCGTGGTCTGACCTCGGGGAGGTTTCCCAGAGTTGCGGCTCCAGCGCGCGGAGTGGGCGACCGCCCTCCTGATCACCCTTTTCGCCGTAGCGCTTCACGCGCTGCGGCTGGTCCATGCCGGCCCGTTGTGGCGGGACGAGGCAGGGGCGGCGCAGCTTGCCGCCCTTCCGACGCTGCGCGACGTCTTCGCCGCGTTCCCCCACGAAGCCTTCCCACCGCTCTTTCCCGTGATCGTACGAACGTGCCAGGGGTTGTTCGGCGATGCGGATCAGACCTTCCGGGTCTTGGGTCTGGGGGTGGGGCTGACGCTCCTCTCCCTGCTCTGGTGGACCGCCCGGCGGGCTGCCGGGACCGTGCCGCTCCTGGCCCTGGCTCTGGTCGCCATCAATCCCTCGGTCCTGCTCTATGGCGACTCGCTGCGGGGATATGGCCTCGGGACCGCAGCGATCGTCGCGGTCTTCGGGACGTTCGCGCGGCTGGCGGCCCGGTCGGCCCGCGGGGTGTTCGCCGGAGCGGCGGCAGCGGCCCTGCTGAGCGTTCATCTCCTCCTCCACAATGCCGCGCTGCTGCTCGCTCTGGGCCTGGCCGCGATCGGCGTCGGGATCGTCCGCCGCCGTCCTCGGGTGGTGGCCGCCGTGGTTGGGATCGGTGCGCTGGCGGCTCTGTCGCTCCTCCCCTATGCCGGTCCGATCCTCTCCATGCGGTCGTGGAGCGCGCTGGTGAGGATCCCGGTCGATCCGCAGGAGATCCTGGGAGAGATGGCGCGGACGGCGAGCGCTCCGGTGGCAGAGCTCCGTTGGGTGTGGCTGCTGCTCATCGCTCTGGCCCTGCTCTCTCCCGCGATCGGGAGAGGGACGAACCCTGAGGAGGCGGAAAAGGATGTGCGCTTGTTCGCCCTGCTCTCTCTGCCGTTGGTGATCCTGGCGCAGTGGGGTTTTCTGGAAGCGCTCGGATACGCGCCGCGTTCGTGGTACTTCCTGCCGGTCCTCGCTCTGGGCGCGACCGCGCTCGATGCGCAGCTCTCCGCGTCCCCCTTGGGACGGACCGCGCGCCTGGGAGCCGCTGTGATGGCCGTCCTTGCCCTGGCCCTGCCGGCCACCGGGCTCGCGCGGATCCGCATGACCAACATGGACCTGGTGGCGGACCGCATCGCGGCGGAGGCCGCGCCCGGCGATCTCGTGGTCCTCGTTCCCTGGTACCACGGCATCAGCTACCGGCGCTATGACCGCGGCCAGGCCCCCTGGGTGACCGCGCCGGACCTCGCGGATCATCGCTTTCACCGCTATGACCTGTTGAAGGCACGCATGATGGAGACCGAGCCGCTCCGCGACGTGCTCGGCGCGATCGAGCGGACGCTCCAGGCAGGAGGGCGGGTCTGGGTGGCTGGCGATCCCGACATTCCCCGGCCCGGAGAGCCCGTGCCGATCCTGCCGCCGGCACCGGCCCCGCGGACCGGATGGCAGGACGTCCCCTATCTGCGGAGCTGGTCTCTGCAGGTCGGAGCCTTCCTGCGCGACCATGCCACCGGAGGTGGACGGGTGCCGGTGCCCTCGGAGGACCCGGTGAGCGGCTTCGAGCGGCTCGACCTCCTGGTGTTCAGCGGATGGCGCTGATCGCGAGATTCTCCCGTGCTACGATCCCGCCCATTCAAGGATGTCAAAACGAGCTGAACAGGGCGCCGCTTTCGTTCTCACCGTTCTGGCGGTCGTCCTCCACCTCCTCCGCCTGCAGCACGCCGGCGCGCTCTGGCGGGACGAGGCGGGCGCCGCCCAACTCGCGGCCCTCCCCACCCTGCGCGAGGTCTTTCTCTCGTTTCCTCACGAGGCCTTCCCCCTGCTCTTCTCGGGAACGCTGCGCGCCTACATGGGGCTCTTCGGCGACTCGGACCTGGCCTTCCGCGTGTTCGGTCTCGTGGTTGGGCTCGCGATCCTGGCCGCTCTCTGGTGGAACGCCCGCCTCGCCGGAGCGCTTCCCTTCGTCTCGATCGTCCTCGTCCAGTTCCATCCGGCCTTTCCGCTCTACGGGGACTCGATCCGCGGCTACGGGCTGGGGACGCTCGCGATTCTTCTCACCTTCGGCGCGTTCGCGCGCCTGGTCGAGCGGCCGGACCGGAAGTCGATCCTCCTCGCCCTGCTGGCGGCGACGGCCAGCGTGCATCTGCTCCTGCACAACGCCGCGCTCCTCGCCGGAATCGGCATCGCGGCAGCGGCCGTGGGAGTCCTGCGACGCCGGTACCGGGTGGCCGTGGCGGCTCTGGGGATCGGCTTGGTGGCGGCGCTCACGCTCCTCCCCTACGCGGGTCCTCTGAGCTCTGCGCGGGATTGGCGGGTCCTGCTGATCGAGGACCTCACTCTCCAGGACGTCCTCGCCAAGCTGGCCGAGGTCCTCGGAACGCCGTTCTTCTGGCTGGTGGGGGTGTGGGCGGGAGCCGCGGTCCTGGCGGCGGTGGTCACGTTGCGGAACACCCCGGAGGATACCCGCCTGTACCGCCTGCTGGTGATCCCCGCGGCTCTCGGCGGCGAGATCGCGTTCCTGATGGCCGTGGGCTACTCGCCGCGCATCTGGTACCTGCTGCCCGTCCTGGCCCTGGTCGCCAGCGCGCTCGACGGGCTGCTCGCCGCCGGCGGCGGCGTCCCCGTGCGGGTGCTGCGGACCGCGGCCGCCGCCCTCCTCGCCGCGGCTCTCTACGCCACCGCGTTCGACACGGCCCGGGTGCTGATGACGAACGTGGACCAGGTGGCGCACGCCGTCGAGCAGAGCGCGGGGCCGCGGGACCTGATTCTCGTCAACGAGTGGTACATGGGGGTCAGCTTCAACCGGTACTACCGCGGGAAGGCGCGCTGGATGACCATCCCGTCCCTCGGCGACCACCGGATGCACCGCTTCGATCTGATCAAGGCGAAGATGCGATCCCCCGATCCTCTGCTGGAGGTGCGGCGGGCCATGCGCCACACTCTGCGCAAGCGCCAGCGCGTCTGGGTGGTGGGACACATCGCACCGCCGTCGGACGAGAGCCCCCTCCTGTCCCTCCCTCCGGCGCCGCGCGGGCCCTGGGCCTGGCGCGACGCGCCGTACACCATCTCGTGGACCCAGCAGGTCAGCCTCTTCCTGGAGGACAACGCTGCCCGCAAACGGAGGATCATGATCCCCGCCGGCGGACGGGTGAGCGGGATGGAGAATCTGCGGATCTTGGTCTATCGGGGATCGGAGCCCTCACCACAGACCGGGGCTACTCCCCGTCGCCCGCCGAAGGCGCGGCCGGGCTCTCCAGGCCGGCTTTCCCCTGGCGGGAGAGGTACTCCTCGACGAACAGCAGCCGGTCCGGCCCCGCGCGCCGGATGACGGCGAGGAGGTCGCTCATCGAGGCCACCTCTTCGAGCTGCTCCTCCACGAACCAGTCGAGGAACCGGACGCCGACGTAGCTGCGGTCCCCGCGGGCGATCTCCACCAGGTCGTAGATCTGCCGGGTGACCTCCTCCTCCCAGGCGAGAGCCTTGCTCACAGCCTCGTCGGCCGAGGGGAACTCGCTCTGCGGCGAAGGGATGGCAGGGATCTTCACCCGGCCGCCCACGTCGTTGATGAACTTGACGAACCGCATCGCGTGCGTCCGCTCCTCCTCCGACTGCCGGTAGAAGAACTTGGCGAGCTCCGGCAGGGTCTCGGCGTCGAAATAGGATGCGATGGCAATGTACTGCATGGAAGCGCCCATCTCGTTGCCGATCTGCTGGTTGAAGGCGTCGATGAGCTTTTCGCTGGCAAGCATGTGGAAGTCCTCCCCGTTCAGCACTCGATCACGTTGATCGCGAGACCTCCGCGCGAGGTCTCTTTGTACTTCGACTTCATGTCGGCGCCGGTCTCGCGCATGGTCTTGATCACCCGGTCCAGGGAGACCACGTGCGAGCCGTCGCCGCGCAGCGCGATGCGGGCGGCGTTGATCGCCTTGACCGACCCCATGGCGTTGCGCTCGATGCAAGGAATCTGGACCAGCCCTCCCACCGGGTCGCAGGTCAGCCCCAGATTGTGCTCCATCCCGATCTCGGCGGCGTTCTCGACCTGCTCGTTGGTGCCGCCGAGCACCGCCGTCAAGCCGCCGGCCGCCATGGAGCAGGCGACGCCGACCTCCCCCTGGCACCCGACCTCGGCGCCGGAGATGGAGGCGTTCTCTTTATACAGGACGCCGATCGCTCCCGCGGTGAGAAGGAAGCGGATCACCCCCTCCTCGTCGGCGCCCGCCGTGAACTTCCGGTAGTAGTGGAGCACCGCCGGGATGATACCAGCAGCCCCGTTGGTCGGGGCGGTGACCACCCGGCCGCCGGCGGCGTTCTCCTCGTTGACCGCGAGGGCATAGAGGTTGACCCAGTCGAGGACGGTCAGCGGGTCCTTCACGGCCTCCTCGGGCCGCGCGCGGAGCTCCTCGGAGAGCTGGGGCGCGCGGCGCGGCACCTTGAGACCGCCGGGCAGGACGCCTTCCTCCCGGCAGCCGCGGTCCACGCAGTGCTGCATGGCGTCCCAGATGCGCAGCAGACCGGCGCGGATCTCCTCCTCACCGCGCCAGACCTTCTCGTTCTCCAACATGATCTGCCAGAAGGGAAAGCCGGTCGCGTTGCCGATCCCCAGCAGGTCCTTCCCACTGAGGAACGGGTACGGGAGCTCGGTCCTGTCCTCGACGAGACGGTTCTCCCCCGCCGCGCTCTCGTCGACCACGAAGCCGCCGCCGATCGAGTAGAAGGTCCGCTCCTCGAACGCCTGCCCCTCGGCGTCGAAGGCCGTGAAGCGCAGGCCGTTCGAGTGGAGCGGCAGCAGCTCTTTGCGGTTGAAGATCAGGTCCGCTTTCTCGTCGAAGGGGATCTCGTGCCGGCCGAGCAGGGCGATACGGCCGGCGGCGCGGATCTCCGCCACGCGCTGGGGCATCCAGCCGGGATCGACGCCCTCGGGGGTCTCGCCTTCGAGGCCGATGAGCACGGCCCGGTCGGTGCCGTGCCCCTTGCCGGTCATGGCGAGCGAGCCGTAGAGCTCGCACCGCACCCGCGCGGCCCGCGCCAGGGCACCCGCCTCTTCCAGCCGCCGGGCGAAGCGCCGGGCGGCCCGCATCGGGCCCACGGTGTGCGAGCTGGACGGTCCGATGCCGATGGTGAAGAGGTCGAAGACACTGATTGCCATGAAAAGCCTCCAGGAAGGGAGATTGTATGACAGGGCGCTCCCCGGCTCCGGAGCCAACGGAGGGGGATGGGGTATCATTCCCGGTTCTATGATGTCGATGCTGGGCAAAGAATTTTCGTATGGCCTTCGCCGCTTGCGTCAGAGGCCGGGCTTCACGTTGATCGCCCTGCTCATCCTCGGTCTGGGGATTGGAGCCAACACGGCGATCTTCAGCCTGCTGGATGCGGTCGCCCTGCGCCCCCTCCCCTATCCGCATCCGGAGCGCATGGTCCAGATCTGGTCCACGGCGCCCGAGCAGGGCATCGACCAGGTGGAGGTCTCGTATACCAAGTTCCGCCGGCTGCGGGAGAGCCGCCATCTCGCCGCGGTCACCGTATATTACGAGGACACCTTCAACCTGACGGAGAGCGGGAACCCGGAGACCCTGCACGGCGCCCGGATCAGCCGCGACTTCTTCGACGTCTGGGGGATCGAGCCGGTCGTGGGGCGCCGTATCCTCGCCGCGGAGGATGCCAACGGGGGCGCGGACGTCGTCCTGCTGAGCCAGGGCCTCTGGCAGCGGCGCTTCGCCCGAGATCCGCAGGCCGTGGGCAGGACGATCCACCTCGAGGGCCGGCCCTACCAGATCATCGGCGTGATGCCCGAGGTGCTGCGCTTCCCCTTCCGGGACGTGCAGGTCTGGCTCCCGCGGCCGCAGGAGATCAGCCTGCTGCCCGAGGCGGCGGTGGAGGCCGGGACGAGCTATCTCCAGATGGTGGCGCGCCTCGCGCCGGGCGTCTCCCTGGAGACGGGCCGCTCCGAGATCGAGCAGGTCGCCCGCAGCTACAACGCGGATTTCTCGGGGAACGCGGACGCCACCTTCGCGCTCAAGGTGGTGCCGCTCAGCGAGCAGCTGGTGGGCGACGTCCGCTCCACCCTCTTCCTCCTCCTCGGCGGGGTGGGCCTGGTCCTGGTGATCGCCTGCGCGGACGTGGCGAGCCTGCTCCTCGCCCAGGGGCTGGCGCGCCACCGCGAGCTCGCGATCCGCATCGCCGTGGGCGCGACCGGCGGGCAGCTCGTCCGCCAGATGCTGGTGGAAGGCGTCCTGCTCTCCCTCCTGGGCGGCGCCGTGGGGCTCGCGCTGGCCGCGGGGGGGCTCCGGCTGCTGATCGCCCTGCAACCCGGAAACCTGCCGCGCCTCGACCAGGCGGGCCTCGACGGCCGCGCGCTCGCCTTCGCCGTGGCCGTGTCGCTCCTCACCGGCGTGGTGTTCTCGCTGGCGCCGGCGTTCCAGACGCTCAAGACGGAGGCGGGCTCCGAGCTGCGCGGCAGCCTCCAGAAAACCGGCGCGCGCCGGCGCAGCCGTGCGCAGGCCACGCTCGTGGTCGTCGAGGTGGCGGTGGCGCTGACGCTCCTCATCGCGGCCGGCCTGCTCCTCGCGAGCTTCCGCCGCCTGAGCTCGGTCGACGTGGGCTTCAATCCCGAGCGGCTGATGACGATGCAGATCGCGCTGCCGCCGGCCAAGTACCCCGGGGTGGAGCAGCAGCGGGTCTTCTTCACGGAGCTCCTCGACCGCGTCCGCGGCCTGCCGGGGGTGGGCGCCGCGGCGCTCACCGATTACCTGCCGGTCGAGGGCTCGGCGCGGGCGATGTTCTCCGTGGAGGGCCAGCCGCCCGCCACGCCGGAGGAGCAGCCGGTGGCCTGGCGCATGGTGGTGAGCCCCGGCTACTTCAAGACCCTGGAGGCGCAGCTCGTGCGCGGCCGCGACTTCGCCGGGAACACCCCGCCCGACGCACCGCTGACCCTCGTGATCAACGAATCGCTGGCACGGCAGTACTTCCCGGATCAGGACCCGGTGGGCAAGCGCCTGATGCTGCGCGACGTGCCGACCGAGATCGTCGGGGTGGTGAAGGACATCCACCAGCTCGGGATGGACGTGAAGCCGGAGCCGCAGTTCTACCTCTCCAGCCGGCAGATGCCCCGGCCGATCCCGTTCATGCAGCTCCTGGTGCGCACCTCCCTGCCGCCGGAGAGCGTGGTCAAAGCGGTGCGCGAGACGGTCCGCTCGCTCGACGGCGAGCAGCCGGTCGCGGACCTGCGGAGCATGGAGGGGATCATTGCCGGCACGCTCGCCGCGCGCCGCCTCACCGTGGGGCTGCTCTCGGGCTTCTCGGCGGTGGCCCTGGCGCTCTGCCTGCTCGGTCTCTATGGAGTCCTCGCCCACTCGGTGAGCACGCGCGGGCACGAGATCAGCGTGCGCATGGCCCTGGGCGCCCGGCCGGGCCAGGTGCTCTCGCTGGTGATGCGGCAGGGGCTCCAGTGGGTGGTCTTCGGAATCGTGCTGGGGCTCGCCGCGGCGCTGGCGTTGGCACAGGTGTTGGAGAGATTCCTGTTTGAGGTGAATGCCCGCGAGCCGGCGTTCTTCATTGCAGCGCCGGTGCTTTTTGTGGTGGTGGCCCTCCTCGCCTCGTGGGTGCCGGCGCGCCGGGCGGCGCGTATCGCGCCGGCGCGGGCGCTGAAGGAAGAGTGAGCTGAAGAATCGGACGGATCGGACCGATCGGACGGATCAGTCGGATGAAGGACGCATGACCAACTCGGACGCCCCGGCCATCGCCGTGATCGGCATGGCCGGGCGGTTTCCCGGGGCTCGCGATGTCGGCGAGCTGTGGCAGAACCTGAGCCGCGGGGTGGAGTCGATCCGCCGGCTGACGCCCGAGGAGATGCGGGCTGCCGGGGTCGAGCCGGCCTCGTTCTCCGATCCCCGCTGGGTCCCCGCCGGTGGCGTGCTCGATGGGGCCGAGCTGTTCGATGCGGCCTTCTTCCAGATCACACCGCGCGAGGCGGAGCTGCTCGATCCCCAGCACCGGATCTTCCTGGAGTGCGCGTGGGAAGCCCTGGAGGACGCAGGCTGCGATCCGTCGCGCTTTCCCGGCGCGGTCGGTGCGTTCGCCGGCTCGGGGCTCAATACCTATCTGCTCAACAACCTGCTGCCCGGCGGCGAGTCGGTGGTCAACCCGCAGGTGGCGATCGCCAACGACAAGGACTTCCTCACCACGCGGCTCTCCTACAAGCTCGACCTCAAGGGCCCCAGCCTGGACGTGCAGACCGGCTGCTCGACCTCGCTCGTGGCGGTCGTGCTCGCCTGCCAGAGCCTGCTCAACTATCAGTGCGACCTGGCGCTGGCCGGGGGCATTGCGGTGCGGGAGCCGCAGCGCGCGGGCTACCTCTATCAGGAGAACGGCATCCTCTCCCCCGACGGGCATTGCCGGCCCTTCGACGCGCAGGCCGGGGGCACGGTCCCTGGCAACGGCGTGGGGCTTGTGGCCTTGAAGCGCCTGGAGGACGCTCTGGCGGACGGCGACACGATCCGTGCCGTGATCCTCGGCGCGGCGTTGAACAACGACGGCGCGGCCAAGGTGGGGTTCACGGCGCCCGGCGTGGCCGGGCAGGCGGAAGTGGTCGCCACGGCTCTCGCGGTGGCGGGGGTGCGGCCCGAGGACGTCAGCTACGTCGAGGCGCACGGCACGGCCACGCCGCTCGGGGATCCGATCGAGGTCCGCGCGCTGGACCGGGTGTTCCGCACGGAGGGGAACCGAACGGGTTTCTGCGGCCTGGGCTCGCTCAAGTCGAACCTCGGGCACCTGGACGCCGCCGCGGGCGTGGCCGGCCTGATCAAGACCGTGCTCGCGCTGGAGCACCGCCAGATCCCGCCGACGCTCCACTTTACAAAGCCCCACCCAGAAGCCGGCCTGGAGGGAGGTCCGTTCTACGTCCCGGCCGAGCTGCGTCCCTGGGAGACCGACGCGCTGCCCCGGCGCGCCGGAGTCAGCTCGTTCGGCATCGGCGGAACCAATGCGCACGTGGTGCTGGAGGAAGCGCCGGTGCAGCCGGCCGCGGAGACCCCGGAACGCCCCGAGCTGCTGATTCTCTCCGGGCGGACGGCCGTTGCCCTGGAGACGGCGACCGCTCGCCTGGCGGATCACCTGGAGCGCCATCCGGAGCTTGCCCTGCGCGACGTGGCCCACACGCTCCGCACCGGCCGCCGGCAGATGGAGGCGCGGCGAGCCGTGGTCGTCCGCGACCGGGCCGACGCCGTCGCGGCGCTCCGGAGCCCGGAGCGGCTGCTCACCGCGCAGGCTCCGCAGGGCGACGTGCGCGTGGCGTTTCTGTTCCCCGGGCAGGGAGCCCAGCACGCCGGGATGGCGGCCGGGCTGTACGAGAGCGAGCCGGCGTTCCGCAAGGCGTTCCCCCTCCCCTGGCCCCTCCCCCGCGGAGCGGGAGAGGGGAATCCGCTCCAGGATTTGAACGCGACGGAGATCACCCAGCCTGTGCTGTTCGCCGTGGAGTACGCGCTCGCGAAGCTCTGGCAGTCGTGGGGCGTGCAGCCGGCCGCGTTCCTGGGCCACAGCCTGGGGGAGTACGTGGCGGCGTGCCTCGCGGGGGTTTTCTCCCTCGAAACGGCTCTGCGCCTGGTGACCTTGCGGGGACGGCTGATGCAGTCGCTCCCTCCCGGCGCCATGCTGAGCGTCTCGCTCTCCGAAGAGGACCTCCGTCCGCTGCTCGACGCGGAGACGGAGATCGCGGCCGTCAACGCGCCGGACCGCTGCGTGGCGACCGGCGCGCCCGAGGCGATCGAGCGCCTGCGCGAGCGGCTCGCCGCGCGGGGCATCGAGGCCCGCCCCCTGCCGGTCGAGAGGGCCTTCCACTCCCGCCACGTGGAGCCGATCCTCGCCGCCTTCATTGAGGAGGTCCGCCGGGCCCGCCCGGCAGCGCCGCAGATCCCCTACATCTCCAACCTCACCGGCACCTGGGTGACGGCCGAGCAGGCGACCGATCCGGCGTATTGGGGCGAGCATCTGCGCCGGACGGTGC
>Ga0126309_10000647_pt1 | contig 11570 bp, 9 predicted proteins | sample Plot56_FD_92541 | JGI IMG/M metagenome (GOLD analysis project Ga0126309, IMG submission 92541) | Serpentine soil microbial communities from UC McLaughlin Reserve, CA, USA - Plot56 | ecosystem: Environmental > Terrestrial > Soil > Grasslands | place: USA: UC McLaughlin Reserve, Lake County...
GCGACCACGTACCGCCGGTCATCGTCCGGCGCGAGCGTCTCACGTCTGAACTGAGCGACGCTCGCTTGCGTGCACGAAAGGAGGGGCGCGCCGCGAGTGCGGGAAATGATCGCCGGCGCGCCTGAGTTGCATCATGGAAAGCAGCAGTCGGCGGACGCGGCTTGGCGCGTGTGGCCGAGTGGCGGCTGCCGCTGCTCGTCGAAGCGCAAGCCTCTGGCAGCGGCCGGGCCCGGGCTGCGAGGAACCTCACACTCGCCGGAAGCGCGGCGGGCCGCAGTGCCTCAGTGGCTGCGGGCGACTGTTCAGGACCGAGCGACGGCGATGTCGGCGTCCTCGAAGGGTGAGGAGGTAGCCGAGGTGCTCGCCGACGGCGACGCCGAGATAGCGGTTGAAGGACTGGAACACGATGTCGACCGCCTCGCGGCGGGCCGGGCTCGCGTCGGGATCGGCGGCGGCCCGGGCGAGGTAGGGGACGAGGAATGGCCAGCGGATGAGCCCGAGGAACTGCACGACCGCGGCGAGGACGCCGACGGTCGTTGCGATGGCGATCAGCGTCGGGTCGGCGTCGCCGATCGCGCTCGAGAGCAGCACGACGAGCGGGACCATGAGCACCGCGGTGAGCGCGAAGGCCCACCACAGCAGCACGAGCGATGTGCCGCCGGCGCGGAACTTCGCGAGGACGTCGGCTGTGGGCTCGCGCAGGATGTCGGGATAGTCGAAGCGTGCGGCCAGCAACGCGAACGCGGCATTGAACGCGAACGCGACAACGGTCATCAGCAGTCCGGCGACGGTCGCGGTGGTCATGGCCGTGCCGGCTCTGACGCGGGTCCTACGCCGAGACGCTGATGACGACCTTGCCTCGAGCGTGCCCGTCCAGCATGTAGCGGATCGCCGCGGGGACCTCGCCGAGCGGATAGGTCCGGTCGATGGCAGGTGCGAGCTTGCCGGATTCGATGAGTTCTCGGAGGACGATGAGGTCTTCGGCGTTCTCCGAGGCGACGAACGTGCCGAGCTTCTGGCCGACGAACGGGGACAGCACGAGCGCCCGGATCTGCCGGTCGCTGCCGCCGAGCCACCGTCCGTCGGTCTCGCCACCGACGATCACGAGCCGTCCCCGGGGAGTGAGCGCGCGACGGAGATGTGACAGCCGGCGGTTGCCTCCGATGTCGAGGATCACGTCGTAGCGGTGCGTGCCGTCTGCGAAGTCGTCACTCGTGTAGTCGACGGTGTGGTCTGCGCCGATGGCTCGGACGGCATCGATCTTCGCGGTGCTGGACACACCGGTGACCTCGGCTCCGAACGCCTTGGCGATCTGCACGGCGAAGGTGCCCACGCCTCCCGACGCGCCGACGATCAGCACGTTCTGCCCGGCTTGGACTCGGCCATGGTCGCGGACGGCTTGGAGGGCGGTGAGGCCGGAGATGGGGACGGCGGCCGCCTGGTCGAACGAGAGGTTCGCGGGCTTGGGTGCGAGCTTGTCCGTGCGGACGCGTGCGTACTCGGCGAACGAGCCGTCGCAGATGCCGAACACCGCGTCGCCCGGCTTGAAGCCGGTCGCGTCGGTGCCGATGGCTTCGATCGTTCCGGCGAGGCTCCGGCCCGGGTTGCCGTGCTTCGGCCTGCGGAGTCCGAATCCCGCCAGGCGGATGGGATAGGGGAGGCCGGCCATCACGTGCCAGGTGCCCCGGTCCAGGCTAGCCGCGTGCACTCGCACGAGGACTTCGTTCTCTCGGATCGTGGGCTTGTCGATCTCGTCGAGTCGGAGGACGTCCTCGGGTGCCGGGCCGTACTCGTCCTGGACGATCGCCGTCATCGTCTGTCGGCTCGCAGTCACAGAGGTCAGTTCTATCGGGTGGTCGAGCTGTGCGGTCGTCGTCATGAGCTCTCAGGTGGTTCCGCTATACGGCCGTCAGCGGTAGTCGGTCGTTCCGGGTGTCAACCCGGACGGCTGCGAGCTTCGAGATCTGGTCGGCGATGTGCTGCGCGTCGTCTTTGACCCAGCCGAGTAGCGCGGAGCCTCGGGTGTGCTGCCAGGGCATGCCGAGGAAGTAGAGGCCGGGCGCGGCCGTCACGCCGCGCGTGTGGATGACTGCTCCGTCGCCGCCGAAGACGGGCGCGTCGACGTAGAAGTAGTCGACACCGAAGCCCGTCGCCCAGATCACGGTCCGGGCGTCGAGCGTCGATTCGTCGGCGAACGTGATCGTCGATCCGGCGGCGCCGGTCGCCCGCGGACGCACATGCACCCCGCGCCGGCGGATCGCCCGGGGGCTGGAGCCGATGAGCGCGTCACGGCCACTGAGCCGGCGCCCGATCCTGGAGTCGACGGTCTTGCTCATCAGCCCGGTCGCGGTAAGGATCGTGAAGAGGTCGCGTCCGAACGCCCGCTGCGGGAGCGGTGCCTGTCGTGAGCCGATTGCGAGGTGGACCTCGTTGATCGTGGCGAGCTCGTGCGCGATCTGAAAGCCGGTGTTGCCGCCACCGACCACGAGCACGGGCCCGTCGGGGATGTCGTCGGGGCGGCGGTAGTCGCTGCTGTGGAGCTGGTGCACCCCCGTGGCCAACTCCGGCGCGATCGAGGGAATGCGAGGTGTCTGAAACGGGCCGGTGGCGATCACGACCTGGTCGGCGTCGTATGCGCGGTCGTCGGTCTCGACGAGGTAGCCGTGCTGGCGTGCCTGCACGGCTCGCACGCGGGTGTTCAGCTCGACGGGTAGTTCGAAGTGGCGGGCGTAGTCGGTGAGATATTCGACGACCTCGTCGCGGGTCGGGTAGTGCTGGGGGTCACCGGGGAAAGCGCGGCCGGGAAGGCCGTCGTAGCGCGCGGGGGTGAAGAGCGTCAGTGAGTCCCAGCGTGACCGCCACACGGCTGCTGGGGAGTCGCCGGCGTCGAGGATCGTGAATCGGCGTCGCTGGTTGGCGAGGTGGTGGCCGAGCGCGAGCCCGGCCTGGCCACCTCCGATGACGACGACTTCGTGGCGGTCGAGCGCGGCGTCCATCACGCCACCCAGGTGCTCGTGGGGGTGAAGCGCGCGAGCAGCAGGCCGCTGAGCAGCATGAACAGGATTGCCCCGGCGGCGCCGAACACCGTGAACTGGTTGTCGACGCTCACGCCGATCACCGTCGTCGGGACCCACGCGAGTGCGAAGAGCACGGGCATCGCGGCTCCCCACGCCGCGCCGAGCCGTACGTTGCCCTGCCGCGCCAGAACCACTCCCTGAGCGGCTCCCAGCGCCGCGCCGCTGACCAGCCCCATGAGCGCGAGCGCGCCGAGGTTGGTGTCGTAGCCGACGAGTGCGGCGCCCGCCGCGAGGCCAGCGGCGTAGGCGGCGGCACTCGAGCTGATCCAGGCCGCTGGACGTCCGAGCGCCCCCTTGGCGGCCCACCACTGGACCGCGGCGAGTCCGGCTGCGGTGAGGGCGCCGCCGATGAGCGCGGCCTGGACCGTGTCAATGGGTCCGCTGATGATCCACCCGATGTATCCGGCGATGGGGAAGGCGAGGGCCACCCATACCCATGGCCAGCCTGGGAAGGGTCGCCGTTCGGATTTGGCTGAGTGGGAGTCGTGGGGCATGTCGCTTCCTTTGGTCATGCGCCCACCGGGACGGCCGGCGGGAGCTGCTTGGGCGCGTCGTCATGCGGCGCGTCGGTCGGTGCTGTCTTGGTCGGGGGGCCTTCGACCTGCAGGTTGGGCAGCCACTGGAGCCAGCGCGGCAGGTACCAGTTGCGCTCGCCGATCAGCCGCATGGCGGCGGGGATGAGCAGCAGGCGCACGAGCGTCGCGTCGAGTGCCAGTGCGATGGCGATCCCGAAGCCCATCTCCTGGAACGCGACGAGCTGGCCCGTCGCGAAGCCGGTGAAGACGACGATGATGATCGCCGCGGCGCCGGTGATCAGGCGTGCCGTGGAGGCCACGCCGTGGACGATCGCGCCGGCGGTGTCACCGGTGGCGCTCCAGCGCTCGTGGATGCGGCTGAGCAGGAAGACCTGGTAGTCCATCGAGAGCCCGAACAGCACGCTGAACAGGAAGACGGGGATCCACGCGTCGATGCGCTCGACCTGCGTGAAGCCGAGGAGATCGGCTCCGACGCCCTTCTGGAAGACGAGCACGAGGATCCCGTAGGCGGCGCCGACCGACAGCAGGTTGACGGCGATCGCCGTCAGCGGGATGGCGATCGAGCGGAAGGCCAGTAGCAGGAGCACGAAGCTGAGCGCGAGTACGAAGGCGATCACGATCGGCAGCCAGGTGCTGTTGACCGCGAAGCCGTCGCGCGCCTCGGCGGGCGCGCCGCCGACGAAGACGCCGTCCGCCGTCGCACCGAACGCGCGCGGGACGTAGTCGTCGCGGAGTCGGTCGATGGCGGCCGACGCGCGTTCGCTGGTCGGTTCGACGCTGAGCGGCAGGGAGGCCACGGCGATGCGCGGCCCGGTGTCGACGGTCAGGGCGCCCGCGGCGAAGTCGCGGTCGGTAGCGAGCTCGGCGCGCAGGCGCGTCAGGCCCTGCTGCGTGGCGGAGTCCTTCGCGGAGCCGTCGACCACGATGGTCACGGGATCGGTCGCACCGCTCGGGAAGTCGCGCTCGAGCGCGAGTAGGCCCTGCTTGGCGGTGGTGCTGTTCGGCAGCGCCGTGGTCCCGCCGTCGCCCATGCGCAGGTCGAGCACGGGGGAGGCGAGCGCCAGCAGCACTGTCGTGGTGGCGATCAGGCTGATCGCGGGACGGCGCATGACGACAAGGACGGCGCGTCGCCAGACCGGTCCCTCCTCGCCGGCCGAAGCGGCGATCCGGCGCCCGAGCCACGGCACCCGCAGGCGATCGACGCGATCACCGAGGACCATCAGCAGCGCCGGGTGGAAGGTCAGCGCGACGAGGACCGAGATGACGCCGACGATCAGGGCGCCCAGACCGAGGCTGCGCAGGGTGGTGTCGGGGACGAGCAGCATCGCGACCATCGCCAGCGCGAACGCGGTCCCGCTGAAGACCACGGCGCGCGTGGCCGTGCTTGCGACGGTCAGGATCGCTTCGCGTGTCCCGCTGCCGCGGTGGCGTTCCTCGCGGAGGCGGGAGATGATGAAGAGCGAGTAGTCGATGCCGAGCGCGAGGCCCATCGCGACGACCATGTTCAGGATGAACAGGTTGAGCTGGAACGCCTGGCCGACGACCGCCGCGACGGCGAGCGCGACGACGATCGAGATGATCGCCATCAGCATCGGGATCGCCACGCCGAACAGCGTGCCGACGACCAGCAGCAATACGACGATTGCCGCCGGGAGTCCGAACTGCAGCTCGCCCTTGCTCAGGTCGCTTGCGGACAGCTCCTCGAGGTCGCGATCGAGCGTGTAGCTGCCGGTGACGTGCGCTGCGAATCCCGCGCCCCCGTTCGAGCGCTCCACCGTCGAGATGAGGCCGGCGATCCGCTCGTCCTTCGGCGCGGCGAGGACGACCGGCAGCACGGTGGCGTGACGGTCGGCCGACACGAGGATCTTGCCGCCCGGATCCAGGTAGCTGGAGATCCGCTGCACCCCTTCGCCGCGGCGGATGTCCGCCACCATCGTCCGCACGCGCTTCGCGAAGGCAGCATCCGATACGACGAGCTCCTCGGACCGCACGACGATGAACTCGTCGACCGACTCTTGATTCGGAAGCCGCGCGTCGATGAGCTCCTGCGCCGCGACCGACTCCGGATGATTGGTCAGACTGGAGTCCGACGTCAACGCCGAGCCCAGCAGCGCCCCGATCAATCCGAGCGAGACGACGACGATCACGCCCCACGCAGCGAGCATCCTCGCGGGATGCCGTGTGGCGACCTCTGCGAGGCCTCGCGGGCCGAACCCGGAGCGCGAACTCGAGGGGGTCGGCGATGAAGACCGCTTCGGGGAGAAACTGGGCATGTTCAGCTCCTGAGATTCGACGTTGGGTCGTGCGAGGCCGTGGTTCGGTGGCTTGCGCCGGCGATCCAGGCGACGAGGACGTTGTCGGGGTGGTCGACGAGGTGGTCGCGAGCGAGCGCGTCGACGAGGTCGCGCTCGCCGCGCAAGTGCGCGGTGGCGATGGCCACGAGCTGACGGTCGCGGGTCGTCGCCGCCATTCCCCCGGCACGGGCCATGAGACCCTCCCCGTCGGGTGCGAAGAGCGCCGCCGCGACCAGGATCCTCGGATCGTCGCTGGTGCGTGACGCCTCGACGATCGATGCGATCGCGACGGCGTCACCGACCACGAGTTGATGAAGCAGTTGCTCGGGGAGCGTCGGCGGCATGGGGCCAGCATCGAGAGAGGCGCTGACACCGCGCTGACACCGCGCAGCCGGCCTACACTTTCGATGTGTTCCATATCTCGGTGCTGGGCCCCGTCGAGGTCAGGCGCGACGGCGAGCCCGTGCCGGTGCCGGGTGGTAAGAGCTCGGAGCTGCTGGTGCGCCTCGCGGTCGAGGCCGGCACGTTCCTGCGCGCGGACCGGCTCGTCGAGGACGTGTGGGCCGAGGACGCGGTCAACACGCGCCGCAACACGCTGCAGTCAAAGATCGCCAAGCTTCGGCGAGCGTTCGGGGATCCGCAGGTGATCGCGAGCGGAGACGGCGCGTACATGCTCGCCGTCGAGCCGTCCGAGGTCGACGCGCTCGCCGTGTTGCGCGACGCCGCCATCGCCGCCGAACTGCTCGACGCCGGCGATGATCGCGGCGCCGCCGACCTGAGCGCGCCGGCGTTGGAGCGGTACCGCGGCGATCTCCTCCAGGGCGCCGGCAGCGGGGAGTGGGCCGCCCCGTACCGGGCGCGGCTCGACGAGGCACGCATGGAGCTCACGGAGACGCAGTTCGCGGCGCGCTTGCGGCTCGGAGGGGCGGGCGACCTGATCGGCCAGCTGGAGTCCGCTGTGGCGACGTATCCCTATCAGGAGGGTCTGTGGGAGCTGCTGATCACCGCGCTATACCGGGCGGGACGCCAGGCCGAAGCATTGGCGAGCTACCAGCGGGCCCGCACGCTGCTCACGGACGAGCTCGGTCTCGCCCCCGGACCGCGACTGCAGGAGCTCGAGCGACGGATCCTGGTTCACGACTCGGCCCTCGGCATCGGCGATCGTGCAGCGCGAGCGCTTGAAGACCACGCGCGAGCCGGGAACTTGCCGTCTCTCTCGGCCGAGCTCATCGGCCGAGAGACGGAGATCGCTGCCGTGTCGGACCTGCTCGAAGCCCAGCGGCTGGTCGAGATCATCGGACCGGGCGGGATCGGGAAGACCGCGGTCGCGATCGCCACCGGTCGCCGGCTGGCCGAGTCCGATGGTGCCGCGCCAGGTGCGATCTGGTTGGCCAGGCTCGAGACCGCGACGACCGCGGACGACGTCCTCGACACGGTGATCACCGCACTCCACGTCACGGGCGGCGAGGCGGCGCTGCTCGAGCGGCTCAAGGCCTCCGCCGCGGTGGTGATCCTCGACAACTGCGAGCACGTTCTCGACGCTGCCGCGGCGCTCGCGGTCCGCCTTCTCGACGCCGCCCCGCCGCTACGGATCCTGTGCACCAGCCAGGTTCGGCTCGATGTCGACGGTGAGGCCGTGCTCGAGCTCGCGCCCCTGGCGCTCTCCGAGGCCGTGGAGTTGTTCACCCGCCGAGCCGCCGCACGCCACCGGGATCTGCCCGCCGGCGCGGCCGACGACGCGGTCCACGACCTGTGCCGCTCACTCGACGGTCTGCCGCTGGCAATCGAGCTCGCCGCGGCACGCACGAAGACCTTGTCGATCGAGGAGATCAGCCGGCGCCTCGACGACCGGTTCAGCGTCCTGAGCGACCCGACCAGCCGCAGGCCGGAGCGCCGCCGCGCATTGAAGGCCACCATCCAGTGGAGCTACGAGCTGCTCTTCCCCGACGATCAGCGGGGCCTGTGGGCGCTCGCCACGTTCGCCGGTGGTGCCCCGCTGCCCGCCGTCGAGTTCGTGCTCGCGGCGCTCGATGTGCCCTCGTCAGCGGCGATCGACGTGGTCGGGCGCCTCGCGGGCCGTTCGCTCGTGATCGTCGACGACGACGGCGCGTTCCGGTATCGGCTGCTTGACAGCATTCGCGCGTTCGCGCTCGAAGCGATGGCAGAAATCGGGCTGACCGAGCGCGCGCTCGCCGCGCACGCCGCATGGTTTGCCGAGGCAGCCGGATCGTCCACCCAAGGCGTGCGCAGCGATCGCCAAGCCGAGCATCTCTCCTTCGCTCGGGCCGAGCGCGCCAACATCGACGCCGCACTGGCCTGGAGCGCGACGCACGACCCGCTGCTCGCGCTCGGCATCGTCAACGGGTTCGGCTGGGCCTGGATCGTCCTCGGCGACAGCAGAGGCGCCCAACGGATCCTGGCGGCACTGGATGCCGCGGGCGACCGCGCCCCGATCCGGAACCGGGCCGGCGCCCTTCTGCTCGCGGCCTGGCTCGAAGCGTCGACGGGTCACCTCGAGCTCGCCCGCGCGCACATCGCCGCCGCCACCGAGCTGGCCGACGCGATCGAGGATGTCGACCTGCAGGCGCGGTGCTGTTACTACCTCGCTTACGTCGTGTCCCATCGCGGCGAGTGGGAGCAGGCAATGGAGCTCACGGCTCGTAGCCGGCAGCTTTACGACGGCCTGGATCGGCCCTGGGATCAGGCGGCAAACGCACTCTTCGCCTCCAGAGCCGCGATCTCGGCCGGTGACCGCGTGCGCGCCACCGAAGCGCGCGATCAGGTCGAGCGATGGCTGCGAACGGTCGACGACCCGTGGCTCCACGTCCGACGCGACGCGATGCTCGGCGAGCTGGCGCGCATCGAGCATCGATTCGACGACGCCATCCTGCACATCGGTCGCGCAGCGGAGACCTCCGAGCGTCTCGGCTTCCTGCAGACGGAGGCGTACCAGCTTTCGAGCCTCGGACGCGCGCAATGCCAGGCCGGTGACTACGACACCGGCGCGGCGACGCTCGAGCGCGCGATCGACAAGGCCGAAGCGACCGGCGACGTACGTCTGGCGGCGCTCGCCCGGGTTCATCTCGGGCGCGTCCTGCGCGCCCGCGGACGGACCGCGCCGGCACGGGCGGCGCTCGAGGCGGCGACCGCATGGCACCGCACCGACGGTGGCGGGGAACAGGCTGCGCTCGGCGAGTGCCTGCTCGCCGCGCTCGACGCCGAGAATCGAGTCTCCGGCGCGGAGCAGCGGCTCGTCTCGCTCCTCGACGATGCCCGGCGCGACGACGACGCCGCGGTCGAGGTCTTCGCCCTCGACGCGCTCGCCCGCATCGCGGCCGAAGGGGGTGACATCGCCACGGCACGGGACCTGTGTGAGGCCGCCGATCGGCGCATGGAACCCGCCTCGCACTTCATCACCGATCTCGACCGAACCGACGCCCGCTCGGTCAAGCAGATCGCCTGAGCGAGCCAGGTCGTCTGAATCACGCCGTCGCCGCAGGGCCCTCACTCGCGACGGTGATCTCCCTTGGTCCGTCCCGCTTGCGAGTGCGATCGCCACGCTGGTGCAACACGACGAAGGCCATCAACCCGCCGACCACGATGACGATGCCGGCGATCTGCCGGTGGTTGACAACCTCGCCGAGCAAGAGGAACGACCAAACGACCGCGAGGGCGGGCTGCGCCTCCTGCGCGATCCCGATCGTGCCGATCTGGATCGTCTTCTGCGCGAACACGAGCAGGCCCTGGGCGGCGACACCGCTGGTGAACGTCAGGATCAGCATGAATGTCCATCCAGTGCCGCTCATCCCGAACACGTCGCCATGGGCGATCGCCAGCGGAAGCACCGCCACGGCCGCGATCGGGCAGATCGTCGCCATGAACGTGGTCACGTCCATGTCGCGGCGAAAGTGCTTCGTCGACGTAACGTAGGCCACCAGAAGCAGCATCGCGAGGAGGCCGAACACGTTCCCCTCCAGCGAGGCGTCGCCTCTGGCAGGGGCGCTGAACAACACGAGGGCCACGCCGCCGAACGCGACCAGCGCGAACACCAGCGCACGCGGATGGATGTACTCGTCGAACAGCCAGGCGCCAGCCGGCACGATGAGAAACGTGGCGAGCGAACCGATGAGCGCGGCGTTGGCGACGCTGTTGTGCGTCGCCCCGGCGAAGAAGACAGCGAGGTTCAGGCCGAAGAAGACACCGGGCACCAGCGCCTGGCGGACGTTTCCCATCGTGATCCGCCGGCCGGTGCTCCAAAGCAAGAGGTTCCACACGGCACTGACCACGAGCATGCGCCAGAACGCGACGAGGACGCCGGGAGACTCAGCGCGCTTCACGAGGGTCGAGCTGAGCGAGAAGGCGATCACCAACCCGATGACCGCGAGCACCCCGAGGGCCTTCGCGCTCAGCGCGCGTGGCCGCGTCGGTGAAGCCGTCGTCGTCATCACCCCGACGACAGCGTAGGCCAGCCGCACGGCTCCGTGGCGCCTCTACACGGCGTTCAGGCGGCCGTAGGCTCCCCCGATGTCCCGGCATCCAAGGCAGCTGACCCAGCAGACGGGACGCACCTTCGTCGTATCGGCGCCAACGGCGGGATCGGCCTTGAAGCGGCCCGCGGCCTCGTTGGACTCGGCGCCCACGTCGTGTTGGCGGTCCGCGACACCGTCAAGGGCGAGCAGGCCGCGGCGCGCATCGCGGGGCCCGGCTCGACGAGCGTCGTCGAGCTCGAGCTGTCCGACCTCGACCAGGTCGCGGTCTGCGCCAAGACGCTGCTCGACCGCCACGACAACCTCTCCGCGCTGATCTGCAACGCCGGCGTGATGGGCGGGCGGTTCCTGCTCAGCGCGCAGGGCTTCGAGCGGCAGATGGCCACCAATCACCTGGGTCACGCCGCGCTGGTCGGCGCATTCAGACAAGGAGCGCGCGGCGGGTCACTACAAGGGCGGGTTCGGGTTTCATCCGCTGCTGGCCACGTGTGGCCGGGAGGTGCTGGCCGCGATCCTGCGGCCCGGCAACGCCGGCGCCAACAACGCCGACGATCACCTCGAAGTGTTCGAACTCGCGCTCGAGCAGCTCCCGCCGGCAGCACTTCAGGGGCCGATCCTGGCGCGCTCAGACTCGGCCGGCGCCAGCCACGCGCTGGCCGACGCGTGCCGCGAGACGGGGGTGCGCTTCTCCTTCGGCTACGCGATGGATGCCCGCGTGCGCGAGGCGATCCTGGCGCTGTCCGAGCGGGCGTGGCGGCCCGCGATCAACGGCGACGGGCAGCCGCGTGAGGGCGCCTGGGTGGCCGAGCTGACCGGCCACGTCGCACTCGACGCGTGGCCGCGGGGCTCCCGATTGATCGTCCGTCGCGAGCGCCCGCACCCGGGCGCGCAGCTCTCGTTCACCGACGTCGACGGGCATCGCTTTCAGTGCCTCATTGCCGACCAGCCCGACGACGATCTGGCCGCCCTGGAGGCCCGCCACCGCGCCCACGCGATCGTCGAAGACCGCGTCCGCGAACTCAAGAGCACCGGCCTGTCCAACGTCCCGTTCGCCGCGTTCCAGGCCAACCAGGCGTGGCTGGAAGCCGCGCTGGTCGCCCACGATCTCACCGTCTGGACCCAGCTTTTGCTCTTCGACGGCGAGCACGCCGTCTGCGAGCCCAAGCGACTGCGCTA
>Ga0126309_10000648_pt1 | contig 11560 bp, 11 predicted proteins | sample Plot56_FD_92541 | JGI IMG/M metagenome (GOLD analysis project Ga0126309, IMG submission 92541) | Serpentine soil microbial communities from UC McLaughlin Reserve, CA, USA - Plot56 | ecosystem: Environmental > Terrestrial > Soil > Grasslands | place: USA: UC McLaughlin Reserve, Lake County...
ATCCCGGTCGTGCCCGGCGGTCCCTCCGGGCGCCGGTGCCCGACCCCGAACCGGAGGACGTCGATCGGCATGTCGGCTGTGCGACTAGCGCCGCCGGCGGCTGCGCCGGGCGGTCTTCGGCCGGATGGTCGCTTCGGGGCGGGCGAACTTCGAGCGCGAGAAGTAGCGCTGCCGCGCGAGGCGATGCTCATAGGCTGCGAGGATCGGCGGGAAGCGGCGGAAGCGGACCCAGACGAGGACCGCCAGCCCCACGATCGCGGTCGCCAGCACGATGAAGAAGTCGAACACGAAGACCGCGCCGACGAGCAGCAGGCTGAACGTGATGATCCCCGTCCAGAGGAGCTGCTCATAGAGGTCGAGGTACGGCGGGTGGCGATGGAGGGCGCGCGTCCTGACGTTGTAGAGGACGACGAGCGCGATGAGCAGGACGAGCGATGCGACCCAGGTCGGCATGAACAGGTCGGGGAAGTTGCGGCTCGAGAACGATTGGAAGAGGTACTCCCAGGGCGGCAGGTTCACGTGCGCTCCTCGCGGACGCTGACGGACTCGGCGACGGCTTCTTGCGGCATCCCGGCGGACGGCGCTGTGTGTCCCGGGCGCGCCCGACCGGCGCCCGGGAGTATGCCACGCCGCACGGTATACTCGGCCGAAGGACACCCGCGCCCCCGCACCGGTCTGCCCCAGCAGGTCGCGACACCTGCCCGGTGCGTGCGCAGGACGGCCGCGGGATGGGAGGAATGCCGGGGTGCGAGCCCTGCTGTCAGTCGCCAACCGGGACCGCATCTCGGAGCTCGCCCGTGAGCTCGCCGCGCTCGGCGTGGAGATGTTTGCCACGGACGGCACCCGCGAGTACCTTGCCGCCGACGGCGTCGACGTCGCCCCGGTTTCGGACCTGACCCACGTCCCGTCGCTCGTCGGCGGGCAGGTCAAGACGTTCCACCCCGCGGTCTACGCCGGGATCCTCGCTCGCCGCGACAGCCCGGAGCAGCTCGAGGAGCTCGTCAAGCAGGGCATCGGGCTCATCGACCTCGTGGTCGTCAACGTCAAGCCGTTCGCCCCCGAGGTGGGGCGGCAGATGATCGGGATCGACGAGGCGATCGAGATGATCGACGTCGGCGGCGCGGCGCTGCTCGGCGCAGCGGCACGCAATGCGGCCGGCGTGGCCGCCATCGCCAACCCGGAGCAGTACCGCCGGGTCGTCGCCGAGCTGAAGGCGCTGGGGCACGTCTCGACGGAGCTACGGGCGATGCTCGCCGCGGACGCATTCGGTGCCGTCGCGGCATATCACGCGGAGATTGCGGCCTACCTCAACCAGATCTCCGGCAACACGTTCCCGCGCCGCCTCGCGCTGGTCCTCGAGAAGGTCGACGACCTGCGCTACGGCGAGAACCCCCACCAGCGCGCGGCGGTCTACCGCGAGACGACGCACCGGTCCGGGACGATCGCCGACGCGACCCAGGTCCAGGGCAGCCGCCCGTCGTTCAACAACCTCCTCGACCTCGACGCGGCGTACCGGATCGTGAGCGACTACACGAGCCCGACTGTCGCCATCGCGAAGCACACCGACCCCGTCGGGCTTGCCTCGAACGACGAGCTCGTCGAGGCCTATCGGAAGGCGCTCGAGACGGATCCCGTCGCCTCGTTCGGTGGCATCGTCGCCGTGAACCGCGAGCTCGATGGCGCAACTGCGCGTGAGATCGCCGCCAACTCGTACGAGGCGGTCATCGCGCCCACGTACAGCCACGCCGCGCTCGGGCTCCTCAAGGGCAAGACCGGGCTGGAGCTGCTCATGGTGCCGCCGGACCCGACGGAGGGGATGCGCGACTACGGCATCGCGAACCTCGACTTCAAGCGGATCGCGGGCGGCCTGCTCGTCGAGAGCATCGACGACCTCGGGCTCGACCGTGGCCAGCTCCAGGTCGTGACGAAGCGGCGCCCCACGCTCGAGGAGCTGACCGACCTGCTGTTCGCGTGGCGTGCCGTGCGCCACGTCCGATCGAATGCCATTGTCCTCGCCCGCAACGGCGCGACGGTCGGGATCGGCGCGGCCCAGGCGAGTCGCCAGGTGTCGGTCGAGATCGCGCTCCGGCGCGCCGGCGACCGGGCGAAGCTCGCGGTCATGGCGAGCGATGCGTACTTTCCGTTTCCGGACGGAATCCAGATGGCCGCGAACGCGGGCGTCACCGCGATCATCCAGCCGGGCGGCTCGATCCGCGACGAGATGGCGATCGAGGTCGCCGACCGGCACCACCTCGCGATGGTGTTCACGGGGATGCGTCACTTCCGCCACTAGTAGCCGCGGCGGTCGCTTCGGGGGACGACGGAGAACCGATGGAAGAGCTCCTCGCACTCGACATGGTCCGCGTCACGGAGGCGGCGGCGCTCGCGTCGGCGCGGTTCATGGGCCGCGGGAACAAGGACGAGGCCGACCGCGCGGCCACCGAGGCGATGCGCCGGACGATGGACGAGCTCGAGATCGCGGGCACTATCGTCATCGGCGAGGGCGAGCGCGACGAGGCACCGATGCTCTACATCGGCGAGCAGGTCGGCAAGCGTGACGGCAACGACCGGCGTCATTACCAGGAGGTCGACATCGCCGTCGACCCGCTGGAAGGGACGTATCTCGTGGCTTACGGGCAGGCAAACGCGATCACGGTCCTCGCGGCATCCGAGAAGGGAGGACTCGTCAACGCCCCGGACACGTATCTCGAGAAGCTGTGCGTCGGACCGGTCGCCGCCGGCCAGGTCGACATCCGGCTCACGCCGCAGGAGAACGTCGAGCGCATCGCCGCCGCACTCCGCCGCCGCCCGAACGACATCACGGTCGTCGTCCTCGACCGGCCGCGCCACGACAAGCTCAAGGCGGACCTCCGCGAGGTCGGCGCGCGGATCAAGCTGATCGGCGATGGCGACCTATCCGGGGCGATCAGCTGTGCCGTGTCCGGCACCGGCGTTCACGCCGTCATGGGGATCGGCGGGGCCCCGGAGGGCGTGATCACCGCGGCCGCCCTCCGCTGCCTCGGTGGCGAGATCCAGGCGCGGTTCCGCTACCGGACGGACGACGAGCGCGCGCGCGGCGCGCGAATGGGGCACGGGGACGAGAGCCGCGTGTACACGACCGAGGACCTCGCGTCCGGCGACAACCTCGTCTTCGCGGCGACCGGCGTGACGGAGGGCGACCTGCTCAACGGCGTCCGGTTCTTCGGCGGCGGCGCACGCACGCACTCGCTCGTCATGGCGTATCAGGCGAAGCAGGTTCGCTTCGTCGACACGGTCCACATGTTCGACCGGACGCGGCCGCCGGCCGTCCGCCTATAGCCCGTGGCCGAGCGCCACATCGTCGCGATCGGCGGCGGAACGTTCGCGAGCGATCCCGACAACGGGCGGCTCGAGGAATACCTCCTCGATCTGACCGGCAAGGAGCGCCCGAGGATCTGCTTCGTGCCGACGGCGGGCGGCGACGATCGCGCCGCCGTCGGCCGCTTCTACGACTTCTTCGCGCCGCGCGCCGAGCCGACGTGGCTGCCGCTGTTCGACCGGCGCCGCTCGTCGCCGGCGGAGGTGCTTCTCGCCCAGGACCTGATCTACGTCGCAGGCGGGAACACGGCGAACATGCTCGCGGTCTGGCGGCTACACCGCGTGGATGCGGCGCTGCGCGAGGCGTGGGAGCGCGGGATCGTGCTCGCGGGCTGGAGCGCCGGCGCGTTGTGCTGGTTCGGGGGTGGCGTGACCGATTCGTTCGACCCCGACCTCGGGCCGCTGAACGACGGCCTGGCGTTCCTCGCCGGCTCGTTCTGTCCCCACTACGACACCGAGGCGCGGCGTCGGCCCGTCTACCGCGGGCTCGTCGGCGACGCGACCCTTGCCGACGGATACGCGGCGGACGACGGCGCGGCGCTCCATTTCGTCGGTGACGAGCTGGCCGAAGCGGTGTCGTCCCGCCCGAACGCGCTCGCGTATCGCGTCGCGCGCCGAACCGACGGCCCGGCCGAGGAGACGCCGCTCGGGACCCGCTACCTCGGGTAGGCGCGCCGCTCGCGCGTCCTTCGCCATTCCGGGATCAGCTGCCTGCGCTCGGCGTCCTTCCCCAGCGGTCCCCGGTCCACTCCCCGACGGGGCGCGCCGCGTCCCGTCCCTCAACCGCCTCGCGGCGTTTGCGCGCGGTGTCGACGCGTTCCGTCCACCCGGGCGGGACCAGACGAGGCGCGAGATCCGCTAGCGGGGCGAGGACGAACAGACGGTCCGGCGCGTCTCGGTGCGGGACCTCGAGGAGTCGCGCGGCGCGGGCCGGATCGACCGCCGCACCGCGGGAGCGGCCCTCGCGCGGCCTGTCGATGGCGAGCCGCGCGCCGCCGAAGACGAGCACGTCGAGATCCAGCTCGCGCGGTCCCCAGCGTCCGCGATCGCGTCGCCCAAACGCCCGCTCGATCGATTTGAGTGCGACGAGCAACGCGGTCGCTCCCGTCGCGGGGTCGCGACCGGCGGGGACGTCGAGTGCGACGACCGCGTTGAGGAATGGTGGCTGGTCGGTCAAGCCGACGGGCGCCGTCCGGTACAGCCGCGATACGCCGCGGAGCGACGCGCCGGGCAGCGCCGCGAGGGCATGCACCGCTGCGACGAGCGTCGATTCCGCGTCACCGACGTTCGCGCCGAGCGCGACGTACGCCCGAACCCGTCGAGCCAAGTGCCCAGCCCTCCATCGCTAGACTCGGCCGCGTGGCCGAGGTCGCCGTCCGGATTTTCCACCCGCAGCCAGGGCCTGATGCCGGCCCGCTGGAGCGGCTCCTCGCGACCGCGCGGGCAGCGGTCGCGGAGTCGCACCGGGTCGGGTTCGCGGCGGCGGGCGCTACGGACGTCGAGATCGTGTCCGGCCAGCCTGACGGTATCTCGTTCGGCGCGCGACTCAGGGAGCTCGTCCGCGGCACGTGCGCTTCGGGTGTCGTCGTGCTCGGGTCCGGTGCGATGCCACTTGCTACGCCGGCCGACCGGCGCGCCTTCGTGCGTGCCGCGTCCGCCGGCGACCGCCAGGCGCTCGCGAACAACCGCCACTCCGCAGACGCGGTCGCGATCTCGTGCGCCGAGGCGCTTCGCGACGTCCCCGACCTCCCGTCGGACAACGCGCTGCCGCGGTGGCTCGACGAGGTCGGGGGCTACCGGGTGCGCGACCTGCGCGGCCGATGGCGGCTCGGGATCGACCTCGACTCGCCGCTCGATTGCGCGCTGCTCGGCGACGACCGCGGCGAGCTCACGCCGGTGCGCGAGCGTCTCGCCGCGATCGCCCGCGTCGCCGCGGATCCCCGCGCGGAACTGATGATCGCCGGCCGCACGAACGCGGCGACGCTGGCCTGGCTCGAGCGGCACAGCGCGTCCCGGACGCGGGCGTTCGTCGAGGAGCGCGGGCTGCGCGCGGCGAGCCAGCTCGCGAAGCGCAGCGCGGCCGAGGCTGGACAGCGGCCGCCGCGGTCGCTCCTCGGGGCCCTGCTCGACCGCGAGGGCCCAGGCGCGATCGGCGGCGTCCTCGGGGAGCTCGCGGACGCCGCGCTCGTCGACACGCGCGTGCTCCTCGCCCATCGCCTCGGCGCCGACGAGCGCTCGTGGCCCACGGCGGAGGACCGCTTCGCGTCCGATGTCCTCGCCGCGGACGCGATCCGCGATCCGTGGCTGCGTCAGCTCACGACGTCGGCAGCCGGCGCCGCAATCCCGATCGTTCTGGGTGGCCACACGCTTGTTGGCCCCGGGGCCCGACTGGCGGTCGCCGGCCCTCGTCGTCGTGGTCGTCGTCGATGAACCTCGAGCCGAGCTTGCGGCGCGAGGTCCTTTCGCGCGACGACGCCCCGTCGGACCCCGTCCTCGTCGAGCGGATCCGGGCCGAGATCCGGGCGTCCGGCCCGATGACGTTCGCCCGGTTCATGGAGCTCGCGCTCTACGACCCCGAGCGCGGCTACTACCGCTCGGCAGACGCGCGACCCGGGCGCGAGGGCGACTTCCTGACCGCGCCCGAGACCCACCCGATCTTCGGCCGCCTCGTCGCCCGGCAGCTCGACGAGATCTGGCGGCTGCTCGGTGAGCCCCATCCGTTCGTCGTCCGCGAGCACGGCGCAGGTGCCGGGGCCCTTGCCGACGCGATCCTCAACGGCCTCGTCGCCGACAGCTCGCGCCTCTTGACCGCGATCCGCTACCAGCCGGTCGAGGTCGACGATCGGCGTGTCGAGGCGCTGACCGCCCGCGTCGGGAGCTCGGGGTTCGCCGGGGTCGTCGACCGGCCGGCCGGTGGGATCGTCGGCGTCGTCGTCGCCAACGAGGTCCTCGACGCACTGCCCGTTCATCGCGTCGAGGGACGCGACGGTCGGCTCATCGAGACGTACGTGGGGCTCGACGGGGACCGCTTCGTCGACGTCGGTGGTCCACCGTCCACCCCGGAGCTCGAGGGGCGCCTGAAGGGCGAGCGCGTCGAGCTCGCGGACGGGCAGCGCGGCGAGATCTCGCTCGCCGTCGACACGTGGGTCGCCGACGCCGCAGCGGCCCTCGAGCGCGGCGTCATGCTGCTCGTCGATTACGGCCACGAGGCGCGCGACCTGTACTCGACGCGGCGCGGGGCAGGGACCCTCCTCGCCTACCGCGGCCACCGTGCGCACACCGATCCGTACGCGAGCGTCGGGCGCCAGGATCTGACCGCGCACGTCGACTTCACGGCGGTCGATGCCGCGGCGCGACGTGCCGGGCTCGTGGCGATCGGGTCGACGACGCAGGCCGAGTTTCTCGTCGGGCTCGCGATCGGCGATGTGCTCGAGGAGGTCCGCAGCAACCCGGCCACGACGGCTGAGACGTACCTCCCGCTCCGCTCTGCACTGATGCGGCTGCTCGACCCCGCCGCGACGGGCGGCTTCAGGGTCGTCGCCTACGCGCGCGGCCTTCCGGCGGACGCAGGGCTCCGCGGCTTCTCGTACCGGGTCCCGCGGCTGCCACCGCGCTGAGGAACGCCACCCGCCACCGCTGCGAACCGATACGCGTCGCGGAGCGCGCGCCGGATGGGCTTCGGGACGACGTCGCGGAACAGCTCGCGCGCCATTCCGGGCCGGCGCGCGATCGCGATCGTCAGCACACGCTCCTTCCCCCACTTCGGGGTCGCCGCGAGGCGGCCCCGACGGACAGCGGCAGCGGGAGCGGCGCCGGCGAGCGCAGGCGCGGCGACGGCCTTCGCCTCCCGGGAGTACCCCGCCTGGTCGATCCTTACGAGAACGGTCCACGTCCCTGGCCACGTCGCGCCACCGGACCCGACGGCCGTAGGATCGATCTCTGTCGTGACGGTGAACCGGAGCGATGTCGAGCCGTCGGCGCGGACGTCGATGTGCTTCTCGACCGTCGACAGGGGCACGAGCTCCGCCGAGTTGTCGAGCCGTCGCAGAACGACGCGGGCAACTCCCGTCAACGGTTCGGGAACTGCGCGCGCGTCCGGCGAGACGAGGCCGGCGACGGAGGCGGGCAGCCTGAGCGCGAGGCCGTCCGGGACACGGTCGAACGCGAGGTCGTCGTCGCCGCGGACGAGACGCGCCTCGAGCGTCAGCGCCAGTGTTCCGCGTCTGGTCGACTCGACGCGCGTCACCTGGGCGCGGGCCCGAACCGTGAGCTCGGCGCGGGCGAGCTCCTCCACGAGGTCGCGCCGCCCGGCGCGGACGAGCGCGAGCGGCGTTCGGTGCGCCGGCGACAGGCGGCGATCCACGCCGTTGCCGATGTGATCGAGGACGACGCCGCGGATCTCGGTGAACAACGCCTCGCGGTAGTGATCCGGCTGCTCGAGGAAGCCCTTGCCACGCAGCCGCCCGAGCATCTCCGCCCGCGTGAATCGGGCGAGCAGCCGGTCGCGGAAGGGCCCGGGTTCCGTGTGCGCCTCGACGATCCCGATGACCTCGCGCAGGTTGCCGTAGTACCCCGCCGGGTCGAGGCGACGCAGCCCCGCATTCGAGAGGTCGTCCCGCCGGTAGTGGTAGTAGCAGACGTAATCGGCGTAGATCGAGATGACGTCGGCGATGAAGTAGGCCCGGACGACGAAGACATGGTCCTCGAGCCGTCGCCGACCTTCGGGAAACCGCAGGTTGTGCCGCTCGATGAAGGTCCGCCGAACGAGCTTGTGCGGTGTCAGGGACTCGAGCAGCGGCGTGTCGCGGAGGGTCACGCGCGGCTTCGACTCGAGGAACAGGTCCTTCGGCACCGTCCGGCCGTGGCCGGCCATCTTCCCGATGACGAGGTCGGAGTCGTTCGCGACGGCGTACGCGTGGAGGCGTTCGAGGGCCTCCGGCGCGAGCTCGTCATCGTTGTCCTGGAAGAAGATGTACTCGCCGCGGGCGGCATCGATGCCAACGTTCCGTGGCTTGCCCGGCCAGCCGGAGTTCTCCTGGTGAACGACCCGGATGTTCGGGTGCTGCGCGGCGAGCTCGTCGAGGCGACGCGGCGACTCGTCAGTCGAGCCGTCGTCGACGAAGATCGCCTCGTATTCGCTGGCGGGCAGCGACTGGCCCAGGATCGACGCGACGCATCGCTCCAGGTACTCGCCAGGGTTGTAGACCGGAACGACGACCGTGACCTTGATCCGGTCGCCGTCCCGCTCGTCCGACGCGGCCGTCCGCACTCTCGCACCTCATGGTGGGGCCCCGAGCATCCACGCCCGGGGCTCGCAAGCGCTCGCGACTACGCCCAACTCCCTATTGCGTGCGCGTCGCGCGAACGGCGACGCTGCAGGCCGGGCCGGGCACGGCTCGCATCGCCGGGGAGCGACTCGCATCCTGCACGCGCGCTCGGCGCGGGCCGCTCTCCGACCCCCACGTTTCGAGCGGGTCGGGCGCCGTTTTGCCGTGCCCGCCGCGGCGTCTCCAAGTCCCGCGCGACCGTGCGAGCCACCCCGCGCCGGCGAGGGCGAACGGGAGCCCCTGCTAGAATGATCACGTGACGCGACCGCTGCGTCGTCGCGGGCGCGTCCAACGCCCGGCTCGATTCTCCTCATCACCAGGGCGGTCGCCCGGAGCCGCGGGCGCCGCGTGGAGTGGCCTCGCTTGACCGGTCTGCTGTACGTGGTCGGGTTCGCCTTCGCGGGCGTCTCGTTCGTCTTCATGACGATCGCCGCGGCGTGGCTCGTGTCGCACCGCAACCGCGGCGACGTCCACAAGGGCCTGCCGTATGAGTCGGGCATCGACACCTACGGCGACACCCACGGCCGGTTCGGCCTTTCCTTCTACATCTATGCGCTGCTGTTCGTCGCCTTCGACATCGAGGTGATCTTCATCTACCTCTGGGCGATCGCCTTCCGCGATCTCCTGCTCGGCGGCTTCGTCAGCATGCTGATCTTCGTGGCGATCCTGCTTCTCGGGCTCGCCTATGCCTGGCGAAAGGGCGTTTTAACATGGCGTTGAACCGCGAACCTGAAGGCCTCGGGACCGGGCCGGCCGACGAGACCCAGATGCCGGCGGACCAACCCGGCAATCGCCCGGGTGCGCTCGTCGCGACGGAGCGGCGCGACCTCATCGAGCCGATCGTCGTCCCGAACACGCTCTGGCAGTCGACGGATCCCGCCGCGTACGGCGGCCGCCGGGAGACGGAGATCACCCACCTCCGCGAGCTCGAGCAGTCGGGGATCACCCGTCGCGACGACGCGCGCTGGTCGGGTGCGCTCGAGCTCATTCCGACAAAGGCGGACTACGTCCTCGACCTCATCCGCGCCAACAGCCTGTGGCCGCTCCTGTCGGGGCTCGCCTGTTGTGCGATCGAGATGATGTCGGCCGCGACGTCGAAGAACGACATGGACCGTTGGGGGATGTTCCCGTTCCGCGCCAGCCCGCGCCAGGCGGACGTGCTGATCGTCGCCGGGACGCTGACGACGAAGATGGCCGGCCCGTTGCTGCGCCTGTGGGAGCAGATGCCGGAGCCCAAGTGGTGCGTCGCGATGGGCGACTGCACCACGTCCGGCGGCCGGTACAAGCGGAGCTACTCGACGGTCGAGGGGATCGACCGGATCATGCCGGTCGACGTCTACGTGCCCGGCTGCCCGCCGCGGCCGGAGGGCCTCATCTACGGGATGATGAAGCTCCAGCAGCTGATCAAGGACCGCCGCGGACACTGGCCGGAGCGGCCCATCGGACCGACCGTTCCCGAGGGCATCTGAGGCGATGGATCGCGTCTTCCGGCGGCGGCTCGAGTCGCGATTCGGAGAACGGTTGACGGGTCCGGTCCGGCAGCGTCACGACGAGACGGAGGTCCGGATCGCGGCGGCGGACGTCGCAGACACGATGCGAACGCTCCACGACGAGCCCGCCTTCAGGTTCGAGTTCCTGTCGGACCTTGCCGGCGTCGATACCGGCACGCACATGCAGGTCGTCTACCACCTCTGGAGCGATACGACGACCGATTGGCTCCGCGTCATCGCGGACGGCCTCTCGCGCGACGACCCTCGCGTCCCGTCGGTGACATTCCTTTGGAAGGGCGCGGAGTGGATGGAGCGTGAGGCCTACGACATGTTCGGCATCACGTTCGAGGGCAACCGCGACCTCCGCCGGATCTACATGCCGCCCGACTACACGAGCTTCCCGTTGCGCAAGGATTTCTATCTCGCGGACGACAGCGCCCGATCGCCGGGCGCGGGCGTCCGCCACATGGAGCAGGTCCACGCCCCCCGCGAGGCGAACCCGGACAGCGCGCTTCGCCAGGCGAAGGTCTGACCTGGAGACCCGATGACCGCGACCACGCCCCGCCACGCATCGGCGGACGATCCCAGGATCACGCTCGACGCGCAGGTCGGCGTCTTCGAGCCCGTCCCGCCGTACCCACCGCGCACGGAGCGCGAGGCCGAGTTCTACACCCTTGGCGACGGCGAGATGTTCCTCAACATGGGCCCGCAGCACCCGTCAACCCATGGCGTCCTCCGCGTCGTGCTGAAGCTCGACGGCGAGAAGGTCGTCGACCTCGATCCGGTTCTCGGCTATCTCCACCGCGGTGTCGAGAAGCTTTGCGAGAACGCCGACTACCACCACACGATCAGCCAGGTCGACCCGCTCGAGTACGTCAGCGCGCTGTTCAACGAGTGGGCGCCCGTCATGGCGTACGAGAAGCTGCTCGACGTCGAGGTGCCGCGCAGGGCGCAGTACATCCGCGTCCTGTCCGCGGAGCTCAACCGGATCGCCAGCCACGCGCTGTTCATGGGCTGGATGGCACTCGATCTGGGCGGCCTGACGCCGATCCTCTGGTCGTTCATCGAGCGCGACGAGATCGTCGAGATGCTCGCCTCGCTGACCGGCCAGCGGATGCTCTTCAACTACTTCCGGATCGGCGGCGTCAATGGTGACCTGAACCACGACTTCATGAGCCGCCTCGGCGACTGGATGACCCGGGCGACGTCCCAGATCGAGGCGAACCTCACGCTCCTCAACGAGAACGAGATCTTCGTTCGCCGGATGCGCGGCCTCGGCACGATCGACAGCGCGACGGCGCTCCGGATGTGCATGACCGGACCCAACCTTCGAGCCACCGGCGTGCCGTTCGACGTCCGCCGGGCGCACCCGTTCTCGATCTACCC
>Ga0126309_10000649_pt1 | contig 11532 bp, 10 predicted proteins | sample Plot56_FD_92541 | JGI IMG/M metagenome (GOLD analysis project Ga0126309, IMG submission 92541) | Serpentine soil microbial communities from UC McLaughlin Reserve, CA, USA - Plot56 | ecosystem: Environmental > Terrestrial > Soil > Grasslands | place: USA: UC McLaughlin Reserve, Lake County...
TGGTGCTCGCCGCGATGGCGCTCCCCAAATTGCCGGCGCCCACGAGCGCGATGTTGTACGTCTGCCTGAGGCCCAGGATGTCCCTGACGGCTTCGACCAGGTCGTAGGCCTGGTAGCCCACGCCCCGCGTCCCGGAGAAGCCGATGGCGTTCAGATCCCTCCGGACCTGCACCGGGTTGATGCCCGTGAAGTCCCCCAGCTCCTTGCTTGAGACCGCGTCACGGCCCTCTTCTATGAGCTGCTGGGTGGTCCTTAGGTATTTCGTCAGCCTATTCGTCAGGCCGGGCTGTAGCGTGGTTCGCAACTCTCCCGCTCCTTCTTCTCGGTGGTTCGGATGACCGTGGCCGCATTGTAACAAAATGGGACGTTCTTGCAATAAAGGTGCTCTTAGCCGACAACTACTCAGTAAGCAAGGCAGGTTACAGGGAGCCCCGGCCCGCGTTTGCCCTGGGGCTGCGGGGCGTGTACTTTTCCCCTGTCGGAGGCATTAGGGAGGGACAAGGTCCGGGTTGGGTACGGTCTTGTGGGGTGTTCTGGTCGTGGGCCTCTCGGTAGCGGGTGCGGTGCTCGGGTTCGCGGTGGTGCGGCGCTCCGTGCCGATGGAGTTCAGGGAGGCGCACAACGCCACAATCGCCGTGATCTTCGGCGCGCTGTACGTGATGTACGGGCTCATAGGCGGGTTCTCCGCGTACTTCGTCGCATACCAGTACGACCTCGCGCAGAAGACCGCCGAGGCCGAGGCCAGCAGCGTGCAGGAGCTGCACCGCCTGGCCGAGGGTCTCCCCGAGGAGGAACGGCGCGAGGTGCAGGGCCTGGCCGAGTCCTACGCCCGTGCCGTGATCGAAGAAGGATGGCCTATGATGCGGGAGGGCCGGGTCAGCGCTAAGGCCGGCACGATCTCCGACGGGCTCAGGCGCGGCATCCTGGACTTCGAGCCCCGCGCGGAGGGAGAGGACGACCTCTACGCGCAGTGCCTCGCGCTCGTGGGGGAGCTGGACCAGAACCGGGCGCTGCGGCTGCTAGAGGTACGCGAGGGCATCCCTTCCATCTTCTGGGTCGTGCTTATCGTCGGCGGGGCCACCACCGTTTGCTTCACCTACCTGCTGGCCGTCAGGGCGGCGTGGCTCCACGTGGTCATGATCGCCGCGTACACCCTCGTCCTGTCGCTCACCCTCTTCACCATCGGCGCCCTGGATTACCCCTTCGACGGCACCGTCCAGGTGGGTCCCGACGCCTTCGAGGCAGCCCTCTCGAGGATGGAGTCCTACGGGGGGCCGTAGAAGCCGGGGCCCCCGTGTACCATAAGGCTTTGTTCCGCAGAAAGGTGGGTTAGATGGAGTACCGGCGTTTGGGCGGGAGCGGGGTGAAGGTCAGCGAGATCTCCCTCGGGAGCTGGCTCACGTACGGCGGGAGCGTCGCCGAGAGACGGGCGACGGACTGCATCCACAAGGCCTACGACCTAGGCATAAACTTCTTCGACACGGCCAACGTGTACGTGCGGGGCGCGGCCGAGGAGATCGTCGGCAACGCCCTCAAGGGATTCGACCGCGACCTCTACTTTCTCGCCACGAAGGTCTACTTCCCTATGGGGGACGGCCCGAACGACCGGGGCCTCTCGCGCAAGCACATCACGGAGCAGTGCCACGCGTCCTTGCGGCGGCTCGGGGTGGACTACGTGGACCTCTACCAGTGCCACCGCTACGACGAGGAGACGCCGCTCGAGGAGACCATGCGGGCGCTCGACGACCTCGTGCGGGCCGGCAAGGTGCTTTACGTGGGCGTCTCCGAGTGGACGGCTGACCAGATAGGCGAGGCGCTGCGCATAGCGAAGGAGATGAACCTCGACAGGATCGTCTCGAACCAGCCCCGCTACAACATGCTCCAACGCGGGATAGAGGACGCGGTGATCCCGCTCTCCCAACGCGAGGGCGTGGGCCAGGTGGTCTTCTCCCCGCTCGCCCAGGGCATCCTGACCGGCAAGTACCGCCCGGGCGAGGCGCCTGAACAGGGGACCCGCGCCGCAGACCCCGAGTCCGGCCGCTTCATGCGCGGGCTTATGAACGAGCAGGTCCTCTCCGCGGTTGACGGGCTGCGCGCCGTCGCCTCGGAGGCTGGCCTCACCATGTCCCAGCTCGCCCTCGCCTGGGTATTGCGGCAGCCCAACGTCAGCAGCGCCATCATCGGGGCTTCGAGGCCGGAGCAGGTCGAGGACAACGCGGCGGCCTCGGGGATGGAGCTACCGCCCGAAACGCTGGAGAAGATCGACGACATCCTGGACGGCGTTGCGCAGCGCGGCTAGGCGGCTTCCCCCGCCGGCCGCGATGCTGTAGCATATCTGGCGTGGAGCAGATCATGACAGGGCGAGCGGACGCGAGCCGCATTCACGGACGGCTCCCCCGACCGTCTTTGCCCCGGCCGATCTTCTAGAGATCGCGCCCGGGGCATCCGCGTCCCCCCGGTCCCCCCGGAACCAGGCTGCGGAAGGGGCTCTGTCCACGCATCGAAGACCAGAGGAAACAACGGTGTTGGCATCTAACAGAAGAGAAGCCTCGGAGAAGTGGTCGGGCCTCCGCGTCCGGCGGATGGAGGTCTCGGACCTCGAGCGCGTCCTGGAGCTCAGGAGCGTCGTCTCTTGGGCGACCGACCCGCGGGCGTTCGACCTACTGCGCGGCGTCCGCGACGCCCGGTGGTTCGTGGCCGAATCGCCTGACGGCGGGCTCGCCGGGATGGTCGGGGCGGTGCCGCTTGGCGCGGTCGGCATCCTGTGCCACCTGGCCGTCCACCACGGGTACCGCGGGCTCGGCCTTGGCAAGGAGCTCTCGGCCTGGGCCGTCGCGTACCTCAAGGGCCGCGGGGCAAGGACCGTCCGGCTCTACGCCACGGGTCCCGCGGAGGGCATCTACAGGACCCTAGGATTCAGGGAGATGGGGAGGCGCACGGCCTACCGGCTCGACGGGCGGAAAGAGGTGCCCAAAGGCGCGGACGCTCACGGGGTCGACACGCTGCGGTTCGGGGACCTGCCCGAGCTCTACGGCGTGGACCTCTGGGCCCACGGGGCCGACCGCTCGCCCCTCATCTTCTCCGCCCTCGGGCTGCGCTCCGGGCTCGGGTTCGTGGCGAGGGACGCGGCCGGGAGGATAGGGGGGTACATGATCCTGGACGCCTCCGCCGACCCCGTTCGTATAGGCCCCTTCGCCGCCGCTGACCCCGGGACGGCCCGGCGCCTGCTCCTCCACGTCCTCCGGGCGACGGGCGACGCCCCGGTCCGCGTCATCGCCACCGGCCCCGACGGCTGCCCGTCCCACGAGCTCTTCCGGAGCCTCGGCTTCGTCGGGCGCGAGGACCGGCTCCGGATGGAGCTCGGCGAAGAACCGGCCGCCCCCGGCGGCCTCGTCCAGTACGGCACGACGCCGTTCATGGCCACGTAGGTTTCAGGATGGAGGGATAGTGCCGGATTCCGATCAAGGATCTCCCGTCCTAAGCGGCGTGTACGTCTACCCCATAAAATCTTGCGGCGGCATCTCGTTGGAGAGCGCGGACCTCGGGGCCACGGGCCTGCTTCTGGACCGGCGTTGGATGGTCGTGGATGAGGATGGCGCGTCCTTGACCCAGCGGCGTCACCCGAGGATGGCCCTGATCTCGCCCAGCCTCGCCCCGGGCGGCCTCGTCGTCCGCGCACCCGGCATGCCGGACCTCGAGGTTCCGTTCGAGGGGGAGACCGGGGAGCGCATGGACGTCGAGGTCTGGGGCGACGTGCAGCGCGGCGCGCCCGTCGGCGCGGAGGCCGACCGCTGGTTCGCCCGGTTCCTGGGCTTTTCGTGCCGGCTCGTCCGCAAGCCCGACGACGACGTGAGGCCTGTTGATTCAGCGTACGCCAGAGACGGCGACCAGACGAGCTTCGCCGACGGGTTCCCCTTGCTCGTGATCTCCGAGGCGTCCCTCGAAGACTTGAACGGGAGGCTGGAGAGCCCGGTGCCCATGGACCGCTTCAGGCCCAACATCGTCGTGGGGGGGTGCGAGCCTTACGCGGAGGACGGCTGGGATGAGATCCGGACCCCTGACGCCGTCTTCAGGGTGGCGGAGCCCTGCCCGCGGTGCGCGATCACGACGGTGGACCAGGAGTCCGGGGAGCGGGGCAAGGAGCCGCTCAAGACCCTCGCCACGTACCGCAAGGCCCGGGGCGAGGTCTGGTTCGGGCGGAACCTTATCCACGCCTCTTTAGGCACCGTGCGCGTCGGCGACCCCGTCGAGGTCACACCGCGCTAGGGCCGCCGGCGATCACCTCCGCCAGCAGGCCCGGTTCCACGTTGCCGCCGCTCACGACGGCGACGTTCAGGCGGGTGTCGGGAAGCTCGTTGCGGTGGAAGAGATGGGCGGCGAAGGTCACGGCGCCGCTCGGCTCGGCTACGAGGTGCGCCCTGAGGGCCAGGCGGCGCATGGCGTCCAGGATCTCCTCCTCCGTGACGGCGACGATGTCGTCCACGAAGGCCAGGACGTGCTCGAAGGGCGCGTCCCCGAGCTTCCGGACGCGCAGGCCGTCGGCGACCGTGCTTCCCGCCTTCTCGGCAGGAAACTCGACGAGCCTTCCCGTCCTGAGGCTCTCGCGGGCGTCGGCGGCGAACTCGGGCTCCACCCCGATCACCCTCACCTCTGGCCTTGTCTGCTTTATGGCCGCCGCCACGCCGCTTATGAGGCCGCCGCCGCTCACCGGGACCAGGACCGTCTCCACGTCGGGCAGGTCTTCGAGGATCTCGGCCCCCACGGTCCCCTGGCCGGCGATGAGCACCTCGTCGTCGTAGGGGGGAACGGGAACGTACCCGTGCTCCGCCGCGAGCTCATCTGCCTTGCGCGCCCGCTCCCCGCTGTCGGGCCCGACGAGGACCAGCTCAGGGCCCAGCGCCGCCGTGGCGTCGAGCTTGCCCTTCGGGGCGTCGCGTGGCATGACTATCGTGGCCCTCACGCCGAGGGCGCGGGCTGCGTAGGCGACGGCCCTCGCGTGGTTGCCGCTGGAGTGGGCGACCACGCCCCTGGCGCGCTCTTCGTCGCCTAGAGAGGAGATCTTGTTGTATGCCCCCCGCAGCTTGAAGGCGCCCGTCGGCTGCAGGCTCTCTGGCTTGAAGAAGAGCGACCGCGTCCCGTCGCCGCCGGGGCAGGGGATCAGGGGCGTCCTTACCGCCACCCCCCGCAGCCTCCTCCGCGCCGCCGCCACGTCTTCGGGCCGGATCATGGCCACCCTCCCGTCTCGCCGACCGAGCGGAGATTATATGCCAGCGCCCGCAACTCGTTACACGGGCGAAACAGGTTCTCAAACGTCCCGCAAACCCCCCTCCCTATAATCCTCGGGGCTTATGGTCGATCCTTTTGAAATGCGAACGATGGTTCATGCCCTTGCGGACCACGGGTGAGGCGCGCGGTCGCCCTCCTGTTGATCCTGCTGACGGCCGCGCTCGTAGGCGGATGCTCCGGGGTGGGTCCCCTGGGGGGGAACATAGACGCCAGCGTGGGCGCAGAGACCCGTCCGAAGGTGGCGGCGACGCCTGCGGCCGAGGACGGGCGCGAGTCGACCGTCGGGGTGGCCTCCTCAGACACCGCCGAGAAAGGCACGGGCGGGGCCGGGCCGTTCGGTGAGGAACCGCTGAGTGAAGGAGGTGACGGCTTCGAGGCCGACACCCTGCTCGCCGTCCGCCACGGCTCGCACGAGGGCTTCGAGCGGGTCGTGCTCGACCTCGGGGCAGGGGAGGAGCCAGCCGTGGCGGTGCCGCGGTGGACGCTCGACTGCCCGGAGGGCGAAGGCCTCCTGCGCGTCGACCTCCCCTCCGCCAACGCCACCGCCGTCTCGGACGGCGGGTTGGGCGACGGGCTTCTGGAGGACTTCCACGTAGTGCGCGCCCCCGAGGGCGGCATGTTCGTCGACGTGCTCGCCCGGAAGGGCTTCAGCTACCGGGTGCTCGAGCTGACCGAGCCGGCCCGGCTCGTTGTCGACTTCAGGCAGGAAGGCGCCCCGCCGAAGGAGCCGCCCCCGGCGGAGGGGGACGATACCGTGCTCTTGGAGCCCCGGCAGGGGGCCGAGATCTCCGACCCCCTAACCGTCAGCGGCTACTCCCGCAACTTCGAGGCGGCCAACACCATCGTCCTCAAGAACGACAGCGGCGAGACCCTCCTCCGCGAGACCGTCATCGCCAACGACTGGAGCACGACCTGGGGCTACTTCGAGGCCACCCTGAACCTGCCACGGTTACCAGAGAAGGGCACTTTGAGCGTCGGGACCGAGAGCGCCCGCGACGGCTCGTTCGAGGGCGTCGAGATACCGGTCCGCGGAGGAGGCTAGCCTACCGGCCGGCAGCTTCGAGGGACCCGACGAAGTGGCGCGGGTCCAGAGGCTCGCCGGTGGCGCGCAGGACGGTGTCGCGCCAGTTCTCGCGGGCGCCGGGGCCGAAGAAGGACTCGAGCAGGTAGCGGCCGGCTACCTCGTTCTCGTAGAAGGGGCCCTGGGTTATGTGGGTCTCCAGGTAGTTCCTGAGCTGGGCGGAGATCAGGTTCCCAAGCACGTAGTTGTGGTAGTAGACGGGGGCGGTTGCCACGTGGATCTTGGCCGCCCAGTCAGGCTCGTCGCGCCCGGCCGGACGCTCCACGAGCTGCAGGACCTCGACGAGGTCCCACCAGACGTCGTTCAGGTCTTCCCGGTCTGGATCGGCGTAGAGCTGCTTCTCGAAGCGGAAAACCACGAGCGCCCAGCGGGTGAAGACGAGCAGGTCGTCGCGCCGGCGCGCGAGCAGCCCCTCGCGGGCCCGCGCCAGGTCATCCTCCGGCACGCCGGCCACGGCCGAGAGCCAGCCTGGATCGTCGGCCAGGGAGCCCATCATGAGGGCTATGGCCTCGGTCGTTGCGATGTGGGAGACGCCGCGCAGGAGGTAGGGGAGCTTCGGGTTGATGTGCCGGTCGTAGACGGCGTGGCCGAACTCGTGGAGCATGGTGTTCATCCAGTAGGCGTCTGGCCTGCCGGCCCGCAGGTTCGCCAGCACCCTCACGTCGTAGGGGTAGTCCCTTCCCACGGAGAGGCAGAAGGCGTGCTGGTTCTTGCCGGGCCGGGCGTACAGGTCGCTCCTGGCCACGACCCCCCGCACGTCGAGCCCCAAAGAGTCGTAGGTCTCGCGCGTGAGGGCCTCGAGGTCCCTGCCCTCGAAGAGGCGGTCGGTGTTCAGGCTCCCGTTCTCCGGGGGCTCCTGGAAGAAGGGGTCGGAGAGGAGCCAGGGCCCCACGGTCTCCACGCCGAACTTCTCCCTGAGATCCCGGTCCAGGCGCTCTTTTAGCTCCCGGAAAGGGGCCTCGGTCGCGGCTTCGAGGTCGGACATGAGCGTTTCCAGCTCGGCGACCGGTATCTCCTGCAGGTCGAGGGAGCGGTGGTAGTGGTCAGGGTAGCCTGCCTCCCTGGCGAGCCGGTTCCTGAGTCGGGCGAGCTCGCGGACGGTCCCCTCTACCTCCCGGCCGACGGTCTTGGACGCCTCCCACGCCTCGCGCCTCACCGCCTCGTCCAGGGAGACGCGCAGGATGTCCCGCACCTCGTTCTCCCCGACCGTCCTGCCGCCCACCGTCCCGCGGTGGTTGCCGTAGACCGCGTTGGCCTCGGCCTCGAGCTCCTCGATCCTCTCCATGACCCCGGCGTCGCCCCGCCGTGCCGCGAACGTCCGGTAGAGCACGTCCACCTGCCGACGCAGGAGCTCGTCTTCCAGCGAATCCCGTCCCTCGAACCAGGCCGCTACCTTATCCTGCTCCCCTTCGTCGGCGAAGAGCCGGTTGTACTCCGTCCCTGCCCGGACCAGCTCCTGCTGCGCCTCCTCCGAGCCCGTGACCGCCAGGTTCCACCACGCCTCGGCAACCCTCTTCTCGGCGGGCGCCACGCGCTCCTCGAAACGGGATATAAAGGACCGTATGTCGGCCGGGGGGGTCAGCGTCCGGCGGCGTCGCGGCGGTTGCCGAGCCAGATCACCACGAGCAGGACGACGACGCCGACGGTCGCGTACCGCAGCAGGCTCTCCGGCTGGCCCTGCCCGCCGACGACGAGCGCCGCGACGAAGACCAGGGCGAGCCCGGCCCACCCCGCGGCCCTGTAGGCGAGGTAGCCGGCGACGAGCCCGACGAGCGTGTACAGGACGAACATGAACGGGGAGAGCACCGTCAGAAACGAGAAGACCCCTGGGTCCTGGCCCTGCGCCCACAGCCCGATCTGCCCCGCGAGGATGAAAGCCAGGAACGCGCCGACGAAGCTGATCGCCCCGGACTTGAGGGTAACGGGCTCCGGGTCGAACCGGTGGGGCTCGTACCAGCGCGCCTCGCTGACGTCGTAGCGGCCCCTGGTCCGCCTTCCAGAGTCCCGTCCGAAGTCCCTGCCCGAAGGGGGCTCCTCTTTCCTGCCGAAACGTCCCTTGAGGCGCTCGCCTAGAGACGGGCCGACGGACTCGCGGGCGCGCCGGCGGGAGGAGAGCTCGTCCTCGGCCTGACCGAAGTCGAACTGGAGGCCCGCGAGCTGGTCTGCCGCGTGGGCGAGGTCGAGTGCCTCGTCGTGCTCGCGGCGGCGGTCAGGGTCGGAGAGGACCGCGTTCGCCTCCTGGATGCGGGAGAACTGCTCCGCGCTGCCGCCCGGATGGTCGGGGTGGAGGGTCTTCGCGAGGTTGCGGTAGGCGTTGCGAATCTCCGCCTGCGAGGCCTCGCGCCGGACGCCGAGCACCTCGTAATAGTTGGTAGTGTTCGCCATCGTTTCCCTATTCTAACCCAAGCCCGGGTCCCCGGCCGCGGCCGCCAGCGCGAGACGGATCTCCCCCAGGCACCACCCGTCGGCCTCCGTCTCTGCCGCCCCCCGAAGCGCCTCCTCGCCGCCCCCGATCTCGCCCAGGGCCCACGCCGCGTGCCCCCGAACCAACGCGGAAGGGTCGTCGCGCAGGCAGTCCTCGAGGACCGGGACCGCCCCCTCCAGCTTCAGGTTACCGGCGGCCACGCAGCAGTTCCTGAGGAGGCCTGCCCGCCCCGGCCGCGTGAGCGGGGTCCCCGCGAAGCGCGCCTCGAACTCCTCGTCGGTGCGGACCCCGAGCACCGCTTCGATCTCCAGGTACGGCCCGGCGCCGCTCTGCGCCGAGAACTCGGGCCAGCGGCTCTTGGTCGCCTTCGCCTTGTTGTAGGGGCAGACCTCCTGGCATACGTCGCAGCCGAAGGCCCAGTCGCCCACCTTCGGGCGCAGCTCGCGTGGGATCTCGCCCGCGTTCTCTATAGTGAGGTAGGAGATGCAGAGCCTCGCGTCCACCACCCCGGGGGCCTTTATGGCGCCGGTAGGGCACCGGTCCATGCAGCGGGTGCACCGCCCGCAGGTGCCCGAGCCAGGCTCGTCGGGCTCAAGCTCCAGGTCGACGATCAGGTCCGCAATAAAGAAGTAGGACCCGATGTCCCCGTCTATGAGGCAGGAGTTACGCCCGAAGAACCCGAGGCCAGCCTTCTGGGCGGCGGACCGCTCCAGAAGCGGCACCGCGTCCGTGAACCCGCGGGCCTTGATCTTCGTCCCCAGGTCCTCCTCGAGGTCCTCCCTAAGCCGGAACAGCCTGGACTTGATCACCTCGTGGTAGTCCCGCCCCCAGGCGTACCGCGCCACCCGCCCGCCACCCCCGGCGTTCTCGGGATGCTCCCCGGGGTAGTACGAGACCCCGAGCGAGACCACGCTCCTGGCGCTCTTCTGGAGCCTCTTCGGGTTCGCCAGCAGCTCCACGGGCCTGTGCATGAAGCCCATGTCCGCCGCCATCCCGGCCTCCTGCCACGCCCTGAGCCGCTCGCCTCCCTCGGCAAGAGGCTCAGCCCGCGTCACCCCGACGAGGTCGAAGCCCGCCGCGCGAGCCCGCTCTTCGAGAAGTCGCCTGGCCTCCGCCGGCCCTATGCTATTCTCGCGATCGCTTCCCATGAGGTCCAAGGATTGTAACCCTCGGGCCCGCGGGTTCCCGTGGAGAGCGCGGTTCCGGTGGGTATATATACTTCCCGGAAGTGGAACACGACCTTTTGAGGAGGACCGCGGTGGCAATATCTACGGTAAACCCGGCGACGGGAGAGGAACTCAAGACCTTCGAAGCCCTGACCGATGAGGAGATAGACCGGAAGCTGCGGTTCGCGGCGGAGACCTTCGGCGAGTACCGGAAGACCTCCTTCGCGGATCGGTCCGGGTGGCTGACGCGGGCGGCGGAGATCCTGGAAGAAGAGGCCGGGGAGCTCGGGCGCATCATGACCACCGAGATGGGCAAGACGCTCGCCTCCGCAATAGGCGAGGCGAACAAGTGCGCCCGCGGCTGCCGCTACTACGCCGAAAACGCCGAGGCGATGCTCGCCGACGAGCAGATACAGATGGAGGGGGCGCGCACGTTCGTCCGCTACCAGCCGATCGGGCCCGTGCTTGCGGTAATGCCGTGGAACTTCCCGTTCTGGCAGGTGTTCCGGTTCGCCGCGCCCGCGCTCATGGCCGGGAACGTGGGCCTGCTCAAGCACGCCTCCAACGTGCCGCAGTGCGCGCTCGCCATAGAGGACATCATCCGCAGGGCCGGTTTCCCAGAGGGGGCGTTCCAGACGCTCCTGATCTCCTCTGGCCAGGTCCAGGCCGTCATTGACGACCCGTGCGTGCGGGCGGCGACGCTCACCGGCAGCGAGCCGGCCGGGCGGCAGGTGGCGAGCGAGGCCGGCGGGAACATAATGAAGACCGTGCTCGAGCTCGGCGGTAGCGACCCCTTCATAGTCATGCCCAGCGCCGACCTCGACAAGGCGATAGACACCGCCGTCACCTCGCGCACCCTCAACAACGGACAGTCCTGCATCAACGCGAAGAGGATCATCGTCCACGAAGAGGTGGCCGACGAGTTCGAAAGCCGCTACGTCGAGGGCATGGCCGCGCTCAGGGTGGGCGACCCTATGGACGAGAACACGGACATGGGCCCGCTCGCAACGCCCCAGATCCTCGAAGACGTCTCGGGGCAGGTCGAGAAGAGCGTCGAGGCCGGGGCCAAGGTCCTCACCGGCGGCGAGCGGCCGGACGGGCCCGGCAACTTCTACCCGCCGACCGTGCTTACCGACATCCCTAAGGAGTCGCCGGCCTACCGGGAGGAGATCTTCGGCCCCGTCGCCTCGCTTTTCAGGGTCCGAGGCATAGAGGAGGCAATAGACCTCGCCAACGACTCGGACTTCGGCCTGAGCTCCTCGGCCTGGACGAACGACCCGGACGAGCAGGAGCGCTTCGTCAACGAGATAGAGGCGGGCATGACCTACATCAACCGCATGACCGAGTCGACGCCCGAGATCCCGTTCGGGGGCGCCAAGAACTCCGGCTACGGCCGCGAGCTCTCCCACTTCGGCATCCACGAGTTCATGAACCCGAAGACGGTATGGGTGGACGCGAGCGACGAGGGCGCGAGCACGGCGGCGGCCGAGTAGGCGCCGGTGAAAGCTCTTGCTGACTTTCTGACAAACGGGCGGTAGATTCTCGGCAGGATGAGAACGAACCACGACAGCCAA
>Ga0126309_10000650_pt1 | contig 11524 bp, 9 predicted proteins | sample Plot56_FD_92541 | JGI IMG/M metagenome (GOLD analysis project Ga0126309, IMG submission 92541) | Serpentine soil microbial communities from UC McLaughlin Reserve, CA, USA - Plot56 | ecosystem: Environmental > Terrestrial > Soil > Grasslands | place: USA: UC McLaughlin Reserve, Lake County...
AAAGGCGGCCGGGTCAGGAACGGCCGGATCTTCGCGCGGAAGGTCGGATCGGCGGCGGCCAGCTCGTCGACCAGGGCCTGGAGCTCGGCCACGCAGCCGGCTTCGGTTTCGCCGGGGATGGTGCGGCGCTCGATCTCCAGACGGCAGCTCGCCGCGTAGATGCTCGGCGCGGTGCCGCCGCGCAGCGTGCCGGCGTGCAGCGACGGCGGACCGACCAGCGGATGGCCCGGACGTTCCCGCAGCTCCCGCTCCAGCCCATCCAGCTTGCCGAGAAAACGGCCCATGCGCAGGTTGGCGTCGATCCCCAGATCGAAGCGGCTGCCGTGAGCGGCACGCCCTTCGGTCTCGACCTCGATCCAGATGAAACCCTTGTGGGCCCGGCAGATCTCGAGCTCGGTGGGCTCGGTGACGATGGCGGCATCCGGCCGGAACGAGGTCAGGACGTCCAGCAGGCCGAGGCTGGCCACCTCTTCATCCGCCACTCCCAGCACATGCAGATCTCCGGCGAGCGGGATGCCCGCTTCGGCGATCGCCCGGGCCGCCGCGAGGCAGGCGGCGAGCCCGCATTTCATGTCGTAGCTGCCGCGTCCGTACATCCGGCCGTCGCGCACCTCCGCGGAGAACGGCTCGGCCATGCCGCCGATGCCGACCGTGTCCATGTGCGCGTAGAGCACGAGGGAGCGGCCGCCCCCCTGCCCCGGCAGAGTGCCGAGAACGCTCGTCCGCCCCGGCTCCGGCTCGAAGGTCTGGACGCGCGCGCCGATCTGGCGCAGCTCGCCGGCCACGTGATCTGCGATCTCCCGCTCGTTGGTCGTTCCATCGGAGAAGAACGGGTTGATCGAGTTGATCCGAACGAGCCGGGCGAGGAGATCGGTGACGTGACCGGGGTCGATCCGCATGCGGGAAGACTATCAGCGGCGAAGCCGGACCGCAGCACCGACTCGAGCTGCTCAGCTCACGACCTTCAGCCTCGCGCTGGAGCCCTGGACGGGAAGCGGCCCCAGAGTCTCCACGCCGCCCTTCTTCCGCTCGAGCTCCTTGCGGATCAGCTCGTTCGCCATGGCGTACCGCTCCTGGAGCCAGGCAAGGGTGAGCTCCTTGTACTTCTCCACGCCATGTTTCGGGAGAAAGTAGGTCCGCAGGTGGATGTTGGAGAAGGTCCCCACGCCGCGGCAGCAGGCCTGCTGCCCATACATCAAGGTCGGCTCGGGAGCGTCCAGACCCTCCTTGAGCAAGGCGACGTCGCAGCGGGGCTCGTCGTAGACAGGGAACAGCCATTCGACGTCGTGCGAGGCGGCGAATCCCTTGATGCTGTCGAGCCCCCATTCATCGAGGAAGCCGGAGAACTCGCTCCGGTTTCCTCCGTCGCAGGCATAGTGGATGTCATGCTCCAGGCAATAGAGGATCGTCTGCACGAACATGGCGAAGTCGCAGGCCGTGCAGGTCCCGGCGCGGGCGAGCGTGCCGTATTTCCGGACGTCGGAGAAATAACCGTTGCCTTCGTAGAAGTGGCGGATGATCGGCGTGATGTCGAAGATCTCGTGAACGAATTTCCCCGGAGTTCCGAGGGCCTGCTCCAGCTTGGCGACGTTGTGGGACGGCTTGTCCAGGTCGGCGATCATCTGATGCCCGAAGGTGAGGAGATGGACGCGATCGAAATCCTGTGCCACGCGCAGAGTGGCCAACATCGAGTCCTTTCCTCCGGAAAATCGAATGGCGATCTCTCTCATGGATGTTCCTCCTGCGTTGTGAGCGGTTGGCCTCAGATTCCCACGTATGCCCGAAAGATCAGGTTCGTCTCGCTCTCACCAAGGATCTGCGCGCTGAGGAAGCGCGGGAGCTGAACGTTCGCCACCCCTTGCGATGCCGCACGGTCGAGGGCGTCTCGCACCTGCGCGGGCGGGACGCCGCGCTTTTCGAGCTCCCGCAAGACTTTGTTCAGGGCACGGATCGATTGCATCTCGCCGTGCTCGCTCTTGCCCATGCCAAAGCGCCGGTTCTCATTGATCAGATATCTATATATGCCGGGGACATTATCAAACACCAGGGCCATGATCCTCCCAAGGATGCCGCCGATCCACATTCTCGTCCGCCAGGGCATGGGCAGGGACGCGATCAGCGATTCGATAGTGCCCAGGATGCGAACGACGATCTTCAGCATGATGTTCCTCCTGTGTGTAGATGCTGTGAGGAGCGCTCGCTTGGCAATGTCAAAGAGCGCATATGGCTCTGTTGTATCGAGGGATCAAACAGATTTTAAACATGCAATTAGCAGGCCGATGGCCGTGCGTTGACACAGCCCGGGATCGAGGCTTTGCGCGGGGGTGTGATCGGAAAAATCTTCCGATCTGGTTGGTGAATTTTTCAGACGAAGAGCAGGGAAGGCCCTACCCCCGGAGCTCTAACCCCGTCATCAAGAGCGTCGGCGAGCCCACCATTCCCCCGAGCGGATGGAAGATGAGGTCGCGGCCGACCGCGACTACCCCCTGAAGGAAGGTGGCGATCCGGCCGCAGAGCCAGGCTCCGGCGACCGGGGCGCTGGCGCGGCCTCCCTCGACGGCGAAGCCGCAGACGGGGAGGGCGAACCAGCCTTCGGACAGATCGAAGCGGCCGGGGCCGGTGGTGTCGATCAGGTAATAGCCCTGGGCGATGGAGCCGAGGAGCGCGACGACCGGGATCTTCGTGTCCGGCTTGATGTAGAGGTGGGTGGGGCCGGGTTGCGGCAGGTCGCGCCAGCCGGCGCGACGGGTGCAGCCGGAGGGATTGCCCGCCGTCTCCGCCTGCCACCAGGCGAGGAGGGGTTGGCGGAAAAAGCCCTGCTCGACGAGCACGACCTCGCGTGTGGGCACGCCTTCGCCGTCCACCGGCGCCTCCAGGGTGCCACCCGCGAGGCGGCCGTTGTCGATCAGGGTCAGCCGCTCGCTGCCGAGCCGGCCGCGGTGGTCGCGCAGGCCCGAGATCAGCGATCCGGCTTTTGGACCGACGAGCAGCGGGACGAGCCCGGCGAGGAGGCGCACGGCCACGGCCGGCGCGAGCAGGATCTCGCCGCCGTCGCGCTCCGGCGGCGCCCCTTGCGCGGTGACGGCCAGGCGATCGGCGAGCCGCCGTGCCAGGGCCGGCGGATTGATCTTCCGCGCCTCGCGCACCGCCATGTAGACCGATGCCGAGCTCGCCGGCCGGCCCGGCCCGGCGGCCTCCAGATAGAGAGTGGCCACGCGGGCGCGGGTGCGGGCGCGCAGGCCGCGGCTGGTGGCGATCTCGGACTCGCTCGAGCCGTCCTCCAGCGCCGCCGAGACGAGGCGGGCGCCAGGGAGCTCGGCGGCGAGCTCGCGGCCCAGGCTCTCCAGGAGCCGCAGCCCCTCGCGCTCGCCGATCAGCGGCGCGTCGAAGTCCGACGGCTCGTTCCAGGGGAGGACCAGCGACGGCTCCGGCAGGCGCAGGGCGCGGCCGGCGGGCTCGGGCCACGGGCCGGCCGGATCGGGCTCGCCGGTCCCAGCGGCGAAGAATGAGCCCCTGTGGTGGCCGGCGCGCACCGCCCAGGCCTGCTCCTGGGAGAACACCGAGGTCTGGGTGAAGGCCGAGAGCTCGACCCGCCGGGACCGGCCGCGCTTGAGATAGATCTCGGCGTCGGGCCAGCCCCGCCGCACCAGCGCGACGAGGGTCTCCTGATGCTGCGGCGTGGCGGCCACGGCGCTCAAGCGGGCATCTCCCCGGGAACGATCTCGACTCCCTCCAGCCGCAGCGACGGCGCGGTCGCCCAGACCGGCAGCTTCTGGCCGCCTTTGGCGCACCAGCCGGCGCCCGCGGGATAGGCGGGCCGGCCGACGGCGGCCACGCGGGTCAGCAGGTCGGCCACGCGGCCGCGCAGCAGGCAGGGACCGACGGTTTCGACGAGCGCGCCGCGCCGGATGCGCCGCGCAAACGGAAGGTGGAGCGTGAACTCGCCGGAGAGCGGATCGAGCGCGCCGCGGCTCGCCTCGCTCAGGAACAGCCCCTCGTCGGCACCTTCTAAGAGATCAGCCTCGTCGGTGTCGCCGGGCAGGAGCTCCAGGTGGCTGGAGCGCGGCCCCGGCGGCAGATGGCGGCTGCCGCGCCGTCCCGCGCCGGGCACCAGGACCGGCGAGGTCCGCGCCCAGAGCGAGTCGGCCAGCGGCTGCTCCACCACGCCGCCGCGCAGGAGCCAGCGGCGGAAGACCGGCGAGCCCTCGTCGTCCGTGGCCCGCCGTACCCCCTCGGGAGCCGCCGCCGGATCGTCGAGCACGTCGAGCCGCTCGGCGGCCATGGCGACCCCAACCGCCGCTTCGGGGTTTCCGCCCTGGGCGAGGACGTCGGCTTCGAGGGCATGCGCCACGGCCTCGTGGAGGAGGACGGCCACGACGACCGGCGCGAGCACGGCCACGCCGCGGAAAGCCGCGGGCGGCGTGGCCTGGCGCGCGCGGAAGAGCGAGACGAGCGCGCCGGCCACCGCCTCGATCGCGCCTCCGTCGAGGCGGGGGAACAGCGCGCCATAGCGGCCCCAGCTCCCGTCCGCGGTGACGCTGTAGAAGGTCTCGGACTCGGCGCCGGGCACGAGCCGCGGCCCGACCACCTGGATCCAGCGGCGATGCCGGCGGACGGTATAGCGGACAGGAAAGCCCACGTGCTGGGCGCGCAGGGCGCGGTTCACGGCGCCCGGCAGCTCGGCCAGCTCGGGCGCGGCGGCCGGTGCCGCGACGGCGGGCATCCGCAGCGTCGGCTCCGGATAGGTGGCCGCGGGGAGGGCGCGCGCCACCTGGCGGAGCGCCTCGGCGAACGGCCGGCTCTCGATCGCGTCGCGGCTGGCGAGCCAGGTGCGCCCCTCGCGCACGAGACGGATGGCGAACCCCTCCTCGCGCCAGACCCGCAGCCCCGGCCCCTCATCCTCGGGCGGCAGCTCCAGGTCCTCGCGCCTCTCGAAGAAGGCGTCGACCACGTCTTCCGGTTGCTCGGCGATCTGGGAGAGGGTCCTGGCGACGGCGGCGGTGTCCAGCTCGGAGAACGGCATCGAGAGGATTCTACCTGCTAAGATCCGCCCCTATGGCACAGGCCCGGGCGAACAGTCCAAACATCGAGGAGCTCAAGAAGCGCCTCGCCGCGGCGGAGCTCGGCGGCGGCGAGGAGCGGATCCGGAAGCAGCACGAGGCGGGCAAGCTCACCGCCCGCGAGCGCGTCGAGCTGCTGCTCGACGCCGGCTCCTTCGTCGAGATCGACGCGCTGGTCACCCACCGCTGCACCGACTTCGGCATGGAGCGCCAGAAGATCCCGGGCGACGGCGTCGTCTGCGGCTACGGCACGGTCGACGGCCGGCTCGTCTACGTTTTCGCCCAGGACTTCACCGTCTTCGGCGGCTCGCTCTCCGAGACGAACGCCCAGAAGATCTGCAAGATCATGGACCTGGCGGTGGAGAACGGCGCGCCGGTCATCGGGCTCAACGACTCGGGCGGCGCCCGCATCCAGGAAGGGGTCGCCTCGCTCGGCGGCTACGCGGACATCTTCCTGCGCAACACACTCTCCTCGGGCGTGGTGCCGCAGATCAGCGCCATCATGGGGCCGTGCGCGGGCGGCGCCGTCTATTCGCCCGCCATCACCGACTTCATCTTCATGGTCGAGGAGACGAGCTACATGTTCGTCACCGGCCCGGAGGTGATCAGGACGGTGACTCACGAGGAGGTCACCATGGAGGAGCTCGGCGGCGCTACGACCCACGCGGCGAAGAGCGGAGTGGCCCATTTCACCGTCGACAACGACGCCGCCTGCCTCGCCGCCATCCGCGAGCTCCTCTCCTATCTGCCCAGCAACAACCTCGACGAGCCGCCGCCAGGGCACAGCACGGACGATCCCGGGCGCGAATCCGAGGAGCTCAACAGCCTCGTCCCGGCAGACCCGAACAAGCCGTATGACATCAAGCAGCTCATCGCGCACGTGGTCGACGACGGCAAGTTCTTCGAGGTGCACGCGCAGTACGCCCGGAACATCGTGGTGGGCTTCGCGCGCTTCGCCAACCGCGCGGTGGGGATCGTGGCCAACCAGCCGGCGTACCTGGCCGGCGTGCTCGACATCGACGCCTCGCTCAAGGGCGCGCGCTTCGTGCGCTTCTGCGACGCCTTCAACATCCCGCTGGTGACGTTCGAGGACGTGCCGGGCTTCCTGCCGGGCACCCAGCAGGAGTTCGGCGGCATCATCAAGCACGGCGCCAAGCTCCTCTACGCCTATGCGGAGGCCACGGTGCCGAAGGTCACGGTGATCACCCGCAAGGCCTACGGCGGCGCCTACTGCGTGATGTCGAGCAAGCATCTGCGCACCGACGTGAACTTCGCCTACCCCACGGCCGAGATCGCGGTGATGGGGCCGGAAGGGGCGGTCAACATCCTCTACCGGCGCGACCTGGAGAGGGCGAAGGGGGACGCGGCGCAGGTGCGGGCGGAGAAGGTGGCGGAGTACCGGGCCAAGTTCTCGAACCCCTACATCGCCGCCGAGCGGGGGTTCGTCGACGCGATCATCGAGCCGCGGCGGACCCGGCCGGAAATCGTCCGCGCGCTGCGGCAGCTGGGCAGCAAGCGGGCTGGGATGCCGCCGAAAAAACACGGTAATATCCCCTTGTGAAATCGCCGTTCAGATCGGAGAATCCATGAGAGAGAAAGATCGGGAGTTGAAGCGCCGGCGGCACCGCCGGAACAAGCGTCTGAAATATCGCGCGCAGGACGAGGTCGCCAAGGCGGTGGAGCGCCCGACCGGCTCGAAGCGGGCGGTGAAGAAGCCGGCCGCCCCGGCCGCCGAGGCGGCTTCGGCCGGCGAGAGCCCGGCGGCGGCTCCCCCGGCTCCCGCCGCTCCCGCGGAAGCCACCGAGAAGCCAGCCGAGAAGCCCGAGAAGCCGAAGAAGGCGGCCAAGAAGGCCGCTCCCAAGCCCCCTGCCGAAGGAGAGGGCGGAGCGCCCGGCGGTGGTGAAGGCGAGGGGGCCTGACGTCCGGATGTCGGACTACCGCTCCCTCAAAGCCGTCGATCCCGAGGTCTACCAGGCGATCGCCGACGAGCGCGCGCGCCAGAATTTCGGCCTCGAGCTGATCGCCTCCGAAAATTTCGTCAGCCGCGCAGTTCTCGAAGCCACCGGCAGCGTCCTGACCAACAAGTACGCCGAAGGCTATCCCGGCCGCCGCTATTACGGCGGCTGCGAGTTCGCCGACGTGGTGGAGCGGCTGGCCATCGACCGGGCCAAGCAGCTCTTCGGCGCCGAGCACGTCAACGTCCAGCCGCACAGCGGCACCTCCGCCAACATGGCCGTCTACTTCGCCGTGCTCAAGCCCGGCGACAAGCTGATGGGCCTGGATCTCTCCTGCGGCGGCCATCTCACCCACGGCCACCGGCTGTCCTACTCGGGGCGCGACTTCCAGGTCGTGGCCTACAGCGTGGACAAAGAGACCGAGCGGATCGATTACGACGCGGTCGAGGCGCTCGCCATGGCCGAGCGGCCGAAGCTGATCGTCTGCGGCGCCAGCGCCTACAGCCGGATCATCGACTTCGAGCGCTTCCGCGCCATCGCCGACAAGGTCGGCGCCCTCCTGATGGCGGACATCGCCCACATCGCCGGCCTGGTCGCGGCCGGGCTCCACCCGTCCCCGGTCCCGCACTGCCATTTCGTGACCACGACCACGCACAAGACCCTGCGCGGTCCCCGCGCCGGCATGGTCATGTGCAAGGAAGAGTTCGCGAAGGAGATCGACCGGGCGGTCTTCCCGGGCATCCAGGGCGGACCGCTGATGCACGTCATCGCCGCCAAGGCGGTGGCTCTGGGCGAGGCGTTGACCGACGAGTGGAAGCAGTACCAGGCGCAGATCGTGAAGAACGCCAAGCGCCTGTCGGACCGGCTCACCGGCCTCGGCTTCCGCATCGTCTCCGGCGGCACGGACAACCACGTCTTCCTGCTCGACGTGGCGAAGGCCGGGATCACCGGAAAGGTCGCGGAGAAGACGCTGGAGGAGGCGGGGATCACCACCAACAAGAACACGATCCCCTTCGATCCGAACCCGCCGCTCGTCGCCTCGGGCATCCGCATCGGCACGGCCGCCCTGACCACCCGCGGGATGAAAGAGCCCGAGATGGATCAGGTGGGCGATTTCATCGCCGAGACCCTGCGCGCGCCGGAAGACGCCGCGGTGCATGCCGGTGTGCGGGCGAAGGTGCGGGAGCTTTGCGAGCGGTTTCCGCTGTATGACGCGTTGATGTAGGGGAGCCGGCTTCGCCGGGACCCTCACCCCCCTGGCCCCCCTCTCCCACACGCACTCACGCCCGCCCGGGAGAGGGGGGAATTGATTCGATTCCCCTCCCCCTACTTCACGACAGTCGCCAGCTTCGCCTCCGCCTCCGCGTGGAGGCTGGGCGGCGCGCCGTAGAACGTCGCGACGGTTTTGCCCTTGTCGTCGAACAGCAGGAGCGTCGGCACGGCGCTGACGTCTCCCAGGGCGCGGATCAGATCCGGCGATCCCATCGTCCAGACGAAGGGGGACCCGAGCTCCTTCGCGACCTTGCGCACCTCGGCCTCGTCGGATTCGACGGCGATCGTGACCACCGCGAGGCGGTCGCCGTAGCGCTTCTTCAGCTCGCCGAGCCAGGCGAGCGCGGGCCGGCAGGGGACGCACCAGGTCGCCCAGATCTCCACCAGCACGGGACGGCCGGCGAGGTCTTCGCGGGTGATCGACTTGCCGTCGAGATCGGTGAAGGTGACCGCCGGCAGCACCGCGATCTGCGTGTCCTTGGCCGGCGAGGCCTCGGCGCGCGCCTGATCCTTGCGGCCCGCGAGGATCAGCTCGATCATGCGCGTGAGATCCTTGCGGAAACGCTCGTGGCTCTCCACGCTTTTGAGCGGCGCATAGCGTCCGTTGCGCGGCCCTTCCGTTTTTCCGTAGAAGCCGAAGTCGTTCGGCGTCGCCACCAGAACGTCGTCGACGAAGATGGCGGGATAGCGAGTCACTCCGAAGCGCTTCGCCAGCTCCGAATGACCGTAGTTCTCGACCACGAAACGAGCCTTACCACCGAACCCCTGAACCACATTCTGTGCCAGCAGACCTGCTGGATCAGAGAGGTTTCACGTGTAGGGCCAGCGCACGAGCGTGACCGCGACCTGGGCCTCCGGCTTCGGAGCTTCGGGCCGGGGAGGCTCCAGCGCGGCGAAGTAGCGCGGCAGCACGTCGTTGACGATGCGGGCGGCGGTGGTCGACGCGGAGCCCGGACTGGCCGTCGCCGCCTCGGACTGCGCGGTCTCCAGGAAGAGCTGACCGAGGCTGTGGTCGACCCCGCCCATAGAGAGGCGCGATCCCAGCTCGCTCAGCTTCTTGTCGAGAGTGGCGGCATCGGGCGCCGGCGGCTGCTCCGCGCGAAGCGGCGTGAACTGCTGGGCCGCCTCAAGATAGCGCAGGAGCGCGCCGTAGCGCAGGCCGGCCGCGTCCAGCTCGAACGCTTCCTTGAGCGTGGAGCTGGCGACGATGAACTCGCCGTGCCGGTCGATCGACAACGGCGGCTTGTAGACCGAGAGCATCTCGGCTTGCAGGGCATCGAGCTCGGGGCGGATCGACCGCAGCCGCGGCGCCATTCCCTTGGGCTTCGGCCCGGAGAGCTTGCGGATGTAGTCCGCCACCGCCCGCTCCTCCTCGGCGCTCCCCAGGTAGTAGATCCCCGCCTCGGGCATCGTGGCGTGGCCGTAGTCCAGGCTGGCGTCGTAGTAGCCGCGGATCTGCGGCACCGCCACCTCGCCGAGCGCCCGCGCCGCCGCCGGCTGGCCGTCGAACGCGGAGGGCGACGGCGTGCCGAGCTCGGCGTGCAGAGCGCCGCCCATCCGCTTCCACTCGGCCTCGAAGGCGGCCATGTCGGGCTTCGGAGCCAGGTGCTCGGAGAGATAGCTTCCGCTCGCGAGGTTCCCCTGCACGTTGGTGAGGCGCTGCAATGCGAGCCACCGCCGCCCGGCGCGCAGGTCCTCGTCCGCGCGCGTCAGCGCCGTCATGCTGGGCTGCCGGACCTGAGCCCAGACCTGATTGTCCGGCTTGCTCTCCAGCAAGGTCTTGGCGCGCGCGATCTCGGCGGCCAGAGGGTCTTGCGCCGGATCGGGCGGTGCGCTCGCTCCGCAGGCGAGCGCCGGGAGAAGGGACACGAGGAGCGCCGCGGACGCTCCCAAGGAAATGGATCGAGAGTCACGCATCATTCGCGTAGCATGCCACAAGCGCCGGCCCTGCGGCCCGCATCCCGCCACCTGTCCAAACAGCCAGTACCTGGACGCCGTACTGCCAGCCGGGCCAGATCATGGCCGCCGCGGCGCTCCTCCAGGAGGTGCCGCAGCCGACCGACGTCGACATCGACGCGGCCCTGAGCGGCAGAACGGAATGGGTGCTCCGGGAGCACACTGCTCCACCTGCCACTCGACGCAGAACCCACCGGCGAGTTACGGCGCGCACATGCCGCCCGGAGCCCCGGGCTGGATGCTGCCGACGGAGCGGCACAAAATGGTTTTCATCGGCCTGTCCGCCGGAGAGCTCCTACGGACGCGCGAGCTTGGTGAACAGATCTTTGAAGAGGCCGGTGCGGCTGATCCCGATCGCTTCGCGGATCACCGGCCGGCCGGGCTCGTGCTTCCAGAACAGGTCATCGGTCAGGACCGGCGACGGATGCAGCGCCGTCGGCACCCAGCCGGAATTGATCAACCAGGCGACGCAAATGAGGTCCCAGATCACCCAGGTGAAAGCGACGCCGCCGGCGCTCGGAATCCCGTAATAATCGAACAGCGGGTTGGCCACGAAACGCTGGTACAGAAGATCGCCGATGGCGCCGCGCCCGCGCACCCAGGTCTCGACGTCCGGCAGCGACAAGGTCAGCTGCTGGCCGATGTAGAAACCTGGCAGATAGACGACCGGAACGCCGCAAGCGAACAGCAGCTGCGAGGCCGGAATGTCCTGCTCCGTGTTGAACGAGATATTGGCAATGTCCACGACGTTGGTCGGATAGCCGGCCGTCCAGATGACCACGATGTTGCGGATGATGTCGGGAGCGAGGAGGATCGCCGACACGACGTTCGTCAAGCAGGCGAGCGCGATGACATAGAGCGGGTCCTCCGGCGACGACGCCCGCGCGCGCTCGATGAGGTGAAGGGCCGCCGGACTCTCGACAGGCACCGCGGGAGATCCGAGATAGCGGTCCGAGCCGGCGAACAGGAGCGAATCGTAGGAGAGCCCCAGAACCGTGAAGATCTCCCGCGTCCGCGCGAAGCTTCCCAGCATGCCGCGCTCGGGGCCGCCCGCGACGTGCTCATCGCGCAACAGGTCCGGCGGGGTCAGGCCGAGGGCGAGGACGGCGCTCACCTGTCCGCCGTAGCGGTTGACGAGCTTCTGCTCCTGCTCGTTCTTCGGGCCGCCGCGCTGGAGAATGGCGTAGGTCTCGTTCAACTGCAAAGTCCGCGACCGGAACGAGTACGGAGCGGCGTAGACCCCCTCGATCCTGAAGCTCTCCGGGGACTGGAGAATCCAGG
>Ga0126309_10000651_pt1 | contig 11523 bp, 10 predicted proteins | sample Plot56_FD_92541 | JGI IMG/M metagenome (GOLD analysis project Ga0126309, IMG submission 92541) | Serpentine soil microbial communities from UC McLaughlin Reserve, CA, USA - Plot56 | ecosystem: Environmental > Terrestrial > Soil > Grasslands | place: USA: UC McLaughlin Reserve, Lake County...
CGGAACCCGAACGTGTAAGCGCCCGAGAACGCGACGGTGATGCGCTCCTCCACGTTGACGACACCCGATGGAAGGCCGGCCGTAGCGACCTCGGCGCGGACGTCGCTCTGGACGAGCGTGAAGGAACGCGCGTCCGCCGTGCCGGCGAGCGCAAGCGCCGCCGTCAGACCGGCAGCGACGGCCGCAAGCTGCCGCGTTCTTGTCACGAAAGCGTCAGCTCGCAGGGGTAAAGCTGACCCGGGGAGCCTCGCGCTGCGCGTCGTCCTCCACGTCGAAGAACTCGCGCTTCGTGAAGCCGAAGGGACCTGCGACGAAGACGCCCGGAACCGTCTGAATCGCGTTGTTGAACGTCAGCACCGTGTCGTTGTAGACCTGGCGCGAGATCGCGATCCGGTTCTCCGTCTCGGCGAGCTCGGTCTGCAGCTGCCGGAAGTTCTCGTCTGCCTGGAGCTCGGGATAGGCCTCCGCGAGGGCGAAGAGACGCCCAAGCGCCTGGCCGAGGATTCCTTCCGCCCGGGCCGATTCCGCCGGCGTCTGCGCCTGCTGCGCGGCGGCGCGAGCCTCGGTGACGTTCTGGAACGTCTCGCGCTCGTGCGCTGCATAGCCCTTGACGGTCTCGACGAGGTTCGGGATCAGGTCCCATCGCCGCTTCAGCTGCACCTCGATCTGCGCCCACGAGTTGTCGACGCGGTTCCGCAGCCGGACGAAGCGGTTGTAGAGGATGACCAGAGCGATGGCCACCAGTGCCACGACGGCGAGGATCACGATCAGCCAGATCAACGGCGCGACTCTACTCTGCCCTGTCGCATGAGCAGGGCCCTCGTCACCACGGTCGTCGGGAGCTATCCGCAGCCCGAGTGGCTGATCGACCGTGAGCGGCTCGGCGACCGGCTGCCGCCGCGGGTTCGTGCCCGCGAGCTCTGGCGGGTTCCGGAGCCGTTCCTCGAGGAAGCCCAGGACGACGCGACGCGACTCGCAGTCCAGGACCTGGAGCGCGCCGGCGTCGACGTGATCACCGACGGGGAGATGCGACGGGAGAGCTATTCGAACCGGTTTGCGACTGCGCTCGAGGGCGTCGACCTGGACGAGCCCGGGGTCGCTCTCGACCGCACCGGGCACGCGAACCCGGTTCCGAGAGTCGTCGGCCCGATCCGCCGAGCTCGGCCAGTCGAGGTTCGCGACGTCGAGTTCCTGCGCTCGATCAGCGACCGCCGGATCAAGATCACGGTTCCAGGGCCGTTCACGATGACCCAGCAGGCCCAGAACGACCACTATCCCGACGAGCGGAGCCTCGCCCTCGCCTACGCGGAGGCCGTCAACGAGGAGCTCCGCGACCTCAAAGCCGCCGGAGCCGACGTCGTCCAGATCGACGAGCCGTACCTTCAGGCACGGCCCGACCCGGCCCGAGACTACGGGGTCGAGGCGATCAACCGAGCGCTGACCGGCATCGAGGGAGACACGGTCCTCCACACCTGCTTCGGCTACGCGCACGTCGTCCACGACCGCCCCAGCGGCTATCCGTTCCTGAGCGAGCTGAACGACTGCCTGGCGACACACCTGTCGCTGGAGGCGGCCCAGCCGAACCTGGATCCGGAGGTGCTGCGCGGCGTTGCCGGCAAGACGATCGTCCTCGGCGTGCTCGATCTGGGCTCGCCCGAGGCCGAGACACCGGAAGTCGTCGCAGAGCGGATCCGGAAGGCGCTCCACGTCGTAGGACCGGAGAGGCTCGTAGTGGCACCCGACTGTGGGATGAAGTACCTGTCGAGGGAGCTGGCGTTCCAGAAGCTCGAGGCGATGGTTGCCGGTGCGCACCTCGTGCGAGAGGATCTAGGCCTCTGAAGCTACCGAGGAGGGGAGCTGTCGTGTCCTTGAAGCTGAACATGCTGCCGCCCAGTGTGAACAACATGTCTGTCCGGGTCTTCGTGCGGGCCGCCGGGCTTCCGTACGAGGAAGCGAACGTCTGGGGTCAGACGCAGGACGACGAGTACCTGGCGAAGTATCCGGCGGGCCTGACTCCGACGATCGAGACCGACGAGCTCCCGAAGGGCGTCCTCGGCGAGAGCTGCGCGGTGATGATGTACCTCGCGACCCGCGAGGGACGAGACGACCTGTACCCGACCGACCTCGGGCGCCGCGCGATGGTCGACGGCGCGAACTTCTACACGATGAGCATGCTCTACCCGCTCGTCGCGAGAGCGACCTACCCCCGCCTGAGCTTCCCGGGCTACCCGGGCGAGGTCGCGACGTCCGAGTCGTCCGACGACGACAAGGAAGCGGCCCGGAAGGCTGCGGAGGACGCGATCCCGCGGATCCTGGAGACCTATCGCCAGTTCTACGGCACGGACGGCGGATTCATCGGCGGCGGTGACAGTCCGACGATCGCGGACATCCGCCTCACGGCGACCCTGGAGTTCCTCGCGGTCACCGATACCGAGCTTCCAGACTGGACGAAGGACTACATGCAGCGGGTCGAGTCGGCGCTCGGCGAGGCGTACAGCGAGCCAGCCGCCGACGTGCGTGGGTACGTCGCGCAGGCGACGGGCGAGGCGGTCGCCGGTTAGCCGCGTCTCGAGCGTCCGGGCGCAATCCGACTGGCCGGCGTTGCCGTAGCTCTCGAGGACGGAATCCAGGCGTCCGTGCGTGGGAGACCTGTCCGGGCTCACAACGGCGGCCGCCGTCGTCTTCTTGGGAGCCTGGGGCCTGCTCGCGATCGTCTGGCGTCATTCCGACCCGCCCCTCTCGGCACGTTTCCACGTTCTTCAACGCCGTCGGGGGCTGACCCGTCACTCAGATGAGGGATGCCTAGGAGGCCGGCTCAGGGCGATACGAAACCTGCCGCCCTATGAGCTACGACGGATACGACGAGACCGTTCGCGCGCCCTGGCTGCGCAGCCCGTGGATCCCGCTCGCGCTCGCGCTCCTCGCGATCGTGATCGCGGTCATGTCGTTCGTGCGCCAGCAGACCGCACTCGACGCCGCGAACGTCGCAACGCTCAAGGCGCAGCGGATCGAACGTGAGCTCGGCCTCGTCCACAAGGACAACGACAAGCTTGTCGGGCGGATCAAGTCGACGGAGCGTGAGGTTCGCGTGACCGCGCTCGCGGGCCGCGCGCGGAGCAGCGTCTTCACGATCTCGGCTGGACCCGCCATCGGCTCGGCGTTCGTCGCCTGGCGCAACAACGAAGGCACGTTCCTGATCACGGCAAATCACGTCGTCGAGGGATGGGACGGCCCTGTCGTGATCCGGCGGAAGAAGGGGGACTGGGGCGGCGAGGTGATCCGGCGCGACAAGAAGAACGACCTCGCGCTCGTCGTCGTCCAGGGTCGCCCGGACGGGGCGCCGCCGCTCTGGCAGAAGCCGAGTCGGCCGAAGCCGAAGGTCGGCGACCGGCTGCTCCTCGTCGGCAGTCCGTACGGGCTCGGCGGAACCGTGACGACCGGCATCGTCAGCCGCGTCACTCGGAAGACGATTCAGACCGACGCCGCCGCCAACCCGGGCAACTCCGGCGGCCCCGTCGTCGATCGGAAGGGCCGCGTGGTCGGCGTGCTCGTCTCCGGCGGCGGCCAGAACATCAACTTCGCGATCCGCATCGATCGCGCCTGCGTCAAGCTGCGTCGCTGCTGATCGCCTAGAGACCGTCCGGGACGACCGCCGGCTCGCCGGACGTCGTCTTGGTGCTGGCTAGGATCAGGACGCGGGACGACTTCCCGCAAAAACGCATGGACCAGACCTCTCCCGCAGCCTTCGATCCGGTCAGCCGTTGGGTCGGGCCCGCCGTTCAGCTGCCGGCACTCGACCCGGGCGAGCCCGACACCCGCTCCCCGGCCCGCCTGCTGCTGTGGGTCGGACGCCACCAGGTCAAGACACTTGTCGCGGGTGTGCTGTTCGGCATCTTCTGGATGGTCGCCCAGGCGTTGATGCCGTTCACGATCGGGCGGGCAATCGAGGACGGCATCGTCGAGCATGACAACGGCGCGCTTGCCCTGTGGACCGTCGTCCTCCTCGGCCTCGGCGCCACGCAGGCGTTCGCCGGCGTGATGCGGCACCGGTGCGCGGTGTTCAACTGGCTTCAGGCCTCGTTCCGGCTGGCCCAGGTCGTTGCCCATCACGCGGCGCGCTCGGGCCCGGCTGTCCGCGCCCGCCACTCGACAGGTGAGGTGGTCGCCACGGTCTCGAACGACGCGATGCGCGCCGGAGGCGCCTTCGACATCACTGCGCGTCTCGCCGGCGCGCTCGTCTCCTACATCGTTGTCGCGGTCATCCTGCTGTCGTCGTCGGTCGTGCTCGGCCTCATCGTCCTGCTCGGAGTGCCGGTGCTCGTGCTGCTCCTCGGCACCGTGATCAAGCCGCTCCAGGCGCGACAGCGCGAGCAGCGGGAAGAGGTCGGGAAGCTCACGGCCCTCGGCGCCGACACGGCCGCAGGACTGCGCGTCCTCCGCGGGATCGGCGGCGAGCAGGCCTTCTACGCCCGCTACCGCGACCGCTCGCAGGAGGTGCGCCACGCCGGAGTCCGGGTGGCGCTGCCGCAATCGACTCTCGACGCGGCCCAGGTCTTCGTGCCGGGAATCTTCATCGTGCTCGTCACCTGGATCGGGGCACGGTTCGCGCTCTCGGGCGAGATCGGGACCGGCGAGCTCGTCGCGTTCTACGGCTACGCGGCCTTCCTCGTCATCCCCTTGAGAACCGCGGCGGAGGCGGTGGACAAGGTCACGCGCGCGCTCGTCGGCGCCCGCCGCATGCTGGACGTTCTCGCCGTCGAGCGGCAGATCGCCGAGCCGGAAGCGGCCGCGGCCGAGCCTCCGGCCGGTGTCCCACTCGTCGACCGGCGGTCAGGGCTGGTCGTCGAGCACGGCCTCCTGACCTGTCTCGTCTCGTCGGACCCCACGGAGGTGGCCGCCCTGGCCGACCGGCTCGGCCGCTTCGGGGACGACGACGGAGTCATTCTCGGCGGTGTTCGGCTGGCCGATCTCGCGGTCGACGTGGTGCGGCGGCGAATCGTCGTGAGCGAGGCCGATCCGGTGCTCTTCTCCGGCACCTTGCGCGCGGGGCTCGATCCCTGGAGCCGGGCCGACGACTCGCAGATCCGCGAGGCGATCTCGATCGCGGACGCCGAGGACGTCCTCGAGGCGCTGCCGGCGGGGCTGGACACGACCGTCGACGAGCGCGCGCGCTCGTTCTCGGGCGGCCAGCGGCAGCGGCTGGTGCTGGCACGGGCGCTGCTCTCGGGCGCCGAGCTGCTGGTTCTCGTCGAGCCGACGAGCGCCGTCGACGCCCACACCGAGGCGCGGATCGCGCGCCGACTGCGCGAGGCGCGCGCCGACCGGACGACCGTCGTCGTCACGACGAGCCCGCTCCTCTTGGATCAGGCGGACCGCGTCGTCCTGATCGAGGAGGGCCGCGTCGTCGCGGAGGGGGGCCACCGCGAGCTCCTGGCTCGGCCGGACTACCGCGAGACGGTGACGCGCGGGGAGGATCTGTGAGCGACCTGCTGCCGATCGCGTCGGGTCCTGAGCTCCGTGTCCAGGCGAAGCTGCTGGGGAGCCGCCACCGCCGCGCTCTGATCGGTGTCATCGCCCTCCATGCCTCCGCGGCCGCTGCGGGTCTGGCGGGACCCGCGCTGCTCGGCCAGCTCGTCGAGGCGGTGGTGCATGGGACCACTCGCGGCTACGTCAACAAGATCGTGCTCGTTCTGGCCGGTTTCCTCCTGGCGCAGACGATCCTCACCTGGCTGGCGCGTCGCGCGTCGTTCGTGCTCTCGGAGGAGATGTTCGCCGAGCTTCGCGAGGACTTCATGCGGAGGGTGCTCGCGCTGCCGCTCTCGACGGTCGAGCGCGCAGGCACCGGCGATCTCGTCTCGCGGACAACGGCCGACGTGGACTCACTGGCCCGCACCGTCCGTTTTGCCGTTCCCGAGACGCTGATCGCGGGCGTCACGACGGTGCTCACTGTGGCCGCGGCCATCTGGGTCAGCCCGATCGCCGCACTTCCCTGCATCGCCGGAGTTCCCGCGCTCTGGATCGGCACGCGCTGGTACCTGCGACGGGCGCCGGCCGCCTATCTGTGGGAGCGGGCGAGCTACGCGACGCTCACGGGGACTGTCGGTGAGACGGTCGAGGGCGGACGGACGATCGAGGCGCTCAGCCTGCGTGAAGAGCGGGTGCGCCGGATCAACGCGGACCTCGAGGAGGCCACACGCGCGGAACGGCGCACGCTGCACCTCCGCACGATGTGGTTCCCGACCGCGGAGTTCTCCTACGTGATTCCCGTGGCAGCCGCCCTCGCCTGGGGCGGTTGGCTCGTCTCGACCGGCCGTGCCTCGATCGGAGAGGTGACGGCGGTCGCGCTCTATGTCGTGCAGCTTGCGGATCCCGTCGACCGCCTGATCTCCTGGCTCGACGAGATCCAGGTCGGCGCAACGTCGTTCGCCCGGCTCGTCGGAATCGCCGCCGTGCCGCCCGACCGCGAGGCGACGGACGAGCGGCCGGACGGTGACCGGCTTCGAGCGCAGGACGTGCGTTATGCATACCTGGTCGACCGGGACGTCCTCCACGGCATCGACCTCGACCTCGAGCCCGGCGAGCGGGTCGCGGTCGTCGGCCCCTCCGGGGCGGGCAAGTCGACCCTCGGCCGGCTGCTCTCGGGGATCCACCCTCCGCGCGCGGGACGAGTGGACGTGGGCGGCGTCCGCCTCGTCGACCTTCCGCTCGACACGCTCCGCCGGGAAGTGGCGCTCGTGACCCAGGAGCAACACGTCTTCGTCGGCACGGTCGCCGAGAATCTCCGGCTTGCCAGGACCGGTGCCTCGGACGAAGAGCTGCGCGACGCGCTGGCCGCGGTCGACGCGCTCGAGTGGGCCGACTCGCTGCCTGACGGGCTCGAGACCGTGGTCGGCGCGGGCGGCTACCCGCTCACACCTGCCCAGGCCCAGCAAGTGGCGCTGGCTCGGCTCGTCCTCGCGGACCCTCACACACTGGTGCTGGACGAGGCGACGTCGCTGCTCGACCCCCGCGCCGCGCGCCATCTGGAACGGTCACTGGCCTCGGTTTTGCGCGGGAGAACCGTGGTGGCGATCGCCCACCGGCTCTACACCGCGCACGACGCCGACCGTGTCGCCGTCGTCGAGGACGGACTCCTCAGCGAGTTGGGCACACACGACGAGCTCGTGGCTCAGGCGGGCTCGTACGCGGCGCTCTGGGATTCGTGGCACGGCGATCGTTGACTGACTAGTCAATCCGTTTGGGTTTGCGGTCCTCCCGGGAATCGGAGAGGTCAACGGGTTGTCCTAGTCGGGAGGGATCTCTATGAAGTTTCGCCTGCTCGGTCTTGTCGCCTTGCTTGTTGCGTTTCTACCGAGTGGCGCCGCCCTCGGAAGCCTGCCTGCGGGCGCGCCGACGGTCGGAGTCGACCGGCTGGCCGCCGGCTCTGCGCCAACGACCGTCGTTCGCGGCATCGCCACCCTCGACGCCATTCCGACCGCGCTCGACGTGGCCGCGCTGAAAGGGCATGGGATCGCCACCGTGCAGCCGATGGAGAATCTGCCGCTCGCGCTCGTCCGCGGCACGGTGCAGTCCATGCAGTCCGCGGTGGCCCTCGGCGCTGCGAACGACATCTATCCGGACGATCCCGTCGAGCTGTTCGACACGGCTTCGTCCGATGCGATGGGCGCGGCGATCCCGCGGGCGAACGGCTTCACGGGCAAGGGCACGACCGTCGCGGTCGTGGACTCGGGGTGCGACGCGAGCCATCCGGATCTCGCCGACCACGTCGTCCACAACGTCAAGCTGTATAGCGCCGAGTACCTGAACATCCCTCCGGACTCGAGCAACACGATCGCTGTGCCGATCGAGCTCGGCCCGTACCAGAACAGCGACCTCGGCTCCGGTCACGGGACCCACGTCTCGGGGATCATCGCCGCCGACGGGCACACCGGGGACGACCACCTCGGCGTCGCGCCGGACGCGAACCTCGTCTGCTTCTCGATCGGCGAGATCCTCTTCACGACGGCGGTCGTCACCGCGTACGACCACCTGCTCGACCAGCCGGACCTCTGGGGCGTGAAGGCGATCAACAACTCCTGGGGCAACTCGTTCCAGCAGTTCGACCCGCGCGCGCCCGTCAACGTGGCCACGAAGGCCGTGGCCGACCTGGGCGTGAACGTCTTCTTCGCGGCCGGGAACAGCGGCCGGTCGAACGCGGAGATGTCGCTGAACCCGTTCTCGGAGGCGCCGTGGGTGACCTCGGTAGCGGCGGAGTCCGTGGCTCACGTCCGCGGTGACTTCTCGTCGAACGGCCTCAAGTACGACAACTCGCAGCCGGTGACGATCGGCGCCGGCGGCCACACGGTCTTCACCGGCAACCGCATCGGGACCTACCATCCGGACATCACGACCCCGGGCGTGTCGATCTCGTCCACGTGCGACACCGCCGGGACCGCGGTCGGGCCCTGCCCGCCCGGTAGCAACACGACCGCCTCCGGGACGAGCATGGCGTCGCCGCACGCTGCGGGCGCCGCGGCGGTCCTGCTCCAGGCCAACCCGTCCCTGACTCCGAGCCAGCTGCGGTCGGCGCTCCAGTCGACGGCAGCGCCTGTGACAGACCCGGCCGGGACGCAGCTCGCCTTCTGGCAGATCGGCTACGGCCACGTCGACCTGGCGGCTGCCGTGAACCTCGTCCGGTCGCGCGATCCGGTCAAGCAAATCGCAAAGGCACAGGCCGCCGCGGACCAGCGTGTCCTCGGCTCAACCGGCTACACCGTGCCGCGTTCTGACTTCTGGACGTGGGACGCCCCGCGTGTCGCAGTTGCAGGATCGGACTCGCGGACGTTCACGGCCGACGTCCCGTCGACGACCACGCATCTGAAGGTGACGCTGTCCCATCCGTCGCTGGCGGTCGTCGGCTCGAACGCGATGATCTACACGGTCACGGTCCTCGACGGAACCGGCCGGGTTCTCGGCACGACGACGGAGTCCACCTCCGGCGCCGGAACCTCGAGCCTGCTGATCGACCTGAACGCGGCGGCGGCGCAGCCGGGCACCTACACGTTCCAGGTCAGCGGCCAGCGCGCCGTCTCCGATCCGGACACGTTCGACAGCGAGTCGCTGCTTGGCCGCGTCGTCGTGCTCCAGGTCGCCCAGGCCCGGGGCTAGTCCAGCTCACAGCGTCGACCCGAGAGGCCCCGCGACGGGGCCTCTCGTCGTTCAGGCAAGATCGACCCGGAGGTGACGTAATGAAGATCACGGTTATCGGACGAGGGAATGTCGGAGGCGGGCTCGCGAGCCGGTGGGAGAAAGCCGGCCACACGGTCACAGCCCTGGGGCGTGACGGTGGAGACGCTTCGGATGCGGACGTCGTGCTCCTCGCGGTCCCGGGAACGGAGATCGCCGAAGCGCTGAGCAAGGTGACCGGGCTCGACGGCAAGATCGCAATCGACGCGACGAACGCGGTCGGCGGTCGAAACGAGGACTTCCCGTCGCTTGCCCACCAGGTCAAGTCGATCGTCGGCGGGCCGGTCGCCAAGTCGTTCAATACGAACTTCGCGGCGCTCTACGACCAGATCGACGAGCAGCGCGCCCGGCCGAGCGCCTTCTATGCGGCCGACGAAGAAGCTCGTGCGGTGACCGAGGAGCTGATCCGCGACGCCGGCTACGACCCGGTCTACGCCGGAGAGCTCGAGCACGCCCGCGCGCTGGAGGACCACCTCGGGTTCATGTTCACGATCAACCAGGCCGGCCTCGGCAGGTTCTTCTACCGGTACGCGTCTCCCGGCGAGCTGTAGCCGCGTCAGCGGTTGTGGTTCACGACCTCGACGTTGTTGCCGTCGGGGTCGAGGACGAAGGCGCCGTAGTACCCGGCGTGATACTCGGGGCGCTCTCCGGGCTCGCCGTTGTCGCGATAGCCGGCTGACGTTGCGGCGTCGTGAAAGGCGTGAACCTGAGCGTCGTCGCCGGCCGGGAACGCCATGTGCAGGTGCTCGGTGGCTTTTCCGTCCACGATCGAGAACGAACCGCTCCTGCCGACGAACTGTGTTCGGTCCGGCAGGTCGCTGTTCAGGCGGAACCCCGCGTAGGGCGCGATCGTCTCGTAGAACGCCCGGGACGCTGCGCGGTCGGCGACGCGGATCCACAGGTGGTCGATCCAGCCGTCTCTTCGCATCGCTCCGTGGTGGACGGCCTCAGCGCTATTTCCGTCGGGATCGAGCAGGAACGATCCGTAGTAGTCCTCTCGGTACCGCGGCCGCGGCCCGGGAGCGCCGTCGTCGCGGTAGCCGGCCTCGGTCCCTGCGTGCCAGAACTCACCGACGCGCTCCGGCGACGGAGCGGCGAAGCCGATGTGGAGGCGCCGTGTAGCCGGCCTCTCTTCGCTCGCCTGTGAGATCGAGAAGTCGTCCCACTCGGGGTACTCCTCGTCGGTGGACGTCTGCTCGATGCCGAGCGTGCTCAGGGCGAGCTCGTAGAAGCGTTCGGACGCCGCGCGGTCGGAAGCGCGAATCGTGACGTGGTCAAACACCGACGGAGAGCACGCGCGCGCGCCAGGAGCCCTTGGGCGCGTCGACGTCGACTTCGTCTCCGGCCTTGGCGCCGAGCAGCGCCCTGCCGAGCGGCGAGTCGGGCGAGATGCCGCCCACGCTGGAGATCTCGACCGTCATCTCCTCACCGCGCTCGTCGGCGATCGCAACGGTCGAGCCGACACCGACCGTGTCGCTTCCCGCGGCCTGCTCCTCGATGACGACGGAGCGATCCAGTCGATCGCGAAGCTGGCGGATCCGGTGCTCGAGCAATCCTTGCTCGTTCTTGGCCGCGTGGTACTCGAAGTTCTCGGAGAGGTCGCCAAAGCCGCGCGCCGTGGCGATCGCCTGCACGACCTCGGCGCGGCGAGGGCCCTCGAGCTCTGCGACCTCGGCCTCCAGCCGCTCCTTCTGGGCCTGCGTCATGTGTTCCGGCTTCTCGTTTGCCACGCTAGCCAGAGTACCGGCGCTACGCTGGCCGGTCTTGTCCGCCCGCTCTGAATCCACCGCTCGCCGCGAGGATCTGCGCAACGTCGCGATCGTTGCGCACGTCGACCACGGGAAGACGACGCTCGTCGACGCCCTGCTCTGGCAGTCCGGCTCGTTCCGCGCGAACCAGGACGTCGCGGACCGCGTGCTGGACTCGATGGACCTCGAACGGGAGAAGGGCATCACGATCCTGGCCAAGAACACGGCCGTCCAGATCGGCGGCACGAAGGTGAACATCATCGACACGCCGGGCCATGCGGACTTCGGCGGGGAGGTCGAACGTGGCCTGACGATGGTGGACGGAGTCCTGCTCCTCGTCGATGCGAGCGAAGGCCCGCTCCCGCAGACTCGCTTCGTCCTGCGCAAGGCGCTCGAGGCGCGGCTGCCGGTCGTCCTGGTGGTGAACAAGGTCGACCGGCCAGACGCCCGTCCGGCGGAGGTCGTGAACGAGGTCTACGAGCTCTTCCTCGACCTCGACGCCGACGAGTCGCAGATCGAGTTCCCGATCGTCTACGCGAACGCACGGGAA
>Ga0126309_10000652_pt1 | contig 11521 bp, 10 predicted proteins | sample Plot56_FD_92541 | JGI IMG/M metagenome (GOLD analysis project Ga0126309, IMG submission 92541) | Serpentine soil microbial communities from UC McLaughlin Reserve, CA, USA - Plot56 | ecosystem: Environmental > Terrestrial > Soil > Grasslands | place: USA: UC McLaughlin Reserve, Lake County...
AGGCGCTGCCCCACGGTCAGGGTGTAGGGCTTGCGGAGGTCGTTCCAGTCGGCGAGGGTTTTCACGTCGAGGCCGTACTTCTCGGCAACGGCTCCCAGGGTGTCGCCACGGCGGACGGTGTGGCTCCGGGTGGCGCGCTGAGGGGCCTCTCGAACCGCGAGCTCGACCGGAGCGGGCGCCGCGACCGTGGGCAGCCTCTCTTCCGGCGCGGCGGCCAGGGCCGATGCGATCCGTTCGTGGGACCCGACTGGAACGTAGAGCGGGAAGTTGCGGCCCGGTGTGAAGGTGGCGGAAGCGTCGAGGTCGTTGTTGGCGCTGCGCAGATCGGCGACGCCCACTCCGGCGAGCTCCGCCAGGCGGGCGAGGGAGGTCACCTGCGGCACGAGGACGACGTCGTAGCGCTGCCGCATCTCTTCTTCGCTCGGCAGGTCGAAGCCGAAGCGCTTCGGATCGGCGCCGATCACGGCGGCGGCCATGATCTTCGGTACGTACTCCTGGGTCTCCAGGGCCAGGCAGCCACGGATCTCCCAGAAATCACGTCTCTGGAACGGATCGTCGATCTTTCGCAGGCAGCCCATGATCTTGCCTTCGCCGGCGTTGTAGGCGGCGGTGGCGAGGAGGAAGGAGCGCGACCCGAAGATGCTGATCAGATCGAGCAGGTAGTCCGCCGCCGCGGTGGTCGACTTGCGTACGTCGTAGAACTCATCGAGGCTCTGGAGGCCATACCGCTTTCCGGTCTCGGGAATGAACTGCCAGAGCCCGATGGCGTTGGCGCGGCTGAGCGCCCGCGGGTTGAAGCCGCTTTCGACCAGCGCGACATAGGCCAGGTCGGGCGGAATTTTTTTCGCCGTGAAGACGTCCTGGATGGTCGGCCAGTACTTGTGCTTGCGCAGGAAGGCGCGCTCGAAGAACGGGCGGTAGCGGCCGCGGAAAAAACTGATGTATTGCTGGGTCTCGTCGATCAATTCGGTGAGGTATCTCTCGTCCGGCGAAGTGTCGCCGAACTGCCAGAGGATGCGCCGCACCTCCCGGTCGATGACCGCCCGCTCGGCCCGCTCGGCCGTGTTCGGCCGGTCCGTCCGCTCGAGGTCGCGCAGGATGGACTCGACGTCGTACCGCCGGAGCTCCTCCGGCAGGCCGGGCCGCAGGGCTCCCAGCCCCTGGGTCTCCAGGAAATCGGGGAGGTCGGCTTCGAGGAGCATGATGCGGGCGTCGGTGAGGCTCTTGTGCGCCGCCTCGGAGTCGCCCTTCTCGTATTGGCGCAGCCCCTCGGCCGTCCAGGCCAGGGCCTGCTCCATGGCCTGCTTCGTGGAGATCGGCGCTCCGAGAGCCGGCAGCGCCCCTTTCGCCCGTTCCTCCGGCGAGACGGCGCCTGCCAGCGCCGGATCCACCACGGGCTCCGCCGCGGGAGGGACCGCCTGTGCTTTGGGCTCGATGTCGGTGTAGGTGATCTTGACCTTGGGTGAGGGGGCGCTGGAGCAGCCTGCCGTGGCGAGCAGGAGGAGTCCAACGCACCAGGGTGCGCAAGCTTTGGAGTGTGTCATTTGTACAAACCCATGTTCAAAACGATGTCAGTATAACCCGACGTGGTCTTCATGCGGTACTGTTTTCCTCGGAATTTTTTGGGAGAGGCTCGCATGCACGTCCTCCGCGCCACCGGTCTCCGCCGGCTTTTCTGGGTGGCTCTGCCCGCCGTCCTGACCCTGGCGGCGACGCCCCCCGCTCCGGCTCCGGAGCCCATCGTCTGCCACGGCCCGGACGTGCCGCTCCCGAAGGTCTGCGGGGCGAAGCTGCGCGATCCCCAGATCAGTTGCGCTCTCCCGGCGGACGTGGAGGGCGGGCTGCGGCAGGCCAACTTCAACGTCCGCCAGCGGGCCTCGGACCTCTTCTCCTGGCAGGTCTTCATCGCTCTCGACTGGCCGGCCCGCCAGGGGCAGCGGGGCGTGGCCGATCCGGCGGTGCCGATCACCGCTCCCGGTCCGCGGGTCTGGGAGACGTGGAAGGAGACGTCGGAGGTGTTCCGGGAGAGCCGCGGCGCGCCCGAGGCCCCTGAGCGATGGGAGGCGCCCGAGCCCATGCCGCTGGCCTGCAAGGGTATGATGAAGCTGCTGGTGCGCGACGAGAAGGTGGACGACGAGCTCGACGCGGTCGTCCAGCCGACCTACGCGACCGACCTCTTCCCCGGCACCCTGACCGACCAGGCCGGCCACCGCGTGCGCTACGAGATCCGGATGAACCGGACGGCTTTCGAGTACGTGGTCAAGAACCGTCTGTGGGACGGCCGGGCACAGGCCGAGGTCCGCGACGTGCGCTTCCCCGCCGGGTCCCAGATCGTCAAGGCGGCCTGGCGGGAGGTGAATGCCGTGGCGGCGGAGCGCTTCCACACCGTCGAAGCCTGCTTGTGCGAGGAAGGGCCGAGCGGCGAGACCACCCGGTGCCGGCGGCAGAAGATGGGTCTCGTGGGCTTCCATCTGATGAGCAAGACGCCGAGCGCGCCGCAGTGGGTGTGGTCCACGTTCGAGCAGGTGGACAACGTCGCGGGTCCCCACCCGTCGTTCCGCAATCCGAAGTGCCGCGACTGCGTCTTCAACCTGCAGGGCCCGAAGGATGAACCCAACGAGGTCGCGCGCATAATCCCGATCCCTTCGCACGATCCGGATTGCCGCCTCGTGAACCAGTCGGTGGACAACGTCGCGCAGCTCAACCGGGATATGCAGGCCGCCCTGGGAGCGGCCGGATCGGTCTTCCAGCGCTACGAGCTGGTGGGGACTCAATGGCCCGACGTGACTGCGCCGGAGGTCCAGGGGCAGCCGCCCGCCGTCTTCGAGGCGGTCCCGGCCCTGCTCGGCAATACCACGCTGGAGACCTACATCCAGCCCACGTCGAGCTGCATGGGCTGCCATGCCGTGGCGGGCACCGATCGCACCCCGGACTGGGTCTCCGCCGATTTCACGTTCACGCTCAACAACGCCTGGCCCAACCCGAACACGACCCCGACGAATCCCGAGCCAGATCAGGTGCCACGAAGCGAGCGCACGATTCCAGTGCCCGTCTGGCCGGAGCAGGACATGGAGATCGTCGTCGGGTACCAGCTCGCGACGATGACCTATGAGCTGGTGCCCGAGCACACCGGCGCGAAGCTCCACTGCTCCAGCTGCCATCTGGGCGCCGGCCGCGATCCGGACGCGGCCTGGTGGGTCGGCATGCGGCAGAAATATAAGACATTGAAAAACCTTTACAGCCGGATCAACCAGTGCTTCGAGCGCAGCGAGAACGGCAGCGTGCTCTGCGACGCAACCAGCGAGGATCCGGAGACCTCCTGTGCCCGCAACTCGAAGATGCGGCACCTCATCACCTATATGGACTGGCTGGACAAGGAGTGGCGGCGCCATCACACCGGGAATCCGCCGAACGGCTTCCCCTGCCTGCCCGGACCCGCCCGGCCGGTCAGCGCCGAGCGCGGCGCCTCGATCTACCGGCAGAAGTGCGCGTTCTGCCACAACGACCAGGGACAGGGGCGCTATGAATATGGCCGCTATTACCGCCCGGCGCTCTGGGGGCCCGACTCGTACAATGCCCAGGCCGGTCTGGGGACGAAGCTGGAGTACCTCGCCGCCTTCATCCACGCCAACATGCCCTATGGCAATGCCGGAGCGCTGACCCCGCAGGAAGCCTGGGACGTGGCTTATTTCATCGACCAGCAGGAGCGGCCCGGCAAGACCAGCAGCACCGGGCAGCCTCCCGCGGAGCCGATCGTCTGTCCCGCGGGTTCATCGGAGCCGGGGCCCACCCGATGACCTCGACCTTCCTGACCGCGGAGTGGCGCGACCTCGTGATGCTCAACTACGAGGTCGATCCGCAGGTCCTGGCGCGGCGCGTGCCGCCCGGCACCGAGCTCGACGTCTGGCAGGGCCGGACCCTCGTCAGCGTCGTGGGCTTCCGTTTCCTGCGCACCCGCGTGCTCGGCGTGCCAATCCCCTTCCACCGCGATTTCGAGGAGGTCAACCTCCGCTTTTACGTGCGCCGGCGGGGGCCCGAGGGGTGGCGGCGCGGGGTGGTCTTCGTCAAGGAGCTCGTGCCGAAGTGGGCGATCGCCTGGGTGGCGCGGACGGTCTATCACGAGAACTACGTCTCCCTCCCGATGCGCCACCGGATCGTATCGCCGGAAGCAGGCACGGACGGCCTCGCTGAGTACGGCTGGCGCCTCGGACCGAGCTGGTACACGCTCGCGGCCCGCATCCAGGGCGCGCCGGCCATCCCGCCGCCGGGCTCGGAAGAGGAGTTCATCACCGAGCACTATTGGGGCTACGCGCTCCAGACGGACGGCTCGGCTCTCGAATATCAGGTCGAGCACCCGCAATGGGCGGTCTGGGCCGCCTCGGAGGCGCGCTTCGAGGGGGACGCCGGCGCGCTCTACGGCCCGGAATTCGGGCCGTTCCTCACCGGGCCGCCCGTCTCGGCGTTCGTGGCGGTCGGCTCCCCCATCACCGTCCGGCGGGGGGTCCTGGCGCCCGGCGTCTAGTTGCAATCTGTTACATCGGCGCAACAGGCGGGAAAAGTCTCCGCTCCATCCTCGAGGGGATGAAGAAACTCGTCCTGATCTGTCTGATCCTCGGAGCGATCGCCGTCGCGGTCGCCGTGCTGGGCAAGTCGGCCGCGTCCCGGGAGCCGGATTCCAAGCAAGGCGCGGAGGCCGTACGGGTGAAGCGGCGCGACGTCGAGCCGGTCGTCACCGCCACCGGCGTCATCAAGCCCATGAGCGGCGCGGAGGTCCGCGTGGGCTCCCGCGCCTCGGGAGTCGTCCACAAGCTCTTCGTCCGGATCGGGGATTCGGTCGAGAAAGGGCAGCTTCTGGCCGAGCTCGACGCCGGCGAGCTCGGCTCGCGGCGCACGCAGCTCACCGCCGCGCTGGAATCTGCGCGGGCGCGGCTCGCGCTCAGCCAGGCCGACCTCCGGCGCAAACGCGAGCTCGGCGCCGCGCAGATCATCGCGCGAAGCGAGCTGGACGTGTCCGAGAGCGCCTTCGCGGTGGCGGAGCAGCAGGTCAAGGAAGCCGAAGCGAATCTCGACTACGCCACGACGCAGCTCGGCTACACGCGGATCTATGCGCCGATCGGGGGCGTCGTCGCCTCCATCTCGACGCAGGAGGGCGAGACCGTGGCGGCCAGCCTCGCCGCGCCGACTTTCGTCACGCTCCTCGATCTCGACCGCCTGGAGGTCTGGGCCTACGTGGACGAGACCGACATCGGGCGCATCCAGACCGGCCAGACGGCGCGCTTCACCGTGGACACCTACCCCGGCCAGCCGTTCGAGGGCCGGGTCACGGCCATCTACCCGCAGGCCGAGATCCGCGACAACGTCGTGAACTACGTCGCCGTCATCCGGTTCGACCCGCCACGGGGCCGCACCCTGCGTCCGGAGATGACGGTGGCGGCGAGCATCCTCATCGGCGACCAGCGGGCGGAACGAGGGAGAGCCCTGCCATGATCGAGCTGCGAGAGATCGGAAAAACGTATACCCGGCCCGGCAGTGACGCCGTCCGGGCCTTGGACGGCGTCTCGCTCCAGATCGACCGCGGCGAATTCGTGGCGATCGTCGGCGCTTCGGGATCGGGCAAGTCGACGCTGATGAACGTCCTGGGCCTCCTCGACCGGCCGAGCGAGGGGCGCTACCTCCTCGACGGCCGGGACGTGGCAGACCTGGGCGTCAACGAGCTGGCGGGCCTGCGGAACCAGCGGATCGGCTTCGTCTTCCAGGCCTTTCACCTGCTCCCGCGGACGAGCGCGCTCGAAAACGTCGAGCTGCCGCTCCTCTACTCCGACCGGGCCTCGATCAAGGGCCTCGGCCGGCGCGCCCTGGAGGCGGTCGGCCTCGCCGACCGGATCGAGCACCGGCCGTCGGAGCTGTCCGGCGGGCAGCAGCAGCGGGTGGCGATCGCGCGCGCCCTGGTCAACGAGCCGGACCTCCTGCTCGCGGACGAGCCGACCGGCAATCTCGACGCGCGGACGGCCGGCGAGATCATGGCCATCTTCAAGACCCTCCACCAGGCCGGCCGCACTCTCGTCCTGATCACCCACGACGCGGCCCTCGCCGCCCACTGCGACCGCATCGTCCATCTGGACCAGGGCCGGATCACCGCCCGGAAGGAGGCCTCGTGAGAACGGCACGGCTGCTGAAGCAGAGCCTGCGGATGATGACCCGCTCCAAGCTGCGGAGCGGCTTCATGATGCTGGGGAGCCTCGTGGGCGTCGCCGCGCTGACGCTGGTCGTGTCGGTCGGCCAAGGGGCCAACCGCAAGATGCTGACGACCGTGCGCCAGATCGTCGGCGGCTCCTCCATCCTCCTCTTCTCCCGCGGCGGCCGGCTGGTGGGAGGGCCGCGCGGCGAGGCGTCGCGGCTGACGCTCGACGACCTCGCGGCGATCGCCAAAGAGCTTCCCGCGGTCGAGGCCTGGGACCCGCAGCAGGGGCTCATGGCGCCGGTGCGCTCTGCCGGCGCCAGCGACACCGCGCGCGTCATCGGACAGTCGGAGCGCTGGGACCGGGTCTGGGACCGCGGCGTCTCGCGCGGCGAGCTCTTCGACGCCGCCGCGGTGGCGAGCTCGGCGCGCGTGGCGCTGATCGGCGAGACCGTGGTGCGGGAGCTGTTCGGTCACGAGGACCCGCTCGGAGCCGAGATCCTGGTGGGGTCTGTGCGTTGCCGGGTGATCGGCATCCTCGAGCCCTTCGGCACCGACGCGCACGGCATGGACCGGGACGACGAGGTCGTCGTCCCCATCTCGACCGCCATGCGCCGCCTGATGAACGTGGACACGATCCAGACCGCCAAACTGTTGGTGAGCGATCCGGCGCGGATTGCGGAGACCACCCGCGAGGTCCGGCGCATCCTGCGGGAGCGCCACGGCCTCGCTCCAGGCCAGCCGGACGACTTCGTGATCCGGAGCTCGCTCCAGGCCCAGGCCATGGTCGGCAAGGTGCAGCGGGTCCTGTTCCTCTTCCTGCCGCTCGTGGCGGGCGTCTTGCTCCTGGGAGGCAGCGCCGTGGCGGCGAGCCTGATGCTGTCGTCGGTCAACGAGCGCGTCGGCGAGATCGGCCTCCGGCGCGCCGTGGGCGCCCGTCCGGAGGACATCCAGCTCCAGTTCCTGCTGGAGACCGCGGTGACGGCTTTGGGCGGCGGCGTGCTCGGGCTCCTGGTGGGCTGCGGGGCGGCGCAGATGGTGGCGCGCAAGCTGGCTCTCGGGGACGTCTTCTCGTGGAACGCGATCTTTCTGGGTCTCGCCGCCGCGGCCGCGACCGGCCTCCTCGCCGGGGTCGTGCCGGCCCGGCGGGCGGCGCGGCTGCAGCCGGCCGACGCCCTGCGCTGAGGCTGGTCGATGCGGATCGGCCGCTGTCTCCGACCGGCGCTCCAGGCGCTCCTGGCCCACCGCCTGCGCGTCACCTTGGCCCTCGGGAGCGTGGCCATGGGAGTGGCCGCCGTCCTCCTGACGAGCGCCATCGGCAAGGGCGTGCGCAGCGAGGTGCTCCGCGGCATTGAAGCGCTGGGCACCAACCTCCTGGTGGTGCGCCCGGCCCCGGTGAAGCGGCTGGTCGCGCGCAAGGAGATCGGAGGCCTCCGGACCACCCTCCGGCTCGCGGACGCCGCGGCGATCGCCGGGCTCGGCCTGGTCCGGGAGGTGGTCCCGGGGACGGACGGGACGCTGCGGGTGAAGGCGGGCGGCGGCGCCCTGGCCACCAAGGTGCAGGGGACCAGCCCCGCCTTTCCGGGCGTACGCAATTTCCGGCTGCGGCGAGGCCGCTTCTTCGACGCGGACGACGACCGGTCAGCCCGGCGCGTCGCCGTGCTCGGCGCCCGGATCGACGAGACGCTCTTCCCGGGAGGCGACCCGGTCGGCCGGTGGATCCGCATCCGGGGCGTCCCTTTCGAGGTCATCGGAACCCTGGAGGCCAAAGGCGTCCTGGCCGATGGCTCGGACGAAGACAGCCAGATCCTCATCCCCCTCCGCACGGCCCTGCGGCGGGTCTTCAACACCACCTGGATCAGCACCGTCTTCGTGAGCATTCGCGATCCCCGCCGGATGGACGACGCCGAAGCCGAGATCGCGGGGCTGCTCCGGGAGCGGCACCGGAACGACGACTTCGCCATCCAGAACCAGGCCAAGCTCCTGGCTTCGCAAGCGGCCATGGCCGACTCGCTCGAGCTCTTCACTACCGGCCTCTCCGCCCTCGCCCTCCTCGTCGGCGGGACGGGCATCCTGGCGCTCATGCTCCTTTCGGTCCGCGAGCGGACCGGCGAGATCGGCCTCCGCATGGCGGTCGGAGCGCGGCCGCGGGACATCCTCCTCCAGTTCCTCGCTGAATCGACGGCCCTGGCGCTCGGCGGCTGGCTGGCCGGAGTCGCCGTTGGCGGGCTCGGCGCCGCGGCCGTCGCCTTCGGCACCGACTGGAAAGTGGGGCTGCCGTTCGAAGCCCTCCTCACGTCCCTGGCGATGGCCGGCGCCACCGGGCTCGGCTTCGGCGCCTTCCCCGCTCGCAAGGCCTCGCTGCTGCCGCCGATCCAGGCCCTGGCATCAGAGTGAGACCATCAGAGTGAGAAGATGAACACCATGAGGGTGCTCGTCATCGATGATGACGAGGGGCTGAACGCGCTCCTCACCGAGTATCTCGCCCAGTTCGGCTTCGCCGTCCGGGCGGTCGCCCGTCCGGACGAGGGGCTCCGCGCGCTCAAGGCCGATCCGCCCGACATCATCGTTCTCGACGTGATGCTCCCCGGCATGGACGGTCTCGCCGTCTGCCGCAAGATCCGCGAGAGCAGCCGCATCCCGATCGTCATGCTCACCGCCCGCGGGAGCGTCATGGACCGGATCGTCGGGCTGGAGATGGGAGCGGACGACTATCTGCCGAAGCCGTTCGAGCCACGGGAGCTGGTCGCCCGCCTCCAGGCGGTGCTGCGGCGAGGCGCCCCCGCGGCCGGCGAGGAGAGCCTGCGCGTTGGCCCGCTGGAGGTGAGCTGGGCCACCTGCTCCGCCCGCCTCGACGGGCGCCCGCTCGCCCTGACCACCGCGGAGTTCGAGCTGCTCGGGCTCCTGGTGCGGAACCGGGGCCGTGTGCTGAGCCGCGACCGCATCCTCGACGAGACGCGCGGCATCGATTGGGAGGCGTACGACCGCTCGATCGACGTCCTGGTCAGCCGCCTACGCCAGAAGCTCGGCGACGACGCCCGGCGGCCCACCTTCATCCTGACCGTGCGGGGGACGGGCTACAGCTTCATTGGCGGCGGAAGCGGAGACGGAGGCGGCGATGTCTAAGCTGGCCTTCCACGCCGGGCTGCACCGCTCCATCTTCGTCAAGCTCCTGGTGATCATGGCGGCGACCGCCGTGAGCCTGCTGCTCGTCGTCTCCAGCGTCTTCGGACTTTTCGTGCGCCCGAGCTTGACCACGTCGAAGCGTCTCATCGCGGAGTACACGCGCGTCCTGGCTACCACGGCACCGGACCTCGAGACCGCGCGAGGGCTCGCGCAGCGCCTCGATCTCCAGATGCGCTACGAAGGACCGGATGGCGCCTGGGCGACGGCGCCCGGCCTGCCCTCGATCCAGGAGGCCCAGAGCAACCCGGGACGACACGACCTCTTCGTCGCCCCTGGGCCCCGGGGCGGCACCTATCTCATCGCGTGGGACATCGGCCGGCGGCTGCGCGCCGGGCACACGAAGATGCTCTGGCTGCTGCTCCTCTACGTCGTCGCGATCGTCTCGACGGCGCATGCCATCCTGCGCCGCTCCCTGCGGCCCGTGCGCTCGCTCCACGAGGGAGTCACGCGCCTGAGCGAAGGCGAGCTCGATGTCGTCGTGCCGCGCCAGACGCGCGACGAGCTCGGCGTTCTGACCGACGCTTTCAACCAGATGGTCCGCCGGATCGGCGACATGCTGCGTGCCCGGGATCAGCTGCTGCTGGACGTAAGCCATGAGCTCCGGTCGCCCCTGACCCGGATCAAGGTAGCGCTCGCCCTTCTCCCCGCGAGCGAGAAGAAAACCCGGATCGCCGCCGACGTGGTCGAGATGGAGGCGATGATCACCGAGCTGTTGGAGCTGGAGCGGCTCCGCGAAGGCCGCGGAATCCGGCCCGAGCGCCAGGACCTGACGCCGATCCTCCGTGAGGTCGTGGAGAGCTTCCACGACCGGCCGCCGGGAGCCCGCATCGTCGCGCCCGCCACGGAGATCCTCCTGGACGTCGACGGCGACCGAATCCGCACGGTCCTGCGGAACCTCCTGGAGAACGCGATCAAATACTCGCTCCCCGACAGCGGACCGGTGGAGGTCTCCGTCGCCGAGACCGCTGAGAGCGTCGTGATCCGCGTCACCGACGACGGCCCGGGAATCCCCGAAGCCGACCTGTCCAGCCTCTTCGAGCCCTTTTTCCGCGTCGACCGCTCGCGCTCCAAGAAGAGTGGCGGCTACGGCCTGGGGCTCAGCATCTGCAAGCGGATCCTGGAAGCTCACGGCGGCAGCATCGGTGTCGAGAACAGGGCGGGGCGCGGAGCCTGCTTCACGCTGACGCTGCGGAAGCCGGGCTGAGGCACTGTGGACGCTCCGCGGTCGAGGGCCGTACGATGAAGGCAGATGAGACTCCCTGAAGTCTTTCGCGCGAACCTCTGGCTGCTCGCTCCCGCCGGCGTCGTCGCTGCCCTCGGCTCCCTCACGTACCGCTGGACGCAAGACCGTCCCCCCGTTCCGCTCCTGATCGTTTTGGCCCTGGTTTGTTTCCTGGACGTCTCCGGCCTCGCGGTCGTCCTCGCCTTGCGGCGGCGCCAGCTCTTGCACGACCGGCCTGCGATTCCGCTTGCGATCTTTTTCGTGAGCCTACTGGTCGTCGCGACCCTGTGGTGGCCCGCCGACTTTTTGGGGTACTTCTTCCTCTACACTTTTCTCGTCGGATCGTTCCACCTGTTGATCTTTTTTCTTTTGGCCTTGCTTCTGATTCCGGTCGTCTTCAGGTCGTCCTCGCTTTATTTCTCTTTGATCGAACGCATCGGCTTGTTCTCCGTACTCCTCCTGCTCTCCGGCGCGATCGCCAACGCCGTCTGGATGGGGCTCGTCTACAATCGCCTCTACTTCAGCCAGGACACCGTGGTCGACTTCTTCCCCTTCATCCCCTTTGGTCAATGGGTCCTCGACGTGAAATGGGGCGATGAGACCGGCGCTCTGCTGGGTGGCACCTCGCTGTGGCACGTTCAGGTCGTCTGGCTCCTCTTCGCGTTGATCGCCTGGGGCAGCGCGGCTCTCGCGTACCGCCGCGCCGCGCGGTGGCTCGCCGCCTGACGGATGATCCGTACGCCGTCGCGGAGATGGCGCAGCGCATCCTCGACCAGCCCGATCATCGGCGGCTCCCGGCTCGGATACCTCTCGGCCAAGGCCGCCAGGAGATCCCGGACGCCTTCGAGCTGCACCTCGACGAGCGCCAGGTGAGGTTTCTTACGTTTCGCCTTCAACCGTCTTCTCCTTCCTCCTCGGCACGATCCTCTTTTCGA
>Ga0126309_10000653_pt1 | contig 11520 bp, 9 predicted proteins | sample Plot56_FD_92541 | JGI IMG/M metagenome (GOLD analysis project Ga0126309, IMG submission 92541) | Serpentine soil microbial communities from UC McLaughlin Reserve, CA, USA - Plot56 | ecosystem: Environmental > Terrestrial > Soil > Grasslands | place: USA: UC McLaughlin Reserve, Lake County...
CGCCGATCGGCCCGCTCCAGTGGTCGCCGCCGTCCTTCGACTTGTACATGCCGACGCCGGCGATGCAGCCACTGCGGCAGATGTTCGGTTCGCCCGTTCCCGCGTAGATGATGCTGCTCGACCGGTTGTTGGGGTCCAGCTCCAGGGCGGCCGTGTTGTTGTGCTGGAACTCCTCGGAGACGTACTCCCAGTCGGGCTGCGCGGCGAACGCGTTGTCGGTCCGCCAGATCCCGCCGCCGGCGTTCGCGATCCAGTAGCGGCACCGCCGCGCGTTGCAGTTCGGATCGATGACGCTGTGGGCGGTTCGTCCCGCGGCGACGCACTCGTTCGGGACGTACACGTACCGGTTGCGGTACTGGTTCAACGGGTAGACCGCGTTGTTCGGCCCGAGGTTCGCCCAGTGACCGTTCGCATTGAGACCGCTGTGCGAATGCCCGCGCGACTTGAGCGATTTCCAGTCGCCGCGGCTGCCGGAGATCGCGGCCAGCGGGATGTCGTTCCCCGGTGCGGCGTGCATGTACCACTCCATGGCGCCGTCACTGGATTCCTCGTTGGCAGCCTCCCCCGCCTCATACTGCGGCTCCGCCGGCGAGAACCTCGCCGAGGCGGCGAGCTTCTGCTTCAAAGCCGGCGAGAGCGCGCCGCCCTCCGCCGAGGCAGCGGGGGCCGGCACCGCCGACTGGTCGCGCGAGTCGCTCAGCAGAACCGCCGCGACGAGCGCGACGGCGATGAAACCCAAAACAGCGGCGGCGCGGACAACGATCGCTCGCGGCCGGAGCTGCCGATTCCTGTTTTCTGACATGCGCCTCCTCCTCGGATCGATCAATCGCAGGCGCAGAGGTTCCAGCACGCCCGCATCTTGGGCAAGGCTTCGCTCCAGCCGATCGACGAGCTCGGCGTTCAGGCTCCGGCCCGAGCGCTCGGCTGCAGTTTTCAGCTGCTCACGGAGGCGCTGTGGCATCCGGAGCAGAAACCGATACGTCCCCTCTCCCACGAACCGCGGGAGATCTTGCACGATCTACGGACTGATATCAAGTCCCGTACATCCGGTTCCCTCGGCTGATATCAGCCGCCGCCTGCTTACGCTCCCGCGATGGACCTGGCTCTGCAAGTCGTTGTCACCGGACTGGCCGCAGGAGGCGTCTACGGAATCGTCGCGATCGGTCACTCGCTCGTCTTTCAGCTGACCGGAACGGTCTACCTCGCGCTCGGCGATCTCATCGGCCTCGGCGTGTTCACCACCTTGCTCGTCGCTGCCGGCACCGGTCCGATCACGCAGACGAACGTCTCGTCGAGCCGGTACCTGCTCGCGCTCTGCGTCGGCGTCCTCGTCTGCGTCGTCGTCGGAGCCGGTGGGTATGCGCTCGTCGTCCAGCCCTTCCTGGAGCGAGGATCGACAGTCGGGTGGATCGGCGCGACGCTCGCGCTCGCCTTCGCGATCCACGCCGTCATCGAGTCGGTGTTCCCGCGCTCGGCATACGTCTTTCCCGACCCGATCCCGTTCAGGCGGGTCGGAGAGGCAGGCTTCCTGACGCTCGCAGGAGCGTCGTTCTCCGTACGGGCGCTGTACGTCGCGGCCGTCGCCTTCGCACTCGCCGGCCTCGTCGCCTGGGCGGTCAACCGGACGCGCACGGGACGCGGCTTGCAGGCCATCACTGCCGACCGCGAAGGGGCGCTCGTCGTCGGCGTGCCCGTCGCATGGCTGGTCCCTCTCGCCTTCGGCCTCGCCGGCGCGGTCGCTGCCGTCGCGGCGGTTGTCGGCGCACCGAGTGCGCCGGTGTCTGGGCAGACGGGAACGCTGCTCGGCGTGAAGGGTCTCGCGGCTGCGTTGGCCGTTCGGTTCGGGCCACCGCACTACGCCTTCGCCGCCGGGGCGCTGCTCGGACTGCTCGAGGCCGCCGTCGCAACCGTCCATCTCAGCGGCTTCGAACTCGGACCGGCCTACAGCCAGGTCCTCCCGCTTGCAGCCGTCCTGGTCCTGCTCGCGTGGCGCCCTCCGGCAGAGGCGCTGGAGGACGTCGAGTGAGCGCGATCACCACGACGAGGCGTGCGCTCCGCGAAGCCGCGGCCGACGCAAGGCGGTCATGGACAGGCGCCGCGTGGCTCACCGTTGCGGGAGCCGGGCTCGCGGCACTCGTTCCTTTCGTCGTGCCGAGCTCCGTTCGCCTCGACGGCCTCGCCGAGACGGGGTATCTCGCAGTGGCTGCGGTCGGCCTCGGCTTCGCGGTCGGCATCGGAGGGATGCCGTCGATCGCTCAGGGGGCGTTCGTCGGCGTCGGTGCGGTCTGCGCAGCCCATCTCGTCGGGTCCGGATGGCCGGCGCCGGCTGCGGCGCTCGTGGGGGCCGCTGCCGCGGCCGTCGGCGGGATCGGCGTCGGGATCGCGGTCGTCCGCTTCCGGGCGGTGTACGTCGCAGCGGCCACGTGGATTACGACGTGGCTCTTCGCGCTCGGCCTCGACGCGTTTCCCACGGTTTCTGGGGGATCGCGTGGCCTTGTCGTTCCACCGCGCGGGTCGCCGACGATCCATTACGAGCTCGCCCTCGCACTCGTTGCAGCCGCGATGCTTGCCCATCGGACGCTCGCGCGAAGCTCTTTCGGCTTGACGCTCCAGGCCGCAGCGCAGCGACCCGCGGCCGCGGCCGCGCTCGGCGCTGAGACCGCCCGCCTGCGGCTGCAGGCGTTTGCCGGAGCTGCCGCCGCTGGTGGGCTCGCAGGTGGGGTCGCTGTCCAGCTGCTTGGCGTGGCCGATCCGAGCTCCTACGGCCCATCGCTGTCGTTTCAGCTCCTCGTCGCTGTGCTGGTCGGCGGCGCCGCCACGGCGCTGGGGCCGGTGGTCGGAGTGCTCGTGTTCGCGGGCCTCTCCCTGGCCGCCGACCTGCTCGGGGGGATAACCGGAAGCGAGACGGGGCGCTTCGGACCGATGCTGGCGGCGCTGCTGCTCCTCGCCGTCCTGACCCTCGGCGGCGAGGGGATCGTCGCCGCCGTCTCCAGCCGGCTGCGACTGGACCGCAGACGTTCCGAGGTCGGCGCGGCGGAGTCCTCGTTGACCGGGGCCTCGCTCGAAGCCCGAGCGCTCGTCAAGCGGTTCGGCGGACTCGTCGCACTCGACGCCTTCGAGCTGGAGATTCGACCCGGGAGGATGCTCGCGCTGATCGGGCCGAACGGCTCCGGAAAGACGACCGCGCTCCGCCTGCTCGCGGGCACCGTACGTCCGGATGCCGGCGAAGTCCGCCTGGACGAGACCGACGTGACGGCGGAGCCGACGGCGCAGCGCGTCCGGCGCGGGCTGGTCCGGACGATCCAGTCCAACGCTCTCTTCCCGGCCCTGACCGCGCTCGAGCATGCGACCGTCGGTGCGTCGCTCCGGCGGCGACACGGTGCGCTACGTACGGTGCTCGCGACGCCGAAGGCACGACGCGAAGCGCGAGCGGTGCGGGCCCGCGCGCTCGCGGCGCTGCGCGTCGTAGGGCTGGAGGAACGGGCGGATGAACTCCCCGAGTCGCTCACGGGGGCGGAGCAACGGCTGTTGATGGTCGCATCCGCGCTGGCGACGGGCCCGCGCGTCTTGCTCCTCGACGAGCCCTCCGCCGGCGCAGCTCCTCAGGATCTCGATCGGCTGGCAGGCGTCCTCCGGGCACTGAGGGAGGGGGGTCTCGCCATTCTCGTCGTCGAGCACAATGTCCGGCTCGTACGCGCTGTCGCGGACGAGGTGGTCGTGCTCGACGCCGGCAAGCGCCTCGCGACCGGGACCCCCGACGAGGTTGCCGCCAACCCCGCTGTCCGCGCCGCCTACTTCGGTCGCCAGGCCCTCTAGGTACATTCGCCGTTTTGCGCCGACGGCTCCTCCTCGGATTCGCGCTGTTGCCTCTCGCCGCCGGCTGCGGCGGTAACGACTCCGGCTCGGTCCGGGCCCTCACGATCGTCGTCAACGCCCCGTTCTCGAAGACGCCGTACATCGGCGAGACGATCGCGCGCGGAGTGGAGCTTGGCGCCGCGGTCACAGGACCGATCGACACGAAGGGCGGGACCATCCGACTACACGTCAAGCGCCTCGACAACGCGCTCTCGCCGAGGCAGGCGATTGCGAACGTTCGGCGGGCGGTGGCCGACGGGGCCGTCGCGATCGTCGACGAAGGGACCGGCGCCGACGCGTCGTGGCGGATCGCCGACAAGGCACAGATCCCGCTCTGTGTCACGTACCAGGGCGGAATCGGTCTCGTCGACGTCGAACGGCGGCCGTACGTCTTCCGAATCGCTCCGACCGACCGCGGAATCGCGTTCCGCCTGGCGGAGTACGTGATCCCGAAGCGTCTGCGCGTCGCCATCCTGACCGACGACAGCGCCTACGGCGACGAAGGCCGGGCAGCGCTCGCGAAATCGTTCGGGTCGAACCCCGAGGCCGTTGCGATCAGCTTGCGGCTCCCCGCGAACACGCCTGACCTCTCGCCGCAGGTGCTACGCGCGCGGCGATCGGGCGCGACTGCCCTCCTCGTCTGGGCAGGGCCGGCGACGATCGCCAACGTGCTGACGGCGGCACGGACCCGGAGGTGGCAAGTCCCGGTGTACACGCCGCCGAGTGGCGCGGATCCGCTCGTTCGACAGCAGCTCGCCGACCAGCCCCGGTGGGTGGACGGTCTCACGTTCGCATCGGGGCGGATGACGGCCGAACTGGGGCCGCACGCCTGGCGATCGTTCGAGTCCCTGTTCGAGAGCCGCTATGGGCCGGATGTGATCGGCGTCAAGACGTCGGCAGGGCTCGACGTCGTGCAGCCGCCGGAATACGCCATGTACTCGTATGACTTCGTGTCGGTGTTGGGCGCGGCAATCGGCCAGGCCGGCCGGAAGGATCGCGCCGCGCTGCTCGCCGCGCTCAACGAAGTCACCGTCCGCGGCGCGAACGGAGACGAGCGTGGCTTCAACCTCCACAACCACGAGGGTGTAGTCGACGACGACGTCTATTTCGCGCGGTTCGACGACATGACATTCGCGCCGGTGCAGGACGACCCGTTGTCCTCGACGCTCCCGGTGATCAAGCAGACGCGAGAGTGATGCGCAGCGCGATCGTCATCATCGTCCTTTGGGCGGCGGGAACCGCCGCGGCGAGTCCGGTCCTGCTTCCGTCACCGACGAACGCGCTCGACTCGCAGGTGCCGCTCCGCGCGGCTACGCCGGCGGTGCCGGTGCAGCTCCCGCAACCGGCGCGCGTGGCCAACAGCCAGAGCGTCCTCGTCGATGTCGCAGATTCGGGCGCAGTCATGCGTGTGCGCGTCCGGCAACGCCTGATGTTGACGGGTCTCGGCGACTTCTTCTTCCAGATCCCCGCTCCGTTGCGGGACGTTCGGGCACTGCCGCGGTCGCAAAGTGAGCCCGGGCTGCGACGGAACGCAATTCTTTGGCAAGGATTCGTGCGCGGACGACGAATCCTTGCGGCAGAGATCGAGCTCGAGCCGAGGGCTGCTATACGGGCGCTGCCGCTCCGAGTCGAACGGAGCGCGGCCGGCATCACCATCCGCAACGCGACTTCCACCGAGGCACCTGGGTTCGTCGCCCAGGTCCGGCGCTCTTCGATGCTTCGAGTGTTGGCACGCATCGTCGGCCAGGCGGCGCAAGGGCGTCTCGCCGACGCGCCGGCGATTGATGTCGAGGGTCCGACCACCGGCCGCCGACTTCGCGTAGACGCGCCACTGCGGATCCGTGCCAGGGTCGAGCAAGGCGGCAGCGTGCGGCGAATTCGCCTCGTGCTCGGCGGTCCGCGTCCATCGCAAACGACGATCGAGGCGCCGCCGGGGACCATCCTGACGCTCGTCGCCGAACCGACGCCGCTCCTAACCGACCTGGCGCGCCCGGCAGAGAACGCAACCGCTGAAGAGCTGCTGCTCCTTGCCGAGCGCGCTCTCTTCCGCCTCGCGCGCGTGAATCAGTACAGGTCGTTTCTCGCCTCGCCGGCACCCGGACGGGCTCACACGGTGTACAGATTCCAAACCGTTTCCCGTCCGGCGCCGCCGCAGACGGAGCGCGAAAACGACCGGGGCGGTGTCATGCTCGTTCTCGCGCTCGGGGTCGGCGGGGTGCTTGCGCTCGGCGGAGCCGTGGTCGCGTGGGCGCACCTTTGACGAGTTAGTCTCCCGCCGTGAACAAGATCGTCGTTCCAATACTCGCCGTCCTGTCGCTCGCAGCTTGCGGCGGCGGCGAGAGCGAGAGCGAAAGGGAGGCCGAGGCGGAGCGCAGCGAGGCGTTCGCACCGATCTGCGAGCTGAATGCGATGAGCGGCGACACGGGCCTCCCTACGGACTTCCCGACCATCGGCGCGATCACGTTCGTCAAGGCGGAGAAGGCCGGCCCGTCGAGAGTCGTCGAGGGGTATGGCGACGGTGAGCTCGAGGAGCTCTACAACGAGCTTCACGACGCGTTCGAGTCGAGCGACTACAAGATCACGTTCGACGAGCGCGAGGAGCACGACGCCGAGATCTCGTTCGAAGGCAGCGGGCAAAGCGGCCAGGTGAAGTTCGCCGACGAGTGCGGCCAGGAAGGGCGCGTCTACGTACGCGTCACAGCGCGACCGACGGGATAGGGCGGCGACGCCGAGCGCCTCGTGCGGCGACTGTACGGCTAGTCGTTGCCCTGCGGCGGGGCTGGATTGTGATCCAGGTCCTTCGGCGTATCGAACGAGACGTCGTTGTCGACGCCGGGGTTGGTCACCGACATCTCCCCGTCCGAGAGCGGTTCGCTTTTCTGCCGTTCCAGCTCTTCCTGAGTCGTCTCGTGATCGGTCATGGGTGCTTTCTACCAAGAGCGACAAGCTGGGACGGACGGCATACTTCTCGAACGTGCGAAGCAGTGCTGCGATGGTGCTCGGCCTGAGTTTCGTGCTCCTCGGCGCGAGCTCGGGCTCGGCCGCCGGGCGGCCGAAGCTGAGGCTCGTGCGCCCCGCGCCGCTCTACGTGAAGGCGACAGGCTTCCGCTCGGGCGAGCGCGTCCGCGTCCGCGTACTCGCACCGACATCGGCCTTTAAGCGCGTTACTGCCAACAGCGCCGGCGCCTTCGGCGTCACTTTCCCAACAGTTTCGGTCGGCATTTGTAGCGCGTTGACGATCAACGCCGCCGGCGCCCGGGGCAGCCGTGCCAGCCTGAAGCACGTTCCCGTCCTGAAACGCGGCGACAGCTGCCCGCCGCGCCCCTAGCCCTCACCGCTACCCGGCCGCCTGCGCAATGCGACGCTGCTGCTTGCGGGCGAGCTCGAGCACGTCCGACAGCGGAAGCCGCGGCTCGAGGCCGTTGACCTCGAGCGCAGCCGTGACGTTCGCCTCCCGCCAGACAACCTGGTAGTAGCGAACGCCCCCTTGCACGAACGTCCCGGCAAACGACTCACCTCCGAGGCCGGGCTCGTCGATCGGGTGCCAGCCGCGCCGGCTCTTGAGCGCATCGCGCGCTCTGTCGACGCGGGTGTCCGCGCGCCTGGGCGAGTCGAACACATGCGCCGTCGATTCGATCAATCGCGGTCCGCCGGTCGCACGCACGCCAGCACGCTCGTATCGGACCCTGAGCTGCGGCAAGGCCCCTAGATCGCGAACGAAGATGCGCCGGAAGCCCGGCGTCAGGTCGTCCGGTTGCAACACGAGATCGTCGAGCCGGTCCGTCCCAATCGTTTTCTCGTCGTCGCCGACGCCGCAGCCTGCGAGGACCGCGGCGGCGAGGATGAAAGCGACCCTGGGCACGCCTCGAGGCTAGTGAACCAGCCGTTTTTCGGCGTCATTTGCGGGCATACTTCACCCATGAAGCTCGCGGTACTCATAGGCGTTCTCGTTCTTGCAATCGCCGGTGCAGCCGTGGCCGCCGACCTCCGCACGAAGCCTGCGCTCCGCGTGGCCGACCGCTCGCCGGTGACGGTCGCCGGAACTGCGTTCGTGTCGCGCGAGCGCGTGCTCGTTACGGTGTCCTCTAGTCACACTTGGACGCGCCGCGCGACGGCCGGAGCCAGAGGCACGTTCCGTGTCGTCTTCGAAGGTGCGACCGTCGACCGCTGCGAGGTGGTGCGGGTGGTCGCGACCGGAGCTCGAGGGAGCCGCGCGACCCTGAAGTTGCTACCTCAACCGGCCTGCAATCCGGCATAGAAGCTGAGGGGCCCGGCTCATGCCGGGCCCCTCTGGCTCGCCGCTAGGAGACGGGCCTAGTCGTGGTCTCGATTGCCCCGCTCGATCCGGGCGTAGTAGATGTCCTCCTCGGGGAAGCGCTGATGCGACAGCCGGTACGGCAGCGGTCGCGTGTCGGCCCACACGATGTGGACGTCGTTCTGGTCGAAGTCGTGATGTGAGACCTCGACCCACATGTAGTCGCCGATGAAGCCCGCCTGAACCGGGTTGTTCGCCGGGAGTAGGTTCGGCATCGACGATGTCGTGATCCGCTTGTACTTGATGGTCGGGTTCGACGACCGCGGGTTCGTGATCGTCGCGAGCGTGATGTCGTTGCAGCCGGTGAACTCACAGTTCCCGTAATGCCGGTCGTAGAACGCGACGAACACTGTCGAGCCGCTGCCCGAGACGTCGTGCCACGGCTGGAACTGTGCGGTGTTGCCGAGGCGGTCAGTAACGTTGACGCGAGGCGCCCACGTCGTGCCGCCGTTCTCGGAGTGCGAGTACCAGACCTCGTGGTCGCACGGTGGCGTCGCGGGTGGAAGGGTCCCGAGGCACGGTGCCGTCCCCTCGGTGTGATCCGCCCACGTTGCGTAGAGGCGACCCTGGCGGTCGGCCGAGATCGACATCGACGTGAACTCGGGGATCCGATAGCCGTTCGGCGGAAGGCACTGCCGGCCCGTCGGACAGCCTTGAGGATTCCCGGGCAGGCCGGTCGGATGCGTCCCGACAAGCGGCCCGATCAGGAACGGCCCTTCCCAGTCGGTCTCCGTGTCGCATTCCTTCGCAGCCGGACACCGCACCATCAGGACCTGGTTGATCCCCGCCTCCGGCGTGTTGCCGTTACCGAAGATGACGTAGATCGTGCCGTCCGGTCCAACGACCGGATGCGAGCCCTGATCCTGGTCACACGCGTTCGGGCTGTCCGGCGTCCCACTGAAGACACCGCAGAACGAGCCGGACACCCCGCTGATGATGACCTGCCGCGACCACGTCGCTCCGCCGTCGCGAGACTGGCTGAACACGATCGGGCTGCGGCCGCCGACAGGAGTGGCGTTGGTCTCGAATCGCGTCCACGTGACGTAGACACGCCCCTTCTTCCGGCTGGCCGGCCGCGTGTCCGCGACCATCAGCTCCTTGTCGTGGAAGATGTTCGGGTCGTTGTCGGTCGCCGGGCCGCTCAGCGGCGACGTCGTGTACTCCTGCCACGGTCCGGTCGGCACCGCGGTGTGCCAGAACGCGCCGCCGTTCGGCCAGTTCGACTTCACGACGGGAATGGCGCTTGCCGGGGACGCGATGTCGAACAGCACGCCGGTTGCATATGCGTTGCCGAGATGATCGAACGTGCCGGCGGGGTCACTGCAGGCGTCGCTCGTGTGGTTGTCTTTCAGGAGGAACTGCCAGAACGGCGGGGGCGCCGTTCCGACGCTCCCCCACGTGTGGCCCTGGTTGAACGAGAAGTCGTAGCCACAGTGGTTGAAGCCGATGACCGAATCGTTCTGACCGGCGATGACGTTGTCGAAGTCGCGCGGGTTGACGCCGACCCACTCCTCGGCCTGACGGCGGAGTCCGCAGTCCTGGTTGACGCGGACGTTCTTGACGCCGCCGTGGTCGTCATTGTCGTCGTCGCCGTGACTGCGACTGCTGCCTCCACCCCCGAACGTGTTGGGGCAGCCCTCGCTGTTGCGGCTGATCTTGTAGACGCCGTCATGGCGCGCAAACCGCCCACGAAAACGGCTCTTCGACTTAGCGAGTCGGCGCTCGGTCACGCCCATTCGAGCAAGCGCCGCGTTGACGGTGCTGCCCGAGACGCGCGTGAACGGGCTCTTCGCGTTCAGCTTCGTCTGGCCGAGCTCGTAGCCGACGGCCTTCGCGAGCACCTTGTTCGCCGGCTTCCCCTGGCTGCCTGCGTCGCCGGCCGAGACAAGGCCGACCACGGCAACCGAGGCGATCAACAGGAACCCGGCGATCAAACCACGGATCGCGAGTTTCAACGTCTCCTCCTCTCAGGAGTTGGATGCCATCCGTTCAGAAGCGAGCGTTCCTCTCCCTCACCTCCTCCTGCAAAGGCGGACCGGTCAACTTCCCGCGTGCGCGGCCCGGCCGCCTGAACTCTCCCCTTGCGCGGGCGATATTCGACCCTACACGGCCGATTCGCAAGTAATATTCGTATATCCGTCCGAGGATGTCGGAAGGGCTATTTCGTCAGCCGCCGGGCTGAAGCACGCCGTCCGCGATCAACCGATACGGCGCGTACTCCGCCACCTCCTCCGTCGGCTCGTCGTACATGACGATCGCGCCGACGACGTCGGCGTTCGACTTGAGGAGCTTGTGCAGGTCCTTCGCGTCGAGGTCGGCGTCGTGGTCGCCGTTCAGCGGGATCCGCACGCGGCTGACAGGCCCGTGCCCCCGCGGCGAGTACGCGACGAGCTGCAGCGTGAAGCCATGGACGCGTGTCGGCCGTGCCTGCGACGGCGAGAGCCAGCCCGTCAGGGTCGAGCCATCCGCGACGGGTGAACCGCCGAGCGTGAGGTTCCGGAGCCAGAAGCCCGGCGGAATGACAGCCGCGGGATCGTCGGGATCGCCTGCGACCGAGCCGTCGCTGACGTGGCGGAAGGCGAGGAGGACGGCGTGGCCGGCGAAGGCGCTGAGGTCGCAGCGTTCGCTGCGCCATCCGCCGGAGTACGCGGTGTAGCCGGGCACGTTCTCGTGCATGACGGGCCGTGCGTGCGGGCTGGCGTCGCTCCGCGAGCTCGTGCACTGGATGCTCCGGTACGTCGCGCCGCCGTCGGTCGAGATCTGGACGAACGTGAAGTCCCAGCCCCCGCTGGAATCCTCCTCCACGTTCCACTCCGCCTCGAAGGCGAGTTCAGCGCCGGCCGCCGGGACGGTCGCCGGGCGAACGATCGATCGGTCGAGGTTGTTACCGGCACCGGTATACAGCGCCGGTGCGCCGCCGCCGGGGGGAGTGCCGTCGACGGTCCACTCGATCGGCGGCCCGGGAATCGTGGCCGCACCGTCGAAAGTCAGCCGGCGCAGATCGTGGGCCTGGAGGTAGGCGCCGTTCGCGTCGCGCAGCCGGACGAAGTCGGAGCCGTTCGGAGGCGCCCCGGGTGACGCGTAGGCGAAGCGCGAGTCCCAGTTGACGGCGGCGTCGAGCGTCGGCGTCGTCAACAGCGGGTCGCCGTGTTTGCCGAGGGCGTGGTCGAGCGCCAGCATCGCCGCCCAGTCGTGCAGCACCGACCGCACCTCCGCTCGACGACCGAGGGCCTCCTGAAGTCCCGCCAACCCGTTGGCGTCGCCGCGATGAAGATCGGTCATGAACCGGGTGCCGAACCGCCCGTGGAGATACTCCATCAGCGTGTACGCGGCGCCGTAGTCGCAGTTGA
>Ga0126309_10000654_pt1 | contig 11503 bp, 16 predicted proteins | sample Plot56_FD_92541 | JGI IMG/M metagenome (GOLD analysis project Ga0126309, IMG submission 92541) | Serpentine soil microbial communities from UC McLaughlin Reserve, CA, USA - Plot56 | ecosystem: Environmental > Terrestrial > Soil > Grasslands | place: USA: UC McLaughlin Reserve, Lake County...
GTGATCCTGCTATACCCATACGTGTCTCCCCTGGACACGGTGCCCAGCTCAAGCTGCGCCAGGGCACCCTCGCGCTTTAGGTACTTTACCGCCGCGTTGCATAGAGGTGTGTCGGGAACAAGCCCCACGGCGTGCGCAGCCGCGCTAGGATGCACCACTGCTCCCTCCTTCCACTTAGCCTGATGCTCGATTATCTCCTGCAAGAGCTGCAGCGAAGCGTCCTTAACAACGTCTAAGGTCATGTCTTCGTCCATTCTTCTCTAAACACTTACACCCTACCCTCCAAACAGCTTGCGCCACCACGGACGCGGGGTTTGCTCCTGCTGCTCTTCGGTAGCGGACCGGGGTTCTTCTGCGGTGTCTGAGGCACGGGTGGCGCTCTCGGGTGATTCTTGCGGCTCTGGCCTCGAACTTCGGGCCTCCTGCAGTTCGGCCTTGAGGCTATCGGCCCTCTCTCGCTCGCGCTCCAAGGCCTCTCGCAACGTCGACTCGGCTTGAGCAGTCATATCCAGGCGGGCCTCCGCGCGACCTAGAAAGTAGCGCAACTCCCTTACCTCCGCCTCCAGCTCCGAGAGCCTTTGGGGATCCTCCAAGGCTCCGAAGAGGACTTCCCGGCGCTCGTCGAGGAGCGTATGCACGCTGTGGGCATCCACCTCCCAGTGCCCCACCTCGTCGCGTACGCCCCGCAGCTCGCCGCTGGCCAGCAGTTGCCTCACGCGCTGAGACGAAAGGCGCAGGATGCGGGCTGCCTCCGCCGCGGTGTAGTGTTCCACCCTTCTCCCCATCAGGCGACTATCGCGCCTCTAGAAGCCGAACCATCGCAGTAACCATGAGCGGCGCTGTGCGGGCTCCTGAGAGCTTTCGGAGGCATCGCCCCTGGCCCCTCGCTCCGAAGCCGCCTCGGAGCTGCTGTCTCGCGTCTCTGAGGGTGCTTCTAGTTCGGGGACGCGTTGCACTAGCCCGGCCACGATCCGCCGCAGCTCCGCGCTCGCTTCCCGTTCGGCCTCTAGCTGTTCTCTTAGAACATGGATCGTCTCGTCTTTGGCGGATATCAGCGCTTCAGCATCGCCCGGTATATCGTGCGATACATCGTCGGCATGTCGCGCCCTATCGGCCTCTAGCAGCACGTAAACCGTCCCGTCTTCTTTAGCGCTGTCCAGAGTACCCCTCGATAAGCGGTTGCGCACGGCCTCCGGGCTAATCCCCAAAGCCTGGGCAGCCTCCGGGACGGTCAACCGCAATATATCGGGTGATATGTCGCTGTTAGATTGCGCCATATCGGCAGCCTAGAACACGGCGGCGGCGGGTGGTAGGGCGAGTTTGACGAACCACAACATCTTGGGGATGATCGCCGAGCCTAGCTTCGGGTATACCCTTCTTGGAATCGCACTGTTTCCTTCCACTCCGAGGTTTTTGCGTCTATCTTCACCCCCTCGTGTACGTAATCACCAACAAACTGTATCCAGTCGAGCCATTGGAATGTAGCGATGATCTGGTCTCGCGTTCCGGTACCGAAGTCGCACACTGCCAGAATAATAGGGTTCTCGTGGATCGGGTACCGCCGCTCAATCAGGTAATCTCGGTCGCAGCTTACTAGAATTCTACGTTGCTTTCGCGCTTCAGCTAAGTGATCTTCATCTGAATGGGTCTTTTTCCCTGCCTCCCCTGCGGTTAGGACGTTAAAACCCCACTCCCTGAGTATTTCTACCGCTTGACGAGGAACGTCTGCATCAACGTAAAAGCGCTGCTTCTTCTTCTTCGCCCGCACGTAGTTCTCATATTCTGCCTCCTCTTTCTTAGATAGCTTGGGACCTTCCAGGTCCTTTGTATTGCTCCAGGGCATCAGCGCCTCCCCTAGATCTACTGGCAATCCCTCGCATGAGGTCTGGTTTCCTCAGTTGCCGAACAACATCCTACGCCACCAGGAGGGCTTAGAGACAGACACCGAGGGATCCCCTCCAACGGTTACCTCGGTGTTCGCCTCTGGCGATTCTCGTGGCTCTGGTGCTGCCTCTAGCTCTGGTACTCGGAAAAGCACAACCGATAGCGCTGCTTAGATAAGAACCGCCAGCATCTTGTGGTTTCTAAAAACCCCTGTAAGTCTCTATTCACTATGCTAGACCACGATGCTAGAATAGTGGTGTTTGACGACGACCGACGCGGAGGGCCGATGGATCAAGGAGTGGGCCAAGAAATAAAAAGGCTTAGAGAAGAGAGGGGCTGGAGCAGGGCGAAACTCGCAGTCGAGGCCGACATGTCCGTCTCAGGCGTCAGCATGATCGAGAACGGGCAACGCAACCTGACCACGACAACGCTGGCAAAGTTGGCGCGAGCCCTCACCGTAGAGGTGGCCGACCTCTTCCCAAAAGACCAAGCGCGGCTGCCGCTGGAGGTATCCGTCAGCCTGCCGCTTGACATTGACCAGCTCAAGAAAGAGGTCATAAGGGAGTCAATACCCGCAAACCAAGCGGAGCTCCAAAGAGGTGTCGAAGACAAGATAGAGCAGCGTTATTCCCGCGAAGAGTTATTCCCGCTCAAAGACGAACTCGAGGAGCTTCGCCGAGCACTATCACCGAAAGAAGAAGACGAGTTCAACGCATACGCGCAGGTCCTCGAGGCTAGGAACTATGTTCATAGAGTGCTACAGCGCAGCGCCAGCCCCCAGCTTGCTGGGGCGGCGGAGGAGGAAAACGAACAATAAAAAAAGGGGCTCGCCGCCAAGCCAAGCCCCCGAAGCCCAACGAAAGGATGATACCCCAAGTTGACTGAACAAACCACCGAAAGCCAAGAGTTGTTGCGTTATTACGACAACGAAGGTTTGAAACAGGTCCGTCTTAACCGAAAGACCAAAAAGAACGTAGACGAAGAGTGGCAGAACCGCAAGGTGTCTTTAGCCGAGATAACTTCGTGGGTTGAGCGCGGCGGAAACGTCGGCTTCCAAGCCGGCGCCGTCTCCGATTGGATCTGCGGCATCGACCTAGACTGTCGCGAAGCGCAGGTGCTAGCTCCAAATTTTTTGCCCGACACCCTGACGCTGAAAAAGGGTGACGAACCTCCTAGCGTCTACGTATACCGGGTGCCCGAGCTCGGTTACGCCCAATTCAACGATTTGGACGAGAACCGGCTAATCGACATCAAGGCATCAAATGATGGTGCCGGTCACCAGTTCGCCGTTCCGCCGAGCATCCATCCCGACAAGGGCGCTTACACATGGGTTGGAGGCTTCAACCCCGCAGCGATAGCCCAGAAGGATAAAGAAGAGCTTCGAGCCGCCGTAGGGCAACTCGCCGTATGCGCCTTACTCGCTAGGATCCTCCCAGACACCGGCCGCCACGACTTTGGCCTGGAACTCGCCGGTTACCTGCTCCGCAACGTTGTCCCGCCGGAGCGCGTGGGTCTAATCCTTTTTGAGGCCTGGAAATTCAACAACGCACCGCGCGATGCGTTCCGCGACCTCGAGGGCATCGTAGACAGTACGAAGGACAAGCTCGAGCGCGGGGAACACGTAAAAGGCGGCCGCTCGCTTGGTGAGCGATCTTCTAAACTGCCTCGACGGATCGCGAAGTTCCTCGGCTTGTCCCAGCCAGATGACAGCGAAGCTCCTACGAGTGGCGCTGGCGTTAAGGATGAACTGGAGAACCTTCCGACAGAAGCCAGCCTACACATGCCACCAGGATATGAAATCGACCACCAAGGCGTATATCGCGTCTCGTACAAGGCGCGGGGTGAAGAGGTCGAGAAGATCCGCGAGCAAATCACCCACGCTCCCCTCCTTATCTCAGCTAGAACCTCTGATATCCACGACGGCAGCGAGAGCACGACCCTGCTCTACAAGCGCGGCAGCGAGTACAGAGCGCTCACAGAGCCCCGCGCTGTCATCGCGAGTGCCAGAGAAATAAACAGGACAGCAGCTCACGGCGTGCCGGTAACGTCTAATACTGCTTCCAGGGTCGTCGAATACCTCGCCGTGTTCGAGGCATATAACCTCGAGCGGCTACCTCACACCCGCACCGCAAGACAACTAGGGTGGCTCGGGGACGGCGGGAAGAGTGGCTTTCTCGTCGGGCAAGAGCTTATCGGGGGTACAGGCACCATTGAGTTTCGCGGAGCCGACGACGGCGATGAGCAGATAGCCGCGGGGGTCTCGCGACGGGGCACGCATAAGGGTTGGTACGAAGCGATAGAAGAACTCGCGCCGTACCCGCGAGTCTACATGGCGCTTTACGGATCGTTGGCGCCTCCGGTCCTGGCTATTGTGGGCGCACCCAACTTCGGCATCGACTGGTCGAATCCTACGAGCACTGGAAAGACAACGACTTTGCGGGTCGGTGCTTCATGCTGGGGTTCCTCAGACGAGCGCTCTCCTGAGAAGGTCTTGCACTCGTGGGACTCAACCCGGGTATGGATAGCACGAGCCGCCGGCGTCCTCAACTGTCTACCACTGATCCTAGATGAATCGAAGCGGGCACGATACCAGCGGGCCGTATCACAGACACTTTACGACGTAGCCAATGGGTCCGGTCGTGGGCGCGGTACCCCACGAGGTCTGGCGCGGGCCGGGGCATGGACGACTGTCCTACTTTCGACCGGCGAATCTCCGGTTACATCATTCAGTGAGGACGGCGGAACTCGGGCGCGCATCATCAGCCTTTGGGGGCCTCCATTCGGAGGCGCCGACGAACAGACCGCCGCTGTTGTGACCAAGCTAAGGCATAACCTGGACACCCATTACGGACACGCTGGTCCTATGTTTGTCGAATACCTCGCCGCCAACCGCGACGCATGGGAGGAGTACCGCGAGGGTTACCGCGAACTAAAAACGAAGTACGCCGAGTTAGCAGGGGACGAGCCAGTTTTAGGTCGTCTCGGCGAATACTTCGCTGCGCTGGCACTTACAGCCGCGCTAGCCGCGCGAGCGGAGGTCATACCAGTGTTTGAAGACCCCGTGGCGCGGCTATGGGACGCACTGAAGGCCACCAGCCAAGAGGCCGACCGGGCACTACTCGCGCTGGATATGGTCGTTAGCTGGATGCACTCGCGCCAATCAGAGTTTTACGGGCGACACCGCACCGACCCAGACGACGTACCCATGCAGCCAGCAAGCGGATGGGCTGGACGCTGGGACAGGGGGCCAGATTGGGAGACTGTAGCGTTCCTGCCCGACAGACTCCGCGAGATCCTGCGGCGCCTCGACTACGAGCCCGATAGCGTGCTACGAGCTTGGCGCGATCGTGGTTGGCTCAGTACGGATAAGGACCGCAAACGCATGCAGCAGCGGGTACGCCTGGTCGGCGAGCGTCCCTACATGTACGTCATAAAGCGCGAAGCGTTCGACGAAGAGGCGCGGAGCGATGTTGACTAGCACTGGTGGGGACGTGGGGACGCTGGTGGGGACGCTGGTGGGGACAGATAAATTCGCTTATATAAGGCGTTTACATCTATTCTTTGAGGGTGTCCCCACCGTCCCCACACTTTTTTTGGTTCCCACAGGCAGCAATTCTATTTTTACAGGCAAAAACCGGTGGGGACGGTGGGGACGTGGGGACAGTCGCCAAAAAGACCTGCAAATCAAAGCTTTCATGTGTCCCCACATGTGTCCCCACCAGGGTGTTTTTTGTGGGGACACCGGTCGGAAGGTAGAGGAAGTATGACGCTGGCGGAGCTTCGCCTCGTCTATGACTTCCGGGACCCATCGTCACGGCGACAAGCGCGCGAACACCGTGTGCGTTGGGGCAGGCGGTTTACCGATTACTATGCCCTCGACGAACGACACGTCGTTCTGGTCTTTCGTTCAGGCGGGACGCAGTGGCTGCCGTGGGAAGAGCGGCGAAAGAAGCAGATCTTGGGCCGGGCGGCGGCGTGACCGAGCGGCGCACGGGCGAGGAGCGCTTGCGCAGCGAAAGGGGGCCAGCCACGCTGCTTGTGGGCGGTACCGCCGAGCCCATAAGCAAAGGCAGAGTCCGCAAATCGTGGAAGTAAGAGAAAGGGGCGTACAGCCTAGGGGAGGGGGTGGCTAGCTATTGGCTAGATGTGCCGCTATAAAGCCAGATGGCGAGAGATGCAAGGCGGATGCTATCGGCCATGCTGAGTGGTGCTGGAGCCACCACCCTGATCATCAGGACGAGAGGCGCCTGCGGGCCTCGCGGGGTGGCCGCCGCGGGGGGCGCGGCCGTCCGGTCGCCGAACTCACGAAGCTGCAGGAGCGCTTTGAAGAGCTGGCCAGTAAGGTATTGGACGGAGAGCTAGACAAGGGTCGCGCCGTCGTAGCCGGACAGCTTCTTCAGGGAGCTAGGGCGTGCATACGCGACCGGCTGAAAGCCGTGGAGCAGCTGGAGCTTATCGAGCGGTTGGAGGTATTGGAGCAGCAGTTTGAAGAAAAGAAGAGGAGTAGGCCATGGGCGGGTTAAGGCGGTGGATAGAGCGGGCCGAAAGAGCTGCCAAAGAGGCATCCGGCGAGATTGTGCTCCTCGACGAGGAGAGCGGCGAGACATTTGTGGTGTCAAAGGATGCATTCGCCTACGTGATAGCCTCCTACGCCGACGAAGAACCAGCCCCTGAGATAGCCCCACTCCTAGACCGGTTGGATAGGCTCGTGTACTTCGACACTGGCGAGCGGTTCTGGCTCGAAGATATGACCCATACCGGCAAAGCCGCCGCGAACAGCGATGGGGGTGAGGACTAGATGCGACTACGCCTCAAGCGTCTGGAACGGCTGGCAAAGCAAGGTGGCGTGGTCATCAAGACCATGGACGGCAGAATGGAGAAGTTTTCCGAGATGGCGCCCCTGGCCCTCTTCGGCCTTGAGGTGGACGAGGAAAGAGCAGCCTATACAGGGATCCCTGCAGAAGAGCGTACGACTCCGCAGCAAAGTGAAGCCCTACGGCTCAGGCAACTCCTCAAGGATGCAACGCCCGAGAGCAGGGCTGCCTACGAAGAGCAATACCGCGAGTTCTTCGAGATAGTTGAGGTCCTTCGGTGCTCGCGTGATGAGATAGGTACTTCATGAGAAATAGACTTCGAAGGCTGGAGAAGGTAGCCGAGGAGGATCTCATAATCATCCCCCAACTGGACGGCCCGCCGGCGAAGTTTCCACCAGCAGCGGCTGAAGAGGCGTTTCTTACCTCCCTGGCACGCCTCAAGGGGGAAGATGTGCCTATCCATCCCTTATCGGCAGCTGCAGAAACCTCTTCTGACAGTCACTGGCGCGGGTGTTTCGTCGCCGGCACCCATAGCGTAGTCGGCGGAGAGATCTGGCGGGATCTCTCCGAGTGATAGGAGCTTCTTGCTATGAGGTGCGCGAGGATTGCCCAGGACGAGCGCAAGCCCCGGTCCTAATGGCCTACCCCCTCCTAGACCGGGGCCCGGATTCTAAATATCTAATACATTCCTAACCGAGACTTAGTAGGTTCTTAGTACTAGACGTGTACGAGGGACCTACCATCTGTTCTGGGGCCGGAGATCTCCCTTCACTTCACCCGTGAACTTTCCCCGGCCCCTTTTCGTGCTCTCAGGTGCTTGATACGCCGCGCTGGTACCTCTACGCTCGCAATGCGCCGACGGCGCCGAGGGGGGAACCATAGGCGCCGCCGACTGGGTAAGTGTATCCCGAACCGAGCCGCCCAACTCCCCACCAGAAAAACCGGGGCACATCCCCGCCGAAAAGACTGTCCCCCCTCGTCAGTCCCGGCTAGTACGTGCCCCGGTCGGCCACTATGCCGAGTGACCAATTTACACGCCATTGCAGGGAACGCAAGATCTACTGGCATCACCTTTAAGGGTCTGTTGAGGGTTAGCGTTTTGCTCATTGTTGAGCCAAAAAACGGGTGTGACCATACCCGAGTGGGGAGGGCTAGCGAGCCTCGCGGCCGCCATAGTATTAGCTAGGTCGGCCTCACTTCCACAATATCTTGTGTGTCCGCCTAAAAATCCCACAATCACCCTACCCCCAATCCTGGGTGATGCTCTAGGCTTCCACCCGGAGACAGCCTAGGCCGAGGAGTAGGACGTGGCTAAGGATGACCAATGGATCACAGTGCAGGAGGCGGCGCGTAGGCTCGGCGTCAAGGAAGACGCAATACGCAAGCGAATGCAGCGCGGGACGCTCAAACACGAGAAGGACCCGAAGGACGGGCGAGTATACGTGTACCTGGATGCGACCCAGGACGGATCGCAGGACGCGTCCCAGGACACAGCTGAGGACGCATCCTATGACGCCCTGGTGGAAACCCTGAGCGACCAGGTCAGCTACCTCAAAGCCGTGATCCAGACCCGCGACCGGGAGTTGGAGGCCAGGACAGAAGAACTCAGGCGCAAGGATCACATTATCGCGGCCCTTACCGAACGTATCCCCGAACTAGAACCCGCCTCAGAGAGGCGAGAATCGCCCGAGAGCGCCGCGCGTGTCTCAGATACCGTCGTCGCAGAGCCCCGGTCCGCTACCGAAGAGCAGCAGGAGCCAACCTCGCGTCCGCAGGAGGAGCAGCGCAGCTGGTGGCGTAGGGTGTTCGGGGGATGAGCGAGCGGCCACCGGGGCCGCCGGTAGAGTGGTTCCTGGACGGCACCATCGACCGATGCAAGTTGGACTCATACCTCTTGTCGGAGACGCACCACCTAGGCCATCATAAAGCCCGGTTGTGGCAAAGCGTTTTCGGAATAGGATCCGAGGACGCTGATTTGCTAGAAGCCCTAATCCGCCAGCACTTGCCGCAAGCCAAGCCGGACGAGAAAGAGGGATTGCGTATAGGCACCACCCCGGAGCAGATCGTCCGCCGGTGGGAGCTGATAATTCCTCATTTCCGGGGCCCCAACGGCCACGAGGAGGCGGTGCTCACCGCATGGGCGCTTACCCCGGACGCTTCGCGCCCGCACCTTATAACGGCCTACCCGCTCGTGTGAACCGGCGATAGAGGGTAGAATGAGCCGTATGAAGCACCGTTACAGAGAGCTGGACGTCATGCCCGTCCCCGAGGACGTGCCCGCCCTTGGCGTTGTGGCAGGGACGCCGGCGACCGTGGACACGGTCTACGCAGGGGGCCGGATGCTCTCGTTGGAGATCGGGCGCGAGGATGGCTCCTCGGCGGGGTTCGTGGACGTCGTGGTAGAGGACGACGGTGCCCTTCGAGTGGTGGGATATTCTTCGATCGGGGAACCCATCAGACACAGCGTCCGGATGGAACGCAGATAGCGACATAGCTCGGCGCAGGTCTAAGGCGATCCAACCCCCCGATCGCCAGCATCGGATGAATATCTATCCAAACGTGTAGCAAGATGTCTGCGCCAAATCGCTTCTCGGGCGAGGAATCTGCCCTCAGCCCCGGTCCTAATGCATAACGATGCGACGGGTTGGATACGGGTTTCCGAGAACACTTCTTGTCGGCAACCCGGTGAATAGAGGCAACCCGCCCGACACCTTGACAGCCTCGTTGTTTGCGGCCACAGTCGAAGGAAAGCCATCCATTGGGCAATTCATGGGGAGGTTCAGATGACTACGACGAACATCGTGGTTGCCATTATTACCGGCTCGTTTGGGCTCATTACTGCCACGGCGGTAGCCTTTCTTGCGGCGACACTAAAGTTCCGTAAGGACTTGGAAGCCGAATACGATAAGGATTTGCGAAGTAGGCGAATCGAAGTGTACAAAGGACTGTGGCACCTCCTTCAATTCTTGGCGCGGTATGATCTACCGGAATCGCTCAGTCCACGGACGCTACGGCGGCTGTCGGTGGCAATGAGAGAGTGGTATTTTGAGATGGGAGGCGGCCTCTATCTGACAGAGAAAACGCGGACGAGCTATTTCGCTCTCAAAGAGGCCATCAAAAATGTAGTCGAAAAACACGATAACGTTGAAGAAAGTTCCGAGGACATCTTGGATCCACGCGACAGCGCTGAGATCGCTGAGATATTGGAAATGGGCCACGAGTTACGCAGGCTTATGACGCAGGATGTCGGAACGAGGCAATCTTCCCCGATACTTGCACGAGGGAAAGCCGAAAGAAGACGAGATAACCCACCGAATACATCCTGAGCCTGGTAAGGCCTACTTGGGGGACCCCGCTTTTTATACCTCGAATGTCGTGACCGCAAACCGCAACGGAAGTCTAAACATTCGCTCTAGCCATCAAAAGACCTGCGCATTAGGTTAGCTTGCTAAGTGGTACCGCTGGCTGACCCAGTTCAGAGAGCCATCAATACCGGAGGCCCCGTTTCCGAGAAGACCTCTTAGCGGCAATTCGGTGAATAGTGGCAGGCCACCCCATTAGAGTACGTCCGGACGAAAAGCCTGAGGGTAGAATGCAATCCGGGATACATGAGAAACCGCACTCGGTACCCTCATAGAAGGAGTCGAAGGGTGAACACCGAGAATATACCGGCGGCTATCCCGGTGGGTAGCCGAACCTCCTCCAGGATCGCGTGGTCGCTGTGTGTCTTGACCGTGGCGCTAATCGTCTGCGCCGGTGCGCTCTCTATCCCCAATCGCCACGATCCTTGGGACCTGCTCTTCCTTGTAGCCGAGGCGATGGGCGCGGTGGTAGGCGGCCTGATCGCATCCCGCCAGCCTACCAACCCGGTTGGTTGGTTCATCTCCGGCCACGCGCTCTGCTTCTCTTTAGGGGAGTTCGCGCGCCAGTACGCGGTCTACGGGTTGCTCACCGAACCCGGCGCGCTGCCGCTGGCGGGGACCGTAACTTCGCTGACGTACTGGATCTGGTTCCCGGGCATTCTCCTGGTGTTCGCCCTGCTGCCGCTCTACTTCCCCGACGGGCGCCTCGTCTCGCGCCGCTGGCGCCCCGTCGCATGGTTCGCCTTTTTCGTCTTCGCGATCGTGTCTGGCCTCGCCGCGATAACACCGGGTGATATAGAGACACCGGGCGTTCCCAACCCGCTCGGCATCGAGGGCCTGCGGCCCTTCGCCGGAACTATCTACGCCGTCGTAATGCCGCTGTTGCTAATCTTTGGGTTGACCTCGGCAGCGAGCATGGTGGTGCGCTTTAGACGCTCTAGGGGAGAAGAGCGGCTGCAGATCAAGTGGTTCGTCTACGCTGTGGTGCTCAACGTCTTCGCCGTCCCCGTCAATAACCTTCTAATACAGGCCCTCTCTCCCCTTTTGGCTTCCATCCTCCTTGCAATCTTCCTTGGAAGCCTGTGGGTCAGCATTGCCATTGCAATCTTGAAGTATCAGCTCTACGAGATAGACATAATAATCAACCGCACCCTTGTCTACGGCCTGCTCACCGCCATGCTGGTCCTCTTCTACTTCGGCAGCGTAACTGCCTTACAGTCCCTCTTCAGCCTCCTCACCGGTCAAGGCAATACTCTAGCTATCGTTGCCTCCACTCTAGCCATAGCCGCTTTGTTCAACCCTCTTAGAAGACGTATCCAGTCCTTTATCGATAGGCGCTTCTACCGTAGGAAGTACGATGCTAGAAAGACCCTAGAAGCCTTTGGGAGTAAGCTCAGGGACGAGACAGATCTGGAGAAGCTCTGCGAAGATCTTGCGGAGGTA
>Ga0126309_10000655_pt1 | contig 11498 bp, 10 predicted proteins | sample Plot56_FD_92541 | JGI IMG/M metagenome (GOLD analysis project Ga0126309, IMG submission 92541) | Serpentine soil microbial communities from UC McLaughlin Reserve, CA, USA - Plot56 | ecosystem: Environmental > Terrestrial > Soil > Grasslands | place: USA: UC McLaughlin Reserve, Lake County...
CCTGTCGAGGGGGACGTAAGTACGTGAAGAGGAGAGGCTTTCAGGGAAGATGGCCCGCCAGGAACGGAGGGACGGAAGATAGTGGTCAGCAAGACGCGGAGCCTGCGCTGGCTGGAGAACTTGAAGCGATCGCAGAGCCTGACCGCCCGCGAGGAGCGGCGCAAGGAGGAGATCATGGAGATATTCCGCGAGCTCTACGATATCTCCTTGCGGCACCAGGACCCTTCCGTCTTCCCGCCCTGGCGTCCGTCCTGGTGAGGGGCTGCGCTCGGGACGCAAGACGCCGCGCCAGCCCGAGATAGTCATTCCATGGAACGGACCCTGAAAGGCAAGGTGGCCGTCGTCACCGGAGCTTCGAGCGGCATCGGCGAGGCGACTGCCAGGGAGCTGGCGTTGCGCGGCGCTTCGGTCGTGCTCGCCTCCCGGGCTGTGGACAGGCTCGAAGCGCTGCGGCGTGAGATCTCCGCCTCCGGCATCCCGGCGCTGGCCGTAAAGACCGACGTTACGGACAGGGACTCCGTCGAGGCGATGATCGGGCGGGCCGTAGGAGAGCTCGGGTCCCTGGACATACTGGTCAACAACGCCGGGCTGGGACTCTCGGGAAGGATCGCCGAGGTCCGGGCCGAGGACGTGCGGCACATGTTCGAGGTCAACGCCGTAGGCCCGCTGAACTGCATTCAGTACGCCTTGCCGCACATGGGGGAGGGGGGACGCATAATCAACGTCTCGTCTGTGGTAGGCAGGCGGGCGATCCCCAAGGTCGGCGCCTACTGCGCGAGCAAGTTCGCTCTTAACGCGCTCTCCGACGCACTCCGGGTGGAGATAGCCGACCGTGGTGTCACCGTCACCAGCGTCTATCCCGGTACGACCCGCACGTCCTTCAGGGAGAACTCGAGGCGCACCAGGGACGAGAAGCGCGGCTGGCGTCCAAAGGGCGTCCCGCCCGAGCGGGTCGCGGTGAAGATAGCGGACGCGGCCGAGAGAGGCCCCCGCGACGCCTACGTGACGCTCCCCGACCGGCTCTTCGTGGCCGGCGTCACGCTCTTCCCCGGGCTAGCCGACCGCGCGCTCAGGGCGTGGACAAAGGATTAGGATCTTGGGCTTCGAGGAGAGCGCGCTCGTCCGCCTGCGCCGCTACCGCGAAGAGGCCGACGCCTCTCTGGGAGAGGTTCGGGAAGCGCAGGACATGGCGCGCCGCTTATTCGGGCGTCTTTCGGCGGGGCTCGAGTATACGGCGGTGCTCGGGCGGCAGGCCGGGTTCGAGATAGAGTCCGCCTACGCGGGCGGGGCGCTCGACCTGCGGACCGTGGCGGGGCCGGGCTGTGAGGCCAATGTCTCGTTCGGGGTCGTGCCGGGCGCGGCGGCCGAGACCGACGAGGACCTCATGCACGAGGAGTTGAGCCGCTACAGCCTGAAGCCTTCCGGTTACTCGGGGCGTATCTTTGGCTGGACGGCGGAGGCCGGAGATGCGCCCTGCCAGGTCTTCGCCGTTTATCGTGACGGAGTGTGGAAGACGAAGGGGCTCTTCGTGAGCAGGGCGCGCGGGCGGGTCGATGATCCCGACGACGTGCTGAACGGCTTCTGTCTCAGGATCCTGGGACGCCTGATCGACCTCGCATCCCTCACTGGGGGCGCCGGCAGACGCTGGACCGACGAGCCATATTCGCTCAGAGATCTGCTGGAGGGCAGGAGAGCCCCGACCGCGCTGCGCTGGCCGAGATAGCATGCCAGCACGTCAGCACGCATCGGGCCTTTAAGGCCCTCGCTTGTCAGCATTTCAGCTTTCGCGTGCGCAAGACTGGCTGACTAACTGACAAGAGCGATTGGCACAAGCTTTGAGCTTGTGCCAATCGCTCTACAGCACGGTGCGGACCGTTTCGCCGACGGTCGGGGTGTGGATCTTGTGCTCTGGGGCGAGCCTGAAGGCCAGGTCGCTTATCCTGCGCCGGGAGCCGTGGATCAGGATGATCTGACGGGGCTTGAGCCTCTCGGTGATGCCGACCAACTCGTCCTGGGTGCAGTGCGCGGCGAAGCTGACCCGCTCGACCCTCCACTGCTCTTCCTCGCCCTCGGCGCGGTGGGTACCGTAGGATGAGGCGGCGTTGGAGGGCAGTATCACGGCGTTCTGGGAACTCTTCTCCAGCCGCTTGCGGTAGAAAGCGCTAGCCCCGCCCTGCATGGTTACCGGGGAGGCGATGATGGCGCAGGGGTTCGAAAGGATACGCTCGCGGGCCATGTCGTCGTTGGCGACGGCCCTGATGTTCTCGGAGAAGAAGATCTCCCGCGGGTCGCTGTGCTGGAGGTAGGGCTTCATGTAGCCGAGTTGCTCGGCGTAGAGCCTCTCCGAGGTCGTCACCACGGAACCGTCGACGTAGATAAAGACGTCTTTGTCCAGGCCGTACTCCCTCCCGTAGTGCTTGATGCCGAGGATGATCTCCTGCGCCTGCCCGAGGGCGTAGGTGGGGATCAAGACCGTCCCGCCCCGCTCCAGCGTCGTATCGTTTATGACCTCGACCATCGTCCTGATCGACTCGGAGAACGGTTGGGGCTTCTGGTCGGCCAGGGTCGCCTCCATGATAAGGAGGTCTATGTCCCTGATCTCGGGAAGCCGGGCCGAGGGGATGGAAAAATGGTCTTCCATGCAGATATCGCCGGTGTGGAAGACGGTCGCCGGGCCCGAGGAGAAGAGGACGCTCGCCGCCCCCAGGATATGGCCGCTCTCGGTCAGCGTGAGCTTAGTCCCCCCGATATCGAGCGGCTTGCCGAAGGGCACGGGTACCAGGCGCTTACGGACCTCGTGGATAGGCGCCCCGCCGGGCAGTCCCCCGCCCATCGCGGCGTGGTCGTTGAGCGCGCTGACTATGAGCTTGGCGGAAGGGGGCGTACAGTAGATCGGCAACTTTGGACGATCCCTGACCAGCAGGGGCAGCGCCCCGCAATGGTCCAGGTGCGCGTGCGTTATGACGGCCGCGTCGAGCCCGTTCAAGCCGCCGAAGTCGGGCGTAGCCGGGCCGCGTCCGTCGGGTTTGATCCCCGCGTCGACCAGAATCCTCGTCTCGCCGAAGTCGAGAAGGTGGCTGCTGCCGCCCACCTCTCCCGCCCCTCCCAGGGCGCGGAAGGACAGCGTCGGCCTGGGCCTGGAGTAGCCGCCGACCCTGGGGAGCGTGGCGCTAGCTGCTGGAGAAGGGTCCTTGTCGTCGGGATCTTCCTCCGAGGTCCTGGGGCCGTGTTCTCTGGGGCTGCGCAGATCGGCGTGCGCCTGGAGCACCTTGCCCATGAACTCCATCAGACGGGCGGCCTGCGCGGTGCTCTCGACCGAGGCGGGCAGGACCGCGACCTCGTTCTTTATGGCCCGCACCAGGAGTTCTCCGAAACCTCGGTCGGTAAAGCGGGCATCCTGCAGGGCGTTCTTTATCCTGTCCCGCTCCTCGACCACCCGCCCGAGCTCCTCGTGCAGATCCTCGACGCGCTCGGCCGCCTTGGAGTAGGCCGAGCGCTCGCCCTCGAGCGCCTTCTCGAGCTGGGCGCCGCGCTTTTCGAGGTTCTCGATGCGCTCGTCGAGCTGGCCCCGCACATCCAGCGCCGAAGCCGCCCTCTCCTCCGCCTTCCTGACCAGCTGGGAGGTGTCCGTGCGTTCGCCGGTAAGGACCTCGACCTCCTCGGCGAGGGCGGCGGCCCTCTCTTTAGCGGCCCTGGATGCGAAAGAGAGCCGCTCGTTATCCTGCTTCAGACGCTCCAGCTCGGATTCGAGATCCCTGACCCGCGCATCCTCGGAGGCCCGTTTCTCGGCCGCGCCTCTCTCTTCCCGCCAGGCTTCCACCAGCGTCTCGACGACGCCCTCTTCCGGCTCCTCTTCCGTGCTCAGGGCGGCCAGCAGCAGGCCCTCGGTGGTGTGGGCCTGCTTCAGTTCCTCCAGGCTCTCCGGGGAGAATCCTTCCAGTGCCGTGAAGGTCTCGGGTGGGATCTGCTCCTGGATGGCGGTGCGGAACGCGCCCCAGGCGGCCGCGTCGTGGGAGATCCTGCGCGCGATGCCCCTAAGGAGCGGCGCGCCACCGCCGGACTTGCGCGTCAGGGCGTCGGCCTGTATGCCCCTTGGTAGGAGGACCTCTTCGAGGCCGGGCAAGTTCCTGCAGAGTTCGGCGAGCGCGCGTCTGGTGTCGAGCCTCCCCAGACGCCGCAGGAGCAGCTCCTCAGGTAGATCCTCGGGCGGCAACCTATCGAGCAGGGGTTCATCTGCGATTCCCTCTGAGGCTCGGGCCTCAGTTCCTCCGTCTTTGGGTATGGGATCTGACATGGTGACTCCCTCCACAAATATGAATGTCATACGGCGTCTTCATGCTCTCATGATTCTATCATGGCCCTTCTGTCCCCCCGCCGGCTCCGAATCTTGTATAGACTTGAGGTATGGAAGACAACCAGCCATACGAGGGCGTCAGAATCCGGGCGAACTCTCCCGGGGAGTACCCCATCCTGGTGGTGGAGTTACCTTCGGGGGGGCTTCGCACGGTCTACTTCGAGACCGGCTACGACCTCGCGCGCGCCAAGACCGTCGAGGAGAGCTGGCTACAGGAGAACGCCATCGGCCGCCACAGCTTCGTTGCGGTAGATCCTCCCGTACAGATGCCAGCAGGGTCGCTCGGAGACTACGTGAGACGGGAGATAGTGTAGGGGCGGGTTTCAAACCCGCCCCTACACGCAAACTGGGGCTGAAGGAAAATTCTCTGGGCGATGTGCATCGCCCAGGTAGTCTGTCTATTCCTTCTCTTTGCTAGGCTTCTGGTTGCCTGCAGTGTCCTGCTGTCCGCCGCTGCCGGAACCACTGTTGCTCTGGGTGCTGTTGCTCTGGGTGCTCTTGTCCTGAGTGCTATTGGTCTGGGTGCTGTCATCCGGGCCACTATTATCCTGAGGGCTGTTGCCTGGTCCGCTGTTGTCCTGAGGGCGATCGTTGCGCTGCGGCCTGGCGGGCGGTTGTCTTTCGTGGGCGGGGCGCGCGTCGGGGTTCCTATCGACCTGGGGTCCCTGATCGGGGGCTGGCGCCGGTTCGGGCTCAGCCGGAGCGTTGGGGGACGCCGAGGCGTCAGGAGACGCCGTGGTGACGGGAGGGGGGCCTGCGCTGTAGAAGAGGCTCACGGTGGAGCCGGGATCCACCATCGCGCCGACCCCGGGGTCCGTCGAGATGACGGTACCCGCCGCTTCGTCACCCTCCACCTCGATGGGGGTGGAGTTCAGCCCGGCTTCAGACAGCGTCGTCTGCGCCGCCTCCACGCTCAGGCCATAGACCTCGGGGACCTCGACCTGCTCGGGGCCCAGGCTGACGGTTACGTCGACCGGAGTCCCCGGCTCTACGTTCTCCCCTCCTGAGGGGTCCTGGAAGAAGATGCTGCCCTCTGCGACGTCGCTGTTGTAGTCCTGGCTCTGGGTACCGAGCTCCAGTTCTGCCCCCTGGAGTAAAGACTCCGCCTGCGCCGGGGTGTTTCCGTACAGCCTGGGGACCTGCACGCTAGATAGTCCCGTACCGACGGCGATGGTTACCTCTGATCCCACCTCCGCCCGCGCGCCGCCCGACGGGTCCTGGCTCAGGACCAGGCCATCCTCATCGAAGGAGCTCTCCTGGTCGTCTACCTGGACCTCGAAGCCGGCGTCCTTCAGCTCCTGCTCCGCCTGCCCGCCCCATGCGCCAACGACGTCGGGCACATCTGACACACGCGTCCCGACGACCGTGACCGAGATCGTCGAGCCTTTCTGGGCCTTTCCGGTGCCGGGATTCTGGCCGAGTATGGTGTCTACGGGCTTCTCGGCGGAGACGTTCTTTGCGACCGCGAGGTCGAAATCGTCCCCGACCTGGTCTCTGGCGCCGTCCAGGCTCATGCCGACCAGGTCGGGGACACCGAGCCGGGGCGCCTCTCTGGCGGCCTGCCGGTCCGAGAGAAGGCTGTAGCCGGCCCAGGCGAGGGAGGCCAGGACCAGGAGGGCGAGCAGCAGGGGCGCCGCCCTCCTGCGCCGCTTCTTGGCAGGGCCCACCCTTTGCGGGGGCGCCGCGCGATTGATGCGCGTGACCTGGGGCATGGCGTGGGTCATCATCTCCGTCGTGGCGCCCGCGGGGTCGAGGCCGGCGCAGACGCGCTCCAGGTCTTCTATGAGCTCCGAGTCGCTCGCGTAGCGGTCTTCCGGATGCTTGGCGAGCAGCCTGAGCGTTATGGCGTTTATGCCGTCGGGCACCGAGGGGTTGAGTTCCTGGGGCGGACGCAGATGCCCGTTGACGTGCTTCATGGCGATCCCCAAGGGGGTGTCCGCGTCGAAAGGGAGTTCGCCGGTGAGCATCTCGTAGAGGACCACGCCCAAAGAGTAGAGGTCGCTCGCCGGACCTACCGGCTCGCCCATCGCCTGCTCGGGCGAGATGTAGTGGGCCGTACCCAGGATGTGGCCCGTCCTGGTCATGGTCGAAGACGCCGCGGCACGGGCTATGCCGAAGTCCGTTACCTTTACGTCGCCCAGCCCCGTTACCAGGATGTTGTGGGGCTTTATGTCGCGGTGGATGACGTCGCGCTCGTGGGCGGCCCGGAGGGCCTCGGCCATCTGGAGCGCCACGGCCGCCGCCGTGTGGGCGGGGAGCGCACCACGCTTGACGATGCGGTCCTTCAGGGTGCCGCCGGGCAGATACTCCATCGCGATGTAGTACGTCCCGTCCTCGGACTCGCCCCTGTCGAAGATAGAGACGATGTTCGGATGTGAGAGGGCCGCGGCGCTCTGGGCTTCACGTTTGAAGCGTTCGACGAACTCCTCGTCGCCCGCGTAGCGGCTGCTCATCACCTTCAGGGCCACGTCCCGATCCAGGGTGTCGTCGTGGGCCAGGTAAACGTCGGCCATGCCACCGCTGCCTAGCGGCTTCAGAAGACGGTAACGGTTGTCTACGAGCTGCTGCACAGGCCTAGATTATAGACGCGAGGGCAAACAACGTTCAGACCCCCTCCTCGAGGTAGGCTTTCATCAGGCGGGCCGCTATGGGTAGGGCGCCCCGGTCGGCCCGACCGCCGTTCTCGATCATAACGCACATGGCGATCTTCGGGTCGTCGGCGGGAGCGAAGGTGATCCACCACGAGTGCGGGAGTCCGTTGCCCGACTCGGCGGTCCCCGTCTTCCCCGCGACCTTCATGCCCTCTATCTCGGCCTCGGTCAAGCCCCCCTGGATGATGACCTGCTGCATCATCTCGTTCAGGGTGCGCGCCGTGCTCGGGGGGAGTGCCTGCCGGCGAACGCTCTCGGTAGGCTTGTCGAGGATGATGCCGTCCGGAGAGCGGACCTCGCGCACGAGGCGGGGCTCCATGAGCTCGCCGTCGTTGGCGATGGCAGAGGCGACGAGCGCCATCTCGAAGGCGTTGGTCTGCACCTCGCCCTGGCCGAAGGCCGTCTGGGCGAGGGTGCCCGTGGTCCACTCCTCGGGCGGAAGGCTGTTGACGCTGCTCCCCGAGACGGGGACCGAGAAGTCATCGTAGGGGTCGCCGAAGCCGAAGTTCAAGGCCATCTCTGTCAGGGGCCGCGCTCCCACGATGGTGACCGCGATCTTCGCGAAGACCACGTTGATCGAGTAGGCGAGCGCCCGCGTGAAGGTCACCTCCCCGTATTCCTTGCCTTCGAAGTTGTTGACGGTGTAGCCGGGCAGCTCGTAGGCCCCGCTGTCGAAGAATTCGTCCTCCGGGCTGACCCCCGCCTCCAGGGCCGCCGCGGCCGTTATCACTTTAAAGACCGAGCCCGGTGGGTAGAGGCTCTGGGTCGCGCGGTCGACGAGTGGCGCATTGGGGGCGCTGGCGAGCTCGGGGTAGTTCTCGTCTACCTGGTTGGGGTCGAAGGAGGGGGAGGTGACCATCGCGAGGATCTCCCCAGTCTGGGGATCCAGGGCGACCACGGCGCCCCTGCCCGTAGAGCTCGCGGAGAGCTCCTGGTAGGCGAGTTCCTGTAGTTCGGGGTCGAGGGTAAGGACCACGTTGTTGCCGGGTTGCGGGCCTCCTGTGGCCCAGTTGATCAGGTCGTCTAAGGTCTCCGGCTCCCCCGCTATGGCGGAGAGGTCCGAGTTGTTGGAGATCTCTATGCCCGTGGCCCCGTAACGGGTGCTCCAGTAGCCGACCACGTTCGAGAACGCCGCTCCCAAGGGATAGACACGGTCGTAGACGGGGCCCCTCGGTGTTCCGCGCTTGACGCTCTTGGCGAGCACGGTCTCGCCGTCGCCGGCCAAGATCAGACCCCGCGGCGAGGAGATGCTGCGCTGGGTCTGAAACCCGTTCTCGGGGTTGTTGGCCAGCGCCTCCCTGGAGTAGACCTGCCAGTAGGCGAGCATCACGACGAGCCCGACGAACCCGGCCACGAACAGGTAGAAGGTGCGCCTCAAGTGGGCGTTCACAGAGGTCCGTCCCTGTAGGCGAGCCCCTCGGCCTCCCGCCGCCCCGCCCTCTCGGAGACGAGCAGGAGGAGGCCGGTAAGTATGAAGTTGCCGACGACGGAGGAGCCGCCGTAGGAGACGAAGGGGAGCGTTATCCCCGTGAGCGGTATGGCCTTGGTGACCCCGCCCACGATAATCAGGGTCTGCAGGGCGAACATCGCCGTCAGCCCGAAGGCCAGAAGCTTGGATGCATCATCCTCGGCGAGCAGGGCGATCTTCGTCCCCCGGTAAGTAAAGGCCAAAAAGGCGAGCAGGACCGCCGTGGCCCCCAGCAGGCCGAGCTCGCTGGCTATCGCGGAGAAGACGAAGTCCGTCTCGACCTCGGGGATGGTCTGGGCGAAGCCGGCACCTAGTCCGGTCCCCAACAAACCGCCGTCTGCGATGTTGAAGATGCTCTGGAGGATCTGGAACCCCGTCCCGTCAGGGTCCCTCCACGGGTCGAGCCAGCTCTGCACCCTGAGCTGCACGTGCTCGAAGAGGAGGAAGGTCACAAAGGAGCCCAGAGAGAAGAGGACCGCTCCTAGCAGCACGTAGGCGGTACGGCCCGTCGCGGCATAGAGCATCAGCAAGGGGACGGCGAAAAACAGCAAACTCGACCCGAGGTCCTTCTCGAAGACGAGGAGGCCAAAGGAGGCGGCCCAGACGAGGGCCACGGGCCCGAAGTACTTTATCGCGGGAAGCTGGACGCCGAGGAAGCTGCGGCTCGTCGCCGCCATCACGTCGCGCTTCTCGGCCAGATACCCGGCGAAGAAGACCACGAGGGCGATGCGGGCGAACTCCGAGGGCTGGAAGTTGACGGGCCCGAGGTCCACCCAGAGCCGCGCCCCGTTGACCGTGTAGCCGGCGGGCGTGAACGTCGAGGCGATCAGGAAGACCGCCGCGATGGCGAGCAGGTACTTGTAGTCGAAGATGCGGTCGTAGTTGCGGAAGAACAACACCAGCAAGAACATGGTGCCGCTCCCTATAAGGATCCAGACCGCCTGGGTCAGCGCGAGCTTGTGGGCCCCCTCCACGTTGTACGTCAGGCGGAAGATCATGACGAGCCCGAGCCCCGTCAAGAGCGTGACAATCGGGAGCAAGAGCACGTCGGAGTGGGGCAGTAGGAGCCTGACCCCCAGGTAGAGCACGAAGAGGGTTCCCGCGTAGTACGCGCCGTAGATGAGCGGCGGGCTCGCCGCCTCCTGCACGAAGATGAGGGTCGCGAAACCTAGAGTGGTCACCAGCAGCGCCAGGACCATGGGCGTGAAGGCGCGTTGGGTCACGGAACGGGCACCCTAGCTACCCAGGTCCTCGAGGACCCTCTCTATCTGGTCCTTGGTGTAGAGCTTGTGATTCTTTATGGGGGCCTTGTAGGGTTCTTTGATCTCCGACTCGCTGAGGCCCGGCCTGCGCCACTCCTGGTTGAGCTCGACCCCGAGGGGAGCGTAGGGCACACCCTGGTAGACCACCACCTCCCCATCATCGAACTCGAAGTAGTACCTGCTCGATCCCCAGAGATAAGCCGGTGTCAGGGCGATGACGAGGACCAGGACGATCGCCAGCCCCCGCACGAGCTTTCCCAGCGCGTTCCTTAGACCTCGGGACCGCTTCCGCCTGGCGACCCTGGCAGACCGCCGGGGGCGGCTCGGGGCGCCCTTGCTCCTGGCAGGTGGCGTGCGGGTGGCCTGTCCCGTAGGTCCCAGGGCGAGCATCTCGCTGGTGCCGCGGGAGCGTCTCGCGCGCCTCTCGCCTGCGGGCTGCTGCGCGGGCTGCTCCTTTACGTCGACGACTATGACCGTGATGTTATCGTTGCCACCGGCGTCGAGGGCCGCGGAGAGCAGGCCGCGCGCCGCCTTCTCCGGGTTCTCTGGAGAGTCGGCCAGAATCTCCGAGATCTCAGCTTCGGAGACCATGTCAGAGAGCCCGTCCGAACAGAGCAGGATGCGGTCGGAGGCCTCTATGGGCAGCACGGTGGTGTCGACATCGACCTCCTCCTCCGCGCCAAGGGCGCGGGTGATGAGGTTCTTCTGGGGATGCTCCGCGGCCTGGTCCCTGGTCAGGTCGCCGCTACGCACCAGCTCGGCGACGAGGGAGTGGTCCTCTGTTATGGGCTTCATGTCGCCGCCCCGCACGAGGTAGGCCCTCGAGTCACCGACGTGCGCCACCTCGGCCACGGGCTCCCTCTGCGTCCCGCCGAACCTAATGGCGACCACGGTGGTGCCCATCCCCGAGAGCTTCTCGTCGGTGCGGCCGGCGGCCACTATCCTGCGGTTCGCCTCTGTTATGGCCGTTCGGAAGGGTTCGTCTGGCTGGAGGCCCCTTAGCACTTCTACGGCGAGGGAGCTCGCCACCTCCCCTGCCTCGAAGCCGCCTATGCCGTCAGCGACGACGAAGAGCGTCTCGTCCTCGCCTTCGCCGACGAGCAGGGCGTCCTCGTTGTTCTGGCGGACCTTGCCGGCGTCGGTGACGCCAAACGGCTGCAACTCGAGGAAGGGCAAGCTCCTACTCCTCGTACCTGAAGGTGGTCGAGCCGACCCTGATGGTGTCCCCGCGCCTCAAGGGCGTGGCGCCCACGGTCTTGTGCCCGTTCACGAAAGTCCCGTTCGTGGAGCCTAAGTCCTCGACGTAGAGCAACCCCCCGTGCCTGGTGAGCTGGGCGTGGCGTCCCGAGGCGTAGTCGTCGCTCCGCAGGACGATGGTGCTGCCCGAGGAGCGCCCCACGCTGGTTTCGCCGTCCCCGAGCTCGAACCTGGTTTCCGGGGCCAGGATCTCCGAGTCCTCGACCACCAGCTCGGGCATCCCCGAGACGGAGCCCCGGCGGGCGTACATGCCGCGCCCGTTGTGGCCCCGGCCCGGCACGTAAGGCTCATCGTCCGGTATCTTCCTGAGATCCCCGATGCTCCGGCTCATCACGGCGTAAATAAAAGCGAAGAGCAAGAGCAGGATCAGGGCCTTCGCCGCGAGCAACGGCACCTGGAGCTCGAGCATTCCCTAAAGCCTTTCGCCTGACTCCTCGCACGGAGAGTCTATGCGGCGGATGAAGTGGGCCGTGCTCTGGACGAAGGACAATTCGTCGACGACTTCG
>Ga0126309_10000656_pt1 | contig 11476 bp, 10 predicted proteins | sample Plot56_FD_92541 | JGI IMG/M metagenome (GOLD analysis project Ga0126309, IMG submission 92541) | Serpentine soil microbial communities from UC McLaughlin Reserve, CA, USA - Plot56 | ecosystem: Environmental > Terrestrial > Soil > Grasslands | place: USA: UC McLaughlin Reserve, Lake County...
GCTGATCTTCTCGGAGTGGGAGCGGATGCTCGAGCTGGTCCGCGAGCTGGCCCAGGAGATGGGGATCGGGATCGCCTGGCACACCGGCTCGGTGCCCCAGACGGCGCGCCGGCAGGAGATCCGGCGCTTCAAGGAGGACCCCGCGTGCCGGCTCTTCCTCTCGACGGAATCGGGCGGCGTCGGCTTGAACCTCCAGGCGGCCAACGTGGTGATCAACCTCGATCTCCCGTGGAACCCGGCGCGGCTGGAGCAGCGCATCGCCCGCGCCTGGCGCAAGCACCAGACGCGTCCGGTCCAGGTGCTCCATCTGGTGACCGAGGGGAGCATCGAGCACCGGATGATCCCTCTCCTCGCAGGCAAGCAGGCGCTGGCCGACGGTGTCCTCGACGGCCTGGGGGATCTGGACACGATGCCGCTTCCCTCGGGCCGGAAGGCACTGGTCGAGCGCCTGGAAGCCCTGATGGGACGCAGGGAGCCGCCGCCCCCCGCGCCGCCTGCCCCCGAGCGTCTCCGCGACGAGATGGTCGCCTCTCTCGGCGAGGGCCTCCTACTCCTGGAGATGGTGCCCGGAAGCAGCGGCGAGACTCTCCTCGCCGTGGTCGACCGGAACACCGCGCCCGCGCGCCGGCAGGCCGAGGCCCTGCTGGCGGAATCGCTCGCCGGTACGCCGTCGCCGCCCAGACTGGAAGTGATCGACCGCGCGACGCTCGAAGCCATCGAGCGCCTGATCCAGGCGGGAGTGCTCCAGATCGCACCGGAAGCTCGCCTCCTCCACCGCTCGCCGACCCTCGACCGCCCCCAGGAAGTGGAAGACGCCGAGCGCCTCCGCCGCCTCGCCCGCGCCCGGGAGCTGTTCGAGCAGGCCGAGCGCAAGCTCCGGATGGCCGCCGTCCTCGCCTCCGGCGGCTTTCCGGTCGAGGCCCTCCCCTCGTTACGCGAAGGTGTCCATCTCGGGGTGCGCTCCTGGGCCCAGCTCCAGGGAGCCGACCTGCCTGACCCGGAGGGGGAGGTCCTCGCCTGGGGAGAGGCGAACCTGCCGCAGCCCCTCCCGCTCCTCGGCAGGCTGCGCGGAGCCCCCGAGGCCTTGCTCGGGGCCGGAGAGAGCGAGGTGAGGAGCTGGATCGATGAAGGCGCCCGCTGGGCGGAAGGGCTGGGGAGGGAGCTGAGAGGGTGAAGGGCCGAAAGAGGCGAAAGAGGGTAATGTCCGCGAAAGAGGGTAATAATGAGGGTACTATCTCTCTCATGTCCTCCTTCCGCGGCGGCCGGTTGGCCGGTCTCTCCCTGCCCGTGAGCACGGTCTGGCTGCTCAGCGACATTGCCGAGTCCAAGGGGCGGCAGGATCTCTATGCCCGGCAGGCGCCCCAGCTGCTGGCCGCGCTGCGCCAGACCGCCCTCGTCCAGAGCGTCGAGTCTTCGAACCGGATCGAGGGCGTCACCGTGGCGCCGGACCGTCTCGTCCCTCTGGTCGTGGGAGATGCCGCCCCCCGCGACCGGCCGGAGGAAGAGATCCGCGGCTACCGCCTGGCCCTGGACCTGATCCACACCAGCGCCCCGGACCTCGCCATCACCCCCGATTTCCTGCGGAGACTGCACAGCATCATCCAGGACGGAAGCGGCGACGCCGGCCAGTGGAAGCAGGTCGACAACGAGATCGTCGAGCTGCGGGCGGGAGCGCCGCCGCTCGTCCGTTTCCGGCCGGTCTCCGTGGCGGCGACGCCGGCGGCGGTCGAGGAGCTCTGCCTGTCCTACCGGCACACGCTGAACCAGGGCGAAGCCCCGCCCCTCCTGGCGATCACCGCTCTCGTCTTCGACTTTCTCTGTATCCATCCTTTCCGCGACGGCAACGGCCGGGTCTCGCGCCTCCTGACGCTCCTCGCGCTCTATCAGCACGGGTACGACGCCGGCCGCTACATCAGCCTGGAGCGGCTGGTCGAGGAGTCCCGGGACGACTATTACGAGGTGCTCCGCCGCAGCTCGGAGGGGTGGCACCAGGGACGGCACGATCTCCTCCCCTGGCTCAGCCACTTCCTGGCGATCCTGAAGCGCGCCTACCGCGAGCTCGAGCAGCGCGTCGGCGGGATGCAGCACCCGCGCGGCGCCAAGACTGCGCTGGTGGAGTCTGCCGTCGCGGCGTTTCCAGCCTCTTTCACCCTGGCGGACGTGGAGCGCGCCTCTCCGAGCGTCAGCCGCGACATGGTGCGGCGCGTGCTCCAGCGCCTCCAACGAGAAGGCAAGGTGAAATGCATCGGCCTGGGGCCGGGAGCCCGCTGGCAGAGAAAGGGGTGAATGGGAAAGAGGGTAATGTCCCTCGAAAGAGGGTACTAATGAGGGTACTATTTGCAGCCGAACGAACCGCTCTTCGGAGGGAGAGGCCATGGACCTGCGACGCCGGATCATCGATGGATGGCACAGCCCGAGCCTGGGGCAAGACATGCCGATCGTGACCTATGGGCACTGGGGGCACCCGATCCTGCTCTTCCCCACCGCCGCGGCGGACTTCCTGGAGAACGAGCGGTTCAACCTCGTCGACTCCGTCGCGCCCATGATCAACGACGGGCGGGTCCGCGTCTTCTCGATCAACAGCATCAACAACCAGTCGTGGATGGACAACGGCCTCCCCGTCCCCGAAAAGGCCCGGCGCCAGGCCCTTTACGACCGCTACATCGAGGACGAGGTCGTCCCTTATATCCGCACGGCGTGCCGGAGCGGCGACATCCGCATCGCCACGGCGGGCGCCAGCTTCGGCGCGTTCCATGCCGCTAATACGCTGTTCCGCCGCCCCGACCTGTTCGACGCGGTCATCGCGATGAGCGGCTTCTATGACCTGTCGTCGGACTACCTCCACGGCTATACGGACGACAACGTCTACTTCAACAACCCGGTCTGGTATCTGTCCAACCTGGAGGGGCACAACCTCCACCTGCTGCGGAACGCGTGCAGGATCCACATCCTGACCGGCCAGGGGGCCTACGAGGCGCCCCACGCTTCCCGCCAGCTCTCGGACGTTCTCCACATCAAGGGCATTCCCCATTTCCTCGAGCTCTGGGGGCACGACGTGGCCCACGACTGGCCCTGGTGGCTGAAGATGCTCCCCTACTCGATCGATCGCATGGGGTGGTGAGCGGCCTCTAAAGACTGGCTCGCTATAGAAGGGATGCGAGCCAGGGGGGCAGGCGAGCCGGGTGACTCTCCGGGAGTCTGCTAGACTGACTGCATGGCCTCGAAGGCGCTCACCCAGCGCATCGAAACAGAGATCCCCGCTCAGCTCTTTGCCGAGATGCAGTCGCTCGTGGAGACGGGCTGGTTTCGCAGTGTCGACGATGTCGTGCTCGATGCCTTGCGACGATTTCTCGAGTCGCACCGGGAGGAGTTGATGGAGGGGCTCCTCCGCGAAGACGTGGAGTGGGGCCTCCGTGGCCGCGACTGACTCGTGGCCGCTGGTCATCTGTGACGCAGGTCCCCTGATCCATCTCGACGAGATCGGCTGTCTCGACCTCCTCACCGACTTTCCGGCCGTTCTTGTCCCGGAGCAGGTGCGAAGCGAGGTGGCTCGCCATCGCCCCGCAGCCCTGACGCACCCCGGGGCGGAGTTACGTTTCGTTCCGGCAGCCATCTCCTCCGAGCCTCAGTTGCGAGCTCTGGTGAAGGCCTTCTCTCTCGCTTCCGGGGAGCAGGGGGCCTTGAGTCTCCTCAAGCACTACCCGGATGCCGTTCTCCTGACCGATGACGCCGCAGCGAGGTTGGCCGCCAAAGCCCTCGGCTTCCGGACGCATGGCAGTCTGGGCGTGCTCTTGCGGTCGATCCGTGTCGGCCGCCGGACGAAAGCCTCTGTCCTCGAGGTCCTCCACGAGCTACCCCTCCGCTCCACCCTCCACATCAAGGCGAGTCTTCTCCAGGAAATCATCCAGCAGGTGGAGAACCTCTCCGACAGCTGATCTTGGGGGGAGTACAATACCCTCCCTTTCCCGGGGGGACCCTCATGCTGGTGATGAAGTTTGGCGGCACCTCGGTCGGCAGCGCGGAGCGCATGCGGGGGGTGGTGCGCCTGGTGGGGGCGGCGCTCGCTGAGAGCCGCGTGGTGGTTGTGGCTTCAGCGGTCGCGGGGGTCACCAATCTGCTCGTCGAGGGGGCTCAGGCCGCGGCGGACACCGGCGAGACCGAGGCGGCGTCCGAACGGTTCCGTCAGGCCCATGCGAGGGTCTTCCAGGAGCTCGGGAGAGACCTGGTTCCAATCATCCGCGAGGGGGTAGGCCGCGCTCTGGAGGAGCTCGCTACGGAACTCGACAATCTTCTCCAGAGCGTGGCGCTGCTCCGCGAGTGCTCACCGGCTCTCGCCGCGGCCGCGGTCGATGCCCGGCTCCTGGAGATCTGGACCGACGTGGACGGCGTGTACACGGCCGATCCGCGGGTGGTCCCGGAGGCTCTGGCGGTGCCGGAGATGAGCTTCAAGGAGGCGATGGAACTGTCGCACTTCGGCGCCAAGGTGCTGCATCCCAAGTCGATCTCCCCGGCGCGCGAGCGCGGCATCCCGGTGCGGGTCTGCGACTCGTTCCACCCCGAACGGCCCGGGACGCTTATCCGCGCCCGGGCGGAAGCGCCTCTCCACGGGGTGCGCGGCATCTCGTTTCTGAGCGATCTCGCCCTGCTCAAACGTCACCGGGCCGGGCATGCCCGGCGTGCCGGGGGTCGCAGCCCGCGTCTTCGGAGCCCTGGCGGCGCGCGACGTCTCAGTGGTCCTGATCAGCCAGGCGTCCAGCGAGTGCGCGATCACCCTCTGCGTCCGCGAGCGGGACGCGGAGACGGCGGTGGACGCGCTCCATCGCGCGGTCCGCTCGATCTCTATGGCGCGATCCGCGCCGCGGCCTCCCGGCACCGCCGGCGCTTCCGCTATGAGACCAACGTCGGCGGCGGCCTGCCGGTGATCGACACGGTGCGCAACCTGAGGTCCGGCGGCGACCACCTGGTCCTCTTTGAAGGGATTCTGTCGGGCTCGCTCTCGTTCATCTTCGGCCTGTTGGAAGAGGGAATCCCCTTCAGCCAGGCCGTCGGGATCGCGCGCGAACGGGGGTTCACGGAGCCCGATCCGCGCGACGACCTCTCCGGGGTGGACGTGGCGCGGAAGGTCCTCATCCTCCAGCGGGAATTCGATGGCACGGCCGAGCCGTCCGATGTGGTTGTGGAGGGCGCCTTGCCGCCGGATTTCGACGCGTCCGGGGACGTGGAGACGTTCCTCGGCCGGCTCCCCGACCTGGATGATTGGTACGCCGGCCGCGTCCGCGAGCTGGCGGCGCAGGGGCAGGTGCTCCGCTTCGTCGGCTCGATCGAGGACGGGGTCTGCCATGCGCGGGTACAGGCTGTGGGGCCGGATCACCCCTTGCGGGCGATCCGCGGCGGCGAGAACGCCTACAGCTTCCTCACCGAGCATTACCGGCCGCGTCCGCTGGTCGTCCAGGGGTACGGCGCGGGGCCGGAGGTCACGGCGGCCGGCGTGCTCGCCGACATCCTGAAGATCGCCACGCGGGGGGCATTGTGAAACGCGTGCGCGCCTTCGCCCCGGCCGGCGTCGGTAACTTCGCCGCCGGCTTCGACGTGCTCGGAGCGGCCGTGGCGCCGGAGGACGGGAGCCTCTGGGGCGATCAGGTGGAGGTCCGTGAAGGCTCTGCGACGCAGCTGGTGTGCACCGGCCCGTTCGCCGACCGGCTGCCGGCCGATCCTGCCGAGAACCTCGTGCTGCGCACGCGGAACCTGTTCGAGGAAGCTTTCGGCCGTCCCCTGCCGCCGCTCCAGCTCACCCTGCGCAAGGGGCTCCCGGTGTGCAGCGGCCTCGGTTCCAGCGCGGCGAGCGTAGCCGCCACGGCGCGGGCGCTCAACGCGTGGTGCGGCGATCCCCTCTCCTCCGGCGACCTGCTGGAGGTGGCGGGGCGGGCGGAGGGACTGGCCTCCGGTGCGGTCCATCTGGACAACGTGGCCCCGTGCCTGCTGGGCGGGCTCCTCCTGATCCCTCCGGCGGGTCCCCCACGCACCCTCCCGTTCCCCTGGAACCTGCGCGTCGTAGTGGCGAGCCCGGCGTTCTCGCTGGCGACCCGGGAGGCGCGGCGGGTGCTGCCGCGGGAGGTGCCGCTTGCGCTGGCGGTCGAGCACGCGCAGAACCTGGCCGCGTTCGTCCATGCCGTGCACATGGGGGACCTCGGACTCCTCCGTGCTACGCTGCGCGACCTCATCGCCGAGCCCTGGCGGGCCGGTCTCGTGCCCGGCTTCCGCGCGGCCCAGCGCGAGGCGCTCGCCGCGGGCGCTCTCGGAGCGAGCCTCTCCGGCGCCGGGCCCGCGGTCTTCGCCGTCGCCGAGGAAGAGAATGCCGCGGCCGTGGCCACCGCCCTGGCCGGCGGCTTTCAGAGCGAAGGGGTCGAGTCCACCGTGCGCATCTGCCGCATCGATCCCCGGGGTGCACGCATCATCGAGAGAGAGCCATGATCCTCACCAGCACACGCAATCCCCGCACCCGCGCCCGCTTCGGCGAGGCGATGACGCAGAACCTCGGTCCCGGGGGCGGGCTCTACATCCCGGTGGCGCTGCCGGTCTTCGAGGACGTGGACCAGCTCCTGGCTCTCCCCTGGATGGAGCGCTCCATCGCGATCCTCCAACGCTTTCTCGGAGACGAGTATGGGGAAGCCGAGATCGCCGCCGTGGCGCGGGACGCGTTCGACTTTCCGGTCCCTCTCGTCCAGGTGAGCGACACCGTCTACGCGCTGGAGCTTTTCCACGGCCCCTCGCTGGCCTTCAAGGACTTCGGCGCCCGCTTTCTCGCCCGCATGCTCCGGCTGGAGAGGGAGCGGCAGGGCGCGGAGGGTCCGCTCACCGTGTTGACCGCCACGAGCGGCGACACCGGAGCAGCCGTGGCGCAGGCCTTCTGGCGCCAGCCCGGAACGCGGGTCGTAGTCCTTTATCCACGCGGCCGGGTCTCCCCGCTTCAGGAGCGGCAATTCGCCGCGCTGGGAGACAACGTGCTGGCCCTGGCGGTGGAGGGCAGCTTCGATCACTGCCAGACGCTGGCAAAAGCCTGCTTCGCCGACCGCGAGCTGTCCGCGGAGCTCGGGCTCACCTCGGCGAACTCGATCAACATCGCGCGCCTGACCGCGCAGATCCTCTACTACTTCGAGGGCGTGGCCGCGCTGCGCCGCCTCGGGGTCACAGCACCGCCCGTCATCGCGGTGCCGAGCGGCAACTTCGGCAACCTCTGCGCCGGCCTCTATGCCTGGAAGATGGGGCTGCCGGCGCGCGCCTTCATCGCGGCGACGAACGCGAACAAGGCCGTCCCCGAGTACCTGGAGAGCGGCGAGTACTCACCGCGCCCGAGCATCGCGACTCTCTCCAACGCCATGGACGTGGGAGATCCGAGCAATTGGGACCGGATCACCCACCTCTTCGGCCGCGACTGGCAGGCCCTGCGCGCCGCCCTGCGCTGGGGGAGCCTGGACGACGACGAGACGCGCGCATCCATCCGCGCCCTCGACGCCTCGGGGTATACGGCCGATCCGCACACCGCGGTGGCCTGGGCCGTCCTGCGGCGGCGCCTCCAGCGGAAGGAAACCGGGATCTTCCTGGCGACCGCGCACCCCGCCAAGTTCAAGGAGATCCTGGAGCCGATCCTCGGGCGGGAGATTCCTCTGCCGCCAGCACTGGCGGAGCTGGTGGACCGCCCGATGGTGGCGGAGCCGATGGTGGCGGAGGTGGAGAGGTTGAAGGGGCGGTTGCGGGACCGGCATTGACACCCGAGGTGGTAGCATATTCGGCATGAAGCTGAAAGTTGTGGTGCACGAAGCAGAAGAAGGTGGCTACTGGGCCGAGGTTCCTGCCATCCCTGGTTGCGCGACGCAGGGAGAAGACTTTGAGGAGCTCTTGGCAAATCTCTATGAGGCCGTCGAGGGCTGCCTGGCCGTGGATCTGGAGACGATTGAGCCCTCGGAAGGACAGCGGATCATCGAAATTGCCGTATGAAGAGCGTGACCGGGAGAGAGCTGGCCAAGGCTCTCGAGCGAAAGGGTTGGTCCCTCCTCCGAATCCATGGTAGTCACCACATCTACGGGAAGGCCGGGAGCAACGTGAGGCTCTCCGTCCCGATCCACGGAAACAAGCCGCTGAAGGTTGGCCTTCTCAGCCACCTTCTCAAGTCCGCATCGCTTTCCGACGGGGATCTCTGATCCGGGGTCCGGCTCAGGACGCCTCCCGCTCACTGCTAGACTGGAAGCCATGGCCTCCCGCAAGCGCTCGGCCGTGCGCAAGGTGTTCCTCAGCTCGACGGCCCGAGATCTCGGCCCCTACCGGGAGGCGGTCTCCCAGGCCATCGCCCGCTTGGACGGCTTCCAGTGCGTCCGCATGGAAGACTTCGGTGCCCGCGACTGGGAGGCGGACGGGTTCTGCCGCGCCCGGGTCGCAGAGTGCGACGTCTTCGTCGCCCTGATCGGGCACCTCTTCGGCAGCTCTCCGCCCGGCCTGGAGGTCTCCTTCACGGAACGGGAGCACCAGGCGGCGATCGATTCGGGCGTGCCGCGCCTCCTCTTCCTGGCCTCCGACGACCTGCCGCTGCCTGCCTCCCTGCGGGAGCCGGACGACCTCTCGCGCCGCCAACTGGACTTCCGCGAGCGCATCCGGCAGGAGAAAATCGTCGATCTTTTCGACAACCCTGACCGGCTGGAGGCGGCGGTCGTGGCGGCGCTACGCAATCTCGAACGCGAGATCGGGCCTCCGGAAACCGAGCCCGCCGTCGCCAGCACCGGGATCGCTCCGGAAGCCCTCCGCACGGCCTATCTCAGCCGGCTCGCTCAGCACACCAGCCAGCTTTCCCTCGCCGGCATCGATCCGGCCGCCGCGGGCGGCGGTGACGACGCCGGCCTGAGCCTCGACGCCGTTTATACGGCTCTCCTCACGCAGTCTCCGCGGGAGGATGGGCTTTCCCCGCCGCGGCCCTCGATGCTGAAGCAGCGGCCTCTCTCGGCACTTGAGCAGCTCAACCGGCACCGGCGCTTGGTGTTGCTGGGCGATCCCGGCGGTGGCAAGAGCACGTTCGTCAACTTCGTGGCTCTGTGCCTGGTGGGCGAGATCCTCGGCTCGCCACATGCCGGCCTCGACCTCCTCCGCGCGCCGCTGCCGGATGACCAAGGCGACGATGAGGAATCGCCGCAACCCTGGGATCATGGGCCCCTGCTGCCGGTGCGCGTGGTGCTGCGCGATTTCGCGGCCCGCGGGCTTCCCGCTCCCGGCGAGCGGGCGTCGGCGCGGTACCTCTGGACGTTCATCGCCGAGACGCTCGCGGAAGCGAGCCTCGGCGGCTATGCCCCTCATCTCGAGAAGGAGCTTCAGGAAAAAGGGGGCCTTCTGCTCCTCGACGGTCTCGACGAGGTGCCCGAAGCGGAGAGCCGGCGCGAGCAGATCCGCGAGGCGGTGGAGGACTTCGTGGCGAGCTTCGGCCGCTGCCGGGTGCTCCTCACCAGCCGCACGTACGCCTACCAGAACCAGGGCTGGAAGCTGCGCGGCTTCACCGAAGCGGTGCTGGCGCCGTTCAGCGAGGGGCAGATCCGGCGTTTCGTCTCCCGCTGGTATGCCCAGACCGCCTCTCTGGGGAGGCTCACGGCAGCGGATGCGGAGGGAAAGGCGGAGCATCTCCGGGAGGCGATCTTCGGCCGGCCGCACCTGCGGGAGCTCGCCGAAAGGCCTCTTCTCCTCACGCTGATGGCGAGCCTCCATGCCTGGCGGGGCGAAGGGCTGCCCGAGAAACGCGAGCAGCTCTACGCCGACACTGTCGAGCTCCTCCTCAACCGCTGGGAGAGCCATCGGGTGATCCGCGACGCCCAGGGCAAGCCGGTGCTTATCCAGCCGAGCCTGGCCCAGTACCTGGAGGCGGGCAAGGAGAAGGTCCGCGTGGCGCTCGAAGAGCTGGCCTTCGACGTTCACTCGGCCCAGGGGGATCGCCCCGGCACGGCCGACGTAGCCGAAGGCGACCTCGTCGCCCGTCTGATGCGCCTGCGGCGCACGCCGGAGACCAATCCTGCCGTTCTGGTCGACTATCTGAGCCAGCGCGCGGGGCTCCTGGTGCCGCGGGGCGTGGGCGTCTTCACCTTCCCCCACCGCACCTTCCAGGAGTATCTCGCGGCTTGTCACCTGACTGTCGAGGATTTCCCCGCCGCCCTCGCCGAGCTCGGGCGGCAGGACCCGAGCCGCTGGCGGGAGGTGGTGCTCCTGGCCGCGGCCAAGGCGGCCCGGGGCTCACCGGCCTCGGTCTGGCATCTCGCTCACGAGCTGTGCTTCCGCGAGCCCGAGGATGCGGAAACCGGCCTTGCCGACACCTGGGGTGCACACCTCGCCGGGCAGGCCGTCGCTGAATCGGTGGATCTGACGAGGAAGCTCGGTGAGGCGAGCCGGCGGCAGCTCGAGCTCCTCCGCCGCTGGCATCTCCACCTGCTGCGCACGGACTCGTTGCCGGCCGCCGAGCGCGCCCTCGCCGGTAAAACTCTGGCGAAGCTGGGCGACCCCCGGTTCGACCCGGATCTGTGGTTCCTGCCCAAGAAACCTCTGCTCGGTTTCATCGAAATCCCCGCCGGTTCGTTCCGAATGGGGGAAGGAAAGGCGCAGCACGAGGTCGAGCTGCCGGCCTTTTACATGGCCCGCTATCCGGTCACGGTGGCGCAATTCCGGGCATTCGTGAACGAGAGCGGCCACGAGTCGCACCCTGAAGCTTTGGAAGGCGTTGCCAACCATCCGGTCACAATTGTCAGCTGGCACGACGCCGTGGCCTACTGCGGCTGGCTGACCGGGCGGCTGCGGGAGACCGCGAAAACACATTTAGCAACAGAAGACGAGGCCTTGTGGCAACGGCTCGCTCGCGGCGAGCTCACTGTGGCGCTGCCCTCGAAAGCTGAGGGGGAAAAGGCCGCTCGGGGAACCGACGGCAAGGAGTACCCATGGGGCCCAGCCGCCGATCCGGAGCGTGCCAACTACTACGACACAGGTATCCTGGAGCCGAGCACTGTGGGTTGTTTCCCCGGAGGAGCCAGCCCCTGCGGCTGCGAAGAGATGAGCGGAAACGTCTGGGAATGGACGCGCAGCCGTTGGAACGAAGAAGAAGCCTCCGGCCCCCATGTGTTGCGGGGCGGCTCCTGCCTCAACCTCTCCGGGGGCGTGCGCTGCGCCGTCCGCCGCAGTTTCGATCCTGCGGCCTGGGACAGGCTCTTAGGGTTTCGGGTCGTGCTGCTCCCACTTTCCCCTGATCTCTGAACCCTCTGGGAGGTTCTGAAGCGGCGGCTGCGGGAGCTCGCACAAAGGCCGGCGGTCCCCACAGGAGGGGGACCGCGGGGCGATGACTGAGAGGCTGTGAAGAAATATCGGCGCCCGGTTCCTGGGGTCCCCTGGATCATGAGATACTTGCTGCATGTCCGATACGCTGTTTCCTCTACGCGAGCCGGAGGTGAGTGGCGAGCCTCCC
>Ga0126309_10000657_pt1 | contig 11467 bp, 10 predicted proteins | sample Plot56_FD_92541 | JGI IMG/M metagenome (GOLD analysis project Ga0126309, IMG submission 92541) | Serpentine soil microbial communities from UC McLaughlin Reserve, CA, USA - Plot56 | ecosystem: Environmental > Terrestrial > Soil > Grasslands | place: USA: UC McLaughlin Reserve, Lake County...
CGAGACGTCGAGCATGCTCGTCGGCTCGTCGGCCAGGACGACCCTCGGCCCGACCGCGAGGGCGCGCGCGATCGCGACGCGCTGGCGCTGGCCGCCCGACAGCTCGTGCGGGTACTTCGCCGCGACCTCGTCCGGCGGGACGAGTCCCACGGTCCGCAGCAGTTCGTGGACGCGGTCCTTCAGCTGCGCACGCGGCACGACGGCATGGATCCGCATCGGCCGTTCGAGGTGATGGCGGATCGTCTTGACCGGATTCAGCGACGCGAAGGGGTCCTGGAAGATGATCTGCACCTGCGACCGGTAATTAAGGATGTCCCGGCGCCGGCGCACCCGCGACACGTCGGCGCCCTCGAACAGGACGGTGCCGGCGGTCGGGTCGTGCAGGCGCGCGAGGAGTCGGGCCACGGTGCTCTTGCCGCTCCCGCTCTCGCCGACGAGCGCCGTAATCCGGGCTGCACGGAGCTCGAACGAGACGTCGTCCACGGCGTGCACGTGCGCTCGGCTGAACACGCCGTTGAGCGGAAAACGCTTCGTGAGGTTGCGAACCGCGAGCGGCGTCTCGGCGGCGCTCATTCCTCGGCTCCGGCGACGAGATGGCACGCGACTTGGTGGCCGCCCTGGACTTCGCGCAGCACCGGCCGCTCCGTCGTCTGCCGCGCGTAGAGGCCCGCCTGCTCGGGCACGCAATGCGGGCAGCGCGGGTGGAAGCGGCAGCCGCGCGGCGGCTGCCGGAGATCGGGCGGAGAGCCGGGAATGCCGGTCAACCGCATGAGCGGACCGCTGAGCGGCGGGAACGACGTCAGCAGCCCTTGCGTGTACGGGTGTTGCGGCTCGGCGGCGAGCTGCGCAGCGGGTGCGCTCTCCACGATCTCGCCCGCGTACATGATCGCGATCTCGTGCGCGACCTCGAGCAGCAGCGAGACGTCGTGCGTGATGAAGAGAACGGCGAACCCCAGCTCGCGCTGCAGATCCTGAACCTGCTGCAGGATCTCCCGCTGCACGACAACGTCGAGCGCCGTCGTCGGCTCGTCGAGGATGAGCAGCTCGGGGCGCAGCGCGAGCGCCATCGCGATGATCACGCGCTGGCGCATGCCACCGGAAAGCTCGTGGGGGTACGCCCGCACGCGGCGGCGGTCCAGGCCGACGATCTCGAGTAGGTCCGCCGCGCCCACGAGCGCCCGCCGCTTCGAGATCCGCTCGTGCGCTTGCATCATGTCCACGAACTGGTCGCCGACGCGCATGACGGGATTGAGCGCGTTCATCGCGCTCTGGAAGACCATCGAGACGTTGCGCCACCGGAACCGGCGGAGCTCCTCTGTGCTCTTGTTCACGAGGTTCTCGCCGCGGAACCGGATGCTCCCGCCCACGATCTGCGCCGGCGGGGGCAGGATCTGCATCGCCGCGTTCGCGACCGTGGTCTTGCCGCAGCCGGACTCGCCGGCGAGGCCCACGATCTCGCCGGCGCGGAGCTGCAGGTCGACGCCGTCGACGGCGCGGACGCGCTTTCCGCCGACGCCGTACTCGACCGCGAGCTGCCGCAGCTCGAGCAGCGCCTCGCTGTCCGTCCGCGTGGTCACCGTCGTCTTCGCAGGTTGGACGACATTCGTCACGCGGCCTCCCTGCTGCGGACGAGCGCCCGGCCGCCGACGAGCCGCCGGACGAGCCCCCGACGTGGCCGCTCAGTCCGCAGACGCGGGTTGCTGACCTCGTCGATGCCGGCGAGCACCAGGACGAGGCCGAGCACCGTGAACGCGAGCGCAGCACCGGGGAAGAAGAACGGCCACCACTCGCCCTGCAGCACGGTCGAGTTCGTCTGCGCCCAGTACAGCGTCACTCCCCAGCTGGTCACCGACTGGTCACCGAGGCCGAGGAACTCGAGGCCGGCGTCCGTGAGCAGCGCGATGTAGAAGACGAGCACGAACGCGGCGGCGATCCGGCTGATCATGTTCGGGACGAGCTCGCCGAAGACGATGCGCCACGTCGGCTCGCCGGCCGCCTTCGCCGCCTGGACGAAGTCGCGGTTCTTCAACGACAGCGTCTGTGCGCGCAATATCCGAGCCTCGAAGGCCCACAGCACGAGGGCGAGGACGAGGATCATCGTCTCCATCCCCCGGCTACCCAGATAACCGGAGATGACGATGAGCAGCGGAATCGCCGGGATCGTGAGGAAGACGTTCGTCAGCAGGTTCACGATGTCGTCGACGATCCCGCCCATGTAGCCGGCGGTAATCCCGAGGATCGCGGCGACGCCCGTGGCGAGCGCTCCCGCCGCGGCGCCGAGCAGCAGCGAGCGGCGGGCGCCGACCACGACCTGCGAGAAGATGTCGCTTCCCTGGTCGGTCGTCCCGAACAGGTGGTTCCACGAAGGCGCCTGACCAGCCGCGAGGATGTCGAACGCGTTCGGGTCGTCGACGGCGATGAGGGGTGCGATGAGCGCGACGAGCACCATGAAGCCGACCATGACGAGCCCGAGGCACGACTTCGGGTTGCGGAGCAGCAGCACGAGCCAGCCGGGGATCCGGAGCCGGACGCGGCGAATCCTGGGCGGCGCCGCGGCCGGAAGGTCGAGCGCGATCGGGTCGAATTGCGACATCAGCTCGCGCGCAACCGCGGGTCGAGGACGAAGTTGAGCACGTCCATGATCAGGTTCGAGACGATCACGCAGACGGAGAGCACGACGAGGAGCGCCTGGGCGAGCGGATAGTCGTTGCCGAGCACCGCCTGCTGGAGCGTGTAGCCCGCGCCGGGGTAGCTGAAGATGTATTCGACGAAGACGAGCCCGCCGACTGCGCTCGCGAACAGCGGGGCAAAGCCGTTGAGCGGCGGCAGAATCGCGTTCCGGCCCGCGTAGCGCGTCATCACCCGGCGGTCACGCAGCCCCTTGGCGTGGGCCATCGTCACGTAGTCCTCGCCGATGGTGTTGATCATCACCGTCCGCATGTTCAACACCCATGCGCCGGCGTAAGCGACCACGACGATGAGGATCGGAAGCTCGGCGTGACGCCCGACGCTGGAGAGAAACGTCCAGTTGAAACCGGGCGTGAGGCCGGTGTCGTACGCGTGCTGGATCGGGAACCACTCGAGCTTCAGGCCGAGGAAGTAGAGCCCGAGCAGCGCGGTGAAGAACGCGGGAAAGGCGCCGACCGCCATGAACGACGGAACGAGCACGCTGTCGACGACACCGCCGCGGCGCCACGCGGCGACCATCCCCACCGCCGTGCCGATTGCGAAGGCGAGCAGGAACGCAACGCCGACCAGGAAGATCGAGTAGGGCAGTGTCCGGCCGATCACCTCGGAAACCGGCGTCGGGTAGTTCGACGTGGAGAGGCCGAAGTCGAACTGCGCGATCCGGTGCAGGTAGGTGACGTAGTCCTGCCAGACCGAGTCGTTGCTCCCGCCGAGCAGCGCCTTGTAAGTGTCGATGAGACCCGGGTTGGCGGCCAGCTGGGCGGGGCTCAGATGCTGCAGCAGCCCGGCGATCGGGTCTCCCGGCATCAGCCGCGGGAGCAGGAAGTTGATTGTCAGCGCCGCCCAGAGCGCAAAGGCGTAGAACGCAAGTCGACGGGCGAACCAGCGCATGATCGGCTCCCTGAGCGTACGTCCGGCGGGCGGGGACCGCGAGGTCCCCGCCCGCCGGGAGGAGGGACTACGAGTCGCTCACACCCCGGCCTTCGCGCCGGGACAGATGCGGGTGAACAGGAGGACGTTGTCGGGGAACGTGGTGAAGATCGGGTCGGCGTAGGAGTTCGTCTTCGTCGGGTAGCAGTGGAAGTACTTCGTGCTGTACGTCGACCACCGCGCGCCGATCATCACCGGCACGATCGGGAGCTGCTGGAGGAAGATCTTCTGGAGCTCCGTTGCGATCCGGTGCTGCTTCTTCGGGTTGAGGGTCACCTTCCACTGATCGAGGAGAGTGGTCGCCTTCGCGTCGGCGAAGTGCTGCCAGTTTCCGGTCGGGCTCGCGTCCGTACCCGAGGGAATGAACGCGTTTTGCGAGAGGTTCGAATAGAAGTAACCGTACGGAGAGCCGCGTGAGGCGCCCTGCCACAGCAGCGTCGGATTCTTCGTCGAGAACGCGTTCGGGAACCAGTCGCCCCAGGACGTTTCGAGTCGTACGCTCGAGTCGATCCCGATGTCACGCAGGTTCTTCGTGATGATCTGGTTCGAGGCCACCCAGTCGGACCAGCCCGCGATGACATGGATGTCGAGCTTGACGGACTTGCCCTTCGGGTCGATCAGGTCGCCGCCCTTGTAGGTGAATCCGTTGTCCGTGAGCATCCTCTTGGCCGCGGTCGGGCTATACGTCGCCATGTCCTTCGCCAGCTTCTTCACCGACGCATCGGTGACCCACTGCGGGAAGAGACCGTTCAGCCCGAGCGCGTCGGAAGGCGGCTCGTAGCCATACTCGCCGAGCTTCGACACCGTCTTGCGATCGATTGCCAGGCTGAGCGCCTTGCGGAACGGAACCAGGCTGTACGGATACTGCGTGTCGTCGAAGACGAGGGAGACCGCGTAGTCGGCGTTCGAGTAGAACGCGTGGTAGTGCTTCCGGTCCTTCGCGACGTACGCCTTCTCGACGTTCGGGACGAAGTTGTGGGTCCAGTCGACCTTGCCGCTCTGGATCAGCGCCAGGGCGGAGTCGTTCGACGTCGCCTGGACGTACTCGAGGCACTTGAGCTTCGGCAGCCCACGCTGCCAGTAGCGCGGGTTCTTGCTCAGGACGTAATCCTGCGTCGTGAAGCGTGAGACTCTGGTGAAAGGCCCCGAGCCGACGGGCTGTCTGTTCGTGAACGTCGCGGGGTCCTTCACCTTCGACCAGATGTGCTTCGGGACGATGAACTGCCGGTTCAGCGTGGCCGCGATGAACTGGGAATCCGCGGTCTTGAGCGTGATCGCGACGGCGTGCTTGCCCTTGGCCTTGATCGAGGTGACGTTGTTGTCCTTGCCGATGAGGCCGATGCGGTCCATCGTCTTGTCCTGACGGCCGGCCGTGAGGCTGTAGACGACGTCGGCCGACGTGAGCGGCTTGTTGTCGGACCACCTGGCGTTCGGCGCGAGGTTCAGCGTGAGCGTCTTGTTGCCGTTGCTCCACTTCCAGCGCCGGGCGAGCCACGGCACTATCTGGCGGCCGCCCGCCGGCACGACGATCAGTGGCTCGTAGAACGCGCCCTGGACGATTGCCCCACTCGGCAGGCCGGTGGCGCTGTACGGTTTGAAGTTCTTGGTAAACGCGGGGTCGCCCGATCCCGTCATGACGAGGCAGTCGTGCTTGGCACCGGCGATAGCGGAGACGTCGGTCACCGCCGGGGCGGCGGCGCTGCTCACGAGCGCCGCGACAGCCGTAACGGCGGCGGCGGTGGCAAGCGAGCGGGTGCGGAGGCTGCGCATCTGCTGTCCTTTCTCGCCCACGAGGTCGGGCGGTGTCACGCAGATTTTTGAGGGCTATGGCCGGAAACGTTTCCGGGACTGTTACACGGCGTAAACGGCAAAGTCAAGCGGGTATCGCATGTAAGTCAACGCCACTTTATGCCCGGACGGCTACCGAAACGTTCCGGAACATGCTTCAATAGAGCGCATGACCGAGCTCGCACGTGCACACCGGCCTTCTCGCGTCACGATCCGCGAGATCGCCGACCTCGCAGGCGTCTCCATCGCGACGGTCTCGCGCGTGCTCAACGGCCGGGGCGACGTCTCGGACGAGACGCGCGATCTCGTCAGCCGGGTCGTCCGCGAGAACGGCTACACCGCCAATCGCAACGCCCGAGGTCTCTCGGCCGGTCGCACCGGACTGGTGGGGATCCTCGTCCCCCTGGTCTACCCGGCGTACTTCTCGGCGATCCTGGCCGGTGCGGCCGAGGCGCTCTCCGAGCAGGATTTGCAAATCGTGCTCTCGCCCACCGGGCACCAGCACGACCGCGAGGTCTCGGTGCTCGATCGGCTGCACGGCCTCACCGACGGCGCCCTGATCATCCTCCCCGAGGAGTCGACCGAGGAGCTGGAGCGGCTGCTCGACGGCGGCTATCGCTTCGTCGTGCTCGACCCGCTGATGCCGCTCGGCGAACGGATCCCGTCGGTCTCGGCAGCCCATACGTCGGGTGCCGACCAGGCGATGCGGCACCTGCTCGAGCTCGGGCATCGGCGGATTGCACAGATCACCGGCCCGCGCGGCTGGCTGGCGACCGAGGATCGCCGCCGCGGCTACCGCGCAGCGCTCGCGGCTGCGGCGATTCTGCCGGATCCTGCGCTCGAGGTCGAGGCCGAGCCCGAGATCGACGGCGGCCGAGAGGCCGCCGGCCACCTTCTCGACCTCCCCGAGCCGCCGACGGCGATCTTCGCGTTCAACGACAACATCGCGATCGGAGCTATTCAGGCCGCACGAACCCGGGGGCTAACCGTGCCCGCCGACCTCTCGATCGTCGGCTTCGACGACGTCGAGCATGCGACGATCGTGACCCCCGCGCTGACGACGGTGCGCCAGCCGCTCGCCGAGATGGGACGGACGGCCGTCAGCCTCCTCAACCGACTGCTGGAGCGGCAGCGCTTCGAGACGCTGCATGTAGAGCTCGCGACGCGTCTCGTCGTCCGCGACTCGACCGCGCCGCCACCCTTGCATCAGCGGTAGCCCTCTCGCGCGACGGCTATTCTGAGGCATGTCCGAGGCTCGGCTGCTCTGGTTCGTTCTCAGGTATCCGCACCCGACGGCGCTCGCTCGGCATGTCCGTGACGGGCGCGTCTTTCCGGCTCTTCGGCGGCTGGAGGCTCGAGGGTTGGTGACGCGACGGCGTGGTCACTACCGACTCACGAGACACGGCCGGGAGGAGCTCTCCATGACGCACTTGCTCACGCGGCTGCTCGCGCGAACGAGCGACGCCTAGACAGCCGGCTTCTCCCAGACGGAGACGTGCTTGGTGCTGTCGCTGGTGAACGGCGCTCGCTCCCACCCGCTCCAGCGCTCGCGGAGCCTCATCCCGGCGAGTTCTGCCATCAGGTCGAGCTCGGCGGGCCATGCGTACCGGAAGGGAATCGAGGTGCGTTCCACCCGTCGGTCGACGACCTCGAAATGATGCGAGGTGAGCCCTTGAGCCGCGACGTCGTACTCGTCGAAGCCCCACCTGTTTTCGGCCACATAAAGGGGCAGGAGGGTTTCGCCCGGCGGAAGCCGCTGGAGATCTGGAAGTCCTACCTCGATGACGAAACAGCCGCCAGGCTCGAGGTGCGCCGCGACGTTGCGGAAGCACGCGACCTGAGCGGCCTGCGTAGTCAGGTTCATGATCGTGTTGAAGACCACGTAGGCGACCGAGAACGTCCCGTCCACCGTCGTCGTCGAGAAGTCGCCGATGGTGACGCCGATGTCCTCGCCGCCCGGCTTCGCGCGCAGCCTCGCAACCATCGCCTTGGACAGCTCGATCCCGTGCACCGCGACGCCCCGCTCGGCGAGCGGAAGCGCGATCCGGCCCGTCCCGATCCCCAGTTCGAGGGCCCGCCCGCCGCCGGCGAGCTCGGCGAGAAAGTCGACGACCGGGTCGACGACCGCGGAGTCGAACATCTCTGCGATCTCGGCGGACTCGTCGTACCGCGCTGCGACGCGCTCCTCGAAGTAGCCGTCCTCGTCGGGCACGCCCGGAACCTACCGCGCGCACACGGCCGCGAGCGTGCCCGGATACCGTCAATTTCGTGCGGCAACAGGCATCAGCTGGAAAGGAGCGGTGATGTCATCCCAACGCAACGCGAACAGCCGGGTGCTCACGGGGAAGTGCGAGTGCGGCGCCGTCCGTTATCGGGTTGCGGACGCCTTCGCGTACGCGATGAACTGCCACTGCTCGCGCTGTCGCGCGGCGACGGGGTCGGCGTTCAAGGCGTTTGCAGGCATCGAGCACGACAAGCTCGAACTCACGGATGGCGTGGACAGCCTTCTAATCCACGGGGAGGAAGACTTGAACGACACGCGCTGCGGGGTCTGTGCTCCCTCCTCTTCTCCGTGGTGCGCGACGGCGCCTACGTGCATGTCGCGCTGGGATCGCTCGTCGACGCTCCCAGCATCCGGCCGACGAAGCACATCTTCGTCGGCTCCAAGGCGCCGTGGTTCGAGATCACCGACGACCTGCCGCGATTCGAGGAGTACGGAACGTAGCCAGGTGACCGTGAGGCCAGAAGCCGTCACGGTTCGGGCCGCCGCATGATCTGAGCGCTCTCTCGCGTTCCTTCCCCCGGCGACGGTGATCCCTGAGACAGCCGGCGGCTTTCGGCCGCCGGCTGTCTCCTCCCCCAAACCTTCCGGGCCTCATCTCGATCGAACGACGTCAGCGCACGTCGGCGGCCGACGATTCGATGCGGCTGCGCTCGTCCCGATAATCCCTGAGCGGGATCACGACCTCGAAACGCGCTCCATGCGGCACGGCGGGCTCGTAGACGATCTCTCCTCCGTGAGCTCGCGCGTACGCCTGCGCGATCGCGAGCCCGAGGCCGGAACCGTCGCCTCGGCCGCCCGAGTCGCGGGCGAACCGGTCGAAAAGACGAGGAACGAACTCACGCGGCACCCCTCCGCCACGATCCTCGACGGCCATGCGGAGGTGCCGATCCTGTCCGTCCGCCGTGATCGTGACGGGTGGCTTTCCGTGTCGCAGCGAATTCGCGATCAGGTTCGAGAGCATGCGATCGAGCGCCGCCGGATCCACGACGGCCTCGAGCTCCGCTGGAACCGCGATCGTCACCGCGCTCGGCCGGGCGTCCGCGAGCGTCCGGACCAGCTCCTCGATCTTGGGGCGGAGACGAACGGGCTCGGGAGAAATCTCGATCGCGCCCAGATCGAGGCGAGAGACGTCGAGCAGCTGCTCGACCAGGCTCCGCAGGCGGCCCGTCTGCTCTCGAAGCGAGCGCCGCAGCCTCAGGCGCTCGCCTTCGGGCAGCTCGTCGCCGCGCTCGTTCAGCGTGACGGCGATCCCGTAGATGCTCGACAGCGGATTCCGCAGCTCGTGCGCGGCCAGCGCGATGAACTCGCTCTTCAGCATGTCGAGCTCCTGCATCTCCTCACGAGCGAGCGCATGTTCGAGCAAGGTTGCGGCGATAACGCCCACCGCGGCGAGCGCGTCCGCATCGGTTTCGCTGAATGCGACCGCGGCTGCGCGCGTCCCGCAGAGGAAGGCGAGACACCGGTCCCCGTCCGTGCTGAACAGCGGGAGCGCGAACCCAGACGTGTCATCTCCGGCAGAGACGAGGACGGGGTTTCGGGTATCCCGCGCTGCTACGAGCAAGGAGGCGCCCGCGATCGGTTGGCGGACTGCACGAGCGGCCGGAGCGGCTCCGGCGAAGGCGATTTCGCTGACCGTCTCGGCTTTGGCGTCGTACCGCACCGCCGCGACATAGTCGAACTCCAATGCTTCTGCTACCGCGCCGCAAACGTCGTCGAGAAACACGGACGCTGTAACGCCGGTGTGGCCTGCGACCGAGATCCGCCGCGCGAGGTCGAGCGTCTTCTGACGTTCGGGCGCGAGGGCGATCACAGGCCCGCCGCGAGCGGAGTCGGCGTGACGAGCGTGTAAGAGCGTTCTCCGACCGAGAGGGTTGCCCACGCGACGCCGTCTTCCTCCAGCCAAGCCTGCACGACCTCGACGACGCGCATGGCCGCCCGGGATTCCCACTCAGCCTCGACCCGTACCTCCCTGCGTGACGGGTCGAACGAGAGTGCCGACCAGTCGAAGAGCCTCGCGAGCCGCGACATGAGCTGGGGAACGGGCGTCGTGTCCTCGACTGCCACGCGGATCTCAACCATGCGGGTCCTCCCAGCTTGAAGCTTCATCGCCGACCGGGTGGCTGAGGTCGGCCGAATCGTGCTCCAACCTGCTCTGCTGAGGGTGGACCGCCGGCGGCTCACTTTGCTGTGACCCGCCTCTGCTTGGCTGCGCCAGAGGTTGTGGCGCGGCCGGCCGAGAAAATAGCACGCGGCATGAGTGTCTGCCTGACTATCCGACGTCCGCTACACTCGCGCGGTTCCTCTCATACCGGGCCGGAATGAAGCTGCTGGGTGTCTGGCGGCGGGGATTCAGGATCGGTTTTCGTTCTGGCCCAGCGAGCAAGAGGATCCTGAGGGGATGGTCGAGAGAGAGCCACAGCATCTACGCGTCCTGATCGCAAACGAGCGGCGCGACCGGCTGGAGCTGCTCGCGCAGGTCATTACCGGGCTCGGCCACGAGGTCATCGCCCGCGAGATCTACGTCAAAGAAGTCGGAGCCGCTACCGAGCGGGAACGGCCCGACGTAGCCCTGGTCGGTCTCGGACTTAGCTCAGACCACGCCCTCGAGCTGATCGCGGAGATCGTCCGTGAAGCCTCCTGCCCCGTAATCGCGCTGCTGTCCTCGAAGGATCCGACGTACGTCCGCGAAGCTGCAAAGCGCGGCGTCTTCGCCTACATCGTCGACGGCGATCCCGAGGAGCTGCAGAGCGCGATCGACATCACCCTCCAGCGCTTCGCGGAGTACCAGAGCCTGCAGGGTGCCTTCGGCCGGCGGGCGCTCATCGAGCAGGCGAAAGGCATCCTGATGGCACGGCACGGGACCGACGCCGACCGGGCCTTCGAGATGCTGCGGAGCCACTCGCAACACAACGGGCGCAAGCTGGTCGACGTCGCGCAGGCGATCGTCGACAGCCATCTGCTGCTGCTGTCGCCGCTGCAGGATCCGGTAGCGAGCCCCGAGCCGGCAATCCAGCGTTAGTGCGACGTCTCGCCGTCGAGCTCGGGCTCCCGTAGCGCGGCGTACCCGACGGCGAGAGCGCAAAGCCGATCTCGGCGAATGGCTGCGGTTTCACGTCGTCGTTTCCTCGAATAGAGTCAGAACCGGCCCCAAGGCTTTCGCGCCAGAGGAGGATCCGATGAAAGCGATCGTCGTCCAGGGCGCCGAGGGACGCGCACGATGAGGGTTTGCATCGTGGGGGCCTCCGGGAAGCTCGGGCAGTACATGGTGCGCCACGCGCTCGATCGCGGCTACGAGGTGGTCGGCGTGTGCCGGGAGCAAAGCGTCGGCAAGCTCGACGCGTTCAAGGAGCGCATCACTGCCATTCCGGGCCCGACGGACGACCGCGACGTCATCAGGCGCGCCGTTGCCGGATGCGACGGGGTGCTCGTCGTCCTGGTCCCGCGAGGTGTCCACGGGTACGCGTCGGGAACGGCCCAAGCGGTGCTCCACCACGCGCCTCCGGGAGCGCGCCTCGTCTTCTCGTGCGGGTGGCACATCACCCGCGACGGCCAGGACGTGTACTCGTGGAAGCTCAAGGCGATCGTCAAGGTCGCCGGCCCGCTCGCGCGCCTCGCTCGCTTCGCCGACCTCGACGACCAGGTGGAGGCGTGCCGGCGGGTCTTCGCCAGCGACACGCGCTGGACGGTCGTGCGCGGCAGCGACCTCGAGGAGGGCGAGAGCCAGGGCCTGCCCGTGTGGAGCCGGCACGTTGGCGACCCCATCCTCGAGAGCAATCG
>Ga0126309_10000658_pt1 | contig 11466 bp, 8 predicted proteins | sample Plot56_FD_92541 | JGI IMG/M metagenome (GOLD analysis project Ga0126309, IMG submission 92541) | Serpentine soil microbial communities from UC McLaughlin Reserve, CA, USA - Plot56 | ecosystem: Environmental > Terrestrial > Soil > Grasslands | place: USA: UC McLaughlin Reserve, Lake County...
CAATCGTTTCCTGGAGGCAGCATCGCAAGCCGTGATCGACGCCGGCGGGCAGCCGAACCAGTTCGTAGGAGACGGCCTGCTAGCTCTGTTCGGGCTTGATGTCGATCCCGCCACTGCGTGCCGACAGACACTTCGCGCCGCTTCCATGGTCGCATCGAACATCGAGTACATGAATCACGAGTTCGCTACCGAGCTGCAGGAGCCGATTCAATTCGGAATAGGGATCCACGGAGGCGAGGTCATCGTCGGCGACATCGGGTTCCGCGATCACACCGTCTTCACTGCACTTGGCGATGCGGTGAACGTCGCCGCCCGTCTTCAGGACATGACAAAGACGCTGAATTGCACGATCATCATTTCGGAGGAGGTCTGCAACAATGCGGGCCTTGCCGCTGTCGGGCTTACGCGAACAGACGTCGCAATCCGCGGTCGCGATCAACCGATGAGCGTACGTATGGCAGTGGACCCGACCCTGCTGACCAGCCTGCTTGACGAGCAGGCCAGATCACTGAGCGCAGAAGAAATGAGCGCGAAAACTCTGGTGTAACCCACCGGCCTCATCAGAGAGGCGAATAGTCACTTCAGCTTGAGCCGGTAGGTCTCATGACAATCGGTGCATTTTGAGTTGATGGATTCGTAAGCGACCTTCAGGCTGGCGACATCCTTGATCTTGCCCTTGGCATCCGCGATGGCCTTGATGACCGGAGGGACCTTGGAGTCGAAATCGACCTTGTTCTGCCAGATCTTCTGCGACGATCCGTACGTCGCGTTCACCACGTCTTCCTTTGGATTGATCGCAAACACGCTGGGGATCGTGGGCACACTTTCTTCGAGCTGCGCGAGGGCCGTGTCGATTGCTTTCTGATCGTAGGGAATTTCGCCTTTTATGGTTTTCTGGATTACACCGTACAGGTTCTTCGCCTGAGCTCTCATCAGGTTATCCTGTTTAACGGCGACCTCCTGCTGTGCCAGTACAGCACCGGCACCGAGCAACAAGACTCCCGCAACAACAATCGTTCGCATCATCGGCCAGTTCTCCGTCTCATGAAGCATTTCCAGACGAAACCGCGAACATCGCTTGCGCGGGTCGCGGCTGTTTCATTTCTAAAACCTCCGGCGCGGCGCTTTATTCCCGATGGCTGGATTTCAGAGGCTATGCCGGCGCTGATGCTCGCGGATCGCGACCCACACCCGCTCCGGGGTCGCTGGCATGTCGATGTGGTCGATTTTGTATTCGCGCCACAAGCCCTCGATGATGGCGTTGACCACCGCTGGACAGGAGCCGATCGCACCCGCCTCGCCGGCGCCCTTGACGCCCAGCGGATTGGTCTTGCAGCGCACGTTGTGGGTCTCGAATACAAACGGTGGACCGTCCGCCGCGCGCGGCAGCGCATAGTCCATGAAGGTGCCGGTGACGAGCTGGCCGTCTTTTGGGCTGTACACCGCTTGCTCCATGAGCGCCTGGCCAATGCCTTGCATGGCGCCGCCGTGAACCTGGCCGGCGAGCAGAAGCGGATTTAGCGTCACGCCGAAGTCATCGACGATGACGTAGTTGACGATCTTGATCATGCCGGTGGCTGGATCGATTTCGACCTCGGCCAGGTGAGTGCCGTTCGGGTAGGTGCCGTCGGCGGAAGTGAACGTCGCGGTGCCGTTCAGCTTTGACGAATCGACGCCGGGCCGCTTGGCGAGGTCGGCAAAGGTGACCGAGCGATCGGTGCCGGCAATACGTACGGCGCCCTCGCTGATCTCGAGATCGCTGCTGCTGGTCTCCAGCACTTCGGCGGCGATCTCGCGTAAATTGTTGCCGAGTTCACGCGTCGCGCGCTCGACGCTAACCCCGCCGGTCGGAATCGAGGCTGAGCCACCGGTGCCCAGGCCGGATGCGATCTTGTCGGTGTCGCCTTGCAGGATATGGACACGCTCGGGCGGCAGCCCGAATTGTTCCGCGACCAGTTGGGCGTAAGCGGTCTGGTGGCCCTGCCCGCTTGACTGCGTGCCGATCAGGATCGTGACGTCGCCGTTGGGATCCAGTCGCACATTGGCGGTCTCCTCGCCCATAGTCCCGCAGACCTCAACGTAGGTTGCAAGACCGATGCCACGCACGAGACCCTGCTTCTTCGCGGCCCTGGCGCGCTTGGGGAAATCCTTCCAGTTGGCGATCTCCATCGCGCGTTTCATATGCGCTGTGAAGTCGCCGGAGTCGTAGACCTTCCCCGTAGCGGTCTTGTAAGGCATCGCGCGCGGCGCGATGAAGTTTTTGCGCCTGATAGCATCCGGACTCATCCCGAGCTTGCGCGCGGCAGCATCGACCAGCCGCTCCACAACGTAGGCCGCTTCCGGACGTCCGGCACCGCGATAGGCGTCGACCGGGACCGTATGGGTAAACACGGTTCGAACCCGGCAATGAAACGCCTGGATATCGTAAAGACCAGGCAACATGCCAGCGCCGCCGTGGGGAATATAGGGGCCGAACGTCGACAAATAGGCGCCCATGTCGCCCATCAAATCGACATCCATCGCAAGAAACCTCCCATCCTCCGCCAGCGCCATTCGCGCCGTGGTGACGTTGTCGCGCCCCTGCGCATCGCCCATGAAATGATCGGAGCGATCGGCGGCCCATTTCACCGTCTTGCGCAGCTTGCGCGCGGCAACCGCGATCAGTGCATATTCGCGATAGGGGAACAGCTTCGTGCCGAAACCACCCCCGACATCCGGGCAGATCACCCGCATCTTTTCCTGGGGCATCTTCAGGACCATGCCGCACAGGATTTCCCGCAGTCGATGGCTGCCCTGGCTCCCAACCGTGAGTGTCAGGTGATCGCGCTTGGCGTCGTACTCGCAGACAGCCGCACGCGTTTCCATGAAGTTGGTAACCACGCGCGGATTGATAATTGATATTTCGGCGACCGCGTGCGCTTTTGAGAACGCAGCCTCGGTCGCCTTTTTATCGCCGATCGGCACGTCAAACAGCACATTGCCGGGATGATCGGGCCAGACCTGCGGCGCGCCCTGCTTTACCGCCTGTGCAACGCCGATAGCCGCCGGCAGCGTCGTCCAGTTGACCTCGATCGCCTCAAGCGCGTCGCGGGCCTGGTCGATGGTTTCAGCGACGACGAACGCTATGGCATCACCGACATGGCGAACCTCGCCATCGGCCAGGATGGGATAGGGTGGGCCGGTGAAGGGATCTACTTCAAGATTGAACAGGCAGGGAAGAGAGCCGAGATCCCTGACATCCTCGCCGGTCAGGATTGTGCCGACCCCTGGCAGACCGCGCGCAGGGCCAGCATTGATGGTGAATGTCGCGTGCGCATGCGGGGAGCGCAGCACCAGCGCGTGCAATGCCTGCTGTGGCGCGTGGTCGTCGGTGTAGCGGCCCCTGCCGCGAATGAGCGCATCGTCTTCCTTACGTAGGACGCTTTGACCGACGCCGAATTTGATGGGAGCCATCGTATCTCCGTTTGCCCATGGTGATCTCGGACATATTGCAGCGGAATACGATCCAGCGCAAAGGGTTTAGCTGCGCACCAGCGACCTCAGCCAGCTGCTGCCGAACAGCAACAGGATTGATCCGGCATAAACAATTGTACCGATGATGATCAGCATCAGAAGCATGGCCTCGTCACGCAACGCGCTCAACTGCCCGAGATGCGGCGCCCCGAACTGCGCGCCCATCCACAGCGCTCCCGCAAGCACGGCGCCGGAAACCAGGAACTTCAGTGTCGAACGCACCAGCGCGCGATCGAGATCAAGGTACCCTGCCCGCACGGCGAACCCCGCCACCAGCAGAAGATTGATCCAGGCGCCAACCGCGGTGGCGAGTGCAAGGCCGACCTGCGCCAGCGATCCCACCAGCGCGATTTTCAGGGCGACGTTGACGGCAACTCCGATCAATGCCGCCTTCACGGGCGTTGCGGTGTCCTTGCGAGCGTAAAAGGTCGCAACCGCACTACGGATCAGCACAAATGGGATCAGCCCGATGGCGTAAGCCGCAAGCGTAACTCCGGCTGCCGCGGCATCGGCTTTCGAGAACGCGCCACGCGCGAACATCGCCCTTGTGATGATTTCGGGAACGGTGAGAAACGCGGCCACAAAGGGTACCGAAAACAACAGCGTAAAATCGAAGGCTCGGCGCTGCGATGCCTTGGCGCCGTCGCTATCGCCCGATGTCAGCCGTTGCGACATCTCCGGCAGCAACACCGTGCCGATCGCAATCCCGATCACGCCAATCGGCAGCTGATTGAGCCTGTCGGCATAATACAGTGCCGACAACGCCCCCGCCGGGAGAAACGTGGCGATGATGGTGTCGGCGAACAGCGCGACCTGGGTCCCCATCGAACCCACCGTGGCCGGCCCTAGCGCGCGAAAAAAAGCACGCACATCCTCATCGAGCCTCGGCCGCGCGAACCTCGGCATGCCCCCGTGGCGCGCGAGATCACCCGCCAGCAAAAAATATTGCAGGAAGCCGGAGACCAAAACGCCCCAAGCGGCAGCATGGCCCACGCTCGGAAAAAATGCCGCGAGCGCCAGCGTCATCATCATCGCCAGATTGAGAAAGATTGATGCTGCCGCGGCGCTGGCAAAGCGATTCATGACATTGAGCATACCGCCGTAGAGCGTCACAAGCGTGATCAGCAGAAGGTAGGGAAAGGTGATCCGCGTCAGCTCGATAGCCAGCCGGCGCTGCTCACTGTCTTCGGTAAAGCCGGGCGCCAGCAGACTCAGGGCCTGGGGCGTGAACAACCACGCCAACCCCAGCAGAATGATCTGCGACAGGAACAGCAGGGTGAATATCCGGTCCGCGAACGAGCGCGCAGGCCCCTGACCGCGCTGGCCGGAAACATGGGCGTAGGCCGGCACGAATGCCGCATTGAACGCGCCTTCCGCGAAAATAGCGCGGAAATGATTAGGCAAGCGAAACGCCACGAAAAACGCGTCCGCCACCGGACCGGCGCCGAGGATCGCCGCGAGCATGATGTCTCGCGCAAAGCCGGTCAGCCTCGAAAGGAGCGTATAGCCGCCGACGGTGAAGATACGACCAAGCATTCGCCGCTTCTACAGCATGGGACGGCGCTTCAAAACGACGAAAACAGGTGAACTAGGTTTTTGCGCAGTATCTTTCCGACGGCCTGACGCCGTCGGGGGATGATGCGCCGAACGCCCCGCGAACAGCGTTGATGATGCGTTCCTGCGTCGGTTGATCGAGATAAGCGTGCATTGGCAGGCTGATCACATCGTCCGAAAGCTTTTCGCTCACCGCTAAGCCGCCGTCAGCGACCGGGAAATCCCGATAAGCGGTCTGCTGATGCATCGACTTCGCATAATAGATCGCGGTCGGGATACCCTGCGCCTTCAGCGTGGTGGCGAAGCTATCGCGATCGCAGCCCTGCGGCAGGCGGATGGTGTATTGCGCCCACACCGAGGTGCAGCCGGCGGCAAGACGCGGAATGCGCACGAGATTGCCGAGCCCCTGCGCGTAGCGCTCCGCCACTTGGTCACGAGCGGCGATTTCCTCCTCGAATATCTTGAGTTTTTCGATCAGGATTGCCGCCTGCATCGTGTCGAGCCGGCCCGTGAGCCCGAGCCGAACATTGTCGTATTTGTCCGCGCCCTGGCCGTGAACCCGGATGCTGCGCAGCGTCTCGGCGAGTTCGCCATCCTCGGTGAAGATCGCTCCGCCGTCGCCAAAGCAGCCGAGTGGCTTGGCGGGGAAAAAACTGGTCGCGGTGGCAAGACCCGAGCTGCCGAGCCGGCGGCCCTTGTAACTGGCTCCAAAGGCTTGCGCGGCATCATCGAGCACGAACAGGCCTTCGGCGGCCGCGATCGCGCCAATGGAGTCATGGTCGGCGCTTTGTCCGAACAGATCGACCGGTATCACCGCTTTGGGTTTGAGACCGACCCGGCGCGCCGCGGCAATACCGCGCTCAAGCGAAGACGCAGCCATATTGAAGGTGGTTTCATCGACATCGACGAACACCGGCGTCGCGCCGCTCAGCGCCACCGCCTCGCCGGTGGCGCAGAATGTAAAGGAAGGACAGAGCACCGCATCCCCGCGACCGACGCCCTTGGCCATTAGCACCATCAGCAGCGCATCGGTGCCGCTGGCGCAGCTCACCACATGTGTAGCCCCACAGAATGCGGCGAGTGCTGCTTCGAGCTGCGCCACTTCCGGGCCGTTGATGAACTGGCAATGGCTGAGGACACGGGAAACCGCCTCGTCGACGGCATTGCCGAGCCGCCGGCGCTGCGCGGCGATGTCGATGAAAGGGACAGGCTCGAGGCGCAAGTGTTGGTTCATTGAGCCCTGCAGGGGTTGGGAACGGGCGATCAGCGGGCTCGCCTGAGACTTAATCATGCTTGGCCCTGCGTATGGTTTGTACGCGGTCTGGTCGGACAAGCGCTCCAACATGCGTAAAGCTTCGGTTCCCGGAGCATGCTCTAACCGACAACGCGCCGCGGCCCCTTGCGCGCAGTCGAAGCGGGCCTGGCCGGGGTCTGTAGGCAGCGGGTCGCGATTTCAAGGCTGGCGACGCCTTCGTCGCCCGTTACCGCCGGTAAGCCCCCGGAGCGCACCGCATGAAGGAAGGAGATCAATTCGGAGCGCAACGGCTCGTCGTGGCCGACCGGCAGATGGCGCATTGAGTAGCTGCCATCCGGCTTGAAGCCGAAGCATTCGGTGACTTGGCGGGTAAGGAGATCGCCCATGACATATTTGTCGCGGGTGGCGACGGTGACGTTACGAGCCTTGAAGGGCGTCAGCCAATTGGTGTTGATGTGCGCGAGCACGCCAGAGGCGGTGCGGAACTGCAGCAGCGCGATATCCTCTCGCTCCGCGACGGCGCTGGAGAGCTGCGGCTGCACCTCAACGATATCCGACTCAGTGAACCAGCGGATCAGATCGATGTCATGCACCGCGAGATCGATGACGACGCCGACGTTCGACATGCGGGGCGGGAATGGTCCGACGCGCGTGATCGCAATCGAAAGGATGTCTTCGCCGGAGATCGCGTGCTTGATCGCCGCGACGGCCGGGTTGAACCGTTCGACGTGCCCCACCATCAACGTCACGCCGGCAAGGCGGGCCGCGGCGACAATGTCCCGCCCCTCCTCGACCGTGGACGCGATCGGCTTTTCGACGAGGATGTGAATACCCTCGGCGATACAGGCCAGCGCGATCTCGTGATGAAGGTGAGTCGGCGCCGCGATGGTAACGGCTTCCACCCCTGCCGCGATCAACTCGTCCAACCGGGCGAAGGTGCGGCAACCCGTCAGGTCCGTCGCACGCGACCGATGAGCCGGCAACGGATCGACAATCCCGACCAGCGTGATGTGCGGGAGACCGGCGAGCACGCGGCCATGATTGCTGCCCATTACGCCCGCGCCGATCACGCCGACGCGAAGCGCGCGTTTCTCCTCCACCCCCTTGAAATTCATATCGTCAACCCAGCCGTGTTTCGCCGCCGATATTCCCCATAGCTCTCGTAGCACGTCGCCATACATGTGGCGAACGCCGATAGCGAATTCCGGACACGTTTTGATTCAAAAAATTACAGCGTTTGCCGCACCTGTTCGGCGATCACCTTAGCCAAACTACCGCGATTCGGCACTAACGTCGCATCTGGGCGTTAACCGCGCTTGTAGTCGTCCTCGATCCTGATGATGTCGTCCTCGCCGAGATAGCTGCCCGTCTGAACCTCAATCAGTTCCAGCGGAATCTTACCCGGGTTTTCCATGCGATGGGTCGCGCCGATCGGGATGTATATCGATTCGTTCTCATGCACGGTCTTGACGAGTTCGTTGACAGTCACGCGCGCGGCGCCTCGCACCACGATCCAATGCTCGGAGCGATGGTGATGCCGTTGCAGCGAAAGCCGGCCGCCTGGCTTCACGATGATACGCTTGACCTGGTACCGCTCGCCGGTATCGACGGATTGATATGAACCCCAGGGTCGATGCACCCTGAGATGCTCCTCGGTGACATGGGGCGCGAGCTTCTTTAACTTGGCCACGAGCCGCTTCAGGCCGTTGGCGTCCTTCTGGCGCGATACCAGGACCGCGTCCTGGGTCGCGACCACCACCAGATCATCAACGCCTTCCAGCGCGACCAGCGCCTTGTCCGTGGAGACGTTGCAGTTGCGGGAGTCCTCGAACACCGCTGTGCCGCTCGCGGCATTACCTTCGCTGTCCTTCTCCAATAGTTCCCAGACCGCATGCCAGGAGCCGACGTCAGACCAGCCGCACGCCATGGGTACCACCTCCGCAAGCGAGGTCTTCTCCATGACGGCGTAATCGATCGAGATCGCCTTCGCCGATTCGAATGCATCGCTATCCAGCGTAACAAATCCGAGATCGCGCCCGGCGGTGACCACAGCGTCGGTAACGGCTTGCACACTGTCAGCATCGTACTTGCTATATTCATCCAGCAGAACCGAGGCACGAAACATAAAGTTGCCGCTGTTCCAGAGATAGCCCGCCTTTATGTATTCGGCCGCCTTCGCCGTATCCGGTTTCTCCACAAACCTCGCAACGCTGCGGACCTCACCCGAAGTGATCTCGCCTGGGCTGATATAGCCGTATTCCGTAGCCGCCCTCTCCGGCCGAACGCCGAATGTCACGATCCGCCCAGCTTGCGCCGCTACCAGCCCCTGGCGGCAGGCGGCAACGAAAGCGGGCGTATCACGCACGACGTGATCGGCTGCAAGCGCGAGAACTGTGGCCTCCTCGTCGCGGGTTTTCGCAAATGCCGCGCCCGCCGCGATCGCCGGGCCGGAATCCCGCCGCGTTGGTTCAAGCAGCACATCGGCAACAACCCCGATCTCGGCCAGCTGCTCCAGCACCATGAATCGATAGGCTTTGTTGGTGATGACAATGGGACGTTCAAACAGCGTCGGGTCCGACACACGCAGCATCGTGTTCTGGAAGGTCGAACGGGCCCCAAACAAGGGCAAGAATTGCTTGGGATGGACTTCGCGCGAAGCCGGCCAGAGCCGCGTCCCGGCGCCGCCACACATGATCAGTGGAATAATTCGTCCGTCCATCAGTGCCCTCAAACTTTGTAGTGGTCGCGATACCAAGCGGCAAAACCGCGGATGCCGTCTTCAATGGATGTCTCCGGCTTGAAGCCCACATCCCGCATCAGATCTCCGACGTCCGCGTAAGTCTCCAAGACGTCACCAGGCTGCATCGGCAACATCTCCTTTAGCGCTTCGCGTCCCAACTCCTTCTCGAGGAGGGCGACCACGTGCAAGAGTTCTTCCGGGCGCTGATTACCCACATTATAGATTCGCGCCGGCGCATGCGCCGCGCGCCCACTATCTTCGGGAATACGATCCACAAGGCGCAACAATACACGGGTCACATCGTCGATATGGGTAAAGTCTCGGCGCATTTTGCCATTGTTGAAAAGCCTGATCGGGGTACCCTGCATAATTGATTTCGCAAACAGAAAAATCGCCATGTCCGGCCGTCCCCAAGGGCCATAGATGGTAAAAAACCGCAGGCCCGTGACCGGAAGGCGGTACAGATGGCTGTACGAAAAGGCCATCAGCTCGTTAGCCTTCTTGGTTGCGGCATAAAAACTGACGGGACTGTCGGTTTTGTCGTTGACCGAGAAAGGCAACTTCGTGTTTGCGCCATAAACCGATGATGAGGACGCGTACACCAGATGACGGCACTCATGATGCCTGCATCCCTCCAGCACATTGAGGAACGCAACGAGATTGGCGTCAGCGTAAGCGTGTGGATGATCGATCGAATGGCGCACACCGGCCTGCGCCGCCAGGTGGATTACTGTTCCAAATCGATGCTTGGCAAACAGCTGACCCATGGATTGACGATCCGCGATGTCGAGCTGCACGAAATCGAAGCGCGAGTGCTCGCGCAGGATATCCAGCCGTGACCGCTTCAGGGCGGGGTCGTAGTAGCTGTTGAGATTGTCCAAACCGACGACGTGACGGCCTTCCGACAGCAATTGGCGCGCAGCGTGAAACCCGATGAAGCCGGCCGCACCGGTGACCAAGATTGTCTTATCCGACATCGTATCCCCTGGGCATCGGTTCGGCTCCCTTCATAACCCGAGCTTCTTTAGCCGCCGTATTGCGGGTCTCGCAATAGCCAGTCGCCTGGCTATTGCCAGATCGGCTTTAAAACCATACCAAGGCGGCGAAACTCGGCGCGCGTCGAGTTGCGCTGTTTCTGACAATCCCCTCGAGCCTGGCGAGCGCGGACAAGATGCGCCAAATCCTGCTTTCGACGGTAAAAGTGTTGATCTCGGCAGCGCTGCTCTACCTCGCGCTCCGCAACGTCAATCTTCCCCAGCTCGCCTCACGCATCAGCCTGGCAAGTCTGGGCTGGATAGGGCTGGCGATCGGCTTGACGTTCCTTCAGATTTTTGCCGGCGTGCTGCGATGGCGTGAGATCGGCGCCGAATGCGGCGCGCCGTTGGCGACGCGACAGGCGATGCGCTTCAATCTGATCGGAACTTTTTTCAACCAGACGCTGCCCTCCTCGATCGGCGGCGACGCCGTGCGGCTTTGGCTGGTCGCACGTGGCGGTGCCGGATGGCGCGCGGCGACATATTCGATCTTCGTCGACCGCGCCATCGGTTTGATCGCTCTAGCCATCGTCGTGGTTGCCAGTCTGCCGTGGAGCTATAGCCTGATCAGCAATCCCGCAGGTCGGTCAGCGCTGTTATTCGTCGATTTGTTGGCCCTCGCCGGCGGCTTGGGTTTTCTAGTGCTCGGCAGGCTGCGGTGGCTTTGGCTGAAGCGCTGGTGGGGGACGCATCACATTCACGCCTGCGCTGTGATCGCCAACCGTGTCATCTTCAGCCGGCGGCATGGACCGATCGTTGCAGTGCTGTCGATAACGGTTCACGTCCTCGCGGTCGTCATCGCCTGGTGCGTAGTACAATCGATCGCAGCGCCTGTGTCGTTTGACCAGGTGTTTCAGCTCATCCCGCCGGTCATGCTGATTACCATGCTGCCGATCTCCATTGCGGGCTGGGGGGTCCGCGAAGCCACGATGGGGCTGGCGTTCGGGTATGCCGGACTGGTGACGAGCGAAGGCGTCAACGTCTCGTTGCTGTTTGGCGCCGTCTCCTTTATCGTCGGCGCCTTCGGCGGGCTGGTCTGGATCTTCAGCGCTGAGAAAGCTGAAAAGGATGCGGCGCCGATCAAGGTCTTGGAATAACCGGCACCGTGGTCCATTGCTTTCTCATATTTCGAGCTGACAAGGCGCGGCAACGATCGTGTGATCCAGCCGATGTCGTTCCACACGCATCGACTATTCGCCCTGCCGACCAGAGCGATCGATGAAGATCAGCGTCGTGACAGCGAGCTACAATTCTGCGGCAACGATCGGATTCACCATTGACTCCTTTTTGGCGCAAACTCATCCCACAAAAGAAATGCTGGTGATCGACGGAGCATCCGGCGAGACGCCGCCTTTTTCCTGCGCTTCCTC
>Ga0126309_10000659_pt1 | contig 11453 bp, 9 predicted proteins | sample Plot56_FD_92541 | JGI IMG/M metagenome (GOLD analysis project Ga0126309, IMG submission 92541) | Serpentine soil microbial communities from UC McLaughlin Reserve, CA, USA - Plot56 | ecosystem: Environmental > Terrestrial > Soil > Grasslands | place: USA: UC McLaughlin Reserve, Lake County...
GCGCTCGGCGACCCGGGCCAACTGCGGGTCACATACGGCACGCGCGCCGAGAACGACCGCTTCCTCGCCGCGCTCGACGCGGCGCTTGCCGCGGTCGGCTGAGCCGCCGCGGCCGCGTGCGCGAGCAAGGCGCCGCCCGCGCGCTCAAGCTCCGCGGCCAGCCACCGTAAGCTGCTACAAAGGACCGGCCTGCCATGACGCGCCCTACGCCCGCATCTCACACGAGCACCGCCCCTGGGGTTCGCTGGCGCGCCTATCCGCGATTTATCTAGGCGTCCGGCCCGTGCGCGGGCTTCGACGGCCGTACCATCGCCGCGCCCGCGGCCCCGGACGCCCTTCGCAACCGGCCGACCAGGCCGCCCCTCCACTCGCAGATAGGTCGATTTCCAGGTAGAAAGGCATCAGATGATGATCGTGATGAAAGAGGAGGCGACGCCCGAGCAGATCGAGGCGGTGATCGAGCGTGTCGAGTCGGTCGGGGCGAACGCGCACGTCTCGCGCGGCGAGCTCGTCACCGTGATCGGGGCGATCGGCGACCGCGACCACGTGGCCAACCTGGGGCTCGAGGGTGCCGAGGGCGTCGACCACCTCGTCCCTATCCTCAAGCCCTACAAGCTCGCCTCAACCCAGTTCAAGAAGGGCGAGCACACCGTGCTCGACATCGCCGGGCGCAAGATCGGCGGCCCCTACTTCATGACGATCGCCGGGCCGTGCACGGTCGAGTCGCGCGAACAGCTCCTCGACGCGGCGCACGCCGTCAACGACGCGGGTGCCCAGCTCCTGCGCGGCGGCGCCTACAAGCCGCGGACCTCGCCCTACTCCTTTCAGGGCCTCGCCGAGGCCGGACTGCGCCTGCTCGCCGAGGCCAGGGAGGAGACCGGCATGCCGATCGTCACCGAGGTGATGGACGCGCGCGACCTCGACGCGGTGCTCGAGGTGGCCGACGTAGTCCAGCTCGGGGCGCGCAACATGCAGAACTACACGCTCCTCACCGAGCTCGGGCGCGCGGGCCGTCCCGTTCTGCTCAAGCGCGGGCTCGCATCCACGCTCGAGGAGCTGCTGATGGCCGCCGAGTACGTGCTCAAGGAGGGCAACGACGCGGTGATGCTGTGCGAGCGCGGCATCCGCACATTCGAGACTGCGTACCGCTTCACCCTCGACCTCATGGCGGTCCCGGTGCTCAAGGAGCTCACCCACCTCCCGGTGGTCGTCGACCCGAGCCACGCGGCCGGACGGCGCGACCTCGTCACCCCGATGTCGCTCGCCGCGGCCGCCGCGGGCGCCGACGGGCTCATCGTCGAGACCCACCCCGAGCCCGAGCACGCGATCTGCGACGGCCCCCAACAGGTGCGGTCGGGCGAGTTCGCCGACTACCTACGCCAGGTCGAGCAGGCGGCGGCGCTCGCGGGCAAGGAGCTCGCTCAGGTCTGAGCGACGCGCCGGCGCGCTGGCGTCGGGACGCCTGAGGTAGCGTCCGTCGCATGCGCATCGCGGTGCTGGGAACCGGGCTGATCGGCGGATCAGTCGGCCTCGCCGCGCGCGAGCGCGTGGCCGGAGTGGAGGTCTCGGGCTACGACCCGGATCCGGGGGCAGCGCGCGCGGCGCTCGAGCGGGGGGCACTCGACGCGGTGGCCGAGTCGGTGGCCGACACGATCGCGGGGGCGAGTGCGTGCTTCTGCTGCGCCCCCGTCGGCACCCTGCCCGAGCTTGTGTGTGAGGCGCTCGCCGGGGCGCCGGCCGACTGCGTGGTGACCGATGTGGGCTCGACCAAGCGCGCGATCGCCGCCGCTAGCAACCACGAGCGCTTCGTTCCCGGCCATCCCGTCGCCGGTGCGGAGACCGCCGGCATCGAGCACGCGCGCGCCGACCTATTCGAGGGGGCGACCTGGTACCTCACCCCGCGCGAACACACCTCCGGACTGCTCTACGAGCGCCTGCATCGTCTGGTGGCGGCGCTCGGGGCCCATCCCGTGGCGATCGACCCCGACACCCACGACCGCCTGCTCGCCGCGGTCAGCCACCTGCCGCACGTGATCGCGAACGTGCTCGTCGCGCGCGTCGCGGGGCTCGCAGCGGAGTCGGAGGGCGGCGTGCCGCGCGTCGGGCCGAGCTTCCGCGACGCGACGCGCGTGGCCGGGGCGAACCCTGCGATCTGGGCGGACATCTACGCCTCGAACGCAGGGGCGATCGCCGCGGAGATCGACGCCGCGGTCGACGCACTGCGCGAGGTCTCCGAGTCGCTGCGGTCGGGCGACGCCGAGGCGATAACGGCTTGGAGCGACGCGGCGCGCGCCGACCGCGCGCGCGTGCTCGAGGCGGAGCTCGTGGGCGGCCCCGGGCACGAGCTGCGGCTCACCGTCCCCAACCGCCCGGGAATCGTCGCCCAGGTCGCTCTCGCCCTCGGGCGGGCCGGCGTGAACATCGTCGACCTGGCGCTCGCGCCGGCCGCCGACATGAGCTCGGGGGCGATGACGCTGTGGGTCGTCGGCGACGAGACCGCCGAGCGTGCGCGCGAGCTGATCGAGGAGCTCGGCTTTCCCGTCGAGGTCCACGCGTGAGGCGACACTTCGCCCCGGCCGGGCGGCTGCGGGGCGAGGTCACCCCGCCGCCCGACAAGTCGATCTCCCACCGGGCGGCGCTGATCGGCGCGATGTGCGACGAGCCCGTGACCGTGCGCAACTTCCTCGACGCGGCCGATACGCGCTCGACGCTGCGGGCGGTGCTCTCGCTCGGTGCCGGCGTGGACGAGCGTGGCGACGAGCTCGTGATCCGGGGCGTCGGACTGCACGGCGCGTTTGAGCCCACGGGCGGGGTGCTCGACGTGGGCAACGCCGGCACTCTCATGCGCGTCCTCCCGGGCTGGCTCGCCGGGCAGCCCGGCGGGCGCTGGAGGCTCGACGGCGACGAGTCGATCCGCCGCCGCCCGGTCGGACGCGTCGTCGAGCCGCTGCGGGAGATGGGCGCGCAGGTCGAGGCTCGCGAGGACGGCCTCCCACCGCTCACCGTGGTGGCTGGCCCGCTGCAGGGAGCGCGCCACGAGCTCCCCGTCGCGAGCGCGCAGGTCAAGTCGTGCCTGATCCTCGCCGGCCTGCTCGCCTCCGGGGAGACGGAGATCGTCGAGCCGCTCCCGAGTCGCGACCACACCGAGCGGATGCTCGCGCGCGCGCGCGCGCCGGTCGCCCGCGACGGGCAGCGGGTGCGCGTGGCCGCCGCCGACGAGCTCGAGCTCGACGAGGTGGTGGTTCCGGGCGACCTTTCGTCGGCGGCGTTCACCGTGGCGGCGGCGTCCGTGGTGCCTGGCTCCCACGTCGTCGTGCGCGACGTGGGCCTCAACTGGACGCGCGCCGGCTTCCTGCGCATCGCGGAGCGCATGGGGTCGGTGATCGTGGGCGAGGTCGAGCACCCGCCGGGGGAGCGGGCGGCGACCGGGGTGGAGGGCCGTTCGGGCCGCGGTGCGTCCGTCGACGCCGAGCCAACTGGCCACCTCGACGTGCGCGCCGCGCCGCTCGAGCCGACGGTCGTCGAGGCCGAGGAGGTCCCGCTCGCGATCGATGAGCTCCCGCTCGTCGCCCTGCTCGGGTGCTTCGCCGAGGGCGAGACGGTGGTACGCGGGGCGGAGGAGCTGCGCGTCAAGGAGAGCGATCGCATCGCCGGGGTGGTCGAGAACATGCGCGCGATCGGCGCCGACCTCGAGGCGACCGGCGACGGCTTCGTAGTGCACGGCCCGTGCGAGCCGCGCGGCGGGCGCTTCGAGGCCCGCGGCGACCACCGCCTCGCCATGCTTGGGGCGATCGCCGGCCTCGCCTCGCGCGAGGGCGTCGAGGTCGAGGGGTTCGAGGCGGTGGCGATCTCGTACCCCGAGTTCGAGGGCGCCCTGCGGCGGCTCGTCGGCGGCTGATCGCGCCGGTCGGGACGAGGGTCGGCGGAGCCGAGCGAGCGCCCTGGCGCCCGGTCGACCCTGGTTAGCCTCTCGGCCATGGTGGTGGCGATCGACGGGCCGGCCGGGGCCGGCAAGAGCACGGTCGCGCGCGCGGCGGCCGAGCGGCTCGGCTTTGCCTACCTCGACACCGGCGCGATGTACCGGGCGGTGGCCGTGGCGGCGCTCCGGCGCGGCGGGCCGGCCGCCGAGCGAGCGCGCGGGCTCGAGGTCGAGGAGGCGCAGCGCTACCGCGTCGAGGGAGAGGACGTGACCGCGGACCTCCGCACCCCCGAGGCCTCGGCGGCGGCCTCGCGCATCGCGGGTGACCGCCAGGTTCGATCGGCGCTCGTCGAGCGCCAGCGCGCCCTGCTCTCCCACGGCGACTGGGTGGCCGAGGGTCGCGACATCGGCACGGTGGTCGCCCCCGACGCGGCGATCAAGGTCTTCCTCACCGCGAGCCCCGAGGAGCGTGCCCGCCGCCGAGCGGACGAGCTCGGCGCCGACCCGCAGGTCGTGCTCGCCGACCAGGCGCTGCGAGACGAGCAGGATCGCCGCCGCGAGCAGTCGCCGCTGCGGCCAGCCGAGAACGCGGTCGAGCTCGACACCACCGGGCGCTCGGTCGACGAGGTCGTGGACGAGCTGGTGGCCCTGGTCGATGGCGTGCGAACCTGAGAGCGAGGGCGGCGCGGTGCCCGGGGCTGGAGCGTCGGCGCGCGCCCCGGAGGGCACCGCGCGAGACGAGAGCGCCGCTCCGCGCCTCCCCCGCGTCGCGGTCGTCGGCTACCCCAACGTCGGCAAGTCGACGCTCGTCAACCGCCTCGCCGGCGGGCGCGAGGCCGTGGTCCACGAGGAGGCGGGCGTCACGCGCGACCGCAAGGAGATCGAGGCCGACTGGAACGGCGTCGCCTTCCTGCTCGTCGACACGGGCGGGGTCGACCTGGCCGAGGACGACGACCTCGCCCGCCCCGTCCAGCGCCAGGCGCGCGCCGCGCTCGCCGAGAGCGACCTCGCGGTGCTCGTGGTGGACGCCCGCTGCGGTCTGCGCCCGGGCGACGAGGAGCTCGCCGGCGAGCTCCGCCGCGCGGCGAGCCGCGGAACCCTCGTGCTCGTCGCCGCGAACAAGATCGACGACGCGCGCGCCATCCCCGCTGCGGCCGAGTTCCACGCGCTCGGGCTCGGCGAGCCGGTCGCCGTCTCGGCGACCCAGGGACTCGGAACCGGCGACCTGCTCGACCGCACGGTCGCGCTCCTGGCCGAGGCGTCGCCCGGCGAGACCGCGGCAGGCGTGCCCGCGGAGGAGGTCCGCCTCGCGGTCATCGGCCGCCCGAACGTCGGCAAGTCGTCGCTCGTCAACGCTTTCCTCGGCGCGGAGCGCGTGATCGTCTCCGAGCGGGGGGGCACGACCCGCGACGCCATCGACACCCGGCTCGAGGTCGAGGGTCGGCCGGTCACCCTGATCGACACCGCGGGCCTGCGCCGGCGAACCAAGGTGGCCGGCACGGTCGACTACTACGCGCAGCTCCGCTCCGAGTGGGCGGCCGAGAGCGCTGACGTCGCGCTCGTCGTGTCTGACGCCCGCGATGGGGTGACCACCGAGGATCTGCGCGTGGCCGAGCTCGCCATGCGCTCGAACTGCGCCACGCTCGTCGCCCTCAACAAGTGGGACCTCGTCACGACGGGCGAGGAGACGCTCGACAACGCGCGCGCCCGCGTGGCGGCACGCCAGCGCCTGCGACCGCGCGTCCTCACCGCCTCGGCTCGCACCGGGCGCAATGTCCGCCGCCTCCTGCTCGAGGCGCTCGCGCTCGCCGACCGCGCCTCGGAGCGCCTGCCCACTCCCGAGCTCAACCGCTTTCTCTCCGACCTCCAGTCCGTGCGTGAGCCGCCGAACGTGCGCGGGCGGCGACTGCGCCTCCTCTACATGACCCAGTACGACGTGCGCCCACCGCGCTTCGCCGTCCAGGTCTCCGACCGCTCGCGCGTCACGCGTGACTACGCGCTCTTCCTCGAGAACCGCCTGCGCGAGCGCTATCGCCTCGAGGGCGTGCCGCTCGTGATCGACTTCCGCCAGCGCACGGGCGGGCGCCGCGACGCCGGCCGTCCGGCTCGAGGCCGCCGGCGGGCGGGCGGAGGTCGATAGAATGCGCCGCCGACCTGCGCCCCGCGCCCTCCGCGGGCGGCGCGTCACGCCCCCGAGCTAGGAGCCACGAGCCCCCTCCACATGAGCGAGATGTCCGACAACGAGTTCCTGTTCACCTCCGAGTCCGTCACGGAGGGCCATCCCGACAAGATGGCTGACCAGATCTCCGACGGCGTGCTCGATGCCGTCATGAGCGAGGACCCAGAGGGTCGCGTCGCCTGCGAGACGCTCGTCAACACGGGGCTCGTCGTCGTCTCGGGGGAGATCACCACCGAGGCCGTGCTCGACTTCCAGGAGATCGCACGCGAGACTGTGCGCAAGATCGGCTACAGCGACCCCGACTACGGCTTCGACTGCGACGCGTGCGCGGTGATCATCGCTGTCGACAAGCAGTCTCCGGACATCGCCCAGGGGGTGAACGAGGCCTACGAGCAGCGCTCGGCCGAGGCTGGCAGCCACACCGACGACGAGGGCATCGCCGGCGCCGGTGACCAGGGGATGATGTTCGGTTACGCGACGCGCGAGACGGCGGAGCTCATGCCGATGCCGATCGCGCTCGCCCACCGCCTCGCCGAGCGTCTCGCGCACGTGCGCAAGGAGGGGGCGCTCGACTACCTGCGCCCCGACGGCAAGACCCAGGTTTCGGTCCGCTACGAGGACAACCAGCCGGTCGAGATCGAGAAGCTCCTGATCTCCACCCAACACGCCGAGGGGGTCCACTCCGAGCACCAGATCAAGCCCGACCTGTGGGAGCAGATCGTAGAGCCGATCCTCCCCGAGGAGATGTACGACCGGCGCAAGCTGCTCGACGAGTTCCTCGTCAACCCGACCGGCAAGTTCGTGATCGGCGGCCCCGTCGGCGACTGCGGTCTCACCGGCCGCAAGATCATCGTCGACACCTACGGTGGCGCGGCGCGGCACGGCGGCGGCGCCTTCTCGGGCAAGGACCCATCGAAGGTCGACCGCTCGGCGGCGTACGCCGCGCGCCACGTGGCGAAGAACGTGGTCGCCGCGGGGCTCGCTGACCGCTGTGAGGTGCAGGTCGCCTACGCCATCGGCGTGGCGAGCCCGGTCTCGGTGATGGTCGAGACCTACGGCACCGAGCGCGTGTCGAAGCCGCGCATCGTGGAGCTCATCGGCGAGCACTTCGACCTGCGCCCGGGCGCCTTCCGCAAGTACCTCGACCTGCACCGGCCGATCTACCAGAAGACCGCCGCCTACGGCCACTTCGGCCGGGAGGACGCGGACTTCACCTGGGAGAAGACCGACAAGGCCGACGCCCTGCGCGAGGCGGCGGGCGTGGAGGAGCCGGCGGCGGCCTAGGCGCCGACCGCCGGCGGACCGGTGCCCTCAGCGGCGCCGTCCGCTGCGGCTCCTAGCTTGGCTGGGGTGATCGCCAAGGTCGAGCCGCTCACCCCTGCGCGCGCCCTGCGGGGGCCGTTCGACTATCGCCTTCCCGAGCGGTTCGCCGACATCGGGGTGGGGAGCCTCCTGCTCGTTCCGTTCGGTCCGCGGCGCCTGCTCGGCGTGGTCGTCGAGGTCGCCGAGCGCAGCGAGGTCCCGGCAGAACGGCTTGTCGAGCCGCTCGCCGCGCTCGAGCACGGCGTTGCTCCCGAGCTCGTATCGCTCGCGCTGTGGGTGGCTGACGCCTACTGCTCGACGCCGGCGCGCGCGCTCGCCCTAGTCATGCCCCCGGGGACCGGCAGAGGCGAGCGCCCGCGCGTGCGCGAGCGGCGGGAGCTGTGGGCGGCGGTGACCGAGGGGGGGCGAGCGGCACTCGAGACCGGGGACGATCCCGAGGGTGCGCCGGCGCGCCTCGGGCCGCGCCAGCGCGCCGCGCTCATTGCGCTTGCCTCCGGTCCGGTGCGGGCGGCCGAGCTCGCGCGGGCGAGCGGTTGCGCGCACGCCTCGGTGCGCGCGCTCGCCGAGCGCGGGCTCTTGACGCTCGAGCGCGAGCGGGTTCGCCGCCACGCGCCCGCGCCGGCGCCCGTTGGGGCACCGGCGGGCGTGGGTCGGGCGCTCACCCCCGCCCAGCGGGAGGCGCTCGCGGCGATCGTCGTTGCGCTCGACGCACCCGGCGACGCGCCCGCCGAAGACCGTCGCCTGCTCCTGCACGGGGTCACGGGCAGCGGCAAGACCGAGGTCTACCTCGAGGCAGTTGCGGCCGCACTCGCGCACGAGCGCTCGGCGATCGTGCTCGTGCCGGAGATCGCACTCACGCCGCAGACGCTCGGGCGCTTCCGCACGCGCTTCGGCGATACGGTCGCGGTCCTCCACTCGCGCCTGCGCCCAGGCGAGCGCCTCGACGAGTGGGAGCGCCTGCGCGCGGGCGAGGCGCGCGTGTGCGTAGGCCCGCGCTCGGCGGTGTTCGCGCCGGTCCGCGACCTCGGGCTGATCGTGGTCGACGAGGAGCACGACGCCTCGTTCAAGCAGGAGGGCGACCCCCGCTACGACGCACGGCGGGTGGCCGAGCGGCGCGCAGCGACGGCCGGCGCGGCGCTGCTAGTGGGCACGGCGACGCCTCGCCCCGAGAGCTTTGCGCGCCTGCGGCGACTGTCCCTCCCTGAGCGCGTGGACGGGCGGGCGCTCCCGCCCGTCGAGGGCGTGAGCACGCTCGGTGCCGAGGGGGGCGCGGCTGGCGTCCACCCGCGCACACTCGAGGCGCTGCTCGAGGTCCGCCGCCGCGGCGAGAAGGCGATCGTCCTGCTCAATCGCCGCGGGTGGTCGAGCTTCCTCACGTGTCGTACGTGCGGGCGGGTGTGGGAGTGTCCGAACTGCGACGTGACACTCGTCCTCCACCGCGCGGCGGCGCGCGTCGAGTGCCACCATTGCGGTCACGCCGAGCCTGTCCCGCGTGCGTGCCCCGACTGCGGCTCGGTCTCGGTCGCGCGCCACGGCGCGGGGACCGAGCACCTCGAGGAGGCGCTCGCCGAGCTGCTCGATCCGCTGCCCGTGGTCCGCCTCGACACCGATGTGGCGGCGGCCCCCGGCGGCATCGGCGAGCGGCTCGCGCGCTTCGATGCGGCGCCCGCGGGCGTCCTGCTCGGCACACAGATGGTGGCCAAGGGCCACGACTTCCCCGACGTCACGCTCGCCGTGGTCCTCGATGCCGACGCCACGCTGCGCTTCCCCGACTTCCGCGCTGAGGAGCGCACGTTCGCGCTCGTCGCCCAGCTCGCCGGACGCAGCGGGCGCGGGCCGCGCGGGGGGCGCGTGATCGTGCAGGCGCTCGAGCCGGAGGCGCGCGCGCTGCGCCACGCCGCCCGCCACGACGCCGAGGGGTTCGTGCGCGGCGAGCTCGAGCGCCGCCAGTTGCTCGGCTACCCGCCGTTCGCGCGGCTCGTGCGGGTCGTGTGCTCCGCGCCGGAGGCGGGACCGGAGGCGCGTGCGGCGGCGGCGGTAGCGGAGCGGGTGGCCGACGGGCTGGGCGAGGCGGGCGGTGCCGGTGTCGGGTCGAGCGGAGCGGCGACTCGGGCGGCGCCCGGCGCTCCCGCGCCGGGGAGGGGAGCGGCTACCTTGCTCGCGCTCGGCGGCGCGGCCGGTCCCGTCGCGTTCGAGGGCGCGGCGGTGCTCGGCCCGGCGCCGCTCTTCCGTCTCAAGGGTCGCGTGCGGGCGCAGGTCGTGGTCAAGGCCCGTGCCGGCGTGTCGCCCGTGCCAGCCGTCCGCCGGGCGGTCGAGGCGGTGGCCGCGGAGCGGGCCTCCCACGGCGTCGCCTTCGCCGTGGACGTCGACCCGCACTGATCCGTAGCTCCGCCGGCTCTCCGGCCGCGACTAGACTCCCCCGCCATGGCGCACGAGCCGGACCTGCGCGACGAGAGCCTCGAGAACGAGGAGCCGCTCGACCCCGCCGTCGAGGCTCGACGCAGCGCCGCCATCTCGCTCCTGCGCCGCTACGGCGATCCTGTCCTGCGCTCGGCGGCCACGCCCGTCGACCGCTTCGACTCGGCGCTCCACGACCAGGTTGCCCACATGGGGGCGATCATGCGCGATGCGCTCGGGGTCGGGCTCGCCGCGCCGCAGCTCGGGCTCTCGCAGCGGCTGCTCGTCTACCGAGTTGGGCCCGACGCGCCGCTCGTCGCGCTCGTCAACCCGGAGCTCGAATGGGCGAGCGACGACGAGCTCGAAGCCCTCGAAGAGGGCTGCCTGTCGATCCCCGGCGTCGCCATCGACGTCGAGCGGCCGGTGCACGTCCGGGTGCGCGCGCGGGACGAGCGCGGCGAGGAGCGTGTCGTCGAGGCCTCGGGGCTCGAGGCGCGCGTCATCCAGCACGAGGTCGACCACCTGGACGGCGTGCTCATCCTCGACCGCGCGACCAAGGAGGGGCGGCGCGAGGCGCTGCGCGCGTTGCGCGACCGCGAGCCGGAGCGAAGCGCGGCCTGAGCGCGCGAGGGCTCGCCCGGAGCCCGGCGGCATGCGGACGGTCTACCTCGGAACCTCGGAGTTCGCGGTCGCCGTGCTCGAGCGGCTCGCGCGCAGCGAGCATCGCCCGGCGCTCGCGGTCACGCGGCCCGACCGCCCGCGGGGGCGCGGCCGGCGCCTCTCCCCGCCCCCGGTGGCCTGGGCGGCGCGGGAGCTCGGGATCGAGGTCGCCCAGCCCGAGCGGGTGAACGAGCCCGAGGCGCGCGCCTTGATCGCCGCGGCGCGGCCCGACGTAGTCGTGATCTGTGCCTTCGGAGCGCTCCTGCGCGAGCCGCTCCTCTGCGAGCACGAGATGCTCAACGTCCATCCGTCGGTCCTGCCGCGCTGGCGTGGCGCCGCGCCGATCGAGCGCGCGATCGAGGCGAGCGACGAGGTGACCGGGGTCTCGATCATGCGCCCGACGCTCGAGATGGACGCGGGCCCCGTCTGCCTCGCCCGGGAGGAGGCGATCCGCCCCGACGACGACTACGGTTCGCTCTCGCCGCGGCTCGCCGAGCTCGGCGGAGAGTTGCTCGTCGAGGCGCTCGACCGCCAACCGGAGTGCTTTGAGCAGTCGAGCGAGGGGGTGACGATCGCACCGAAGATCGAGCCCGGCGAGCGGCGGCTCGACCCCGAGGCATCTTCGGCGACCGCGCTCGCGCGGCGCGTGCGCGCGCTCACGCCCCACGTGGGCGCGTGGCTCGAGGTGTGGGGCGCGGCGGCGGTCGCCGGCGCCGAGCGGCTCGGCGTGCGGGCGGCGCGGGCGCTCACGGTGGAGGAGGCGCCCGGCCTCCCGCCGGGAGAGCTCGCCGCCCGCGGCGATCGGCTGCTCGTGGGCTGTGCCGAGGGCGTGCTCCAGCTTCTCGAGGTCCAGCCAGCGGGCGGGCGGGCGATGGAGGCGACGGCGTGGCTGCGCGGTCGCGGCGCGACGACCGTGGGCTCGGACGCCCCGCCCAGACCGGCGCCGGTCCGCCGCGCGAGGTGAGCGGCGCCCCC
>Ga0126309_10000660_pt1 | contig 11444 bp, 12 predicted proteins | sample Plot56_FD_92541 | JGI IMG/M metagenome (GOLD analysis project Ga0126309, IMG submission 92541) | Serpentine soil microbial communities from UC McLaughlin Reserve, CA, USA - Plot56 | ecosystem: Environmental > Terrestrial > Soil > Grasslands | place: USA: UC McLaughlin Reserve, Lake County...
CTAGCCCGGCGCCGAGGCGCCGCCCGAGGTGCCGCCGCCGCTTCCGCCGCCGCCCTCCTGGCCACCGCCGCTGCCGCCACCACCGCCGCTGCCGCCACCGCCGCCGCTGCCACCACCACCGTCGCTGTAGCCGCCGCCGGATTGCGACGAGTTGCCCACGTGCTGGGGCGGCGACTCGTAGTACTGCGAGTTGTAGCCCCCGCCACCGCTGTAGCCGCCGCCGTAGCTCCCGCTGCCGCCGCCCGAGCCGTACCCCCGGTAGCCGTAATTGCGGTCCGAGCTGGTGCCGGTCTGGGCGTGGCGCCCGAAGCCGGGGCTGAGCTTGGCGTGGTTTGGAGGCACCTTGAAGTCGGCGCAGTCGTTGCCGATCGCCTGGGACATGTAGTCGTGCCAGATGCCCGCCGGCGTGCTCCCGCCGGTCATGCCCCACATTGGGACCTTGGCGTCGGGGTGCCCCACCCACACGGACGTTGCCAGATGCGGCGTGAAGCCGACGAACCAGGCGTCGGTGTAGTCGTCCACGGTCCCGGTCTTACCCGCCATCGGACAGCCGATGTTGGCCGAGGTCCCGGTCCCCCGCTGAACGACCTGCTGGAGGACCCTGATCGCCTCATAGGTGGTGCCGCGCGAGAACGTCCGCGTCCCCTTCGGCTGCCCGAGGTTCTCCGACTTGCCGTCGGAGAAGACGACCCGCTTGACCGCCAGCGGCTCGTGGCGGATGCCCTCGGCGGAGATGGTGGCGAACGCGTTGGCCATCTCGAGCGGCGAGACGCCGAGCTTCAGACCGCCCAACCCCTCGGCCGGGAGGCCCTCGAGGTGCGTCCTGATCCCCAGGTCGTACGCCGCCTCCCGCACGGCGTCGGGCCCGACGTCGAGGTCGAGCTGGGCGTAGACGGTGTTGTCCGACTTGGCGGTCGCCTCGACGAGGTTTACGCGTCCCAGGTAGCTGTGCGAGTAGGTCTGGACCTTCCACGGCCCGTACTTGGTGTTGAGATCCAGCGGCCGCGACACGTAGGTCGTGCTGTTCGGGTCGATCCCCTGGCGCAGCGCCGCCATCAGCACCATGACCTTGAAGGTCGAGCCGGCCTGGCGGTGCCCCTGGGCGGCGTAGTTGAACTGGTTACGCCCGTACGAGCTGGTCGACGCCATCGCGCGGATGTAGCCGTTGCGCGGGTCGATGCTCACGACCGCCGAGGCGGGGTCACCGGGCTGGTTGAGCTGGCCCGCCATGGCCGCGCGCGCCGCCTTCTGCATGCGCAGGTCGATGGTCGTGTGGATGCGCAGCCCGCCCTTGCGGACCTTGTTGATGCCGTACTTCGTGATCAGCTCCTGCGTGACGAAGTCGAAGAAGTAGTTCTCGCGCCGGGCCGTGTAGTACAAGTTGTGCTTGACCCCCAGCGGGGCGCGCATGGCCTCGACCGCGGCCGAGCGCGAGATCATGTGCTGCCCGGCCATCTGGGCCAGGACCTGGTTGCGGCGGTCCATCGCCGCCCCGGGGTCGCGGAACGGGTTGTAGAGCGAGGGCGCCTGCGGCAGCCCGGCCAGCAACGCGGCCTGGGACAGGGTGAGCTGGTCCACCCGCTTGTCGAAGAAGACGCGGGCGGCGGCCTGGGCCCCCACCGCCGTCTGCCCCCGGACCGTGCCGTACGGAACGCTGTTGATGTAGTTGGTGAGGATCCAGTCCTTGGAGTGCTCGTTCTCGAGCTCCTCCGCCAGCTTGGCCTCCCGGATCTTGCGCTGGAAGTTGCGCTGCGGATGCTCGATGTACAGCGCGCGCACGAGCTGCATGGTGATCGTCGAGCCGCCCTGCACCGTGCGCCCGCTCTTGAGGTTCTTGATCGCGGCGCGCAGGACGCCCTCGTAGTCCACGCCTCGATGGTGGAAGTAGCGCTCGTCCTCGATCGCCACCGTCGCCCGCTTGAGGACGCCCGGCAGCTCCCCGCTCGGCACCGGAGTGCGCAGCTCGTCGTTCTGGATGAACCCGAGGCGCTTGCCGTTGGAGGCGAAGACCACCGACGTGGCGCCCTTGTCGTTGGGTCGCAGGGAGTCGATGCTCGGCGCGGTGGCGGTGATGCCGACGATGTAGCCCACCACGGTCAGGGCGCTCAGGAACCCGACCACCACCAGCGTTCCCAGCATGACCATGAACCCGCGCTGCACGCCCTTGCCAGCACGCTGGCGGCGGCGTATCTGTCGCTGTCGGCGGGTCATCTGGGGGTTGCCCGAGCCGGGCGCGCGCGCCGGCCATTCTAGAGAACCACCGTCCGCGGCTCGCGCGGTCGCCCGGGCCGCGAAGCCCTAGGCGCGGGAGGCGTGCCCGACCAGCCCGTCGGCCCGCAACGCCCGCAGGCAGGCGACCCGCAGGCGGGACTCGGCTGCGGCCACCTCGTCGGGCGAAACCGGTGCTGCGGACACCGAGAGCCGGACGCCGTCGGGAGTGATGTCCGAGACGCTGACCGACGCCGCTTCGGGAATGCCCGACAGGACCTCGGCCGCGCGTTCGGCGTCGGCGTCCGCTCCCACCCACAGCCCGACCTCGACCGGCCCCGTCTCCCGGTCCACCGTGTCGTTGCGGAGCATGCCCGAGGCCAGGCGCTCGTTGGGGATCACCACGCGCGTGCCCTGGGCGGTGCGCAGATACGTGTAGTTGAGCCGGACGTCCTCGACCTCGCCCTCCGCGCCCTCGAACGACACCCGGTCGCCGATACGCAGCGGCTGGGTGATGGCCAGCATTACGCCGGCGATCGCGTTGGCCAGCACCGGGCGCGCCGCGAACCCGACCGCGGCGGCCGCCAGGGCGCCGGAGGCCAGCAGCCCGGTGGCCACCTGCGAGAGGGCGGGGAACTGGGTCAGCGCCACCAGCACGCCCAGCAGCAGCACGGCGGCCGAGATGAGCCGGCGCAGGACGCGCAGCCTGGTCATGGCCACGGGCGTCATGTCGCCGGCGCCGACCGCCGCCGCCAGGCGCCGCCCGCGGCGGGCGATGACCCGGTCGATCAGGACGGCCACCAGGATGGCCATCGCGATCGAGGCGATGGCCGTGAGCTGGTTGTCGTGCTGCTGCACGAAGGAGGCGGCGCGGATGACAAGATCGGCGCTCATGGGGGCCGAGACTATCCGCCGCCCTTCGGCCGGGACGCGCGGACAGCCCAGGGTGGGCCTGCTCGACCGGCTGGCGGGTTGGGTGGCGCCGGTCTGGCGCCCGCTGTGGGCGTCCCGCCTCCTGGTGTGGTCTGCGGGAGTCGCCGGCGTCCTGGTCTGGCCGACCCTGGTCACGCCCGGCGTCTGGCGGCCGTTCGACCCCGACCGCCTGACCGCGCCGTTCGGGCCGATCGGGGACCTGCTGGTCGCGCCGGCCGCCCGCTGGGACTCGGCCTGGTATCTGGCGATCGCCGCCGGTGGCTACGGCGACGACCCGGCGCGCACCGCCTTCTTTCCGCTCTATCCGCTGCTCGTGCGCGCGCTCGGCGGCCCCGCCGATGTGCTGGGCGCGGGCGTCGGCGCCTACCTGGTGGCCGGGGTCCTGGTCTCATTGCTCGCGCTGGCCGCCGGATTGGCGGTGGTCCACCGGCTGGCGGCGCTCGAGCTGGGCGCTGCGGACGCCGGGCTGACGACGACCCTGGTCGCCCTGTTCCCGACCGCCTACGCGTTTTCGGCCGTGTACAGCGAGTCGCTGTTCCTGGCGCTCTCCGCCGGCGCGCTGTACGCCGGCCGGCTCGGGCGCTGGCGCTGGGCGGGTGTGCTCGCCGCCCTGGCCTCGGCCACCCGCAGCACCGGCGTCCTGCTGGTGGTGCCGCTGGCGCTGCTCTATCTCTACGGGCCGCGGGGCGATCGCCCGGCCCCACCCGCCCAGCGCTCCCGCTGGCAACCGCGCCACGCCGTTCGCGGTGACCTGGGCTGGCTGACGCTGGCGCCGGCCGGGCTCGGCGCCTACCTGGTCTACCTGGCGGTCACCACCGGCGACCCGGCCGCGCCGTTCCGGGTCGGCGGGCTGTGGTACCGCGAGTTCGCCGGGCCGTTCGGGGCGGTGTGGGAGGGCGCCGTGGCGGCATTGGCGGGCGCGCGGCAGCTGGCGTCGGGGTCGCGCGCCCACATCTACTTCCAGCCGGCCGGAGGGGACCCGTTCTTCGTGGCCCTGCACAACCTGGGCGACTTCGCCTTCCTGGTCTTCGCCGTGGTGGCGATCGTGGGCGTGCTGCGGCGCCTGCCGTTGGCCTACGGCGCGTGGGCTCTGTGCGCCGTCGCTCTCCCGCTGTCGCTCCCGGTCGGCCCCGAGCCGCTGGCCTCGCTGCCCCGCTACCTGGCGGTGGTGTTCCCGCTTCACATGTGGCTGGCGCTGTGGGCCCGCCGCCACCGGCTGACCGCGCCGGTTGTGATCGCCAGCGCGATCGGGCTCGTGGCGCTGACGGCGGGGTTCGCGGCGTGGCGGTGGGTCGCCTGAGCCCTCCCGGCGCGATCCTGCTCGACGCGCTCGGCACGCTGCTCGAGCTCCAGCCGCCGGCGCCGGCGCTGCGCCGTGAGCTCGAGGGCCGGTTCGACCTGAGGATCGACGAGGCGACCGCCGAGCGAGCCATCGGCGCCGAGATCGCCTACTACCGCCTCCACCATCTCGAGGGCCGCGACCGCGACTCGCTGGCCGAGCTGCGCCGCCGGTGCGCCGAGGTGCTCGGCCACGCCCTGGGCGACCCGGCCCTGCCCGCCGGCGAGCTCGAGCGGGCGATGCTGGCGTCGCTGCGCTTCGCCCCGTTCCCCGAGGTGCCACACGCGCTCGACGCCCTGCGCTCGCTGGGGGCGCGGCTGGTGGCGGTCTCGAACTGGGACTGCTCGCTCCCCGATGCGCTCGGCGCGGCGGGCCTGGCCGCCCGGCTGGACGCGACGATCACCTCGGGGCGGGCGGGCGCCGCCAAGCCGGACCCCGTCATCTTCGAGACGGCGCTGGCGGCCGCCGGCGTCCCGGCATCCGCCGCCGTGCACGTCGGCGATTCGCTGCGGGAAGACGTGGAGGGCGCGCGGACGGCGGGAATCGAGCCCATCCTGGTCGTGCGTGGGAATCGAGCCGCCCCGGCGGGCGTGCGCACCATTCGCTCCCTCGACGAGCTGCTCGAGTTGGCCGCGTAACCTCATTGGCGATGGGCGTCGAGCCTGCACACATGCACCCCGGTCCTCCTCCGAACCCGCCCGAGCTGCCTGAGGGCGTGCGACCGCCGCCGCCCGCCTGGCCGCCGTGGACCGCACCGCTGGCACTGGTCGCCGGGCTGACCGCCACGCTGTTCGGCGCGACCGTGATCGGGGGGATCGCCGCGGCGGCCGGGGCCAAGGTCTCCGACCCGCCCCCGGGGGTGCAGATCGGATCGCTGCTGTTCCAGGATCTGGCCCTGATCGGGGCCGCACTGGCCTTCGCCCGCCTGGCGAGCCATCCCCGGCCCTGGCACTTCGGCCTGCGCCGGACCCGCCTGGGGCCGGCGCTCGGCTGGCTCCTGGCGGTCTGGACGGGCTTCTTCGTCTTCACCGGCATCTGGATCAACGCCCTGGGCATCCACCAGCGCGACCAGCTGCCCAAGGAGCTGGGGGTGGACCGCAGCACCGCCGCGCTGGTGGTCGTGACCTTCCTGGTGACCGTGATGGCCCCCATCGCCGAGGAGTTCTTCTTCCGCGGCTACTTCTTCACCGCGCTGCGCTCCTGGAAGGGACCGTGGGTGGCCGCCGTGATCACCGGGGTCGTCTTCGGCGCCATCCATGGCGGGTCGGCGCCCGTGGGGTACCTGGTGCCGCTCTCGGTGTTCGGCTTCGGGCTGTGCCTCCTGTATTGGCGCACGCGATCGCTGTATCCCTGCATGTCGCTGCACGCCCTGAACAACTCGCTCGCGCTGGGCGTCAGCCAGCACTGGAGCTGGCAGATACCGGTGGTGATGGTCGCCGCCAACCTGGTGATCGCGGGGATCATGCTCCCGATCAGCCGGGCCGGGCCGGCCGCCGCGCCGGCGCCCGCCTCGCCATGAGCGCTCTGGCGGTTCACGCCCGCGCCCTGTCCAAGGCGTACGACGGGAGGGTCGCCGTGGACGGCGTCGACTTCGACGTGCGCGCGGGCGAGTGCTTCGGCTTCCTGGGCCCCAACGGCGCCGGCAAGACGACCACCATGAAGATGATCTACGGGCTGGCCGCGATCGGCGGCGGCACCCTGGAGGTGCTGGGCCGCGACGTGGCCCGCGAGCGCCGCCAGGTCAAGGCGCGCCTCGGCGTGGTCCCCCAGGATGACAACCTCGACCGCGAGCTCACGGTCCGCGAGAACCTGATCGTGCAGGCGAGCTATTTCGGGCTGAGCGGCCGAGCCGCGGATAGCAGCGCCCGGGAGGCGCTGGGGTTCGCCCACCTCGAGGACCGGGCCGACTCGGGGATCCAGGAGCTCTCAGGGGGCATGCGGCGGCGGCTGCTGATCGCCCGGGCGCTGGTGAACCGGCCGGAGCTGGTCGTGCTCGACGAGCCGACCACGGGGCTCGACCCCCAGGCGCGTCAGACAGCGTGGGCGACGCTCGAGCGCCTGCGCGGGGAGGGCGTCACTCTGCTGCTCACCACCCACTACATGGAGGAGGCGGCGCGGCTGTGCGACCGCCTGGTGATCATGGACTTCGGGCGGATAGTGGCGGAGGGCTCGCCCGCGGAACTCACCGCTCGCTACCGCCAGCCCCATCTCGAGGCGGTCTTCCTCCACCTGACCGGTCACGGCCTGGACGGCTACGGCCGTGCCCGCCTCGAGGCCCTCGGCGAGCGGTCGTGATCCCGCTGCCCAGCCTCAGCGCCGCCCTGCGGGTGTGGCGGCGGGACCTGCGCGTGTTCAGCAAGATCTGGCGCGGCGCCCTGCTGCCGCTGTTCTTCGATCCCCTGTTCTACCTGGTGGCCTTGGGCTTCGGGCTGGGCACCTACCTGGCGACCATCAACGGCGTGCCGTACCGAGAGTTCATCGCCCCCGGCCTCTGCGGCTCGGCGGTGATGTGGGCGGCGTCGTTCGAGGTGGCCTGGAACGCCTACTTCAAGATGGAGGAGTCGCGCCTGTACGACTCGGTGCTGGCCACGCCGATCGAGGTCGAGGATCTGGTGCTGGGCGAGGTCCTGTGGGCGGGTACCCGGGCGATCATCTACGGCACGACGTTCCTGGTGGTGATCACGCTGTTCGGGCTGGTGGAGTCGTGGTGGGCGATCGCCCTGCCGCCCTTCCTGCTCCTCGGCGGGCTGTGCTTCGCGACGATCGGGCTGGCGTACACGTCGCTGATCCCGAAGATGGACTACTACACCTTCTACTTCACGCTGTTCATCACCCCCATGTTCCTGTTCGGGGGGATCTTCTTCCCCTACGACCGTCTGCCTGACTGGGCCCAGGCGGTGGCCTGGTTCACGCCGCTCTACCACCTGGTGGCGATCGCCCGCGACCTCGCCACCTCGCCGGACGTGCTGACCGTCGCGGGAAACGGGGCCTGGCTGGCAGCCGTGACCCTGGTGGCGTTCGTCGTCCCGGTGCGCGGCATGCGCCGGCGGCTGGTGGCCTGAGGGCGCGGGGGTTGGCGTAGCATCCGCGGCGATGGCCCGCACGGATGCTCGCGCGCTGCTCGCCCTGCTGACGCTGGTCCCGGCCGCCGTCCCGGCCGCTGCGTCGGGGCAGGGATCACCGCCGGCGCCGGGCGGAATCGTGCTCACCTGGGATCGCCAGTTCCATCTGCGCGCGCAGAGCGTGGCGATGCAGGGCCAGATGCTCAAGCTCCGCGGAACCGTCGGCCAATTCGTCCCAGGCCAGGTCGTGACCGTGCGGGTCAACATCGGTCCCCGCCGCGTCGTGCTCGCGCGGCGGACGATCGAGCCGGCGGGCGCGGGCGGCGCGTTCAGCGTCGATCTCCGGGTCACCCGTGCGGGCGCCGTACATGCCAGCGCGCTGCACGAGGCGAGCCCCGGCCTGGGCCGGCTGACCGGCGAGTCGCCGCGGCTGGATGCCTTCATCCCCGTGGCCGGCCATGGCGCCGGGGGACTGAGGGTCCGTTTCCTCCAGCAGCGGCTCGCCTTGATGCACTATCCGGTCGGCGTCACCGGACGCTACAACTCGGCCACGGGGCGTGCGGTGCTGGCCTACCGGAAGGTCAACGGGCTGCCGCGCGTGTCGTGGGCCAGCCGGGCGATCTTCAGCCGGCTCGCGCTGCTGCGCGGCAGCTTCGTCGCCCGCTATCCCGGCCACGGTCGACACGTCGAGGCCGACCTCGGACGTCAGGTGCTGGCGCTGGTCTATCCGGGGGGAGCCGTGTACCGGGTATTTCCGATGTCCTCGGGCAAGCGGTCCACTCCGACCGTGGTGGGCTCGTACCGCTTCTACCTCAAGACGTTCGGCATCAACTCCCTGGGGATGGTCCACTCCAGCTACTTCGTCGGTGGGTACGCAGTGCACGGGTTCCGCTCCGTGCCGACCCATCCGGCCAGCCACGGCTGCCTGCGGATACCACTCGCCGACGCCCGCTTCGTCTACCGCTGGGTCCGCATCGGCGAGGGGATCGACGTCTACTACCGGGGTCGCCCGCCGCCGACCCACCAGCGGATCAATCCGCACCCGGGCCCGTAGCGCGGGCGAAACCATGGTCGAAAGGGCCTGTCCAATCCGCGGCCGGCGCAGGACACCGTGAGCGCTCGCGACCGTCTGGTGTCGGAGCTGCGTACCCACGCGCTGGTCGTGGGCGACGTCGTCCTGGCCAGTGGACGTACCGCCTCTTACTACGTCGACGCGAGGCGGGCGATCCTGCGCCCGCAGGGCTTCTCCGCGCTGGCCGAGCTGGTCTCGGACCACGCCCGGCGCCTGGGAGCCGACGCCGTGGGAGGGCTGACCATGGGGGCCGATCCGGTCGCCTGCGCCGCCCTGGCCGGCGGCGCGCCGGTCAAGGCCTTCTTCGTGCGCAAGGAGGCGAAGCCGCACGGCCTCCAGCGCCGGGTCGAAGGGCCGCCGCTCGAGCCCGCGGATCGCTGCCTGGTCGTGGAGGACGTCGTCACCACCGGCGGATCGACGGTGGCCGCGATCGAGGCGGTACGGGCGGCCGGGCTGCCGATCTGCGGGGTGCTGGCGGTGCTCGACCGGCTGGCGGGTGGCGCGGCGGCAATCGAGGCGGCGGCCGGCGCGCCCTACGTGGCCCTTACCACCATCGACGACGTCTATCCCGAACGGCCCGACCGCGGCTGACAACCCGATGGCCTGCCCGGATCGCCGGCGGCGTCCCAGGGCTTTCGGACGCCGCCGGCGCGGCATAGGCTTGCGCCCGTCCCGCGACCCGGCCAGGGCTTGTGGGCTTCGACATGAACCGCCCTCCCCGCGAACCCCACCGCGACAGCCTCTCGGTCCGGACCCTCGCCATCGCCAGCGTGGCCTCGGCCACGGCGGCGGTGACCCCGGTGATCGTCGCCATCGTGAGCGAGCTGCTCAATCGCCCGGCCGAGCACGTGTCCCGGATACGGGCGTCGCGGCGAGCGGCGTTTCCGGGCGGGGTGCAGGCGCCGGGGGAGGAGGAGCCCGAGAGCGGAAACGGCGGCGAGACCTCGGCCGGCCCAGACGGTCGGGAATCCGCAAGCCGGCGGCCACGCCTGAAGATCGCGCTGGTGACCGGAGCGCTGGCCTTCATCATCGCCGTGGCGGTCCTCACCCTTCCGGAGCTGATCTTCGGCGAGGCGGTGGCGACGCACCGGCACACCACGATCTTCGGCGGATCCCCCGCTCCGGAGCAGGCTCCAGCACCAAGCCAGACCACGCCCGCCGCCACATCCACCGCGCCCGCCGAGCAGGCCTCGCCTCAGACCACGACCACGCAACCGCGCACAGCACCGCCCAGCCCGCGTCAGCCGCGGCCCAGCGCGGCGCCGCCGGGCGGCCAGACGACCACCACTCCGTGACCGACGCCCGGGTGACTCGCGCGCCGACCCTGCCCGCACCGGGCCCGTCTCGCGACGCCGCCGGGCGCTGGGGGTAAGCGATGTCGCTCCAGAACGTCGAGCTGGTTCGAAGCGCCCTGGAGGCGTTCGCGGCCGCCAGCTATGACCCGCGGCACGCCAGGGGGTTCTTCGAGTACTTCGATCCCAACGTCGAGTACGACATATCCCGCACCAATCCCGAAACCCAGCTCTACTATGGGCGGGACGGAATCATCGCGGCGCTGGAGCAGTGGATCGAGACCTGGGACGGCTTCGAGGTGGAGGTGCTCTCGTTGATCGACGCGGACGACGATCACGTCGTGTCGGTCATCCGCGAGCGCGGTCGGCTCGAGGGCGGCGATGCCTGGGTCGAGCACATCCGGGGGGCGGTCTGGACCATCCGCGACCACCGCATCGCGCGATACGAGGAGCACCCGGACCGTGACCGGGCCCTCGACGCCGTGGGGATGCGGGAGTAGCGCTTCGCGCATGAGGCTCGCCGTCGGAGTGAGGAGCCTGCTGGTCGCCTGCGCGGTGTGCGCGGCCGGGCTCGCCGCGGCAGCCACCCCCGCCGTCGCGGCGATCGGGCCGCGGTACCCGACGGTCATGACGTTCAACATCAAGCACGCCAAGCTCTCTCCGACCGGCCTGGCCGGGGTGGCCGCCGTGATCCGCTCGGCTCATCCGGACGTGGTGGGCCTCCAGGAGGTGGATCGCTCCTGGTCGCGCAGCGGCAACGTGGACCAAGCGGCGGAGCTGGCCCAGGCCCTGGGTATGAAGAGCTTCTTCCAGCCCAACCTGAACTGCGTCTCCGCCGACCTGTCGGGCGACGGGTTCTGCCAGTACGGCAACGCCATCCTCAGCCGCTACCCGTTCGTGGGCGGAAGCTTCCGCCTGTACTCGCTGCCCACGGTTCCCCGGGCCGAGCCCCGCGGCCTGGCGCGGGTGGCGATCAACGTGGGTGGGCGGATCGTGGACCTGTTCAACGCCCATCTCACCTACATCAACGCCCTTCGCCCGCGCCAGGTGGAGTTCATTCGCAACCTGGTGCGCCGCGACCGCCGGCCGTTCGTCGTGACCGGAGACTTCAATGCCCGGCCGTTCTTCCCCGAGATGGTCCGCCTGCGCCAGGTCGTGCGCGACGCGCCGTCGGCGGCGGGACGTCCCTCCCTGCGTACGTTCGCGGTCGGCACGCCGGTCCCCTTCGACTACGTCTTCCTCCCGCGGCCGCCCGTCAACGGTCCGCCGCAGCGCCTAGCGGCGCTGAGCGCGCGGGTCATCTACCTGCCCCAGGTCTCCGACCACCGGCCGCTGATCGCGCGCATACGGATCCCACCCACCGGGGGGCGGACGGCGCGCTAGAGCGTGCCGCGCCACCACCCCGGCAGGCGCCGCGACGGGGCCCTCGGAGCAGGCCGGCTGACTCGACGGCGTCCCCCGGGGGCCGGAAGCTGTCCAGGGTGATGAGGCTCACACGTAGGCCCCTCCCGTTTCAGCCGCCCTCAGCCGGGAAGGCC
>Ga0126309_10000661_pt1 | contig 11443 bp, 11 predicted proteins | sample Plot56_FD_92541 | JGI IMG/M metagenome (GOLD analysis project Ga0126309, IMG submission 92541) | Serpentine soil microbial communities from UC McLaughlin Reserve, CA, USA - Plot56 | ecosystem: Environmental > Terrestrial > Soil > Grasslands | place: USA: UC McLaughlin Reserve, Lake County...
AACTCGTACGGCAGCGCACCACTGCGGAGGACGAGCGCGAGGTCCTTCGCCTCTCCCGCGTCGCCGATCCCCGTAATCTCTGCCGAGCCGCCCGCGATGCCGTCCGGGTTTCGCTTCCAGTCGATCGTGGGCGCCGACTTGATCCTGCGGTCGAGGACGATCGCGAAGCCCTGGAGCGCGGCGTCGTCGCCGACCTGGCCCGAGAGGAGCTGGCCGCGCTGGGCGATCTTGCGCGTGATGTCGTGGAACTTGTCGGCGCCCCCTCCGGTGAACTCCATGAGGACGATCGGGCCCTCGGTCTGGCTGAAGTCGCTGCGGGTGCCGTCGAGCTTCAGGTCGGCGCCCGTCATCTCGGGGACGGGCTTCTCCTTGTTCTGCGGGTCGAACCTGAAGAGGTAGTAGTAGTCCCGTTGCGGCGGGGCCTCGTTGACGCCGGGGCAGTAGCGCTCGGTCGTCCCGCAGGTGAGGATGATCGTCTTCTCGGGAATCCCCAGGATCTGGAATCCCTTCGGCACGGCCTTGCCGGTGCGGGTGCGGTAGGCCAGGCGGATTCGCTCTTGTGAATCCTCCGCGGTTCCGACGACCTTCTTCGTCTTCGGGTTGGTGAGGTAGTACTCCTGAGGCTGGCCGCGCTTCGTTCTCGGCTGGAGCTCCTTCAGCAGCTTGTAGAGATCGGTCGAGGGAACCGGGAAGCCGTTCGGATCGCGCGTCGGGTCGAGCGTGTTCTCGTTGACGTCGAAGAGCCAAAGCTGTGCCGTCGTCCCGATCAGCTTGACGGCGCTGTTCGGATCGTCGATCCCCGGGAGCTGAACCGAGATCTGATCCTGGCCCTGCTTTCGAATCTCGGTCTCGGCCACGCCAAGTGCGTCGACCCGGTTCCGAATCACCTCGACCGCGAGGTCCATGTTCTGGTCGGTGATCTGCTGACCCTTGGGCGGCACGGCGCGAAGTACGAGCTCCACGCCGCCCTGGAGGTCGAGGCCGAGCTTGATCGGCTTGTTGATCGGCGACTGCGGAATCGCGAGCAGGGCGACGCCGACGAGCATCGCCAGGACACAGCCGAGCAGGGTGAGGTTTCCGCGCCTGGTTGCCACGCGACCGCCTAGATTAGCCGCGCTCGTCCGCGAGGGGCGGCGGCTCGTCGTCCTTCCGGACGATGGTGGCCACGGCGCCCTTTGCGAGCCGGATCTCGGTTCCCGGCGCGATCTCGAGCAGGACGTAGTCGTCCGCGATCGATCGGACCCGGCCGAAGACGCCGCCGGAGGTGATGACCTCGTCGCCGGGGCCCAGTTCGGAGACCATCGCGCGGTGCGCGGCCGCGCGCTGCCGCTGCGGCCGGATGAGCAGGAACCAGAAGACCGCCGCCATCGCGGCGATGAAGATCAGCGGTCCCGGATCCATGTGGTCTCCTCTGGCACGGCGGAAAGGCGCTCGAGTGCGCGCGCCTTGAAGGATGCCAATTCGCCGTCGGCGATCGCGGCCCTTGCGCCGGCCGTGACGTCGAGCACGAAGCGGAGGTTGTGCAGGGTCAGCAATCGGAGGCCGAGCACCTCCTGCTGGTTGACGAGGTGGCGGATGTACGCCCTGGAGAAGCGGGCGCAGGCCGGACAGCCGCAGTCCTCGTCCAGCGGTCGGGGGTCGGTGGCGAAGCGAGCGTTCTTCAGGTTGAGCCGCCCTTGCCAGGTCAGCGCCGCACCCGTGCGGGCCGTCCGCGTCGGAAGGACGCAGTCGAACATGTCGATCCCCCGCTCGACGACCTCGAGGATGCCCTCGGCGTCCCCGATCCCCATGAAGTAGCGGGGCTTGTCCTCGGGGAGGAGGGGCGCAGCCCAGGAAGTGGCGTCCAGGGTGAGTTCGCGCGGCTCGCCGACGGAAAGTCCGCCGAGTGCGTAGCCGTCGAAGTCCAGCTCGGTGATCTCGGCGATCGAGCGGCGGCGGAGCGCGGGGTCGGAGGCTCCCTGCGTGATCCCGAACACGAGCTGGCCGGGGGCTCGGTCGGCGGCGCGCTGGCGCTGCGCCCAGTGGGTCGTGCGCCGGACCGCGTCCTCCAGCTCCTCGCGCAGGACGCCCGCAGGCGGGCAGACGTCCAGGCACATCGCGATGTCCGACCCGAGGTTGACCTGGATGCCCGCGACGGACTCTGGCGTGAAGCGCGCTGGGGAGCCGTCGTAGACGGAGCGGAAGGTGACCCCCTCGTCGTCGACGGAGAGCAGGGTGTCTCGAAGTGAAAAGACCTGGAAACCGCCAGAATCAGTAAGGATCGACCCATCCCAGCCCATGAACGAATGAAGGCCGCCGAGCTCGGCGATCAACTCATCCCCGGGCCGGAAGTGCAGGTGGTAGGTGTTGCCGAGGAGGATGGATGCGCCGGCCTCGCGCACCTCGTCCGGGTGGAGCGTCTTGACGGACGCCTTCGTCCCCACCGGCATGAAGGCCGGGGTCGGCACCTCGCCGTGGGCGGTCTGGACGATCCCGGCGCGCGCCGCGCCGTCGGTGGCGGTGACGCGAAAGCTCATCGGATCAGCATCGCGTCGCCGAACGAGTAGAAGCGGTACCGCTCGCCGATTGCAAGCTCGTAGAGCCTTCGAGTCTCCTCCACACCCGCGAAGGCCATGACGAGCGCGAGCAGCGTCGACCGCGGCAGGTGGAAGTTCGTCAGCAGCGAGTCGACCCGCCGGAACTCGAACCCGGGCGTGATGAAGAGCCCGGTCCTGCCTTGTAACAGAGTGTTACTTGGATCCCGGGGGCGGCCCGAAGCCTCTGAAACAGCCGCGCCTGGGAGCCCAAGGGCTTGTAACAGTCTGTTACTTGCCAGCGTTTCGAGGACGCGGACGGTGGTCGTCCCGACAGCCAGGACACGCTCGGTAGCGCGGATTCGTTCCCACGCGGCCGGCTCGACCTCGTAGCGCTCGGTGTGGATCGGATGCTCCTCCAGCGTCTCGGCCTCGACCGGGCGGAACGTGTCCAACCCGACGTGCAGCGTCACTCGCTCCACGTCCAGGCGCCCGAGCAGCTCAGGGGTGAAATGGAGGCCCGCCGTCGGCGCTGCGGCCGAGCCCTCGTGCCTGGCGAAGACGGTCTGGTAGCGCTCGGGATCCTCGAGCGCCTCGGTGATGTACGGCGGCAGCGGCGTCTCCCCGGCCGGCTCGCCCTCGAGCCGGAGCCGCCAGCGCCCTTCGCCGAGCGGCTCGAGCAGCTCGACCGGGCCAAGCCGCTCTCCACGCCGCAGCTTCCGAGAGGGCCGAGCCAGGCCCTCCCAGATCCCGTCCGGCCCGACGTGCTCGAGGAGAAGCACCTCGGCATCTCCCCCGCTCGGCCGACGCAGCCGCAGGCGCGCTGGGATCACCCGGGTCTGGTTGACGACGACGAGCTCGCCGGACGAGAGCTCCTCCTCGAGCTCCGAGAAACGCCTGTGCCGGACCTCGCCGCTCTGCCGGTCGTACACGAGGAGCCGCGACTCGTCACGCCGCTCGACCGGCCGCTGCGCGATCAGCTCCGGCGGGAGGTGGTACTCCAGAGCCGAGGTCTCCATCCGGCGCCAACGCTACCGTTGCCCCATGGATTACGACGCTGTCGAACGAGCTCGAGAGCGGCTGGAAGCGGCCGCCAGGTCCCGCACCCAGCCGGGCGACGTCGAGGCTGCACTCGAGCGGGCTCGCTCCCAGGTGGAGGAGCTCGGAGAGCTCGCCGCCCAGCTCGAGACCTCGCTTCCGGCGCGGGTCGGCGAAGCGGTGCAAGATGGGATGCGCGCTGAAGCCCTCCCAGTTGCCCGCCAGCTCGCGGAGGTGCGCGGCCTGGCAGGTCAGACGATCCGCCGGCTCGAGCGCATCGAAGGAGACAACCTCGCCGAGCGGCACTCCCGGATCGACGACCTCGCACTGCTGGTCGACCTGATCTCGTCGGGCTGGAAGAGCGTCGACGAGCGCCTGAGCCGCATCGAGACCGCCGTACAAGAGACGAGCGGCGCGATCGTCTACCGGATCGAAGACGCCCAAGAGCGGCGTCAAACCGGCTAGACGACCGTCAGGATCACCGCGGAAGTCGCGGCCCAGGCGGCGATCGTCGCCAGGATCGGGACGTCGGTGAGAAGGACGCTCTCGGGCTCCTCTCCGAGATCTTCCCGGTGCATGAGCTGGATGTAGCGGAAAAGCCCGTAGACGACGAACGGGATCGTGGCCATCATCGCGCTGCCCTCGCGGGCCTCGAATGTGTAGAGCGCGTACGCCACGATCGTGCACGCGGCAACGATCGAGACGAGCTGGTCAACGAGCGCGAAAGAGTAGCCGGACAGGACGGGCCGGCCAGGCCCGCCCTCCCGGGTGGAGCCCAGCTCGCCGCGACGCTTCGCAAGTGCCAGGAAGAGTGCGAGCAGCGCCGTGCAGATCAGGAGCCACGGGGAGATGGGGACGTCGACCGCCTCGGCACCGGCGGCCGCACGAATCACGAACAGCCCTGAGATCGCCATCACGTCGATGAGGGCTATGTGCTTGAGACCCACGCTGTATGCGACCTGGAGCCCGAGGAATCCGGCCATGTACGCGAGCGAGCCCCAGCCGAGCGGAGCCACGATTGCGAACGCAAGCGCGGCGAGGATCCCGGCGACGTTGAGCGCCCGATTCGAGCGAACCGCCCCGCTCGCGATCGGGCGCCTCCGCTTGAGCGGATGCATCCGGTCGTGCGGCGCGTCGCGGACGTCGTTGTAGATGTAGGCCGCGCTCGAGGCCAGGCAGTAGGCCACGAACGCCGCCGTCGCCTGGATCCAACGCTCCGGATCGTCGAGCTCCGCCGCGAAGATGATCCCCGCGTAGAGCAGGAGATTCTTCGTCCACTGCCGCGGCCGCATCGCCGCGAGCAGCCCGCCGGAGGCGGCGCGATCAGGTTCCGTCATCTTGCGGTGCCACCGGCAAGAGCAGCTCGAACCGCGTGCCTTCACCGGGGACGGACTGGAGGCGGATGTGCCCGCCATGCGCGACGGCGAGCTCGCGGGCGATCGCAAGCCCAAGACCGGTGCCCGTGCCGTCCCTCGTCCAGAACGGCCGGAAGATCCTCTCCTGCTCCTCGGGGGTGATCCCCGGGCCCGAGTCCTCCACCGCCACCGAGACGGTGCCGTTCTCGGCGGCCAGCTGGAGCTCCACCCGGCCGCCGTCGGGCGTCCACCGGAAGGCGTTCGAGAGCAGGTTGGAGATGATCTGGAGGACGCGGTCGCCGTCGGCCACGATCACGGGACGGGCCGAGATGTCCTGCCGGTAGTCGATCTCGCGGCGTCGCGCCTCTTCGGCGAACGCGTTGTACGCGCGCTCGAGGAGATGTCCCATGTCGACCTCCTCGTGGAGCAGGGTGAAGCGCCGGGTGTCGAGCTTTGCGAGGTCGAGCACGTCCCCGACGAGCCGTTCGAGCCGTCCCGCCTCCTGGGAGATCACGTCGAGCGACTCCTTTTTCGTCTCCTCGTCCTGGGCGACCCCTTCCCGCAGCGCCTCGACATGACCCCGAATCGCGGTCAGCGGGGTCCGCAACTCGTGAGAGACGGTCATGAGGAAGTTGCGCTCGAGCTCTTCGGCCTCGCGGAGGCGAGCGGCCATCTCCCGGAAGCGGTCCGCGAGCAGTCCGATCTCACCATGGGCCCGGATCTCAGGAACGTCGTAGATGCCGGCTGCGATACGGTCTGCGGCTTCGGCCAAAGCCTGCACGGGCTCGGTGATCCGCCTGGACAGGTACAGAGCGAGCGCCCCGGCCACGAGGATGCCTCCCAGGCCCGCGACCGCCAACCGTTCGATCAGCGTCTGCCAGCGGTCCCGGAGCTCCGCTCGGGGCTTCGCCACGACGATCGCACCGAAAAACGGCCCCTTCTTGTCCAGCCGCAGCGGCGACGAGACGGCGATGAACTCCCGCTTCGCGTCTGGAGGCATGAACTCGAATACCCGCACCCGTCCGTCCTTCCAGCGGACGGCGTCCTGATCCAGCGGCCGCAGACGGGTGGTTCCCTTGAAGATGATCCGGAGACCGACGTAGTAGATCCGGCTGCCGCTCGCCTGCTCCAGCCGTTCTGGCTCCACGAAGGGAAGCGGCCGTTCCTGCTCCTGGGAGCGGACCGCCTGATGGGCATAGAGGCTCGCGAGGCCCCGAGCTTCTCGCCGCAGCTCGGCCACGAGCCGGTCCTCCGTGTAGTCCTGAAACAGGCCGAGCGCAATGAGCGTCGAGACCAGTCCCGCGAGCACGGCGCCCGCCAGAAAGAAGGCCGGCAGACGGAAGCGCAGCGACCGGAACAGGGCCATGACTATCGCTCAGGCCGTGACGATGTCCTTCGAAGCGTCCTGGGCGGGAGCCGCCTTGTAGCCGACGCCCCACACGGTGACGATCGGGGAGGCGTCTTCGAGCTTGCGCCGGAGCTGCCTGATGTGGACGTCGACCGTCCTTGTGTCGCCGGCGAAGGTATAGCCCCAGACACGCTCCAACAGCTGGTCCCGCGTCAAGACGAGACCGTTGTGGTCGAGCAGTTCCCAGAGGAGGTCGAATTCCTTCGGGGCGAGCTGAACCTCCCGTCCATCGACGTGCACTTCTCGCCGACCCGAGTCGACGAGCAGCTGACCGTGCCGGATCTGCGTCGTCATCGCCTCCTTCCGCTCCGGTGTCGACCGGCGCAGAATGGACTTGACCCGGGCAACCAGCTCGCGCGGGTTGAAAGGCTTGGTGAGGTAGTCGTCGGCACCGACCTCGAGGCCGACGATCTTGTCGACGTCCTCGTCTCGTGCAGTCAACATCAGGATCGGGACGTCCGAGGTGTGGCGCAAGCGTCTGCACACCTCGATCCCGTCGATGTCCGGAAGCATCAGGTCGAGGATGACGAGCGAGGGCGACTGGGACTCCGCCAGAGTCAGCGCGTCGCGGCCCGAGGGCGCCACCTTGACCTCGTAGCCGGCGTTGCGGAGGTACATCGCCACGAACGAGGCGATCGACGCCTCGTCCTCGACGACGAGCACAGTTTGCGCGTCGGCGGATGCCATCGCGCTACTCAGGATGCCAGAACCCCCGGTTCAGCCGCCGCCCGACGGCTGAACCGCCAGCGCGAACGGGAAGCGCTCGTCGGGCAGCGACTTGTAGCCGTCGCCGTTGAGCGAGTAGGAGCCGTCGAAGTAGATCCCCTCGTCCGGGTCACCCCGCCCGTCGAGCCAGCCGTCGCCTCGTCCAACCGCGGAGAGGTTGATCCTCGTGGCCTCGATCTTCACGACGATCCGTTTGTCGGCGCTGAGCCGGAAGCGGATGTTCGAGCCGGAGTAGACAGTCGTGCGGCCGGAGGGATACCGCGTCCGATCTTCGCCTCGGACGACGACGATCGGGGCGTCGGCGCCGACCGCGTCGGTCACGGTCAGCGTCCCCCGGGCGAACCGACCGATGACGCCGCCCTTCATCCGGAGCAAGACAGCGCCGCGGCCGTCGCGGACGGACAGCGTCCCGTCTTCGACAGGCCCACGCCGGCCGGACGCCACGGCAGTGGTCGCGAGAACGAGGACGGCGGCAGCCGCAATGAGTAGGAGCCTGGAAAGGCGCACGCCCCAAGTATCGCCCGTCAGGGTGTGACCTTTCTCAGCGATCTGTAAGGAAACCGTTAGAACGGGTTCCCGATGCGGCTCAGTACGTGAAGAAGCCCTCACCGGTCTTGCGTCCGAGCTTGCCTTCGGCCTGCATGCGGAGCAAGCGCTCGGGCGGCGCCATGCGCTCCTCGCCGAGGGCGGCGTGCAGTGCCTCCGACGCGTGGTTGTGGATGTCGATCCCGACGAGGTCGACGAGCTCGCACGGCCCCATCGGCCAGCCGGCGCCATTCGTCATCGCCCTGTCGAGGTCCCCCGGCGTGACGTTCGCTTCGTCCAGGACCCGAACGCAGTCGTTCAGGAGCGGGATGAGGACCCGGTTGACGATGAACCCCGGCGTGTCGTTGCAGCGGACCGGCTGCTTGCCCGCCTGCTCGGCCCATTCGTAGGCCGCGTCGACCGCGCCGTCCGAGCTCTGCTGCGCGCGGACGATCTCGACGAGCGGGAGCAGCGGCGCGGGGTTGAAGAAATGCATCCCGATTACGCGGTCGGGATGCTCCACGGCCTCTGCGATCTTCGAAACCGAGAGAGCGGATGTGTTCGTAGCGAGGACCGCGTCGGGCCTGCAGATTCGCTCGAGCTCCGCGAAGAGCTCCCGCTTGGGCTCGAGCTCCTCGACGATCGCCTCGACCACGAGATCGGAGTCGGCAAGCGCCTCGAGCTCGGTCGTCGTGCTGAGCCGCCCCAGCGCTGCCTCCTTGTCCTCCGCCGACATCCGCCCCTTCTCGACGGCCCGCGTGAGGAAGTGGTCGATCTTCGAACGGGCCCCATTGCCCAGGTCCTCGCTGACCTCCCGACCGACGACCTCGTTTCCGGCCTGAAGCGCGACCTGCGCAATCCCTGCGCCCATCGTCCCCAAACCAACCACACCCACGCGACGGATCTTCATCGGAGCCGGACTCTAGGGAAGAAGCAGGGTCTCTCGCGCGTCTAGGAGCGAATGAGACGGAAACGGATTCTTCTGGGACTGGCGCTTGCAGGGCTGCTCGTGCTTGCCCTCCTCGGCGCAGTCGCCCAGCTTGCGCGAGGACAGCGGCCCGCGCTGCTTGCCACCTAGGCGACCCTGGCTTTGAAGCAGCGCGGCCTCGCGTACTCGTCGGCGATCGCGTCGTAGCTGCGGCGACGATGTCCTGCGGCTTCACACGCGTTCGATGACGCCTGCGATTGCCTGGCCGAAGCCGATGCACATACAGGCCACGCCGTAGCGCTCCTCCCGCCGCTCCAGCTCGCCGAGCAGCGTTGCCGTCACCCGCGCGCCTGTCGCACCAAGGGGATGACCGAGCGAGATCCCGCCGCCGTTCGGGTTGACGTCACCGCGCCGGTCCTCGAGCCCCGCGTCGCGCAGGAACTGGAGCACCACCGACGCGAAGGCCTCGTTGACCTCGACGACGCCGATGTCGTCCCAGCTCAACCCGGCCCTGGCGAGCGCCTTCGCGCAGGCCTCGGGGTTTCCGTGGAGCATGCGATGCGGGTCGACGCCGCAGAGCCCGAAGGAGACGAACCTGGCACGCGGCACGAGCCCGAGGCGCGACACGGCCTGCTCCGAGGCGATCAGCACCCCGGCGGCACCGTCGCAGATCTGGCTGGAATTTCCGGCGGTGATCTTTCCGTCCGGGCGAAACGCAGGGTCCAGGGCCGCAAGCTTCTCTGCCGAGGTGTCGCGTCTCGGCGTCTCGTCCACGCCGACGAGCACGCCGGTATGTGGATTGTTCACCTCGACCGGGACGATCTCGCGCTCGAAATGATCCGCGTCGATCGCTGCGATCGCCCGGCGGTGCGACTCGAGCGAGTAGGCATCGAGCTCCTCCCGCGACAGGCCCCACTCCTCGGCGATCACCTCCGCCGAGATCCCCTGCGGGACGATCTGCCACCGCTCGAGCAGCTTGTCCGAGAGGTCGCCGCCGTTCGATCCCATCGGGACGCGGGACATCATCTCGACGCCTCCGGAGACGACGACGTCGAGCTGGCCGGACCAGATCGCGGCCGCGGCGTTGAAGTTCGTCTGCATCGAGGAGCCGCACTGGCGGTCGACGGTCGTCCCGGCGACCGTCTCCGGCCACCCGGCGACGAGCGGCACCATCCGGCCGATGTTCCAGCCCTGCTCCCCGATCTGGGTGACGCAGCCCAGCTGGACGTCCTCGACCTCGCCGGGGTCGAGCGCGTTTCGCTCGACGAGGGCGTTCAGGACCTGCGCCGCGAGCTCGTCCCCTCGGATCGAGGACAGGGCGCCGTTACGCCGCCCGATCGGGCTGCGAACCGCGTCGACGATGAAGGCCTCAGGCATCGACAACAGAGTAGAGCCGCCACGGGCCCACGCCCTTGAGCTCGTGCTCGCCGCGATCCTCGAACTGGATGCCTGATCCGGACACCAGGTCGCGCACCGTGCTCGACACGAGTACCTCTCCGGCGTCCGCCGCGCCCGCCACGCGCGCGCCCGTGTGGACTGCGATTCCCCCCACTCCGTCCTGGGTCAGTTCGCACTCTCCAGTGTGGAGGCCCGCCTTGAGCTGGAGACCAAGCTCCTGCACGCTGTCGCGGATCGTCCAGGCGGCTCGGACGGCCCTCGCCGGGCCGTCGAACGTGGCGAAGAATCCATCTCCGGCCGTGTCGATCTCCCGGCCTCGAAATCGGTCGAGCTGGCGCCGAACCCGCGCGTGATGCTGGTCGCGCAGCTCGAGCCAGCGGCGGTCGCCGAGCTCGCCCGCCCGCTCGGTCGAGCCCACGATGTCGGTGAAGAGCACGGTCGAGAGGACGCGATCAGGCTCCGGCATCGGCCGGGTCCCGGTCAGGAACTCCTCGATCTCCGCCAGCATCGGATCCTGGTCGCCTGCCCAGAGGATGTGCTCGCTGCCGGGCAGCTCGACGAAGCGACCTCCGGGTATCTCTCCGGCGATCCACCGGCCCTCCTCGACGGTGACGTCCTGATCGTGAGTCCTGTGGATCACGAGACTCGCCACCTGGATCGTCTTCAGGATCGCCCTCGTGTCGATCATCGAGTTCATCCGCAGCAGCGCGGCAGCCGCGCCGGGGCTCGCGCTTCGCCTCAGGTAGTTCTCATGCCACTCCGTGAAGCTGCGATCCTCGTTCGGCGCGTAGTAGGTCAGGTCGAAGCCGGTGGCCCATTCGCGCTCGACCGTCTCGACGGTCTCCAGCCGCTTCTCGAGAGTCGGCGCCCAGGGATAGTCGTCGCTTCGGATCCGCTTCGCGAAGACACCGACGAGGACCATCGCCCGAGTCCTTTCCGGATAGGTCGCGGCGAAGAGCAGCGCCATGCTTCCGCCCTCGGAGTGGCCGAGGAGCGCCGCATTCTCGGAGCCGGCCGCCTCGAGCACTGCCCGGACGTCGTCCATCCGCTCCTCGAGGGTCGGGAGCCGATCGTTCGGCACCCGGTCGGACATGCCGACTCCGCGCTTGTCGAACAGGATCAGGCGTGAAAAGGACGCGAGCCGCTCGAGAAAGCGCCTGGCCTTCGCGTTCTCCCAGACCAGGTCGATGTTCGAGACCCATCCGGGCACGTAGACGAGGTCGAACGCCCCCTGGCCGACCACCTGGTAGGCGATGTTGAGGTCGCCGCTCTTCGCGTAGCGGGTCTCCGGCTGCATAGGCTTCAACTATGGCCGTCACGGCAGCGGAACGAAAGCTTCTCGTCGCAGGCGAGTGGGTGGAGACCGGCGAGTGGCAGGAGGTTCGGTCTCCCTACTCCGGCGACGTCGTCGGCCGGGTGCCGACGGCCGGCGCGGACGAGACCAAACGAGCGATCGACGCGGCCGAGGCGGCGATGCGGGAGCCGTTGCCGGCCCACAGGCGCGCCGAGATCCTGGTTCGCGTCGCCGGCGCGCTCGGCAAGCGCCACGACG
>Ga0126309_10000662_pt1 | contig 11440 bp, 14 predicted proteins | sample Plot56_FD_92541 | JGI IMG/M metagenome (GOLD analysis project Ga0126309, IMG submission 92541) | Serpentine soil microbial communities from UC McLaughlin Reserve, CA, USA - Plot56 | ecosystem: Environmental > Terrestrial > Soil > Grasslands | place: USA: UC McLaughlin Reserve, Lake County...
AGCATTCGCGAGATCGACCTGTCCGGGCGCTGGGGCGGCGAGGAGTTCGCCGTCGTCCTGCCCGGGACCGACGTCGAGGGCGGCGCGGCCCTGGCGGAACGCATCCGCGACACGCTCCGCAAGCGAGTGATCACGGCGCCCGACGGAGAGCGGGTCGTGGTCACTGCGAGCTTCGGCGTGGCGGCGTATCCCGACGTCGGGGCGAAGGACGACCTCGTCGCGGCCGCGGACGCGGCTCTGTACGAAGCGAAGCGGGCGGGGAAGGATCGCGTGGCGCGGCCCGAACCCCTAGGTCAGCCGCCCACGCCAGTAGCGTAGTGGCCGGCCCTGATCGACCCGGACGCCGTTACAATCCTCCGCCGATCATTTTCCAGGAGGTTCGTCTATGCCGGTAGAGACACCGTCGCTGTTCGCGAACGTGATCCAAGACCACCTCGAGCTCAAACGCAAGAACGCCGGGCTCGACGACCAGATGCCCCTCGAGCGCTACAGGATCGAAGACCCCTTCGAGAACCACCCGCTCTTCAAGACCGAGGAGCAGGCGCGGATCGAGGAGACGATGGACGGGGAAGTCATGGTTCCCGTCGAGGCGCACACGCTCGCGCCCGGCGTCTCCGAGGACACCGTCGAGGACGGCCTGTGGGGCCGCTCCCGCGACTTCGACTGGGGCGACTAGCCCTCCACCGCTAGACGAGCTGGCGCGCGGCGAAGGCCGCGAGGATCAGGATCGCCACGACGACGGCGATCACGAGCAGCACGCTCGTATGGACCCAGAACGGCGTCGTCTCGCTGCGGCCCCGGCCCATCAGGCGGGCGATCCGGCCGGCTTCTCGCTGCATCTCCGGCACGGTTGCACCCTTCCCGCCGACCGGCGCGGCGAATCACGTTTGCCTCTGACAAGTCGGGGTAGTCCGATTCGAAAGCCATCGACACACGAGAGGTGACCGAATGAGGAAACTGCTCACCCTGGCGGGGCTCGGGGCCGCGCTCACGTACTTCTTGGATCCGGACTCGGGCAAGCGGCGGCGCGCCGTGGCACGCGACCGGGCGCTTGCGTTCTTCCGGCAGCAGGGCCGCCAGCTGAGCCGTAGAGCCGGCGGCGTGCAGGCGGATGCCCAGGGCCTGGTCCAGAAGGCAAAGCACGCGCGCGCGGACGAGAAGCTCGCGGATCCCAACGACACGACGCTCGCACGCAAGGTGGAGACCGAGATCTTTCGCGATCCGGAGGTCCCGAAGGGCCAGATCGACGTCAACGCCGAGGACGGCGTCGTCATTCTTCGCGGCGAGGTCGAGCGTCCCGAGTTGATCCAGGACCTCGAGGAGAAGACGCGCAGCGTCCAGGGCGTGAAGGGCGTCGAGAACCTCCTCCACACGCCGGGCACCGACGCGCCCATGCACCAGGTGCACTAGGGCCTCTCCTACAGCTTGCGGCCGCGCCTGATCAGCGGCGCCGCGAACCAGACCCACGCGAACAGCCCGGCGACGCCGGCCGTCACGAGGCTCGTCGGCGCCTGCGCGTAGATGATGTCCGTCACGACCCAGACGGCGCCGGTGACGGCGAGCGCCAGAAACGCGGTCCCGGCGAGCGCGAGCGAGTTGGCGCGCCGAAGGAGAGCATCCTTGTCACGCGCGCGCCAGAGGATGCGGTGTTGCGCGCTCGGCGCAATCAGCAGCGCCGTTGCCACCGCGGTCGAGAGGAACGTGAGGAAGAACACGAATCGCTCGGCGTCGGTCACGCGGCTCCAGCCCTGGGAGAACGGGACTGTCAAGAGGAAGCCGAAAAGGACCTGAACGCCGGGCAATGCCACCCGCAGCTCGTTGAGGAGCTCGATCAGCTCGCGGTCGAGCCGCTCGCTCTCCTCGTCGCGCTCGTCGGCCATGGCGGGGGAACCTACTCGAAGGTCGGTAGATTCCCGCGATGCAATCGGAGGTGTCGCTCGAGGCCGCGGCGAGGGAGCTGCTCGAGGCCAACACGCAGACGGCCGTCAAGGACGGGCGAACGTACACGTTCAGCGTCCCGTCGCCGCAGGCGTATCCGTTCCAGTGGTTCTGGGACTCCTGCTTCCACGCGATCACCTGGGCGCGCTTCGACGCCGAGCGCGCCGCCGAGGAGCTTCGCGGCCTGTTCGCGTGGCAGGCGCGCGACGGCTTCATGCCGCACGTCATCTTCTGGAATCAGGAGCTCGCCCGCCGGAACCCGAGCTACTGGCACTTCCGCGAGAGCCGTCCGTGGCTGCGCCGGCCGAAGACGACGGCGCGCCTGCAGCCTCCGGTGATCGCGCAGGCCGTCGAGCGCGTTATCGATGCCGGCGCGGGCGACGCGTTCCTCCGGGAGACGATCGAGCCGCTCGAGCGCTACTACCGTTACCTTGCGGCGGCTCGGGATCCGGACGGCGATTCCCTGCTGACGATCATCTCGAGCTTCGAGAGCGGGCTCGACCACTCTCCCGTCTACGACCATCCGTTCTCGCTCCACGTCGACGACGCCGACCCGCTCCAGTCCGACCCCTGGTGGGCGCTCCGCCGCGAGTTCGTGAACAAGCTGTTCGGCCACCGCGCTCGCGTCCTCTCGCGGATCCGCCGCTCGACGCACGAGGACGTCCACTTCACGAGCATCTACGCGCAGGGGCTGCGCTCGCTCGCGCGCCTCGCCGACCGAGCCGGGAACGACGCGCTCGCGCGCTGGTCCCGCGATACCGCCTCGCGCGTGACCGATGCGCTGATGGAGCGAGCCTACGACGCGCGCACCGGGCTGTTCTGGAACCTCGTCGGCAGCCGGCAGGAGCCCGTCCGCGTCAAGACCATCGTCTCCCTGATGCCGCTCATCCTCGAGGATCTTCCGCGCGCCGCCGTCGAATCGCTCGTCGAGCACCTCGCGAACCCCGACGAGTTCTGGCTGGACTACCCCGTCGCGTCGACCGCGAAGGACGAGCCCGTGTTCACACCCATCCGGACGCGTCTGATCTGGCGGGGCCCGCTGTCGATGAACACGAACTGGTTCCTGGCGCACGGCCTGCGGGCGCACGGCTATCCGGATCTCGCCGACACGATCGCCGAGCGCTCACGCGAGCTGGTCGAGCGCCACGGCTTCAACGAGTTCTACAACCCACTCAACGGGGAGCCCGTCGGCGTCGAGACGTTCGGCTGGGCGACGCTCGTCCTCGACCTCTAGGAGGTCCGCGCAAATACGCGGTGGTCCTCCCAGACGCCGTTGATGCACAGGTAGCCGACGGCGTAGCCCTCGTCGCGGAAACCGTTCTTCTCCAGGACCCGGATCGAGCCCGTGTTCCGCGGCATCACGGCCGCCTGCACCCGATGCAGGCCGAGATCGCCGAACGCGAAGTCCATCGCGACGCCGACCGCCTCCGTCGCCAGGCCCTGCCCGTTCCGCCGCTCGGCGATCGAGTAGCCGAGATACGCGTTCTGGAAGATGCCGCGGAAGATCTGGCTGAGCGCGATCCGCCCCACGAGCTCCGAGTCGAGGAAGATCCCGAACGCGTGGCGCCGGTCCGCAAGGGCGTCCGCGGCGGCCGCTTCGATGTCGGCGGCCTGGGCGTCGAGGGTGAAGAATCCGTTTTCGCGCACAGGCTCCCACTGCTCGAGGAACTCGCGATTCTCCTCCATGTACGCGAGCAGGGCCGGCGCGTCGTCGGCGGCCAGGTGCCGAAGCAGGATCCGTTCACCGGGGAGCTCCACGGACGGTATGGTCGCACCCGTGGAAGCCGCACAGCACGATGCCGTCGTCGAGCTTCTCCGACGCGACCTCGACGGCTCCCAGTACGACGAGATCCGGGAGCTGTGGAAGAAGCACTCGATCGCCGAGGACGAGCGCGACCTGCCCGGGCTGATCTCCACGCTGACCGAGGACTGCGTCTACGAGCTCGTCCAGACGGGCGACCGCTGGGAGGGACACGAGGGCGCCGCGCGCTTCTACACGCAGCTGCTGACCGCGTTTCCGGACATCAAGTTCGAGCTGATCAACATCGTGATCGGGCCGCAGGGCGTCTGCGAGGAGGCGCACGTCACGGGTACGCACGAGGCCGAGTGGCTCGGGCAAGCGCCGACGGGCGAGCGGATCGAGTTCCGCGTCGTCATCTTCTTCCCCTGGAGCCCGGGGAAGCGGCTCTTCGAAGGGGAGCGCGTCTACTTCGACGCACCTACGCTCGTCGCCGGCAACTCGACGTAGAAGACTGCGCGCGCCCGGCTAGGCGCGACTTCGGCCGCCGAGCTCCTCGATCCGTTCACGGCGTAACTCGTCGCGCTCGCCGCGTTGCAACCGCTCGAGCACGTCGTGGAGGGTCGAGCCCAGCGTGGTGGGGTCGAACGGCTTCGACACGTAGCCCACGGCTCCGAGCTCATAGCCGCGCAGGAAGTCAGCAGATTCCGCGCGCGCTGTGAGGAACACGACGGGAATGTCTCGCGTCGCCTCGTCGTCCGCAAGTCGCGCGGCGACCTGCCAACCGTCGATCTGGGGCATCATCACGTCGAGCAGCACGAGATCGGGTCGCAGCTCGCGTGCCAGACGCAGCGCCGTCGTCCCGTCCGGCGCCTCCTCGGTGTCGAGCTGCTCGAGCCGCAGGTTCACCCGGCAGAGGAGCCGGATCGACGCCTCGTCGTCCACCACGAGCACCAGCGGCCGCTCGCGCCGAGGCGAATCGTCCGCGAGCCCGCTGGGTTCGATCGCGTGTGAGTGAGTCAGGCGTCTTCCTTCCGCCGGCTGCGGATGCAATAGCTCGATGGTAGGCCGAAATCGCCACAACGCCTAGTGCGCGTCGTGTGCGTTTGCTCACACGAATGTTACCGTGCCGCGCTGATCCCGACTCTGCGGCAGAGGAGGACAAAGTGGCAACGAGACGATCGCTCCACATCGGCCTCAACTCCGTCGATCCGGACCACTACGACGGATGGGACGGAACGCTGATGGCCTGCGAGTTCGACGCCGCTGACATGCAGAAGCTGGCCGAGAGCCGCGGGTTCGAGCCGACGAAGCTCCTGACCCAACAGGCCACGGCCGACGTGGTGATCGCCGCGATCGAGAAGGCTGCGAACGAGCTTTCCGCCGGCGACTTTCTCTTCCTGACGTATTCCGGCCACGGCGGCCAGGTGCCCGACAAGAACGGCGAGGACGAGCCTGATCGTTCGGACGAGACCTGGGTGCTGTACGACCGCCAGCTCATCGACGACGAGCTCTACGCGCTCTGGGGGAAGTTCGAGCCGGGCGTTCGCGTCCTCGTCCTCTCCGACAGCTGCCACAGCGGGTCGGTGCTCAAGGACATCGACGACAAGGAGGCGGTGCCGAACGTCGTTGCCGACCGCGAGACGGCCGCCGCCCAGTCACCACGGCGCCGCGCGCTCCCACTCGACGTCATGGTCAAGACGTACAGGGCCCATGCGGACGAGTACGACGCGATCCAGGAGGCGGTACCGAGCTCGGCGGACACCAACGTGGGCGCGAGCGTGCTGCTCATCTCGGGGTGCCAGGACGACCAGCTCTCGATGGACGGCATCAGCAACGGGCTCTTCACGGAGACGCTGCTCGGCGTGTGGGACGAGGGCCGCTGGCACGGCCCCTACGCGAGCTTCCACCAGGCGATCGTCGCGAAGATGCCGCAGGAGCAGCAGCCGAACCTGATGCAGGTCGGCGACTCCGCATCCGGGTTCGAAGCCGAGGATCCGTTGCAGTGAGCGCCGGTCCGACCGTCTAGCGGCGCTCGTGGCAGGCTGGGCCGTCGTCATCGGCGTCGACGACTACGGCGCGGAAGAGCTCGCGCTCTCCGGCGCCGTCCGAGACGCCGAGTCGTTCCGTGACTGGCTGCTCGAGGCGGCGCTGGTCCCGCCGGACCAGCTCATCTTTCTCGCCTCGCGTGCCGGCGGCGGAGACGCCGGCTTCGGGATCCCCGCGAAGGACACCGTCGTCGCCGCGATCAACCACGTGATCGCTGCGAGCGGCGGCGACGCCGACCCCCTCTACTTCTTCTTCTCCGGCCACGGCCTGACGACCTGGGTCTCCGGGCGGGAGGAGGGCGCCATCCTCATGCCCGGCTTCGACGACGACCACCCGGAGCACTCGCTCTCGATCCGGTCGGTGCTCGAGTTCTTCGAGACCGTCCAGTTCAAGGACCAGTTCTTCTTCGTGGACGCTTGCCGAAGCGCGCCGAAGCGCGAATTCGCCATCGGTCGCTGGCCGATCCCGCGCCGACGCGATCCGGGCAAGCCGCCGGTGCAGCAATTCGTGCTGTACGCCACGTCGCCCGGTCTGACGGCGGCGGAGGATCGCTGGCAGGGGATGGGCGAGTTCACGAAGGTGCTGATGCCCGCGCTGCGGGGCGGGGCCAAGGCGTGGTCGTGGGAGCGCAACTGCTACGAGGTGCGCTGGGAGAAGCTCGCCGACCAGGTCAAGGCGGCGATGGAGGCGGCGAGGGTCGAGGCGAGGCACGGCCGGACGGCGCCGGAGAGCGGGTGGCCGATCCAGGTGCCGCAGGACGCCGGGAGCCGGGGCGTCGAGGGACGCCAGCGCGACGCGCTGCTCGTCTCGATCGCACGGACCGGAGTCGATCCGCTGGAGCTGAAGATCACGCTCGAGGCGCATCCGAGGTACGACGAGGCGGAGATCAGCATCCTCGACGCCGTCGCAGAGCCCGTCGCGACGGCCCTGAAGGTCGAGGGCGAGCAACACGTGTTCACGCTCCCGCCGAAGACGTACGCCGTCGTCGCGCGCACGACCGACCGGAGGGCGGGGCGGCTCGACGCGCCGATCGAGCTCTACGACGGCCCGCTCGCACGGTCGATCGGCCTGGAGCCCGACGAAGCGGCGCCGGGCGAGGTGTCCGAGCCCGTCGGCCCGGGCGAGCCGAGAGGGACGGGAACCGGGACGATCGCCGTGGAGGCGGCCGATCCGCTGACGGTCGTCGAGCTGCGCGACGACTCGGGCGAGGTGCTCGAGGCGAAGCCCGTGGGGCAGAAGCTGGCGGCGTCGTTCGTTCGGCCGGCCGGGTTCTACCGGGTCGGCGTCGTCGGGCCCGACGGACCGGGCGAGGACCAGTTCGTGGTGCTCGAGCCCGGGCCCGAGGTGCGGCCGGAGCCGCCGAAGCCACCGGAGGCGAGCGCGCGGACCGTCGAGCTCGCGGAGGCGGCCGGCGGCCGTTACGACGTCGAGTCGCGGACTGTCGCGCTCGAGGAGGCGGGCGAGGCGCTGGAGTGGGCGGCGCCGTCGACGATCCTCACCGTCGCGCTGGGCGCGTCGCTCGGAGGGCAGCCCGGCCCGTTGATCGAGTCGCCGCTCGAGTCGGTTGCCGAGGGCGACTCGGGGATCTCGTTCCACGGGGTCGCCGCAGGCGGCACCGTCGAGGCGCTCCGGGTCCGCGCCTGGCCGGCCGGCGAGGGGCCGCCGGAGGCCCCCGAACCGCTTGCGGTCTCCGACGCCGGCACGGTCTCGTTCGCGCAGAAGACGGCCGCTGGGCCGCACTGGCTCTCGATCGAGCAAGGGGACGCGCAAACCGTGATGGCCCTGCCCGTGCTGCCCGGCCGGCTCGCGGCCGTCATCGTAGAGCTCGGCCCGACACGGCCGCGCGTCCACCAGTTCCATCCGCGTGCCGGGGCGCACGTCTCCTCGAGCCCCCGGCGGCTGAGGCGGGTCGAGCACCTACAGCGACTGCTCCTCGGCGGCCGCATCGACGGCGCGCCGGAGCTCGCCCGCGAGCTCGCGAGCGGCGCGGCGGAGGATCCGTTCGCCGGCGTGCTCGCCGGCTACGCGCTGCTGCGCGTCGGCGTCTTCGAGGGCCTGCCCGAGCTGGCGGATGCCGTGGTCGCGGTCGCGCCCGGCTGGAGCGACCCGTACATCCTGCGCGGCGAGGCCGTCGCCCACGGCGACGCGCCGGATCTCGCCGCGCGCGACCAGGCGTTCGCCCAGGCGGTGAACACGGGCGTCCCGATCTTCGGCGAAGGCCTCACGAGGCTGGTGGAGGGCCTCCGCGCGAGCGGCTTCAGCCATCCGCGAGGAACGCTCGTCCGCCACATCTTCCAACGCCACGCGCGAGGCCTGATGTGGGCTGCCTTCACTCCCATCAGGCCACTCGACCAGAACCGCCTGGTAATCAGCGGCGCGGACCTGGGCTACGAAGGTTAAGAGGGCCGGCTTTGCCGGCCCGGCTGCCCCTACGACAAAAAAGGCCCGAGGAAGTGCAAGCACCTCCTCGGGCCATTTCGTCGAGCCGGTTTCGCTTTCGTCCGCTGCACCGACCAGCTTTTGGCTTCCGCCTACGACTGCTCGGCACCGCTTCGACCTACTTGCGTTCCGTGCTCGACGCGTGAGGGAATCTAGGGCGTAATAGACTGCGCCGCAAGAGCGCGCGGAACGCTTCGTCCGCAATTTGCGAGAAGTTCAGTTCGCGCCGAATCTCGTAGCTTTTTGTGCAAGCTGCCACGTTTCGAGGAATCCCCCGGCCGCCGCCGTCGTTTGGAACGCCATGATCCCGCTCCTCGAGCTACACCAGGCAGAGGAACGGCTCCGGCCCTTCGGTCGGCGGTATCTCGGAGTGCGCGCGATCCCGGTCGGCAGCATCGTCGGGACGGACAGTCGCTCCGGCGACTTCGACCGTGAATTCACGCCTCAGCGGGCCGAGCTACGGTCCCGTCGGCAGCGGCTGGCCCAGCGGTTCCCGGACGGCGACTTCCCTCCCATCGTCGTGAGCAAGCTCGGCGACGCCTACTTCGTCGTCGACGGGCACCATCGCGTCGCAGCAGCGCGGCGGCTCGGGATGGCAACGATCGACGCGGACGTGACCGAGCTGCACACGCTCTGGCAGCTCGGGCCGCACGCCGACGCCGTCGAGCTCCTCCACGGCGAGCAGCACCGCATCTTCATGGAGCGGAGCGGGCTCGCCCGCGTCGCGCCCGACGCGTGCATCTCGTTCAGCCGCCTGACGGCGTATCGAGAGCTGCTCGACAGCGTCGAGAGCCACGGCTACCGGCTCATGCGCGAGCGCGGCCGGGTGCTGGAGCCGGCCGAGGTTGCATCGCACTGGTTCGAGCACGTCTACCTCGGCGCCCTCGAGACGTTCGGCCAAGAGGGCCTCGAACCGCACGCCACGAAGGGCGACCTCTTCCTGTGCGTCGTGGATCGCCGCCGGGAGCTGCAGCTCCACCGCTCGAGCGCAACGCTCGCGGACGCGGCCCGCGAGGTCCTCGCCGGCGACCAGGAGCGATCGCAGCCGCTGTTCCGCCGGCTGCTGCCGCTCTAGCGCCTTTCCAGGTCGTCCTCCCGGAAGGGATCCTGGCCCGTGATCGCTCGATAGGCGGCCGGGATCAGCCGACGCTTCGGAACGCCGAGCTTCAGCTTGAGCGCGTCACAGTGCATCCGTACCGTCCGCGGCGAGATCGCCAGCTCGCCGGCGATCTCGGCATTCGTGCGTCCGGCCGCGACGCGGACCAAGACCTGGCGCTGTCGGCGGGACAGCGAGACGCTCGGCCGGGCAAGGGGCAGCGGCGCGACTTTGAGAACTCTCTGGGGCTGCAGCATCGGTCTGTGGGGGTACGCGGGGACCGACAGAGTCGGATCACCGGTGATGGACGGTTCGGCTAGTCAAGCGCCGACGAACCGTCCTATCGCCGAGGCGGCGAGCACGGCGGCGGCGGCGACCAGAACGATCGTCCCGCCCGGCGGGAGGTCGCCGTAGTAGGCGCCGGTCAGCCCCGACAGCACGGAGCCGAGCCCGATCGCCATCGCGAGCAGCATCGTCGACAGCAGGCTCCATGCGAGACGTGACGCAGCGACCACCGGGAGCACCATCAGGGCCGCGATCAGCAGGATCCCGACGATGCGCATCGAGATCGCGACGGTCAGCGCGGCCAGCACGGCGGTCGTCACGTTCAGCAGTGCCACGGGTATGCCCGCGACACGCGCGCCCTCCTCGTCGAGCGTGACTGCGACCAGAGCGCGATAGAGCAGGGCGATCACGACGAGCGCGGACGCGCCCAGCACCGCGACGGTGGCGAAGTCGGTGCGAGTGGTGGTGAGAATCGAGCCGAAGAGGAGGGAGAAGAGCTGGACGTCGAGCGCCCCGGCGACCGAGATGCCCACGATCCCGGCCGCGATCCCGACGTAGAAGACGATCGCGAGCGCCTGGTCGGCTGCGGCTGTCCCGCTGGCCCGCAGCCACTCGATGGCCAGCGCACCGAGGATCGAGACGGCGAACGCGGTCGCGAGCACGGGCAGGTCGGCGACGTACGCGAGCGCCACGCCGGCGAACGCCACGTGGCCGATCCCGTCGCCGATCAGGCTCAGTCGGCGCTGGACGAGGAAGAAGCCGACCGCCGGCGCCAGCACCCCGATGACCGCGCCGGTCGCGAGCGCGAGCCGCATGAACTCGAGCTCAAGCATGCGTGTGCGAGGGGTCGTGCCAGACGCGCGGCAGCTCGGTCGGAGTCCCGTCGAACACGATCGCGCCGCGGACGAGGACGAGCCGCTCGACGAAGCGCTCGACCGCTCCGAACTCGTGCGACACGTAGAGGACGCTCACTCCCAGGTCGCGGTGAAGCTCGTCGAGGAGGCCGGCGAGGGCTTCCTGCGCTTCGACGTCGACGCCCGTCGTCGGCTCGTCGAGGACGAGCAGGTCGGGCTGGGCGGCCAGTGCCTTGGCGATGAACGCGCGTTGCTGCTGACCTCCGGACAGCCGCTGCAGCGGGCGACCGGCCAGCAGCGTCAGGCCGACGCGGTCGATCGCGTCGGCGACGATCTCGCGGTCGTCACGCGTCTCGCGTCCGATCAGCCCGCGCGCCGGGACGCGGCCGGCCGCGACGATCTCGCGCACCGTCGCGGGCGCGTCGAGGCCCAGCTGCGACCGCTGGGCGAGATACCCGATCGTCGAGCGCCGCGAGAACCTCCTCGCCGGCTCGCCGAACAGGAATGCCTCGCCGCTCGAGGGCTCCTCCAGCCCGAGGATGACGCGGACCAGCGTCGTCTTCCCGCCGCCGTTCGGTCCCGCTATCGCAACGAACTCCCCGGGACGAATCGCCAGATCGACCTCGCGCAGCACAGGCGGGCCGTTCCCGTAAGCGAAGGAAACGCGGCGAAGCTCAACGGCTAGCGGCATCCGAGAGCCCTCCGCAGCGCGGCGAGATTCCGGCGCATGATCGTGAAGTAATCGTCGCCGCGGGCCGCCTGGTCCTTCGTGAGGCCCTCGATCGGGTCGAGCACCGCCGTCCGGGCTCCGGTCTCGCGGGCGACGGTCTCCGCGACCCGCGGTGACACGAGCGTCTCGAAGAAGACCGTCGTCGCGCCGCTCTCACGCACCCGGCGGACCGCCGACTCCAGCGCGCGTGGGGTTGGCTCGGCCTCCGGCGAGACGCCGGCGATCGCGACCTGCCGGAGCCCGTAGCGGGCCGCGAGATACCCGAACGCCGCGTGGCTCGTGACGATCTCCCGCCGCTCGCAGTTCGAGAG
>Ga0126309_10000663_pt1 | contig 11440 bp, 14 predicted proteins | sample Plot56_FD_92541 | JGI IMG/M metagenome (GOLD analysis project Ga0126309, IMG submission 92541) | Serpentine soil microbial communities from UC McLaughlin Reserve, CA, USA - Plot56 | ecosystem: Environmental > Terrestrial > Soil > Grasslands | place: USA: UC McLaughlin Reserve, Lake County...
ACGGTCATCGACGTCAACACGGGCCGCTTCGTCGGCTCGCGGTCCAGGACCTCCACGGCGCGGCTCGAGGACACCATCACGAAGAACAACCTCGAAGCGGTCAAGGAGGTCGTGCGCCAGCTGAGGCTGCGCGACATCGGCGGGATCATCGTCATCGACTTCATCGACATGGCCAACCCGAAGAACCGCGAGGCCGTCGAGGAGGCGCTCCGAAACGAGCTCGAGCGCGACCGCACGAAGACGTACGTCGTCGAGATCTCGCCCCTGGGCCTCGTCGAGATGACGCGCCAGAACGTCACCGACGGGCCGCGGGAGATCCTCACGAAGAAGTGCCCGACCTGCGGCGGCGACGGGATCGTCCTCTCGGAGTCCTCGGCCGCCGTCCAGGCGGAGCGGCGCCTGCGCGAGCTCGCGCGCACGCCCCGTGTCCAGGCCTACCGCGTGGAGCTCCACCCCCGCGTCGCTGCGATCCTCATCGGCCCGGGTGCGCAGCGGCTCGCCGAGATCGAGACGATTACCAGGCGCAGGTTCTTCCTCGAGACGACGGACAACGGCCACGGGTTGGACCACTTCGCGGTGCTCGCCAAGGGCCGGCTCGAGGACCTGAAGCCGAAGGCGGTCGTCGACGAAGGTCAGGAGCTCCAGGTCAAGCTCGTCGAGGTCGGGCTCCACGACCCGCAGGCCGGCGTGGCCAAGGTGGAAGGGATCGACGTCTGCGTCGCGGGCGCCGCTTCGCTCGTCGGCAAGCGGGTGAAGGTGCGCGTCGAACGGGTGCTCGACGGTACGGCGTACGCCGTACGGCTTGGCGGGACCGCCGGCGAGCAGCCGTTGACCGCCGAGGCGGCGGCCGAGAAGCCGACGCGCCAGCCGGCGAAGCGCAAGCCTGGCGGAGAGGCCGATCCCGAGGCCGAGGCCGAGGTCGAGCTGGAGGCGGAGGCGGAGGCCGAGGTCGAGCTGGAGGCGGAGGCGGAGGTCGAGGCTCCGGAGGCCGAGGTTCCCGAGGACGAGGCCGTTGCGACGGAGGAGCAGCCTGCTGGAGAGACGCCGCCGAAGAAGCGGACGCGGCGCGGCACCCGCGGCGGGCGCAAGCGGAAGAAGAAGCCGGCTGTTGCCGAGAGTGGCGTCGCCGAGGGTGCCGTCGCCGACGGTGCGCTAGAGGAGGAGGAGGTCGCAAGCGAGACTGCGCCGGGCGACGGCGCCGCGCCGCGGATCCACCTCCCGCCGGTCGATCTCGGCAGCGGAGAAGAGTCGGGGGAAGCCGCGGCGGTGGACGCGTCCGCGGAGGAAGCGTCGGGCGACGCTCCCGTGAAGAAGAAGACCCGGCGCGGCTCACGCGGCGGCCGCAAGCGCAAGAAGAAGCCGGCGACGGTCAGCGCGGAGCAGGAACCGTCCGGATAGACCGCTCGCGCCGGAACCACAGCACCTCGATCGCCGCCGCGGCCACGACGATCCCCAGCCAGCCCCAGCTCAGCGAGGGCAGCGTCATCGTGGGGAGCCGCCATTCGACGGCCCCCCGCTTGACGACCTGCTCGTGCCAGAAGTCCTCCGCGGCGATCGCGGTTCCGTAGGCGAGCATCAGCGCGAGCAATGCCGAGACCCATCCGGCGAGGCGCCCCCGCAGCTCACCGACCGCGCGCGAGAGCACGAGCGCCGTCAGCAGCAGCACGATGCCCTCGGTGCCGTGGTGGCTGCCGAGGTGCACCGCGCGAAGCGTCTCCTCTCCGGCGCTCCCGGGCTCGGGCACGATCTCGTCCGCGTAGACCGGGTCGGGTGCGTAGAACCCGGCCTCCGCGAAGAGCCACGGGATCGAGACCAGCAGCGCGATCGCGGCGGCCGCGACGCGGAGGCGGTCGCCGGCGAGTCGTCCCGGGCCTTCTCCGAGCCCGCTGTCCCGCAGCGCCCAGACCGTGAGGGCAACGGCGATCGCGACACCGGCCGCGGGCGCCGCGTTGACGGGCCTGGCGTCGAGATGGCTCTGATCGACGGTGAACGGGACCAGAGCGCAGAGCGCGAGCCCGACGGCCGCGAGTGCCGAGGCCGTCCGGCGACGCAGGCGCGCGGCGCAGATCCCGAGGATCGGAATCGCGGCGAGCGCCACCGGATAGTTGAGCTCGACGAGCGCGCGACCCGCTCCGCCGGCGAGGCCGCTGCGGCTCACGTGGTACAGCTCCTCCGGATCCATGCGCGTGTACGTGACGAACGTGAGCACCACGAGGGCGGCGTTGAGGGCCCAGACCGAGAGGGCCTCGGTGAGCCGCGGAGCCGCTACACTGGTCGCGCTTCGCGGGGTCGTGCCCGCGATTTCCGCCCTTACGACCATGGCCTACGCGATCATCTCACTCGGCGGGAAGCAGTACCGCGTCCAGGAGGGCGAGCGGCTGCTGGTGGACCGCGTCAAGCAGGACGAGGGCAACACCCTGTCGCCCGCAGTGCTGCTGGTCGGCGGCGACGGCCCGGTGCAGATGTCGCCGAAGGACGTCGCCGTCACCGCCCGCGTCGTCCGGCACCTCCGCGGCGACAAGATCGTCATCGGCAAGTACCGCCAGCGCACGGGCTACCGCCGGCACACGGGCTTTCGCGCGGCGCTTTCCCAGATCGAGATCGAGACGATCGGGAAGACGAGGTCCGCCACACCGCCGAAGCAGGAAGCTCCGCCGAAGCAGGAAACTCCGCCGAAGCACGAAGCTCCGCCGAAGCAGGAGGCCGCCGCTCCCGAAGTCGCCGCCGAGCCGGAGGCGCCGAAAGGCATGCCGCAGGGCTACGAGGACATGACGGTCGCCGACGTGAACGAGGGTGCGAAGCAGTGGAACCGGCCGATGCTCGAGGCGGCGCTCGAGTATGAGCAGGCGCACGCGAACCGAAAGGGCGCGCTCGCGGCCATCGAGTCGGCAATCGCGAAGAAAGACGAGGACTAGCAATGGCGCACAAAAAGGGACTCGGCTCGTCCCGGAACGGGCGAGACTCGAACCCGAAGATGCTGGGCGTGAAGATCTCCGACGGCCAGGCTGTATCGGCCGGGATGATCATCGTCCGGCAGCGCGGCACGCGTTTCCGCCCCGGCCCCGGCACGGGCCTCGGACGCGACGACACGATCTTCGCCATGCGCGACGGCGTCGTCGAGTTCCACCGGAGTGGCGACCGCCGCTTCATCCACGTCAACGGCGACTAACCCCGGCGGCATGTTCCACGACCGTGCCCGCATCCACGTGGCGGCGGGCCGCGGCGGCGACGGCGCGCTCTCTTTCCGGCGCGAGAAGTTCGTGCCGAAGGGCGGCCCCGACGGCGGCGACGGGGGGGACGGCGGCGACGTCGTGCTGGTCGCGGACCGGGATCTCCGTGACCTGTCGGCGCTCTCCACGCGGCGGTGGTTGAAAGGCGGCCGCGGCGGCAACGGCGGCGGCAGCCGGCGGCACGGTGCCCGCGGGGACGATGCCGTCGTGAACGTGCCGATGGGAACCCAGGTCTACGACGAGGACGAGCAGCTGATCGCGGACCTGGCCGCCCCCGGAGCGAGGGCCGTCGTCGCGCGCGGCGGCGCCGGCGGCCGCGGGAACGCGCAGTTCGCGTCGCCGACGCGCCAGGTGCCGCGCTTCGCGGAAACCGGGAGGCTCGGGGAGGAGGCCGACCTCGAGCTCCGGCTCAAGCTGCTCGCCGATGCGGCGCTCGTCGGCCTCCCGAACGCGGGCAAGTCGTCGCTTCTGCGGCGGATCTCGAACGCGAAGCCGAAGATCGCCGAATACCCGTTCACGACCCTCGCGCCGGTGCTCGGCACCGTCGACTCACCCGACCGGACACGACAGCTCACGGTGGCGGACGTGCCGGGCCTCATCGAGGGAGCCAGCCGCGGGGTCGGGCTCGGGCACGAGTTCCTCGCGCATCTGGAGCGCGCGCGTACGTTGATCCACGTCATCGACTCCGCCGCCGGCGGCCCGGCCGACTCGTTCCGCGCGATCGACGGCGAGCTCGCGGCATACGGCGCCGGTCTGGACTCACTGCCGCAGATCGTCGTCCTCAACAAGATCGACCTGCTTCCGGAGCCGCCCGAGCTGGAGGTCGAGGATCCGCGCGTGGTCGCCGTCTTCCCCGTCTCCTGCGCGACCGGTGCGGGGATCGGTGGGCTGAAGCGTGCGCTGTTCGAGCTGGTGGAGCCCGCCGAGCCGCCGGCGACGGCGGACGCTGAGGGCCTCGTCGAGTTCCTGGTCTACCGCCCGAAGCCGGGCCGCCCGGCCTACCGGATCCTCCGTACCGACCGCGGCTTCCGTGTCACCGGGTCGGCCCCGGACGGCGAGGAGCTGGAAGCGGCGTTGAAAGCGGCCGGGGCACGTACCGGGGATGAGGTCGAGATCGGCGACGAGGTGCTCGAGCTGCGGTGACGATCGGGCTCTTCGGCGGCGCCTTCGACCCGCCGCACAACGGGCACGTCGGCCTGGTCGAGGGCGCAGTCGGGCAGCTCGGCCTGGCGAGCGTCGTGATCCTCGTCTCGGAGCAGCCGGGCCATCGACCGGTCGTCGCCCCGGCGGACGCACGGCTCCGGCTGGCGATCGCCGCCTTTCCGGGCCGCCGAGTCGAGCTCGACCCCTATCCGACAACGATCGACCTCCTCCGCGCGCGCGACTTCGGCGACGGCGTATTGCTGATAGGTGCCGACCAGTTCCGCGCTTTTCCGACGTGGAAGGAGCCGGAGGCCGTCTTAGAGCGCGTCCGCCTCGCCGTGGCAACGCGGCCGGGCTACCCGCTTCCGAGCGCAGAAACCGACTTGTCGCGCGTCTCCTTCTTCGAGATCGATCCCGTCCCCGTGTCCGGGACGATGGTGCGAGCCCGCTGCGCGCGCGGCGAGGCGCTCTCCGGGCTCGTCCCACCGACGGTCGAGCAACTCATTCGCAAGCTCGGCCTCTATCGCGAGGGGTGATTTCGCCGAGGCGCGGGGTACACTGATCGCAGCCGGATGGAAAGGACGTTGACGGACAACTGACCTCGCTCGAACAAGCACGAAGGGTCGCCGAGCTCGCGCAAGAGAAGCTCGCGCGGGACGTGGTGATCCTCGACATGCGGCCCGTCTGCTCGTACACCGACTACTTCGTGATTGCTACGGGCCAGAACCCGCGACAGGCGAAGTCGATCTTCGACGAGGTGCACGAGCGGCTGAAGGGGGACGAGCGCCTCCTGCCGCACAGCGTCGAAGGAGTCCGCGAGTCGAGCTGGATCATCGCCGACTACATCGACGTCGTCCTCCACGTCTTCACGCCGGAGGCGAGGAAGTACTACGACCTCGAGGACCTCTGGGGCGACGTTCCCGCGATTGAAGTCGAGGCCGCTGCCTCCTAGTCGCCTGTTGTCCATTTAGGACACGGCCCAGCCGATCGCCTCGCTACCGTCGGTTCCATGACTCCGGATGAGAAAGGAACCATCGCAGAGGCGATGATCACCGCGGCCGCCCTCAAGCTCCGCGTCCCGGTACTCAGGCCGGTCAACGATGGCACGCGCTACGACTTGGTGTTCGTGCTCAGGGACGGGTTCACGCGAATTCAATGCAAATGGGCACGGCTGATAGGTGATGTCGTAGTCGTCCGGTGCTATTCGTGCCGCCGCGGTCGCGACGGGTTGATGCGGCGCACATACACAGCCGACGAGGTTGACGCATTTGCGGCGTATTGTCCCGACCTGGACCAGTGCTACTACCTGCCGCTCCACCTGTTTCCGGATCGGAAACAGGTCCAACTCCGAGTGCGTCCCGCGCAGAACAACCAAGCGAGCGGGATCAACTGGGCAGAAGATTTCGACTTCGCGGCTACACTGCAACGGCTCGTGGGGCCGTAGCTCAGTTGGGAGAGCGAGCGGCTGGCAGCCGCTAGGTCAGGGGTTCGAATCCCCTCGGCTCCATCTCCTAAGGTCGCCGCCCGCGCCTGATAGCTTCCGCCGCCGTGGACGTGCAGGAGCTGGGGACAGGGCTCTGGCGCTGGACGGGCTTCCACTCCGAGTGGAAGGAAGTCGTCGGCGCGCTCTATTACGAAGCGCCGGCTGCGATCGTCCTGATCGATCCGCTCGTTCCGCCCGAGGACACCGAGAAGTTCTGGAAGGCGCTCGACCGCGACGTCGAGCGGCTGGGGAAGCCCCTGCACGTACTCGTCACAGTCTTCTGGCACACCCGTGACACGAAAGCGGTCATCGGCCGCTACGGGGCGAGGGTCTGGGCGCCGAGGCGAGGACGGGCCGCGATCGAGCGGCGCGCGGGCAGCGTGACGGACGTCTTCCGTCCGGGCGACGCGCTCCCTGGCGGCGTCGTCGCCTTCGCGACGGCGCGCGCCGCCGAGGTCGTCTACTGGATCCCTGAGCACCGCGCGGTCGTTCCGGGCGACGTGATTCTCGGCGCCGAGGGCGGCGGCCTTCGCCTGTGCCCGAGGTCGTGGCTGCCGGAGAAGTCGAGCCTCGATGAGCTCCGCGAGAGCCTGAAACCGCTCCTGGACCTACCCGTCGAGCGCGTGCTCGTCTCCCACGGCGCGCCCGTGGTGAGGCGCGGGCGCGCGGCGCTGAAGCGGATGCTCGAGGGCTGAGCGGCTACTCGTCCGGGTCGCGGCCGGTGGAGAGCTTGGCCCACGGCCCGGACTCGTCTTTCACGGGCTCAGGTTCCTCGTCCGGCTCCTCCCGATCACGCTCGATCTCGCTGCGCTCCTCGCCGTCCGGCTGTTCGGCAGGGTCCATTCGGTCGCCGGTACCCCGCCGCTGACGCGCGGAAACGAGACCCTCCGGCGACTCTGATAGGTTCGACGAAGGTCCGGGTCGTGATGCGCAAGCTGCACCTCCTGCTCGTCGCCCTCCTCGCCGCGCTTGCGGTGCTTGCCGTCGGCTGCGGCTCGGGGGACGAGGAAGGGACTCCGGCGGCGACCGGCGGGACCGCGACCGAGGCGTCCGACGCGTGCGCGAAGGAGAGCCTCGACACGAAGTCGTCTGGCCGGCTGACGATCGGGACGGACAACCCCGCCTTCCCGCCGTGGTTCGACGGGGGCGCGCCTAAAGGGTCCACTTGGAAGCTCAACGACCCCTCGACCGGCAAGGGCTTCGAAAGCGCGGTCGCCTACGCGGTCGCCGACGAGCTCGGGTTCTCGAAGGACGCGGTCGACTGGCAGGTCGTCCCGTTCGACCAGTCTTTCCGTCCAGGCCCGAAGGACTTCGATTTCGACATCAACCAGATCTCCTACTCCGACGAGCGGGCCCAGGCCGTCGACTTCAGCGACTCCTACTACGACGTCAACCAGGCGCTCGTCGCGCTCGAATCGAACTCATTTGCAAATGCGACGAGCATTGCCGACCTGCATGACGCAAAGCTCGGGGCACCGATCGGTACCACGAGCTACAAGTACATCGTCGACAGCATCGAGCCGGGCCCGAAGCCGTCCGTCTACAACACCCTCAACGACGCGATCTCCGCTGTGAAGGCGCAGCAGATCGACGGCGTCGTCGTCGACCTGCCGACGGCGTTCTACGTCACGGCCGCGCAGCTCGAGAACAGCAAGATCGTGGGCCAGTTCGCCTCCGCAGGGGAGCAGGAGCACTTCGGGATGGTCTTCGAAAAGGGAAGCGCGCTCGTCGACTGCGTCAACGCCGCCCTCGGCCGGCTGAAGGACAGTGGCCGGCTCGCGGAGATCCAGCAGGAGTGGCTCTCCGATAAGGCGAGCGCCCCTGTTCTCGAGTAGCTCGCCGTCCCGGGGCGCGGGCGACCGGCGGTCGCGGATCCTCGGGCCTGGCAGCGCGGGCCGCAGCATCGGGATCGCTGCCGTCAGCACGGTCGTCGTCGTGGCCGCGGTTGCCGTCGCGGTCGCCACATCGCCGGGCTGGCCGGAGGTGCGGCGCGCCTTCTTCGCCGGCGAGCGGTTCCGCGATTCGCTTCCGGACATCGCGGCCGCGTTCCTCCTCAACGTGCGGATCTTCCTGATCGCCGAGGCCGTGATCCTCGTGACGGCGCTGCTGGTCGCCGTCCTGCGCAGTCTCTCCGGCCCCGTCTTCTTCCCTTTGCGCGCGCTCGCGGTGGGCTACGCGGACCTGTTCCGCGGGGTCCCGACGATCCTCGTCATCTACCTGCTCGGCTTCGGGGTACCGGCGCTCGACATCTCCGGGCTTCCGCGCTCGCCGCTGGTGTGGGGCGTCGTCGCCCTCGTACTCGTCTACACCGCCTACGTCTCCGAGGTCTACCGGGCCGGCATCGAGTCCGTGCATCCGAGTCAGGAGGCGGCCGCGCGGTCGCTCGGTCTCACCCGCTTCCAGGCGCTGCGGCACGTCGTGCTCCCGCAGGCCGTGCGGCGCGTCGTTCCCCCGCTGCTCAACGACTTCATCGGCTTGCAGAAGGACACCGCGCTGGTCGCGCTGATCGGCCCGGTCGAGGCGTTCCGGCAGTCGCAGATCGAGGTCGCCGCGACCTTCAACTTCACGCCGTACCTCGTCACGGCGCTGCTCTTCATCCTGCTGACGATCCCGATGGCGCGCCTCACCGACTGGCTGGTCGTTCGCGACCGCCGGCGGCAGCTCGCCGGCCGCGCCGCATGACGGAGCTCCTGAGGCTCGAGGGCGTCCGCAAGTCGTTCGGCCGCGAGGAGGTGCTGCGCGGGATCGACCTCGCCGTGGACGAGCACGAGGTCGTCTGCCTGATCGGGGCGTCCGGCTCCGGCAAGTCGACCCTGCTGCGCTGCGTCAACCTGCTGGAACCGCTCGACTCGGGCCGCATCCTGCTGGCCAGCGAGGAGACGACTCGACCTGGCGTCGACGTCAACCGTGTTCGGCGGCGAGTCGGGATCGTCTTCCAGGCGTTCAACCTCTTCCCGCACATGAGCGTGCTTCGAAACGTCACGCTCGGGCCCACCGAGGCGCTCGGCCTCCCGCGGGCGGAAGCGGAGGCGCGGGCGGACGAGCTCCTTCGCCGGTTCGGCCTCGCCGAGAAACGTGACGAGTACCCGGACCGCCTATCCGGCGGTCAGCAGCAGCGCGTCGCGATCGTCCGCGCGCTGGCGATGCGGCCGGACCTGCTGCTCCTCGACGAGGTGACGAGCGCGCTCGACCCGGAGCTCGTCGGGGAGGTGCTCGCGCTGATCCGCGAGCTCGCCCAGGGTGGGATGACGATGCTCATTGCGACCCACGAGATGAGCTTCGCGCGCGAGACCGCCGACCGCGTCTGCTTCCTCGACGACGGCCTGATCCTCGAGGAGGGGCCGCCGGAAACGATCTTCAGCGCACCCCAGGAGCCCCGGACCCGCCAGTTCCTGCAGCGGATCGTCGAAGCCGGCCGCCTCTAAGCCACGAGCTCGCCCAGCGCCTCGTGCACGAGCTGACCGTCTTGGTAGACGGCGGTGATCCGCGACTGCAACGTCCCGAAGTCGTAGGGGTCGCCGTCGACCATCACGAGGTCGGCGCGTTTCCCATTCTCGATCGTCCCCAGCTCGTCTGCCAGTCCCATCAGCTCGGCGGCGGAGGACGTCGTAGCGACGAGCACCTGCTCGGGCGTCATGCCGTTCTCTGCCATGAGCTCGAGCTCCTCGAGGTTGTCTCCATGCGGCGTGACGCCGCTGTCGGTGCCCATCGCGATCTTGACCCCGGCGGCGACCGCCCGCCGAAACGACTCGGTGTGATCGTCGATCACCTCGACCGCCTTCCGCAACGAGTCGTCCGGGATGGCGACTCCCGCCTCGGCCGCCTTGATCACGCCTCGCGGCGCCATGAGCGTCGGCACGAGCCACGCGCCGCGTTCGAGCATCAGCTCGATCGCTTCGTCGTCGAGGTAGATCCCGTGCTCGATCGAGCGGATACCCGCGCGGAGCGCGTTCTTGATCCCGGGAGCTCCCTGTGCGTGGGCCATCACCTCGATGCCGTGCCCATGCGCCTCGGACACCAGCGCCTCGAGCTCCTCCGGCGAGAAGCCGTTGTGCTCCGGCTTGTCACGCGGAGACATCACGCCGCCGGTGGTGGCGCACTTGATGACCTCCGCTCCCGCGCGGACCATCTCGCGCACCGTCTTCCGCACCTCTGCCGGCCCGTCGCAGATCGCGCGCGGCAGCCCGGGGTGCTCCGGCAGCAGCTGGACGCGGTTGCCCGACGTCAGCCAGCCGTCACCGTGTCCGCCGGTCTGGCTCAGCATGGAGATGGACAGCTGGACGCGCGGCCCCGCGATGAGCCCGTCCGTCAGTGCTTGCTTCAGCCCGAGGTCCGCGCCGCCGGCGTCGCGAACGGTCGTAATCCCGATCTGCAGGGTCGCCTGGAGGTTGTGGATCGCCTGATAGAAGCGGTACGAGAAGGGCGTCTGCAGCAGCCGCCACAGGTCGACGTGGGCGATCATCACGTGGACGTGCGTGTCGAACAGGCCGGGCAGCAACGTGCGCCGTGAGACGTCGACCTGCTCGTCGCCGTCGAGGTCGGTCGCGACGTCGACGATGCGCCCGTCCTCGACGGCGACGTCCGCTGCGGCCGGCGCCGCGCCGGTTCCGTCGAAGACCTCGCCTCCCGAGAACACCGTCCTCATGCTTCGGCGATTCTACGGCCCTGGCGAAGGTAACGGTGATCGTCGACGCGGAGAATGTCCGCCGCTCCGTGTGGCCCAACATCGCGGCCCCGGAGCTCGTCGAGCTGGTGGAACGCTGGGCGGAGCGGGAGGGTCACCACGCGCTCGTGGTCTTCGAAGGCGAGGAGACGGCAGACGAGGTGATCGCGCGGTGGGCGGCTGCTCCCGACGGGCAGTACTGGCTCGTCACCTCAGACCGGGAGCTTCGCGCGCGGGCGGGGGAGGCAGCGGAGCGCGTGGTCGGCGGGGGCACGTTCGCACGGATGCTCCGGGACCTGGCGGCGTGAATTCGGGCCGTTCGGCCCATAGACGCCGGCTGCGCCAGCGCGTATCAGTGAGCAGATGCGCAGGGTGCCTGTGGTGGTGGCCCTTCTCGTCCTTCCTCTGACGGGTTGTGCCGCCGCGGAACAGGCCTCCGCTCCTACGCCGCAGCCCGAGCCGGCCGCAGTCGACCGTTCCGCGGCCGCCGAGGCATTCGTCTCGGCCACCTTCGCCGGTAAGCGTCCGGCCCCTGAGCCGGCAGTACCTCGCGGGTTCCGCCTGCGGGAGTCGCGGCCCGACAACGTCGCCCTCGCGTTCCCCCACGGCTGGCAGGCCCTCACGTCGAGCGATGCCCGGTACCCCGGCGTCATGCAGATGTTCGGGGAGATCAACCGCGGCGTTGCGTCCGCCGTGGCGGCGCTGAGCATGCCCGACGGCCCGCTGAAGCTGCTCGGCTTCGACCCGCGGACACTGCGCGGCTTCGCCACGACGGCCAGCGTGATGATGGTCAACGCGAATCCCGACGCTCCCTACTCGAGGTGGAGCGGGCAGGTCCTTCGCCAGACGCGCCGCCTGCCGAGTACCGACGGGAGGGACCGCGCGTCCAAGGTCGATCATCCGCTCGGCGCCGCGCTCAGG
>Ga0126309_10000664_pt1 | contig 11438 bp, 15 predicted proteins | sample Plot56_FD_92541 | JGI IMG/M metagenome (GOLD analysis project Ga0126309, IMG submission 92541) | Serpentine soil microbial communities from UC McLaughlin Reserve, CA, USA - Plot56 | ecosystem: Environmental > Terrestrial > Soil > Grasslands | place: USA: UC McLaughlin Reserve, Lake County...
AGGTTAAATTGACATTGAACTCTCGAATGCCCCTTCGCTAGCGGAATACGCGCCGAACGCCCCGCCTGCAGAATTTTTCAAAGAATTTTTCACATCCACCCTATAATGGGGAATATCCCGCAAATCACGCACCGTTATGTTCAGGTCCACCGATGACCTTATAGTGCTAGTTGAGACTAAGATTACTACATCTAGAACTGTTTACCTCAGGTTTAACTACATTGTGTAGTGAGTTGTTGGTTCTAGGGGAGTGGGGTTTCGGGGGCTTTCCCGGGTCTCCGGCGACGACTTCGGAAGAAATCGCGAAGCAGTCCGGCGGCTCTTTCTTCGAGAAGGCCGTCTTGGACGAGGATGGTGTGATTGAGGCGGGTGTCGGCTGGGGTGTTGTGGAGGGTACCGGCGTATCCGGCTTTGGGATCCGGGGCCGCGTAGACCAGGCGGTAGAGCCGGGCTGCTTGGGCGGCGCCGGCGCACATGGGGCATGGTTCCAGTGTGGCGTAGAGGGTGCAGCCTGTCAGTCGCCAGCCTCCTGTGGCGGCTGATGCCTGACGGATGGCGAGGAGTTCGGCGTGGGCGGTGGGGTCTCCTGTGGCCTCGCGCTCGTTGGCGGCGACGGCCAGGATCTCCCCTCCCCTGGCGACGACGGCCCCGACAGGAACCTCGCCTTGTTCTGCAGCGTGTTCCGCGGCGAGCAGGGCCCGGCGCATCATGGTGAGGTCGTTCTCCGAAGGATCGTGTGTAAGAGTCGCTGGCACGAAGCCGATGATAGCAGTCCGTGGTCGGATGTTATCGCATCGGCCAGTGCGAGGTTGGGTTACGCACCGGACTGTACCAGTTCGCCCGCGATACGGGCTCGGAGATCGTCTCGCACGCTCCGAAACGCCCGCAGACGCTCTTCGTTGCCGCCGGTGACCGTCGAAGGGTCAGGGAAGGACCAGTGCAGTCGCTCTTTTGCTCCGGGGAAGAAGGGGCATGCCTCATTGGCGTCGTCGCAGACGGTGATGACGAGATCCAAGGGTTTCCCGAGGTAACGCTCTAGCGTCTCCGACTCCTGGGCCGAGATGTCCACCCCGATCTCCGCCATGGCCGAGATCGCCTCCGACCTGACATGCGTGGCTTCAGTCCCTGCACTAAACACCTCGAATCGGTTCCCAGCCATGTCTCTCAACAACCCTTCGGCCATCTGAGAGCGGGCCGAATTATGGGTGCACAAGAAGAGGACCCGCAACCGACCTCCTTTTCGCAAGTCAGCCATCTTTGCTTGGGTTACCGTCCAGATGGGCCGTGGTCTCGGTGAGGAGTTGCCCTGCGGCCTCCCGGTCGAGTGAGTAAAAGCTCCACTTGCCGCGCCGCTCCTCATGCACCAGCCCGGCCTCTTTGAGCTTGCCGAGGTGATAGGAGACCTTCGACTGCCCCACATCGAAATATCTCTCGAACTCGCAGACGCAGATGCCGGCTTCCTGATCCTGGGCCGGAACGCCACAGTCAGGGAGCTCGCAGCACCCCCGTCCTTCGGCGAGCATCCCTAGCATTTTCACGCGGATCGGGTCGGAGAGCGCCCGCCCCAGCGCCACGAGCTGTGCTAGGCGCTCCTCATCGCCGATATCTATGGTCCCCAAAACGGGCGCAGTACTCTCCTGGATGACTGGTAATTGCCGTCGCGCCACGGTCACCGTGCCTCTGGTTTGCGGGCCCGGATAAAAGCGCTAGCCGCAGGGACCTCACGCAGTGCCTCGGTGTCTTCGCCGGAGACCCCTGCTATCTGCTCCGGGGGATAAGTGTGGGTAACCTCCACCGCGACCTCCTCGAAGCCGGCCTGCGAGAGCAGCGCTTCGTACTCGCCCTTCTCCAGCGCTCCAGAGACGCACCCCGACCACAGCTCGACGCTCCGCGCTACGCCAAGTGGTAACTTGTCCTTCTCGCCGAGGAACACCACGTCGGAGACGGCGAACCGGCCTCCCGACTTGAGCACCCTGAAGGCCTCAGAGATCACACGCCGCTTCTCTGTGGAGAGGTTGATCACACAGTTGCTGATGACGACGTCGACGTGCCCATCCGGGAGGGGCACGGCCTCGATCTCACCCTTCAAGAACTCTGCATTCTCCACGCCAGCCTCGGCCTGGTTCCTCCTGGCCAACTCGAGCATCTCATCGGTCATGTCAAGGCCATAGGCTTTTCCTCCTGGAGCCACCCGCCTCGCCGAGAGCAGCACGTCTATCCCACCTCCGCTACCAAGGTCAAGCACCACCTCACCAGGCGAGAGCGTAGCGAGCGCCACCGGGTTCCCGCACCCCAACGAAGCATCAGAAGCGAGCTGTGGCAACTCACTCCTCTCGGCCTCAGAGTAGCTTCCACAAGCCATATCCACCTCGAGCGCCGCCCGCTCCCCTGACTCCGACACCCCGCAGCAGGACGCACCGCCCCCGCAACACGAACCGCCATCCTCAACGTCCCCAAGTACACTCCTCGCCGCCTCGGCGTACCGGTCCCGTACTTTCTGCCTCACACCTTCGTCCATAGCCACTCCTCGCACCAACAAATTTTGATCCGAGTATACATCAAAGAAAGTCGATGCATCAAGCCTCGGGACGAGCTTTCAGCGCAGTCGCAACTGTCCAGACGCCGAGTCCCACAGAGCTCGAACCCAAGACGCCGATCCGGCCGCGACAAGGGCGGCAGATGCCTTGGGCCGATTCGCCGGAACACATAACAGGTAAGTATGGGGCTGTGATGTAGGTTTATACTCAACTTAAAGTGCACGCTTATACTACACGTGGACCTATAGTCGCGTTCCTCTACACTAAATGCCCTGCAAACTAGCCTGTTCTACTCGACAACATGAACCATGGGTTTAATATCGTGAGGATGCCGGGCTGTACTCTGTACCACCGTTGACGCTCGCCCACTGGCGGGCGGAGAGGCCCCAGAGGGCTATGAAGCCTGCGGCGGCAGCCTCGTCGAAGGTGCTGTTGGGGTCGTAGGTGGCAAGGTCTTTACTGTAGAGGGCGAGCGGGGCTTTGCGGCCTGCTATGGTGGAGTTGCCTTTGTAGAGTTTGAGGCGGACGGTTCCGGTTACCGTCTTCTGGGTCTCTGCGACGAAGGCGTCGAGGGCTGACTTGAGGGGGGTGAACCACAGGCCTTCATAGGTGAGCTCGGCGTAACGTTGTTCGACGGCTGTTTTGAAGCGGAGGACGTCCCTGGTGAGCGTCAGGGTCTCGAGTTCGCGGTGGGCGGCGATGATAGCGAGGGCCGCGGGGGACTCGTAGATCTCGCGGCTCTTTATCCCGACCAGGCGGTCCTCGACCATGTCGATGCGGCCGACGCCGTTCGCGCCGGCGACGATGCCCAGGTTGGCTATGAGGTCTACCAGCGGTAGATCCTCCCCGTCGAGGGTCGTCGGCAGGCCTTCTTGGAAGCCGATCTCTACGTACTGTGGCTCGTCGGGAGCACTCTCGGGAGAAGTCGCGAGAGCGAAGACGTCCTCGGTCGGCTCATAGTCGGGGTCTTCCAGGGGCCCAGCCTCGATAGAGCGGCCCCAGAGGTTCTCGTCCACGCTGTAGGGGGATTCTTTCGTTGTGGGAACCGGGATGCCGTGCTCCTCGGCGTAGGCCATCTCCTCGGGGCGGCTCATGTTCCAGTCGCGGACGGGGGCCACTACGGTCAGGTCAGGGGCGATGGAGGCCGTCGTCACGTCGAAGCGGACCTGATCGTTGCCCTTCCCCGTCGAGCCGTGGGCGATGTGCGTCGCCCCAACCTCCCGCGCAGCCTCTACGAGCTTCTTCGCTATGAGCGGACGCCCGAGCGCTGTAAAGAGCGGGTATCTCCCACCGTACAACGCGTTCGCCTTTATCGCCGGGGCGACGTACTCCTGGGCGAATTCCGCCCTCGCGTCCCGCACGAAGGCGTCCGTGGCGCCGATCTCGAGCGCCTTCGCTTTTACGTCCTCCGAGGGTTCTCCCTGGCCGAGATCCAGGTACAGCGCGTAGGGCTCTGCCCCTTGCTGCTCCAGCCACTTGACGCAGACCGAGGTGTCCAGGCCGCCCGAGTAGGCGAGCACGACCTTCTTTCCTTCCAACATGGTTCCTCCTGAAATGGATCTATGGTGGCAGACGGCAAGGCGCCCTTCGAGCACCGTCAGGGTAAGTCCCGCTGCGTCTGTGCTCTTCGGAGGTTCGGCATTCAACTACTCGATGTTGCCGGCTGGGTGCGTCTTCGCCCGGCAGACATCTGCGATGAGGTTCGCCACCTCCCTGGCCGCGGCTGTGTCGGGGGCTATGGCGAGCACGGTGTCCTGGCCCGCGATGGTGCCCAGTACTTTCAGTCCTTTCACCCTGTCGAGGACGCTCGAGACGGCGCCGGCGGTCCCGTCGCGGGTGTGGATGACGACCTGGTTCTGTGCCGGCACGAGGCCGAGGACGAAGCTAGGGAGGACCTCGATACCGGCGGAACCGGGATCATGCGGCAGCGCCAGGTAGCGGCTCCTGACCTTGAGGACGCCAAGCTCGGCGAGGTCGCGGCTCACGGTCGCCTGCGCGACCTCGACGCCCTCGTCGGCGAGCGCCCCGACGACATCCTGCTGGGTGCCGAGGTCGCGCTCCGAGATCAAACGCAGTATCAGGTCCTGCCTCGTCGTCTTGTCCACGTGCGTGCTCGTCGCTCCCAATAGTGTCCTCCTACTCGAGATGCTCGAGCCCGAGGTCCTCCTCGTAGCCGAGCGCCAGGTTCATGTTCTGCATCGCAGTCCCCGAGGCACCCTTGAGCAGGTTGTCCACGGCCGAGAAGAGCAACAGCTTCCCGGCCCTGCTGTCTACCGTGGCCGAGAGCCTGCACCTGTTGGTGTTCGCCACGTGCGCGACGTGCGGGTACTCCTCCCGCGCCTCGACGAAAGCCCACCCCTCGTAGTCCTCCGCATACCAGCCGAGCACTTCTTCTGCCCCTGGCACGTCCTCGGCGTCGACCACGATGGTCTCGAGCTCCCCGCGCGTTATGGGGATGAGGTGCGGAACGAACGTGACCTCGGGAACCTCCCCCACGCGCCGCAACATCGCCTCGATCTCGGGCGTGTGCCTGTGCCGCGGCGCCCCGTAAGCGTTGGCACTCTCATTCACGCTGACGAAGTGCGTCTTTACACTCGGCTTCGCCCCGGCCCCGCTGACCCCCGAGAGCGCGTTGATCGTCACGGAGCGTATCCCCTCCCCCATCCGCCTCACGACGGGCGCCAGCGCCAGAATAGCCGCCGTCGGATAGCATCCTGGGTTGGCGACGAGCCGCCCCTCGGAAGCACCGAAGACCTCGGGCAACCCGTAGTGTGCCTCAGCGAGAAGCTCTGGCGCGGGATGGTCCCCGTACCACTCCCTGTATAGCTCCTCATGGGGCAACCGGAAGTCCGCCGAGAGGTCTATTACCAGGCGGGTCCCCGATCTCAGCAACTCCTCGACCGCCCCGGCGCTGTCGCCGTGCCCGTAGGCCACGAAGGCCACGTCGAGGTCGGAGGCTTCGATCTCCTCCGGCGTCACATAGGCACCATCGACGGCAAGCTGCGGATAGACGTCACTGATTCCAAGCCCCGCATACCCGCGCGACGCAACGCTCATCGCCCCGATCTCAGGATGCCCACAGAGCAGCCGCACTAGCTCGATCCCCGCGTACCCACTCCCGCCATAGACGCCAACCTTCAGTCCCATGCCGCCCATTGTAGAACCTTCGGATATTTATTCAAGTTTCTGCATAAACCTGTTGACGCCCTCCCACGCGGGTGCGACAATACGCCCCCATGATGAATAAAGATTCAACAATCGGAATAAAGTCTCTCCCCTCTGGTGCGGCTGCTGCCTCGGGATTTGTGGCGGCTGGGGTTGCGTGTGGGGTACGTGAGGTTGGGAGGCGGGATCTCGGGCTCCTCTTCTCCGAGCTACCCTGTAAGACGGCGGCCGTGTTCACCCGCAACGCCGTCAAGGGCGCCCCGCTCGTTGTGACGCGAGAGGCTGTGGAGACCGGCGGGGTGCGGGCGGTCGCGGCCAACAGCGGCAACGCCAACGCGGCGACCGGCGAGCGGGGTATCGAGGATGCGTATGCGATGCGGGGTCTCGCGGCTGAGGCACTGGGTATAGAAGCGGGAGAAGTAGCCGTAGCTTCGACCGGCGTCATTGGGGAGCACTTGCCGATGGAGAGGATCTCGGCCGGTATACGGCTGGCGGCGGGCGAGCTCGGTGAGGGCGACGCCGGCTTCGCGGAGTCGATCCTGACCACGGATACCCGCGCGAAAGAAGCAGCGGTGCGGGCTGAGATCAGGGGCAGGACCATCACGGTCGGGGGGACGGCCAAGGGGAGCGGTATGATTCACCCGAACATGGGCACCATGCTCGCCTTTCTGACCACTGACGCCGCCGTTGAGAAGAGCTGCCTGCAGGAGACTCTGAACCGGGTCACGGATCGCACGTTCAACCGCGTTACCGTGGACGGCGACACCTCCCCGAGCGACATGGCCCTCCTCATGGCGAACGGCGCGGCGGGCAACGAGCCGCTTACGATGGGTTCGGAGGACTACCCCGTCTTCGCGGAGGCTGTTGAGAACGTAGCGCGAGCATTGGCCAGGGAGATCGCACATGACGGCGAAGGGGCGACCAGGCTCGTCGAGATAGTCGTCGAAGGCGCGGCGAGCGAGGAGTCCGCGGTGGCGCTTGCGAAGAGCGTAGTAGGGAGTAGCCTGGTCAAGGCCGCGGTCTTCGGCGAGGACGCCAACTGGGGAAGAGTACTCACGGCGATGGGCTACTCGGGGGAGGCTTTTGATCCTGAAGGCGTAGAACTCTGGTTCGGTCCTATCAAGGTCTTCTCGGGTGGAGAGCCCGTGCCGCACGAAGAGGCAGAGGCCAACGCTACGCTCGCATCCGGAGAGGTGAAGATCACAGCCCGGTTGAGTGAAGGTGACGCTTCGGCCACGGCCTGGGGCTGCGACCTGAGTTATGAGTACGTCAGGATCAACGGGAGCTACAGGACGTGAAGCCCTTGGTGATCAAAGTCGGCGGTGGCGCCCTTGCCGGAGGGGCACTGGAGGACCTGCCCGACCTCCTTTCGGCCGGCCACAGGGTCGCAGTCGTACACGGCGGCGGCCTCCAGCTCACCAGGATGCTAGATGCGCTGGGAATCCCCACGCGGTTTCATGCGGGGCTCAGGGTGACGGACGAGGAAGCGCTCGAGGTCACCGAGATCGTGCTGGCCGGGGGCGTGAACAAGGCCCTCGCGCGTGGGCTGGACGCGCTCGGGGTGCGGGCGGCCGGCATCTCGGGGACCGACGGACCGACGCTGCTGGTCGAGCCGGTGCCTGATCTGGGCCGGGTTGGCAAGGTCGTGCGGGTCGAGCCTCAGCTCATCGAGGCACTCTGGGACGGAGGGTTCGTCCCCGTCGTCGCGCCGCTCGGACTGGGCCAAAAAGGCGCATACAACGTCAACGCCGACACGGCCGCTGCGGCCCTCGCCATCGGGCTCGGGGCCGGACACCTGTTCGTGCTCACCGATGTGGACGGGTTGCTGGAGGAGGGCGAGACGGTGGAGACGATCGCCCCGGACTTGTGCGAGGCCTACGTCGACCGGGGGCTCGCGGCGGGCGGGATGGTGCCCAAGCTGCGGGCCGCGGCCGAGGCCGCGCGCGGCGGGGTGGAGGCCAGGATCCTCAACGGCGATAGAAAAGGTGTGCTCGCGGCGGCCGTCGCGGGCGGGCGGGTTGGAACTCTTATCTCCGAAGGAGTCGCGGCATGCAAGCAGTGATGGAGACCTACAAACGTCTGGGGATAGCGCCAACGGGTGGCGAGGGTAGCTGGCTCATCGACGATGAAGGGAACCGCTACCTGGACTTTATAGGTGGGGTCGCGACGAACTCCCTGGGGCACGGCCACCCGGCGCTCGTCGGGGCGATACAGGAGCAGGCCGAAAAGCTCATCCACTGCTCCAACCTTTATGAGATCCCCATCCAGGCCGAGGTAGCGGAGATGCTCTGCGGCGCGACGGTCTTCGACACGGTCTTCTTCTGCAACTCCGGAGCAGAGAGCGTAGAGGCGGCGATCAAACTGTCGCGCAAATACGCCCACGACACCTACGGTCCCGGCAAGCACGAAATCCTGACGTTCTCCAGGTCCTTCCACGGCCGCACCTACGGAGGTCTTACCGCCACGGCCCAGCCCGCGCTACAGGACGGCTTCGGTCCGATGCTACCAGGGATAGTCCATGCCCCCTTCGGTGATCTCGAAGCCGCAGAGGCGCTGGTCGGCCCGCAGACCGCGGCCGTGCTCGTCGAGCCGATCCAGGGCGAGGGCGGCGTGAACGAGCCACCGGAGGGTTTCCTTGACGCACTGCGCTGGCTTTGCGACGAGCACGGTGCGCTCCTCATCTTCGACGAGGTCCAGACCGGCGCGGGACGCACGGGACGTCTGTACGCCTACCAGGGGACGGAGATCGTCCCCGACGTGCTCACCAGCGCCAAGGGGCTGGGGGGCGGCTTTCCCGTTGGGGCGATGATGGTCAAGGAGGAGTACGCCGCGCTCGGGCCGGGTAACCACGGCTCGACCTTCGGGGGCAACCCCCTGGCGATGGCCGCGGTGAAGGCCGTGCTAGGCGTGGTGAACGACCCTGCGTTCCTCGAAGAGGTCCGGTTCAAGGGCAATGTGTTGAAGAACGCGCTGCAGAAGCTCGCCGCAACGGTGCCTGGCGCGGAGGTGCGGGGTGAAGGGCTCCTGCTCGGGTTCGACCTCGGCAACGCCGGCCTCGCCAGGGAGGTCTTCGAGTACTCTCTGGATCAGGGCGTCCTCGTCAACCTGGTGGGTGGCACGACCATCCGCATGGCGCCGCCGCTCACCGTAAGCAGGACGGAGGTACGGGCCGCGCTCGATACCTTTCGAGGCGGCGTTTACCGAGTCGTAGAGACGACCGTACCCGAGGCGGCGGTAGCATGAGCGTGGTGATCCCCGACCTCCAGGGCGCTCCTGCATCATCCCTGTCGGGTCGCGATTGCCTGACGCTCGGAGAGTTCGCCCCCGAGGAGCTGTCCCTGATCCTGGACGAGGCCCGTCGCATAAAGACACTGCAGAAGAGCCGCATCCCCTACAGGCCCCTGCGCGGACGTACGCTCGCCATGGTCTTCCAGAAGCCATCCAACAGGACCCGCGTCTCCTTCGAGGTCGGGATGTACCAGCTCGGAGGCCACGCGCTCCATCTGAGCCCCGAGGAGATCCAGATCGGCAAACGCGAGACTCCTTCTGATACAGGCCGCGTCCTGGCCCGCTACATAGACGCCATCATGGTCCGCACCTTCGACCACGGGGACCTGGAGGAGCTCGCCGGCGCCGCCGACGTCCCTGTCATAAACGGCCTCTCTGACATCCACCACCCGTGCCAGGCCCTCGCCGACCTCATGACCGTGCGGGAGGAGTTCGGTTCGGTCGAAGAAGCCAGAATAGCCTACGTGGGCGACGGCAACAACGTGGCCCACTCCCTCGCCATAGCCTGCGCCCTGAGTGGCGCAGAGCTCACCATCGCCCACCCCGAAGGTCACGGTCCGAGAGCAGAAATAGTCGAGATGGCCGGATCTCTGGGCGCTGCCCCGCGCCTTACCGAAGACCCCGGCGAAGCCGTCAGGGACGCCAGGGTCGTCTACACCGACGTATGGGCCAGTATGGGGCAGGAGAGCGAGGCCGAGGAGCGCAAGGAGAAGTTCGCTCCCTACCAGGTCGATGAGGGGCTAATGGACCTCGCCGCAGAAGACGCTATTTTTCTCCACTGTCTGCCGGCGCACAGGGGCGAGGAGGTCACGGCCGGGGTCATCGACGGCCCGAGGAGCCGCGTCTTCGACCAGGCCGAGAACCGCCTGCACGCCCAGAAGGCATTGCTGTATCTGTTGATGGGTTGATCCCGGGCGGTTCGTGTAAGGGCCCTTCGCGAAGCGCCCCTACCCTGGGTCGCGTCGCTCCCACGCACGACAAAGGCCGGGTTGGTGTACCCGGCCTTTGCGTTCTTATGCTTCTCGGGTTCTACGCCGGAGTAACGTTCTCCGCCTGCATTCCCTTACGCCCCTGGGTCGCCTCGTACGTCACCTTGGCGCCCTCGTCGAGAGTCTTGAAGCCCTCGCCTGCTATCCCCGTGTGGTGCACGAAGAGGTCCTCACCCCCGTCATCTGGGGAGATGAAGCCGTAGCCCTTCTCATCGCTGAACCACTTTACCGTTCCTTGGGCCATATACCGGAGCCCACCTTTCATGTTCCTGGGCCCCACTAAACGAAAAAGCCACCCTCTATCACGGGGTGGCGCTCCGTCTACTGTAAACCCACCTTACGTTACAGGCGAAGATTATACCAGAATCTCACAGAGGGTTGTCACGAGCTCACGACGCCGGCAATCGGCTACACGCCTATTGGGATGAGGAGAAGTCGCGGCTGCAACGGCAGTAGCTTTCAGTCTACACCGGTGAGAGCGGCTCTATCTCCCGCTCGATCTTCTCTCCGGCCCTGTCCCTGGCTACCTCCAAGTCGTAGTGGGACTGAAGGTTGATCCAGAACTCCGGACCGGTGCCGAAGTAGCGGCCCAGCCTGAGAGCGGTGTCGGCGCTCACAGCGCGCTCACCGTGTACGATCTCATAGACGCGCGGCGGCATCACGCCAATGGCCTTGGATAATTGGTACGCGGTCATCCCTAGCAGATTTAGAAACTCTTCCTGCAATATCTCGCCAGGATGCACTGGGGGCATTATCTTCTCCTCCATCGCTCCTCCTCTAATGATAGTCAGTCACCTCTACCTCGTAAGCATCGCCGCTTTCCCAAACGAAGCACACCCGATACTGCTCGTTGATTCTTACACTGTGCTGACCCGCTCGGTCTCCGGAGAGCTTCTCTAACCTATTGCCGGGGACCGCCCGTAACACCTCAAGCGATGGGGCAGCGTTCAACATTGCCAGCTTTCTCAGAGCTCGCCTCTGCAGATCGGCTGGCACCTTTCTGGATCTCCCTCGTTCCCAAAGCCTCCGCGTCTCCTTGTCGGCGAAGCTCTTTATCATGCCTCATATTACCGCACTACGGTATTACTGACAAACGGTAATAGGATCTCTAGATCGAGGCTCCACTATCTGACTGCTTTAGCTGTGCATCCCGGCAGGTCCGAAACGTCCGCCGATGCGATAGGCTGCGCGTTCGCCTATGCGGAGGCCGTAGAGCGTGGACGCCATTATCGTCCGAACGCTTGGAGGCATTGGGGGTTAGCGGAACGGCTTGCCGTACCGCTCGAGCACCGTGCGATCGACCTCGACGCCGATGCCTGGTGCGTGCGGCACCGGCACCTTCCCGTCCACGGTGGAGATCACGCCCCCTATGAGATCCTCCCGGAAGGGGTGCAACTACCTATCGTACTCGAGCATCGGCTCTTCGGGGTGCAACGATAGGGGCGTCGGCGGGAGCGTG
>Ga0126309_10000665_pt1 | contig 11437 bp, 11 predicted proteins | sample Plot56_FD_92541 | JGI IMG/M metagenome (GOLD analysis project Ga0126309, IMG submission 92541) | Serpentine soil microbial communities from UC McLaughlin Reserve, CA, USA - Plot56 | ecosystem: Environmental > Terrestrial > Soil > Grasslands | place: USA: UC McLaughlin Reserve, Lake County...
CCCAGACGGTCGAGCCAGCGGATCTCCGCCGCGAGCACCTCGCCGAAGGCTTCGAGGAGCCAGAGCTCCGCGCCGGGTCCGGGCTCCCCGCGAAGCCAGCGGCGGAGACGGGGGCGCAACCTTTCCAGGCCCGCCTCGTCACCCGCCACGGCCAGGGTCAGGTCGTCCTCCCCGAGGCATTCTTCCAGCCGGTCTTCCAGAACAGTCCACAGCCGTGCCGCCGCCACCTCCGCCCTTGCCCCTGTAAGCCAGAGGGCGCCGCCAGCCACCGGCAAGCCACGTAGCCCACGCACCAGACGCAGCAGCTCTGCGATTCCCGGCTCGAGCGCCGCGGTCTCCTCCGGATCCCGCGCCCTCTCCAGAAGGCGGCGGGCGCGCAACGCCGCCTCGGCCAGGGGCAGGAGATGCCGCGCCGCGTTCTCGCGGACCGCCGGAAAGTACGCGGCCACCAACCGGGCGCGCGCTCCCTCGCGCCACGCCTGGGCCAGTGCCCAGACCAGGCCGGATGCCAGCAGCCCCAGCGCGGCGAGCCCGGCCGCCTCTTCCGGAGATCGTGGTACAAGGATCGATGACACAAAGTCCTCCTGTCCCAGGGCCGGCGGACGTACCGGACATTGGACAAATGGATTCTACCCTACGGAACATGAGGCGGAGCGATGGCGGGATCTGGTAACCGGACGCTGTTCGACACGCCCTTCCTGACTCCTCTCCTCCGCGGCATCGCCTTCCTCTGGCTCAAGATCTTCCGCTGGCACCTGCGGGGAGAGCTCCCGCCCAGGCACTGTTTCGTCCTGATCGCGGCGCCCCACACGTCCAACTGGGACCTCCCCGTCATGCTCTGCGCCGCTCTCCTCTTCCGGGTGAAGCTCTACTGGATGGGCAAGGACGCGATCTTCCGCCCGCCGTTCGCCGGGATCGTCCGCTGGCTGGGGGGCATCCCGATCGACCGCTCCACCTCCAACAATCTGGTCGCCCAGTCCGTGGCTCTCTTCCGTGCCCAGGAGAACCTCGTGCTGGTGGTTCCGCCGGAAGGGACGCGGCAGAAGGTGCGGCACTGGAAGACCGGCTTCTACTACATCGCCGTGGGAGCGCAGGTTTCCATCGTCATGGGCTTCCTCGACTACAAGCACAAGCTCGCGGGTTTCGGGCCGACGCTCGTCCCGACCGGCGACATAGAGACCGACATGCAGGCCATCCGCGCGTTCTACGCCGGGATCACCGGCAAGCATCCCGACGCCTCGGGCACGGCGGACGTCGCACCGCGCTAGCTCTCGGCACCGAATTTGCGGCGCGATTGCGCCGTGGATGAATTCCCGGCGCCGTTCCCACCGATGCTGGCCTCGGAGGTCAAGCAGCCGTTCCACACCCCCGGGTGGGTCTACGAAGAGAAGTACGACGGCTATCGCGCCGTAGCCTTCAAGGACGGCGCGCGCGTGCGGATCGTCTCGCGGAACTTGAAGGACCTGACGCGGCAGTTCGAGGAGGTGGCCGAGGCGGTGGCGCGGCTCCGGGCCAAGCGTCTCATCCTGGACGGCGAGATCGCGGTGTTCGACGAGCGCCTCGTCTCGCATCTCGCCTATATCCGCGGCTCACGGGGCGAAGAGGAGATCCTAACCCCGCCCGTCCTGGTGGCCTTCGACTGCCTGTTCGCGCGCGGCAAGGATCTCCGGCGCGAGCCGCTCCGCCGGCGCCGCGCGATCCTGGAGAAGGAGCTCGCGGGAGCCGAAGGTCCGATCCTGATCGCCCGGCGCCTGGCCCCGGACGGCCTCGAAGCCTGGGACGAGGTGAAGGCCCACGGCTGGGAGGGGCTGATCGCGAAGGACCCCGCCTCCCTCTACGAGCCCGGCAAGCGGACCAACAGCTGGATCAAGGTGAAGCACAAGGTGCGGGTCGGATGGCCGGGCGAGGGGATCGAGTACACCCGGGGGTGAGGCGTCAGCGGGCGAGCTCGACGACGGCCGCCGCTTCGGCCGACAGCTCGATCGATTGCGGTAGATGGCGCCCTTCGACCCAGACGATCCGTTGCGACGTCAGCCCGTTCTTCAGCTCGGCAAAGGCCTTCCGCATCCTGCCGATCGGGTGGACCTTCTTCGCCCCTCCTCCCCAGGCGGACACGGCGGGCGCCGCGGGATTCCCCAGAGCCCAGACCACCAGAGGCACCCGGATCGCGTCCAGATAGGCCCGGACCAGAGCCGGGTTGGAGCGGCTCGCATCCAGCGGCTGCTCCGACAGCACGAGCAGCACGGCACGGCGGCGGTTCGCGTAGAGCGCCTGGAGCCCCGCGACCGCCGCGGCATCGGCGAGACGCTGCTGGGATGGGAGGTCGGACCGGGGCAGAGAGAGCGCGAGGAACCAGAGGAGACCGCCGTCGCGCGCTTCGAAGGCGCGGGACACATCGAACAGCTCCGCCGGCAGGGCCGCGCCGCGAGTGCTCTCCATCTCCACCGGCCAGACCAGGCGGACGGCGTCCCCCTCCTCCAGGGTCAGCTCGGAGCGCCGGTACCCGGAACTGGTCGTCGCCGCGCCGCGCGGCGCCTGGGATTGGAAGCTGGTCGGACGCGACAGGCTCCCTGCGCTCACCATCCTCTCGAGCTCCTTACGCGCTCCGAGATCGCGGATCACCAGAAGCTCGGCAGGCCCTTCCTCCACGGCAGCCGCCGCGATGGGACGGCCGGCGACGCGGAACCATCCCTCCATCCGCTCCGGAGGCGGCAGCGTCTTCCCCGGGCGCAGACGGACCGCCACCGCGGTCAGCTCCGTCGAGACCTCCTCCCCCCAGCGTCCACCGAAGACCACGTCCCGGCGCGCCGTGAGCGCTCCTGAAAAGCGCAGCTCGGCGGTCAGCACGTGGCTCGTCGCGGGATCCCAGGCTGGAAGCTGGATGCGCTCCTCCGGATTCACGGCCAACGGCTTGTCATCGAAGGTCACCCGGGTGGCGGACGGGCTCTCACCGGTCAGGCTCTGCCAGGTGAGCCGCGCCGCGACGGGCCGGCCCGAGGCTCCGTTTTCGAGGAGGATGTCCACCTCGGCCGGCGGACGGGGCAGGTTCAGCCACTGCCGTGTGCGGGCGATCTCGGCCCCCTGATCGTCGAGACCGCGGGCGACGAGCTCGTGAGGCACGAGCGATGGTCCGACATCGATCTCTCCTTTCCAGGGCGGTCCCGCCATCCGGCCGGCCGGCGCGCCGTCGAGCAGCAGCTCCACGGCAGCCACCGGCCCGGTCACGGTCAGCTCGATCGGCTGGGGCCCGAGAGTCAGGCCGAGAAAGAGGGTCAGGAAAACAATCTGGGCCATGCTGCGCCTCCTTGGCGGATCGTCTCCAGTCTAGCGCCTGCTAGACTTCCCCGCATGTTGCCGGCCGTCTCCACCCCTGCCATGCCCTGGGACCGCCGGGCCCCCGAGCGCGGCGGGCCGCCCTCGGCTTGGGCCTTGCTGCCCGAGGACCTCGCCGCTCTGGGCTGCCCCGGCCGCCCCGCACACGTGTTCGCGCGGCTCCAGCGCACCCGCACCTGGCTGCCGGACTGCCTGTTCCTCGCCCGCGAGATCCGCGCCTGGCTGGAGGCCCGGACCGACCTCTCCCTGCCCACGATCCTCGAGCGCCACCCGTCGGCCGACGGCTCCACCAAGCTCGTGCTCGGGCTCTCCGACGGTCACCGTATCGAGGCGGTCCACATGCCCCGCGGACATGGGATCGGAGACCCGCGGATCACCTTCTGCGTGTCGAGTCAGGTCGGCTGCGCCCTCGGCTGCACTTTCTGCGCGACCGGCGCCATGGGCATGGTGCGCAACCTTACGGCCGGCGAGATCGTGGGACAGATCCTGGCCGTCATGCGGGAGTTGGGCCCTGACCAGGGCGAGGATCTCTTCCTCGTCTTCATGGGGATGGGCGAGCCACTCCACAACCTCGACCACGTCCACCGCGCGATCCGCGTCCTCTGCCATCCGCAGGGGATGCTCCTGTCGCCCTGGCGCATCACGGTAAGCACCGCCGGTCTCGTCTCCGGCATCGAGAAGCTGGCGCGGATGGACCCCCGGCCGCAGCTCGCCGTCTCCCTCAACGCCACCACCGACGCCGCGCGCTCGGCCACCATGCCGGTCAACCGCGCGTGGAACCTGGCCCGGCTGCGCCAGGCCTTGGACGCCTGGCGGCTCAAGCGCCACGAGCGCTTCATCTTCGAGTACGTGCTCCTCGCCGGGATCAACGACACGACGGAAGACGCCGACCGCCTGGTCGCCTGGCTGGGCGACCTGCGCCATCGTCACAACGTGAACCTGATCCCGATGAACGAGCACGCGCACGCGCCCTTCCACGAGCCGGAGGAAAGGCGCGTCCAGGCCTTCGCCAAGCGCCTCCACGAGCACGGCTGCTTTGTCACGGTGCGCCGGAGCCGCGGCCGGGACGTGCAGGGGGCGTGCGGTCAGCTGGTGAAGACGGCCGCAGCCAGCGCCTAAAGGACAACAAGGACTTCGAGGACGACAAGGACGCCAGGGAGGCCTGCTTCCTCGGCTTGCGTCCTTCGAACCCTTGAAGCCCTTTGGGTCCTTTCCTGGTTTTCCCCTCAGGCCTTCATCGCCTGTTTGATCAGCTCCGCCATCCCGAACTTCCCGTCCTGGGTGAGCTCCTTCGCCGGGGTAAAGAGCGGCTCCTGACTCAGGAACGAGTGGCGGTCTCCCAGCATCAGGCCGACGAAGACCTCGCCGACGATCCGGCCGCCCACCGGTCCGAGCTTGATGGGAGTTTTGTTGTCCCCTTTGAACACCTGCTGCGCCTCGGCCAGGATGTAGTACCAGAGCGGAGCCTTCCCCGCGAATTCGTCCGAGATCTCGGTCAGCGGCGTGTTCTCCTCGTCATCGCCTTCTCCTTCTTCTTTGGCCGCTTTGCCGACCAGCAGCTTCTTGTCCGGGATGACCGGGATTCCCATCTTCCGCGCCACGTCCTGCCCCGAAGGCAGCCCCATCCGCAGACCCCGGACGAGGTTGCGCTCGGCGAGGGACGGGACCGTCGCCGCGATCGAGGGAGGCAGCTGGCCCAGCGGATTGACCAGCGACGAATCGATCTTGTACGCCGGCTGGAGGCGATTCTTCCCCACCTTCGGCGGATTGTTCCCGAAGTCGAAGTACAGGCTCCAATCGATCGCCCAATTCGAAGGAAACTCCCGGAATCCAACCAGATTGTCCACCTGGGCATCCAGTGAGAAGATGACCTGGCGGTCCGGCAACGTCGTATTGAGCCGATAGATCGGCCGCACCATGGAGTGCCCGAACCGGTAGGCCGCCACGGAAAACTCGACCGGGATGAACGGATTGTTGCGGAACGTATAGAAGCGGAGGTCGGGCTTGTCGCGCAGGACATCCGTCTTCTTTTTCAGATGCGGCAGGATGCTCTCCAGCGTCTCCTTGCCGATGATCGTGGGCAGGAAATCGTTGAGGACGACCCACTGGTAATGGAAGCGCACCAGCCTCTGGACCCGCGCGAACGGCGCATTCGGGTGGAGGTCCGCCATGCGGTTGTGGAACCGGAGCATGGCCGCATGGAGCTGGGACACAATCACGTTTTCGTCATTCCGGGGGTCTCCGATCAGAGCACGTTTCGGCTCTCCGTCGGCCGGATTGTTGCGCGGCACGTCACGGGTCTTGGGATCCTGCGGATGTCCAGTCAGCTGCCGCCCTTGCAGCAGCCGGATCCCGTCGGCTCGATAGAGATACGGCTGGTCGTCGGGACCGCGTCCATAGACGCAATCCAGATCGAAACGCGGGGTGCGGAAATCCACCAGTGCGTTGGGGTCGTTCTGCTTCTGCAGGCTGCTCGAGGGGTCGAACGTCAGATCGTGATCGATGAACTGGCCGAGGTACGTGAACCCCGCGCTGATCGCGGTGTTCTCCTCGCCGTCGACCTTCGTCTCCGGGGTCGGCGGGTCCTCGAGCTCCGCGACCATCGCGGTCGCTAGGTCCTTCAAGGCTTTTTCGGAAAACTTCGCGGCGGGGAGGGTACGGAACATGCGGCCGAAGCGGCCTTCGAACTGCGGAGAGGACGGGACCTCTTCCAATCCGCGAACCAGACCATGTACGCGTGGAGGAACGCCTGCCATGATCTTCACCTCACGTGGAGTGAAGCTCCGGTATTGGGACTTCAGTCTTGTCAGGCGAGCGACCTCCCTGCAAAGTTACAGCGCAGGCTCAAAGGAGTCCGGAGTCTTCCTCTCCTGTCAGATAGGTCCGTACCAGCGGGACCGGCGGACCACCGACTGCGAGGAACCGGTCGTGGAACTCCCGCCAGGCCGCCCGGCCGCCACGCGGCGCGGTCCAGTCGTCGCGCAGCTTGCGGACCATCAGCTTGCCCAGGGTGTAGTTGAGATACGCCGGATCGAACGTGCCGCGCGCCGCCTGCTGGCGTGCATTGGCGGTGTCCTGGAACGCCTTCTCGCGGAACATCCGCTCGGCCTCGGCCAGCGTCAGGCCGCCGGTGTGCAGCCCGAGTGACACCAGATAGCGGACGTTGCGCAGGAGAGCGTTCTGGAGCTGCCCGATGCGCAACCGCGGCTCGCTCTCTCCGAAGCCGGCCTCCCACATGAGCTCCTCGGAGTAGTGAGCCCACCCTTCGGCATAGCCGTAGCTGACGAACAGGCGCCCGATCTCCGACTCCGCCCGGTTCGAATGGAGGAACTGCAGAAAGTGGCCGGGCCAGACCTCGTGGATGGTGACGAACAGGAGGTCGGCCTCGCCGGCGACGTAGGCCTCGCGCTCCTCCGGCGTCCAGGACGGGTCCGGCGGCGCGATGTAGTAGATCGACGGCAGGTGCCGCTCGTACGGACCCGGGATGTCGATGTACGCCGCGTTCCAGCGCTGGTAGGGTGGAGATTCCGCGATGAGCGCCTGCTCCTCCCCGGGGATGGTCACCAGCTCCTTCTCTTCGAGAAAGCGGCGCAGGCCGGCGAGCTGCCCGCGGGCAGCCTCGACCGGTCCTCCGGCGGGCTTCTCGGCCTGGACGCGCTCGACGCACTCCGCCATCGAGAGCCCGGGCGCGTACGCGGCGCAGGCCTCGCGCAGGGCGGTCAGATTGCGCTCCAGCTCGCGCCGGCCTGCGGCTTCCAGGACCTCCAGGGAGAGGTCGACCCGCTCCGAGGCGTGGAGCATGCGGAGGAAGCGCTCGGGGCCGAAGGCATAGCCGTCTTCCATCTCGGCCGCCTCCTCCTCCAGCCGGGCGAACCAGGTGCCGAGATCGCGCGTGGCGGCCGCCGCCCCGGCGATCGCCTCCCGCAGCTCCGCCTGGAGCCCGGGATCGGCCACCGCGGCGAAGACCTGCGGCACGTCGTTCTCGTAGTAGCCGGCCAGACCGCCCAGGGTCAGCCGGCCGACCTGGGCGAACGTGCGCGGCAACGGGGTGCGCAGGTTGGCCCGGACGTGCCCCGTGACGCGCGGCACCGCGCGGGCGTACTCGATAAAGGCCCGCATCCTCGTCTCCAGAGGAGCGTAATCGCGGGTCAGATAGTGAGCGGGATCGAGCGAATAGGAGTAGTACAGCGGATTGCGCCAGGGCATCTCGGCATCGGCGATCCAGAAGAGCTCGCAGTCGATCTGCGCGATCAGATGCTCCCGCTCCAGGCGGCGCGGCGCATCGAGCACCGATGGGTCGAAGGCCGCCGCGGCGGCCCGCCGCTCGCGCAGCCACTCGATCTTGCGCCGCAGGCCGTCGGCGCTCCAGTCCGGCAGGCGGCCATCGAATTCGTGCCGGCCGGCATTTGCCGCGAACGCGGGATTCAGGTTGAAGTACTCCCCCAGAAAGGACGTGACGAAACGACTCCAGTCTCTGCTCATGGGCCGGAAGTGTAACCGCTGAGGGTCTGATCCGGGGTACGATCTGCGGAACCGCTGTCCACGTCCTCGTTTCCGGGGAGGCATGCCAATGGCTGACCAGAGCTACAAGACGCACCGGCAATACGTGCCTGGCTTTCACTTCGTGACATTCGGGATTCTGTCCTTGAACCTCCTCTGGGCGCTCTGGCGCCTGTTCACGGGGACCGCATGGCCGTTGCCCGACCGCGTCTGGGCGGTCGCGATGGCGATCGCCCTCCTGCTCCTGGCCTGGTATGCCCGGGTCTTTCCGCTGAAAGTGCAGGATCGGGTGATCCGTCTGGAGGAGCGACTTCGGCTCGCCCAGCTCCTGCCGCCGGACCTGGCGCCGCGGGTCCATGAGCTGAGCACGGGGCAGCTCCTGGCCCTCCGCTTCGCCGGCGACGAGGAAGTCCCCGAGCTCACCCGCAAGGTGCTCGCCGACAACATCCGCGGGCGCGAGGAGATCAAGAAGCTGATCCGGCAGTGGCGGCCGGACCACTCGCGGGCGTAGGGGTTGGGGCCACTCCGCAGAGAGCGGCCCCGGGATCACGTCTCAGTCGTCGTCCTCGCCGCCCTCGATGGAGGGGATGGAGCGCAGATACTCATAGATGGCCCGCAGGTCGCGATTGGTCATGTCCTGATAGACGGGCCAGGGCATGACCTGGAGGATCTCGCCAGGCTCGTCCGGGTCATGGCCGGTGCGGATGACCTGCTTGAATTCCGGCCAGGTCAGCCCGTGCGGCAATCCGTTCTCGTCCGGCGTGATGTTCGCGGAGACCAGAGTGGGACCGAACGGAGTGCCGCCGGCCAGATACCCTTCGGAGTTGACCTTCTTGGGCTGGCCGAGGAAGGGATCTCCCCCTGGCGCGTACGGCGGATTCGTATGGCAGTCGTTGCACCCTCCCTGGGCGTTGACGATGTAGCTGCCGAGACCCACGAGATCGCGGTCCCGGCCGCGCAGCTTGAGCGGCACCGGGGCGATGCGGTAGCCCTGGACGATGCGTCTGGCCTCGCTGTCCGCCGGCGGCGCGGCGCTGGAGATTTCGAGAGCGCAGAGAATCCCGATGAGCGCAAACACGGAAAGCACGAGCTTGGTTCTCACGTCATGTTCTCCTCTCTGCTGTTGGACCGGTTGGCAACCCCAGGACCACCTGAGAGTCTAACTCCGCCCGTGTCCTATGATCAGCCCCGTGCGCTCCGACTCGCAGATCTCCCGAGCTACCCGCCGCGGCCAGGTGGCACGATGGATCTCCATCCTTGGCCATCCCTTCATCCTGATCCCTGCGCTGGTGGCGGCGGTCACGGTGCGCCGGATGCCGCCGGAGCGGGTGGCCCTGATCGTGGGAATCGTGGTGCTCGTCTCGGTCGCCCCCATGCTCCTGCTCATGGCACGGCAGGTCCGTTCCGGAGCGTGGACGAACTACGACGTATCGGTCCGCGAGCAGCGGGGCGGAATGTACCCGGCGGCTCTGGTCATCGCGACCGCAACTGCCCTCATCCTCGCCTGGGCGCAGGTGCCGTGGCCGATCCTCCAGGGCGTCCTGGCGATCCTGCTGCTTATCGGGATCGCCGCGCTCGTGAACCTCCGGCTGAAGATCTCCCTGCACACCGCCTTTGCCATGTTCACCGCCGTCGCCCTCTGGCCGAGTCGCGGCCTCGCGGCGGGCGGGCTCGTCCTTGCTCTGGCCATCGCATGGTCGCGGCTCGAGATGGGCCGGCACACCCTGCCGGAGGTGATCGGAGGAGCGCTGCTGGGGGCGGCGGTCGGAATCGGTATGATCCTGCTGTGAACCGCACCCAAGGAGGACGATTTGGTCTAGAATGGATTTGAACAGCGGTTCGATTCGGTCCAGGAGGATCTCAATGAACGCTGACGACGTCATCTACCCGCCCACCTACCGCAAGAGCCCTGTGGGTGTTCTGCTCGTTGTCCTGGTCCTCAGCTTCCCGCTTCTTCTGAGCGCTGTCTTCGACGTGCAGCTCACGACCGCCGACAAGATCTGGTACGGAGCGGTCCTGATCCTCGGGACCTGGTTCGTCGGGCGCGCGTTCTGGGAGCGTCGGTTCTACGAGAAGATCTACTACGAAGGCATCGACGTCGAAGCCAAGATCCTGAGCCCCTTCCACGAGGGCTGGAAGATGGCGGGAGCCGCGCAGGCGTTCGGCGTGTTCTACCGGCCGCTCAAGGTCCAGTACGAGCTGGACGGCGAGACCATCGTGGCGCAGCAGGACGTGAGCGAGGCGATCCGCGCCCAGCTCTCCGGACGCCAGACGGTCGACATCCGCGTCCATCCCGAGAAACACCGCTCCTGGGTGTTGATGCCGTTCTGAGAATCGCTCCTCGGCGGCAAGCCGTAGTAGCCTCACCTCCGATCCCCACTTCGGCAATTGTCGACCTTCTTTCGGGGGGTGGCGTTTCCGGCCACGCGCGCCGATTCACGTCCAGAGGAGTGCTCTTCTGGAGCTCGGGAAAAGTTTCCCCAACGCTCGGGAGTGTCTTTCCCCGGGTCGGGAAGACTCTTCCCGGAGTTCGGGAAGACCTTTCCCTGGGTCGGGATGACTCTTCCGGGGATCGGGAAGACTTTCCCTGGCTTGGGAAGACCTTTCCCTGAACCAGGAAGACTCTTCCCGAGGCTCGGGAGCCCTTTCCGGAGGCCGGGAAGACTCTTCCCAAGGATCGGAGGACCTTGCCAGAGGTCGGGAGGAACTTTCCGGAGGTTGGGAAGACTGAGGTTAACCAACGTGGCCAACACGGGCAGCAACTCCTGCGACGGGACATGGGCCTCTGCCCTCCGCCGGCCTTACATGCTACCCCTGTGTATAGTTAGGTGTATGGAGATCTTATGAGCACCAACATCGTGCTCGACGACGACTTGGTGGCCGAGGCCTCGAGGCTCAGCGGGATCACGACCAAGAAGGATCTCGTTCATGAAGCCCTGCGGTGTTCATTGCCTCCAAGAAGCGAAAGAACTTCCTCGATCTCCGGGGCAAGATCGAATTCGCGCCGGACTCCGATTACCGAGCGCTGCGCCTCCGGGATTCGTGATCGTCGTCGACTCGTCGGTTCTGATCGCATTTTTACACGGGCATCAAAATCCCGCGGTGGAGTATTTGGAGATCGTGCGTGAGCGTATGGAAAGGCTTCAAACACGAGTTGGAGACCAGGTATCTTCTCCGTTCCCCGGCCAACGCAAACGACTGTTACGCGCGTTGGAGAACGTCGAGAGAAGACAGAACCTGGAGACCGTCGATCCTGGGCGACTTATGCCTAGGCGAAATAACTGAAATATCCAGCTCGGCGCTGGAGCGGTTATTTGCCAAAGGCCCGTGCCCCTTGCGGCGGTCATGCAGGAGGGCGAAAGATGAACACATCTTCTTGAACTGGTCGCCGGCCGTCTGATCGAGGGCAGACTGTACTAGGCCGCGAGAAACCGTACGCCTCAGCGTGTTTAAAAACGGCTCTCACAGCACTATGCGAGGCGGTATCTGTTTACCGGGCTGGCGCCGGCAGCAGGTCTTTGCAGGAGGGTGGTCGGGGACTGCGGAGAATTGTACTGAAAAGAGCGATCGAGTTGAGCCCACGCTGCTGAGAGGTCCGCAGAAG
>Ga0126309_10000666_pt1 | contig 11424 bp, 12 predicted proteins | sample Plot56_FD_92541 | JGI IMG/M metagenome (GOLD analysis project Ga0126309, IMG submission 92541) | Serpentine soil microbial communities from UC McLaughlin Reserve, CA, USA - Plot56 | ecosystem: Environmental > Terrestrial > Soil > Grasslands | place: USA: UC McLaughlin Reserve, Lake County...
GCCATCCGCGCGATGCAGGCGGGCACCGAGGCGGAGATCGACGACATCGGGTTCTTCACCCCCAAGGAGACGCCGGTCGACCAGCTCGAGGCGGGCGAGGTCGGCTACCTCATCACGGGGATCAAGGACGTCACGAAGCTCCGCGTCGGCGACACGCTCACCGCCCGGTCGAACCCGGCCACCGAGGCCCTCCCCGGCTACCGCGACGTCAAGCCGATGGTCTTCTCGGGCCTCTTCCCGATCGACTCCGACGCCTACCCGGACCTCCGGGACGCCCTCGAGAAGCTCTCGCTGAACGACGCCGCGCTCTTCTACGAGCCCGAGACGTCGAACGCGCTCGGGTTCGGGTTCCGCTGCGGCTTCCTCGGCTTGCTGCACATGGAGATCGTCCGCGAGCGGCTCGAGCGCGAGTTCGACCTCGACCTGCTGGTGACGGCGCCGAACGTCGCGTACCGCGTGCTCCAGCGAACCGGAGAGTGGCGCGAAGTGCACAACCCCGCCGAGATGCCCGCTGAGGTCGACGAGGTCGAGGAGCCGTACGTGAAGGCGTCGATCATCGTCCCGAAGGAGTACGTGGGCGCGATCATGGAGCTGAACAACGAGCGGCGCGGCAAGTTCGACCACCTCGAGTACCTGTCGCCGGAGCGTGTGCATCTGACGTACGAGCTGCCGCTCGGCGAGATCGTCCTCGACTACTACGACCAGCTGAAGTCGCGCACGCGCGGCTACGCGAGCTTCGACTACGACATGGCGGGGTTCCGTGCGGGCGCGGTCGTCAGGGTCGACGTCCTCGTCGCGAACGAGCCCGTCGACGCGCTCTCGCTGATCGTGCACCGCGATTTCGCGTACGACCGCGGGCGCGCTCTCGTCGAGCGGCTCCGGGAGGAGATCCCGCGCCAGATGTTCGACGTCGCGATCCAGGCGGCGATCGGCGCGCGCGTGATCGCACGCGAGACGGTGAAGGCGCGGCGGAAGGACGTGCTCGCGAAGTGCTACGGCGGAGACATCACGCGCAAGCGCAAGCTGCTGGAGAACCAGAAGAAGGGCAAGAAGCGGATGAAGCAGGTCGGCGCGGTCGAGGTCCCGCAGGAGGCGTTCCTCGCGGTGTTGAACATCGGCCAGGACGTACGCCGGTGAGCGGTGTCCGGCATCTCTACGTGCACCTGCCGTTCTGCGCGCACCGGTGCGGGTACTGCGACTTCGTCACCGTCGTCGGGCGCGACGACCAGCACGGCGCGTACGTCGATGCGCTGCTCGCCGAGCTCGAGCTCGAACGGGGGCTGCTGGACGCGGAGCTGGAGTCCGTGTTCCTCGGGGGAGGCACGCCGACGCTGACGGAGCCGGGCGCGTTCGAGCGCTTGCTGCGCGCGCTTCCGCGGGCACGCGAGGTCACGGTCGAGGCGAACCCCGAGACGGTCACGCCTGCCCTCGCCGCCCTCCTGTCTCGAAACGGAGTCAATCGCGTCTCGCTCGGCGCACAAACGTTCAACACCGTCCTGCTGGACGTGTTGGAACGCCGCGCGCAGCCCTCGGACGTCCGCCGGGCCGTGCAGCGTCTTCGGGATGCCGGCGTCGACAACGTCAACCTCGACCTCGTGTACGGGATCCCGGGCCAGACCGCCGCCGATCTCGATCGCGACCTCGCGGACGCGCTCGCGCTCGAGCCCGAGCATCTGTCGTGCTACGAGCTCGAGGCGAAACCCGGTACGCGGTTCACGCACGCTCACGGCGCGGAGCTCGAGCGGCAGGCGGACGCGATGGAGGGTTACTTCGAGCTGGTCGTCGACCGCCTGACGACCGCGGGCTACCGCTGGTACGAGACGGCGAACTTCTGCCGCCGGGATGCACGCGACCTGCGAGCGCAGCACAACCTCGCGTACTGGGAGGGGCGCGATTACGTCGGGATCGGGATCGGCGCCGTCTCGACGGTCGGCGCCGTTCGCTGGCGGAACACGCCGCGCCTCCGCTCGTACCTGGATGCGCTGGGGACCGTGCGGCGGCCGGAGCGCGAGCTCGAGCCGCTCGATGACGAGGTCAAGGCGCGGGAGCGCGTCCTGCTCGGGCTGCGGCTGGACGAGCCGCTCGTCCTGGACGGCCTCGACTCCGCGCTCGATTCCGCCGCGCTCGGCCGGCTCGCGGGGCTCGGGCTGCTCGAGCGGCGGGGGCGGACGCTCGCGCTCACCCGGCGCGGCCGATTTCTCGGCGGCGGGGTGACAGCGGACCTGCTCGCGTAAAATTCCCTGCAAATGGCAGCGCTCGAAGTCACACCGCGCCAGCGGGCGATCCTCCTCCGCCTGGTCGAGGAGTACATCGCGACGGGGGAGCCCGTCGGCTCGAGACGCCTCGTCGATGGGGCCGGCCTCGATGTGTCGTCGTCGACCGTGCGCGCGGAGCTCGCGGAGCTCGAGAACCTCGGCTTCCTGACGCATCCGCACACGTCCGCCGGTCGTGTCCCGACCGAGGCCGGGTACCGGTTCTATGCAGGCGAGCGCCTGCAGGAGCCGGATCCGCGGCCGGGAGCGCTCGGCCTGGAGCTCGACGTGCAGTCGGAGGTCGAGACGGCGCTGCGGGCGACGACGGAGGTCCTGTCGGAGATGACCCGCCTGCTCGCGCTCGTGTCGGCGCCGGCGCTCGAGCGCGCGGCAGTTCGCCACGTCGAGGTGCTCCAGCTCCAGCCGACGGTCGCGATGGTCGTCGTGATCACGTCGACGGGCGGGGTCTCGAAGCGGATGTTCACGACGCCCGAGCCGCTCGACCCTGGCCTCGTAGCGTGGGCTGCGGAGTACCTCGTGGAGCGGGTCAGCGGGCTGCAGCTCGGGACGCACGCACTGCGCCAGCGGTTCGACGATCCCGGGCTCTCCCCACGCGAGCGCGCGTTCCTGTCGTCGCTGCGGCCGGCGTTCGACGTCCTCGAACACGCGGAGCAGCAGCTGTTCGTCGGCGGCGCCGCGGGCCTGCTCGGCGAGGTGCGCGAGGACGAGCTGGACGCGTGCCGCCGCGCGCTCGAGGTGCTCGAACGGCGCGCCACTGCGCTCGAGCTGATCGGCCAGTCGCTGCACTCGCGGCGTCCGTTCGTCCGCATGGGCGGCGAGCTCTCGGACCCCGCGCTTCGCGACGTCGCGCTGGTCGGCGCGGGGTACGGGGTCCCCAGCCGCGCGCTCGGCTCGGTCTCGCTGCTGGGCCCGCTCCGGATGGACTACGAGAAGGCGATCCGGTCCGTGCGCGCGGCCGCGGTCGAGCTCTCGCGGTTCGTCGAGGGCGTGTACGAGGACAACTGACCTCGGAGCTACGCTCTTCGGATGGCGACGACGGAGCGCGACTACTACGAACTGCTCGGCGTCGCGCGCAACGCGACGGACGCCGACATCAAGCGCGCGTTCCGGCGGAAAGCGCGCGAGCTGCACCCCGACGTCTCGGAGGCGCCGGATGCCCAGGAGCGGTTCCGCGAGGTCGTGGAGGCGTACGAGGTGCTCTCGAAGTCCGAGACGCGCGAGCTCTACGATCGCTTCGGTCACGCAGGCCTGCGCGGCGGCGGCTTCCAACCGTCGCAGTTCGACTTCGGGAGCCTGAACGACCTTTTCTCGGCGTTCTTCGGCGACGATCTCTTCGGCGTCGGCTCCCGCACGCGTCGTGCGCGCGGCGGCGACGTGGCCGCCGAGGTGGAGGTCGAGCTCGCGGAGGCCGCGTCGGGCGTTCGGCGCGACGTGCCATTCGACGTCGTCGTTCGCTGTGGTCGCTGCGGGGGTGAGGGCGCCGAACCGGGTACCGGGACGCGTGAGTGCGACGCGTGCGCCGGCGCCGGGCGCGTGCAGCACGTCGGCCGCAGCATCCTCGGGGAGTTCGTCCGGACGCAGGCGTGCCCGCGCTGCGCGGGCGCCGGCCGCCTTCTCGAGCACCCGTGCGCAGAGTGCGACGGCTCGGGGCACGTCGTCGAGCGGCGGACGCTCGCCGTCGACGTGCCGGCCGGCATCCACGACGGGCAGCGGATCCGGCTGTCCGGCGAGGGTCACGCCGGCACCCTCGGCGGGCCCGCGGGGGACGTCTACGTCCGAGTCAGAGTCAAGCGCGATCCGAGGTTCGTTCGCGAGGGCGACGACGTCTACTCGACGACCGACCTCACGATCACCGAAGCGGCGCTTGGCACGGTGCGGACGATCGAGACGCTCGACGGGAACGTCGAGCTCGAATTCGACGCCGGGACGCAGCCCGGCGAGATCCGCGTGCTGGCGGGGCGGGGGATGCCGGTGCTCCAGGGCTTCGGTCGCGGCGATCACCGCGTCCTCGTCAACGTCGTCGTCCCGCGGCACCTGGACGACGACCAGCGCGCGCTGCTCGAGGACTTCGCGCGCCGGACCGGTGACGCCAACTACCGTCCCGACGAGAGTTTCTTCGAGAAGCTGAAGAGCGCGTTCCGCTGACGAGCGTCCGCCGCGTTGCGGTCCGGGTCCCGCTCGAGCGGGCCGAGGAGGCGCGCGCGCTGATGCTCGAGCTCGCACCGGAGGGGTTCGAGGAGCAGGAACGCGGTACCGAGCTCGAGCTCGCCGCATACACCGACGGCCATGCGGCCGCCCGGATCGCCCGCGCGTTCGGCGCCGCGCAGGAGGACGAGGTTCCCGCGGACTGGCGCGACCGATGGCGCGCGTTCCACCGGCCCGTGCGCGCAGGGCCCTTCTGGGTCGGGCCTTCTTGGGAGGGCGCGCCGGACGACGCGACGGTGGTCGTCATCGATCCGGGGCTGGCGTTCGGGACCGGCGCGCACGCGACGACTCGGCTGTGCCTCGAGTGCCTCCCGGGGCTCCGCCGAGGCGCGCTCCTCGACGCCGGGACCGGGTCGGGCGTCCTCGCGGTCGCCGCGGCGAAGCTCGGCTTTGCGCCGGTCTACGCGTTCGACGACGACCCGTACGCGGTCGAGACCGCGCGTGCGAACGCCGACGTCAACGATGCCGTCGTCTCCGTGGCGTGTGCCGACGTGTCGACGGCGGCGCTCCCGCCCGTCGCTGCCGCCGTTGCGAATATCGCGCTCGACGCGGTCGAGATGCTCGCCCAGCGCCTGGAAGCCACCGCTCTCGTCACGTCGGGTTATCTGGTCGGCGACACGCCGACGCTCGCGGGGTGGGCGCACGTCGAGCGGCGCGAGCTCGACGGTTGGGCGGCGGACGTCTGGCGACGCGACGCGGTCGAATACGATCCCGCGTCGTGACGACGTTCGCGGTCCGGTTCCTCGGCTGCAAGGTCTCGCACACGGACGCGCAGGCTGTCCGCGAGCGGCTGCTCGCCGACGGCCACGTCGAGGCGCCCGAGCGCGCGGTCGTCGCGGTCGTCAACACCTGCTGCGTCACCAACGAGGCGGTCTCGAAGTCGCGAAAGGAGGTCTCGCGCGCGGCCCGCACGCACGAGCGGGTGTACGTGACGGGGTGTGGCGCGAATCTCGAGGGCGCCTTTGCCGGCATGCCCGCGAACGTCCTCGTGGTCGCGGCGCCGAGCGAGCGGACGCCCGAGATCGTCGCGGGAGACGTGGGCGCGTTGGGCTGCGTCCAGGCCGACGCGCGGCTCGACCGCGTGCGGGCGTTCGTGAAGATCCAGGACGGCTGCAGCTTCTCCTGCGCGTTTTGTGTCGTGCCGCTGGTGCGCGGCGTGAGCCGCAGCCGCCCCGCGGCCGCGGTGCTCGCCGAGATCCGGCTCCGCGTGGCTCAGGGCCACGCGGAGGTCGTGCTCACCGGGATCAATCTCGGCTGCTATCGCGACCGTGCCGCCGGCTACACGCTCGCGCGCCTCGTCCGTGAAGCGGGAGCGACTCCGGGCCTCGTGCGACTGCGCCTCTCGTCGATCGAGGTCAACCACGTGAACGCGGAGCTCGAGCGCGCGCTGCGCGAGACGCCCTCGGTGGCGAGTCATCTGCACGTGCCGCTGCAGTCGGGGGACGACGACGTGCTTCGAGCGATGGCCCGTCGCTATTCGTCGGCGACGTACCTCCGGCGGCTGGAACGCTTCGCCGACTTCAACCTCACGACGGACGTCATCGTCGGCTTCCCGGGCGAGGACGACTCTGCCTTCGACCGGACGCTGCGCGTCGTCGAGCAGGCCGGGGTCACGAAGGTGCACGTGTTCCCGTACTCGCCGCGCCCGGGTACGGCGACGGCTGCGGCCGACACGGTGCCGCCACAGGTCAAGAAGGACCGCGGCGCGAGGCTTCGTGCTGCGTCGCACACAGCGTCGCTCGCACGCTGGCGTGCGAAGCTCGGCTCCGATGACGTGGTGCTGATCGATCGCCCGGGCCGGGGCTACGGGGACGATTACTCGCCGTGGGTGCTCGACGGGGACGTCGGGCGTCTCGTGCGGGTGCGCGCGGCGGGGGTCACGGAGGAGGGGATCGTCGCTGCCTGACGACTGCCTCTTCTGCAAGCTGTACGCCGAGGGCGACCACGTACGTCGGCAGGACGGGTTCGTTGCCGTCCGCGACATCGCGCCGAAGGCTCCGACGCACCTGCTCGTGATTCCGGAGCGTCACGTCGAGACGTTCCGCGACGTCGCGGAGTTCAACGCGGAGGAGTCGGCGCGGATGCTGCGCTTCGTCGCGGACACGGCGCGCGAAGCGGGGCTCGACGATTATCGCGTCGTCGTGAACGTCGGCGCCGACGGCGGGCAGACTGTCTTCCACCTCCACTGGCACGTGCTCGGCGGCCGGACGATGACGGAGGAACTGTGAGCCTGATCGCGCGCCTCGAGGACGAGTTGCGGAACGCGATGGTCGCGCGCGACGCAGAGCGGCGCGACACGCTACGCCTGCTGCTGAGCGCGCTCCGCGGCGCCGAGAAGGAGCTGCAGCGACCGCTCAAGGACGACGAGGAGCTGCAGGTGCTCCAACGCGAGCGGAAGCGGCGGGTCGAGGCCGCCGAAGGATTCCGCTCGGGTGGCCGCGAGGAGCAGGCGCAGTCCGAGGAACGGGAGCTCGCGCTGCTCGAGGAGTTCATGCCGGAGCCGCTCTCCGAGGAGGAGCTCGAGGAGATCGTCGACGACGTGATCGCCGAGGTCGGCGCGACGAGCATGCGCGATCTCGGACGAGTGATGGCCGACGTGATGCCGCAGGTTGCCGGTCGCGCAGACGGCTCCACGGTCAGCCAGCTGGTCCGCGAAAAGCTCGCCTGAGCGGGGCTCGCGCATACCCCACCCCTTGGGGTGGGGTTGTGGGCCACCCGCCTCCCTGAGGCCGACCCTACCGCGCTTCGACGCGCACGTCCGTCACGCCTTTGCGTCGACTCTGGCGCAATTCCTCCACACCTACACTGGGGACGTGGAGCAGACGTTGTCCGTCTCGAACGACGTCGCCGCCGAGCTCGCCGGCGTCGGCGACGGTGTGCTCGAGTCGCTCAGAGACCGGCTCGAATGCACGATCCGTCTGCGCGGGAACCAGCTCACGCTCGAGGGCGACAATCAGCGCGTGGTCGCGGCGCGGGCGGTCGTCGACGAGCTCGTCGAGCTGGTCGAGGGCGGCCACGAGATCGGCCCCTCGACCGTCGACGCGGTCCTCGGCGCGCTCGACCAGGCGGAGGACATCCGCGACGTCTTCGAGGACGTCGTTTGGCGGCATCGCGGCAAGAAGATCGCGCCGAAGACGGTGACGCAGAAGCGCTACGTCGACGCGATCAGGAGCTCGACCGTCACGTTCGGAATCGGCCCTGCCGGAACGGGCAAGACGTACCTCGCGATCGCCCTCGCGGTGGCGGCGCTCTCCGATCGACAGGTTGGCCGCATCATCCTCACGCGCCCAGCGGTCGAGGCGGGCGAGCGCCTCGGCTTCCTCCCAGGCGACATGCTCGCGAAGGTCGACCCGTACATGCGACCGTTGTTCGACGCGCTCTACGACACGATGGACCCCGAGAAGCTGAACGCGTACATCGACCGCGGGACGATCGAGGTCGCGCCGCTCGCGTTCATGCGCGGACGCACGTTGAACGACTCGTTCGTGATCCTCGACGAGGCGCAGAACACGAGCCCCGAGCAGATGCAGATGTTCCTGACGCGGCTCGGCTTCGGCTCGAGGATGGTCGTCACCGGCGACGTCACGCAGGTCGACCTCCCGCGTGAGCAGGCCTCCGGCTTGATCCACGTGCAGCGAATCCTCGCGCAGGTCGACGGGATCGGGTTCGTGCAGTTCAGCCACAACGACGTCGTCCGCCACAAGCTCGTGCAGCGGATCGTCGAGGCGTACAAGCGCCACGCGGAGGAGACGGGGACGCTTCGCAATCAGTGATGGTCGAGGTCGACGTCGAGAACCGCAGCGGTCGCGCTGTCGACGCCGAAGCCGCCGTGGCGCTCGTGCGTCAGGTTCTCGATGACGAGGGGATCGACGACGGGGAGCTCGCGCTCCACTTCGTCGAGCCTGACGAGATCCGAGCGCTGAAGCGCGAACACCTCGGGATCGACGAGGAGACCGACGCGCTCGCATTCCCGATCGATGCGCGCGACGAGCTCCCGCTCGGGGTTCCGCGCCAACTCGGCGATGTGATCGTCTGCCCTGCGGTCGTCGGCGCCGAGTGGCGGCCGCCACTCGTTCACGCGTTGCTGCACCTCCTCGGCCACGATCACGGGCCGGAGATGGAGGCGCGGGAGCGAATCCACCTCCAGTGAGTTCGCCGCGTCTCCGCCCGCCCTCGCTGATCGAGAGCTTCAACGTCGCCTTCGAGGGGATCATCCACGTGCTCCGCACGCAGCGGAACATGCGGATCCACTTCGGGGTCGCCGTCGGGGTCCTCGTCGCGGCACTCGCGACCGGCGTCGACAAGCTCGAGCTGATCGCGCTGCTGCTCGCGATCGCCTTCGTGCTGATCGCCGAGATGGTGAACAGCGCGATCGAAGGGGCGATCGACGTCGCGACGACCTCGTTCGACCCGATGGCGAAGCTCGCGAAGGACGTTGCGGCCGGAGCCGTCCTGATCGCGACGGTCACCGCGGTCGCGATCGGCTACCTGGTGTTCGCGGATCGGCTGCGCGACCCGAGCCTGCGCCTGCTGGACAAGCTTCGCGAGGCGCCGTTCGAGCTGACGGTGATTGCGCTCGTGCTGACGGTGATGCTCGTGATCGCGGCGAAGGCGTACACCGGCCGCGGAACCCCGCTGCGCGGCGGGCTGCCGTCCGGTCACGCGGCAATCGCGTTCGGCGGCTGGATGGCCGTGATGTTCCTCCTCGGACACGCGAAGTACTGGCCCCTGATCGCGACCGTGACCTTCATCATGGCGCTGCTCGTGGCGCAGTCGAGGATCGAGACCGGCGTGCACTCCGTCGCGGAGGTATTCCTCGGCGGGTTGCTCGGCGCGCTCGTCACGCTCGTGATCTTCCAGGTGTTCTGGTCGTGACCGACCACGAGCTGCTCGCACGCGCGGACGCCGTCTCGGGGCGCGCGTACGCGCCGTACTCGAACTTCCACGTCGGCGCGGCGGCGCTCGCCCGCGACGGCCGCGTGATCGAAGGCGTCAACGTCGAGAACGCCGCCTATCCGCTCGGCGTGTGCGCCGAGCGAACCGCGTTGTCGCGCGCGGTCGCGGAAGGACTTGCGCCCGGCGACCTCGAGGCGATCGCGATCACGGCATCGCCGTGCGGCGGCTGTCGGCAGTGGCTGCACGAATTTCGCATCGACCGCGTGACGTACCGGCGCGGGAACGGCGAGATCGTCACGCACACACCGGCGGAGATCCTTCCCGACTCGTTCGACCTGTGAGGTCCGGCTTCGTCGCCGTCGCGGGCCGGCCCAACGTCGGCAAGTCGACGCTCGTGAACGCGCTCTGCGGCGGGAAGGTCGCGATCGTCTCGGACAAGCCGCAAACGACGCGCCAGCGGATCTTCGGGATCGCGAACGGCGACGATCACCAGCTCGTGCTCGTCGACCTTCCGGGCTTTCAGCGCCCCCGGGACGCGTTGACCGAGCGGATGCAACGGACCGTCGACACGTCCTTCGAGGACGTCGAGGGTGTTCTGCTCGTGTTGTCGGCACGGGAGCGAATCGGCGCCGGCGACCGGTTCGTCGCGCACCGGGTCTTCTCGCTCGGAGTCCCCGTCGTGATCGCGTTGAACAAGGTCGACCGACTGAAGCCGGGGCACATCGCGACGCAGATGACGACGGCCGCGCGGCTCGGCGATTTTCACGCCCTGCATCCCGTGAGCGCGAAGACGGGCGATGGGATCGCCGAGCTCCGCGACGAGCTTCTGCAGCTCCTGCCGGCGGGGCCTGCGTACTTCCCGCCCGAGCAGCGGACGAACCTGCCGCTCGAGCTCCAGCTCGCCGAGCTGATCCGCGAAAAGGCGCTGCAGCTGACGCGCGAGGAGGTTCCGCACGCGATCTCCGTCGAGGTCGACGAGGTCCGCGGCAGCGTCGTCCACGCGTCGCTCGCCGTCGAGACGGAGTCCCAAAAGCAGATCCTCGTCGGAAGAGGCGGCTCGATGGTCAAAGAGATCGGCACGCGCGCGCGCCCCGAGCTCGAGCTCCTGCTCGGCCACCCGGTGTACCTCGAGCTGCTCGTGAAGGTGCGCCCGCGCTGGCGCCGCGACGAGGCGACGCTGGAGCGGCTCGGGCTGTAGACGGATCGTTCGCGACTTGCGACGGACCGATCGTCTTGCGTAACGCTCCGGCCGCGCCGCGTGGCGTAGCCTGTTCGGCGGGATTGCGGGTGGTGCGGAGCCCGACTGCCCCACCCAAGGGTGGGGGTGGGGCCTCGCCTCAGCGCCGCCGCGGGAGGTAGTACCGGCGCAGCCAGTCGCTCAGGCCGTCGAGGCCGGGGAACAGGACGCGCTCCGTGATGTTCGCCTGGTCGAGCTTGTCCCGGACCTCCCATTTGAGCTCGGCGGGCAGGACGATCTTCCGCACGAGCTCCCCGTGCTGCTCGCACCAGTCGCCGAGCGCCGCCTCGGGGCTCGACATCAACGAGAAAAGCGCGTACTGGTTGACGATGCGGTCGTCGAGCGAGGGCGGCTCGAGGAAGAGCACGAAGTCCTCCTCCTCGGCGAGGACGTCGAGATCGGCGCGGCGCGGGGCCGCGCGGCCGAGGAGCTCGGTCGTGAACACGTTTGCGCCGTCGTCGTCGAGCGCGCGGCGCAGGACGGGCGGCAAGAGCTCGTGCGCGCGCACGTAGTCGACCATCCACACCGCGCCGTCCTCGTCGTAGCGCTTCAGCGACGAGGTCGCGAAGTGGAGCGCGACGTACGGGGAGTACGTCCAGTCGAGCAGGCGCGTCGGCAGGCCGTGGTGCTTCCCGAGCGCGAGCCAGTTCCACGTCGAGTCGTAGGGCACGTCGCCGCGGCGCGCGTACCTGCGAAAGCTCCGGAGCAGAGGCGTCTCGAGCGCGGACGCGTCGCCGCCGAGGAGCTGCAGCGTCGTGTCGAGGCCTTCGCCCGCCGAGGAGCGCCCGCGGAACGCGAAGTTCGAACGGTGCC
>Ga0126309_10000667_pt1 | contig 11422 bp, 13 predicted proteins | sample Plot56_FD_92541 | JGI IMG/M metagenome (GOLD analysis project Ga0126309, IMG submission 92541) | Serpentine soil microbial communities from UC McLaughlin Reserve, CA, USA - Plot56 | ecosystem: Environmental > Terrestrial > Soil > Grasslands | place: USA: UC McLaughlin Reserve, Lake County...
CCGCTCGGCGGCGCACACGACGTCGCGGCCGAGCTGCCCGCCGGCTCCAGTCACCAGGATGCGCATGGCGCTAAGGCATAGCGCAATCTGGACGCGGGCCGCTGTGGCGTCAGCGACCGAAGCGCGCCCGCGCCGCCCCGACCCGGGGGCCGGTACCGGAAAGCCGCTAGTTGAGCTTGCCGATCTTGAAGATCTTGGTGCCGCAGTCCGGGCACACACCCTGGATCGCCGGGCGACCGTTCTTCATGGTCACCTGCTTGGCGTCCTGGATCTCGACCTTCTTGCGTTCCTTGACGCAGTAACCCTCTGGCATCGACCACACTCCTAGGTGGGGGTTGACGACTCGCTGCCAGGCGAGCCGGCAACCGCGAATCTAGGGCATCGACCGGACGGCCGGGCACAAATTTCTTGCAACAAGAGTCACAAGGCTCAATGGATGCCGATCTCGCTGTTGTCGCCGACCATGAATCGGTAGGCCCGCGGCTGGCGACGATCCCGGTGCACCGAGACGTTTCGGCCCAGCAGCGACGACTCCATCCGCCCGGCCAGCCCTCGCACCGATGACCCCTCAAGCAGGATCGAGTGCTCGACCTCGGCGTGCTCGATCACGCAGTCCTCACCCACCGCGGTGTAGGGACCCACATAGGCGTCCACCAGCCGCGCCCGCGCGCCGATGACCGCCGGGCCCCGCACGCTGGCACGCTCCAGACGAGCGCCGGCTTCGACCACGACCCGACCGTCGACCTGGGAATCCGCCAGCTCGCCGTCGACGCGTCCCTCGATGGTGTCCAGCACCAGCCGGTTGGCCTCCAGGATGTCCTCCTTGCGGCCGGTGTCCTTCCACCAGCCTTCGACGATGTGCGGCTCGACCCGCCGGCCGCCGTCGACCAGATGCTGGATGGCGTCGGTTATCTCCAGCTCTCCCCGCTGCGACGGCGCAATCGCCCGGGCCGCCTCGTGGATGGCGGCGGTGAACATGTAGACGCCGACCAACGCCAGGTCGGTGCGCGGCTCGGCCGGCTTCTCGGCCAGGCGAACCACCGCTCCGTCGGCGAGCTCGGCAACCCCGTAGTTCTCGGGGTCCGGAACGTGGGTGAGCAGGATCAGCGCGTCCGGCTCGTGACGCCGGAAGGCCTCGACCAGGTCGTCGATCCCTCCCTGGAGCAGGTTGTCGCCCAGGTACATGACGAACGGCGACCTGCCCAGGAACCCCTCGGCGGTCAGCACGGCGTGGGCCAGCCCGAGCGGCTCGTCCTGGAGGATGTAGGTGATGCTGACCCCGAAGCGCGACCCATCGCCCGCCGCGGTGCGGATCTCGTCGCCGGTCTCGGGTGCGATGACCACGCCCACGTCCCGGATGCCGGCGTGGGCCATCGCCTCCAGCCCGTAGAACAGCACCGGCTTGTTGGCGACCGGGACCAGCTGCTTGGCCGACGTGTGCGTGATCGGACGCAGCCGCGTCCCGCGACCGCCCGACAGGATCAGGCCCTTGAGCGCCTCCACGGTCGGGGAAGCTAGCGGTAGCGCGCCACCCTCGTCCGCGCCCGGACCGCTCAGTGGACGCCCTGCAGCTTGCGGTGGTCCCAGCTGGCCACCGCCTGGGGGACCAGCTGCAGCCCCACCCGCTTGGCCGCCTGGGCCCTGACGCTGTCTAGGAAGTCCTCGCCCACCGCGGCCTCGCCCTGGCTGTAGCGGCGGAAGATCTCGGCTCCCAGCTCCGCCACCGCGTCGGTCGCCCGGTGGATCACGGCCTGGGCCTTGATCATCACGCCTCGCAGCTCCTCGTAGGCGTCGCCGGCCTCCACCTGGGCGGTGGCGTGGGGATCGCGCTCCAGGTTGCGCACCTTCTGGGACTTGGCGTACGTCCAGGCCCACAGCTCGCCGTCGCGGATTACGTACCAGAGCGGCATGAGATGGGGCCAGCCGTCTTGGCCGTTGGTGGCGCAGACCATCACGCGCTGCTGGTCGAGGAACGAGGCGATCTCCTCGTCGCTCATGCGGATCTGGTCGCGGCGGCTCACGCCGAGACGGCGGCGGCACCCAGGCGGGCGGCGGCGTCGCGCACCGCCTCGCGGGCCTCGGCGGGCTCGAGCACGGCGGCGTCCCCGACCTCCTTGAGCACCTCGCGCACCAGCCAGCCCGCCCCCGCGAACGCGAGCTCGACCACCACCGACCCGTCCGCCAGCTCGGCCACGACCGGTCGCTCCTCGCGCGCCCAGCGAGCCCGGTCGGCCGAGACCCAGACGCGGGCCCGGCGGGACGCCTCGACCTCGCCGGTCCGCGGCCAGCCGTCGAGGTCGGCGGCGGGATCGATCTCCGGCCGCGGGTCGAAGCGCTCGTCGCTCACCGTCGCGCGCTTGATCCGGTCCAGGCGGAAGTGGCGCACGCTGTCGCGAGAGGGGTCGAACGCCGCCACGTACCAGCCCTCGCGGCCGTTCATCAGCGCGTAGGGCTCAACCTCGCGCTGGGAAAACTCGTCCTCGTTCTCCTTGTAGTACTCGATCCCGAGCAGGCGGCGCCCGGCGATGGCGGCGGAGACGACCGCGGCGATCTCCGAGTCGTCCCCGGCGCTGCTCGCGACCTGGAGCCCCTCGTCCACCGGGTCCTCGCCCAGCGCGGTCACGATCTTGTCGCGCGCGGAGGTGAGCGACCCCTTGGGAATGTGCTCCCCGATCAGGTCGATTGCCGCCACCAGCGCCTTGGCCTCGATCGGCAGCAGCCGCGCCGGTCGGGCGAAGCTGTCCGAGTAGGCGTCGGGATCGACCTCGATGCTGCCGTCGGGCGTGACCTCGGCGTAGAGGATGTAGGACCCCGCGCCGAAGTTAACGACGTTGAGAACGCTGATGTCGTCACGCAGCTCCTGATCGGATATCTGGAGGCGCTCGCAGACCTCGGCCACGTGCGGGGTCTGGCCGGCTCGACCGGCCTCGATGAGGATCGAGGCGAGGGTGACCAACCGGGCGAAGCGCTCAGGGCGGATCGCCGCCTCGTGGCCGTCCGGCTCGTCCTCCGCTCCCGCGGCCTCCGGCGCCTCGAGCCGCCCCTCGGCATCGGGCTCCAGCACGGGACCCAGGCGCGGCTCGCCTCGGTGCAGCTCCTCCAGGCGTGCCACCCGGTCACCCAGCGCCTGCACCAGCTCGGGCGGTCCCACCAGCCGGGCGTGCTCCCCCAACCCGAGGACCCACGACAGCAGCGCCCGCTGGTTCGCGTACGGGGTGATGAACAGGCGCCCGTCGCCGGTGTCCTCGAAGCGGCCGTAGTGGCCGAAGTGGCGCTCCACCTGCCAGGCGATGCGGTCCGAGATCAGGACCTCGGCCTCACCCCGCGCTTCGCCGAACTGCCAGGGGATGCGGTCCGCGTACGCGCGGGGATCGAAGTCGGCGGGACGCTGGAAGTCGTGCTCGGCCTTGGTGGCGTAGGCCACCTTGCCGCGCATCCGCGACAGTCGAAACACTCGGATGTCGTCGCGCTCGTGGGAATGGCCGACCATGTAGAACTGGCCGCCCTGGAAGAGAAGCTGATAGGGATCGACGCGCCGCTCGCCGGTCTCGTCGCGGTCCATCGTGTAGTAGTCGAAGACGATCGTCTTGCGGCGCGAGATCGCGGTGTCGATCTTGACCAGCCGCTGTGAGATCGCGTGTCCGCCCGCGGAGGCGGTGATCCCCAGGGCGATCGAGCGCTGCTCGGCGGCGCGGAGCGGACTGGGCCGTCCCCAGGAGATCTGCTGCAGCGCCAGCCGCAGCGGCTCCGCATAGGCGAACTCGCCGTCCAGCAGCGAGAGCGCGGTCTGCAGGGCCGCCAGCTCGGAATTGGTGAACTCGATCGCCGGCAGGTAGAAGTTCTCCGGCGGCAGGGAGTAGCTCTCCTGCTCGGCGGCTCCGTCCAGCGGCTTGGCCACGCAGAGCTGGATGCCCAGCGATTCCAGCTCGGCCCGGTCGGCGTAGAAGCGTCGGGCGAACGCGTCCTCGTTCATGCCGCTGTAGCCCTCCACCGCCTGACGGATCTCCGGCGCGGTGACCGGCCGGCGCTCGGCCATCAGGAACGAGATCAGCGAGAGCTGGCGGATGAGCTTCTCGGTGTCCTTCGCCATGACCCGACAAGATAAGAAACCGCGCCCACTGCCAGCGGCGGCCGGGCACGGATGGACCGGTATTTGCGGAGATTCGGGTCGGGCGGCTAGGCCGCTTCGCGGCCGGCGAAGAAGGCGCCGGCTCCCAGGACGCGGTCGAACGACGACCAGCGCTGTCCCTCCGTGAGCTGCTTCTCGAGGCGATCGAACGAGCCCAGCCGCCCACCCAGGTTGTCGACCATGTGGACCAGCGTGGCCTCGCGCGTGCACGGGACCACCGGGCTTCCGTGCTCGAGCGCCCCGTGATGGGACAGGATGATGTGCAGCACCGCCTGGCCCAGCGCCGGCGGGAAGCCCTCGATCCGCTCGATGGCGCGGCGCACCCGGTAATAGCCGAGCGGGATCTCGCCCTGGAGACGACCCTCGTCGGTGAGGTCGATGTCCGGGGCCGCGGTGTAGGCCTCGAGCTTGCCGATGTCGTGGAGCAGCGCGCCGGTCACGGCGATGTCGCGATCCACTCCCGGGAACGTGGCGGAGATGGCGCTCACCGCCTGGGCGACCATCAGCGAGTGCTCCAGCAGCCCGTGACGGTAGGCCTCATGGTTGTACTTGGCGGCGGGCGCGACTCGGTAGCGCTCCCAGACCGGTGAGCGCTCCCCCAGGAGGTCGTCCAGCAGCTCGCTCAGGTGGGGGTCCTGGATTGTCTCGATTAGTGAACGCAGATCCCTCTCCAGCTGGCCGACGTCGTGGGCCGGCCCGTCGAGCAGGTGGCGTGGGTCGTACTCGCCGTCGCGCGCCGGCTGGATGACGTCGATGACGAGCTGCGGCCCGTACCTGGCGTGGACGGAGTAGCGGCCCGTCACCCGAGCCGGGTGACCGCACGGCGTCTGGGCGGCGGCGTCGGGCCCGCCCTCCCACATCACGGCGGGGACGGTGCCGGTCCGGTCGCCCAGGACCAGCTTGAGGTACTCGCCGCCGGCTCGCGTGCGGCGCAGCTCGACCTCGCGCACCAGCAGCACGCAGTCGACCGCCTGCCCGTCTTGGAGCTCTCGCACCAGCACGCGCGCGACCTTAGACACGGAGGCGGACGGGTTACGGTAAGAGCTCATATGGTCCCGGTCGATGCCGTGAGGCGGTGACTGACGTGGCTCAGACGGCGCTCGTGACGGGTGGAACCGGCGGACTCGGCGTCGCGGTGGTGGAGCGCTTCCTGCGCGACGGCTGGCGCGTGGTCGTCCCCTGGCTGGCGCAGCGCGAGCTGGAGCGCCTGCCGGCGCGGGAGGGTCTCGAGCTGTGCCGCGCCGACCTCTCCGACCCGTCCGAGGTGGGAGACGTCGTCGCCACGGCCGGCGCCGCGGCCGGCGCGCCGCTGACGGCCGTCGTCAACCTCGTGGGCGGATTCGCCGCCGGCCCGCGCGTGCACGAGACCCCGATCGAGGACTTCGAGTCCCAGTTCCGGCTCAACCTGCGCCCCACCTATCTCGTCACCCAAGCGGCGCTCCCGGCGCTGGTCGAGGGCGAAGGCGGCGCGATCATCTGCGTCTCGACCCGGGCCGCGCTGGAGCCGTTCCCCGGGGCAGCGGGCTACGTGGCCTCCAAAGCCGCTGTGCTCGCCTTCGTGAGGGCGCTGGCGGTCGAGTACCGCGACGACGGCGTCCGCGCCAACGCGATCCTGCCCAGCGTCATCGACACTCCGGCCAACCGCAAGGCCATGCCCAACGCCGACCACTCCCGCTGGGTCGGGCCGGAGGAGATCGCCGGCGTGATCGCCTTCCTCTGCTCGCCGGAGTCGTCCCCGACCAGCGGCGCGGCGATCCCCGTCTACGGTCGCGCTTGACCTGTCCGGCGCCCCCCGGGCCGGGTAGGCTGCGGTCCGAGAGGAGGGTGAAATGCACGCCAGACTGAGCCGCTACGCCGGGCTTCCGCCCGAGCGCATCGAGGAGACCATCCGCCAGTTCGAGGCCGAGATGCTCGAGGAGCTCGAGCAGCAGAAGGGCTTCGAGGGCATCACGGTGGCGGTGGACTGGAAAGCCGGCCGGGCCGCCGTGATCACCTACTGGGCCACCATTCAGGATCTTCGCGCCAGTGACCGGCTGGCCGAGGAGGCGCGCGCCCAGGCCGAGGTGACCGCCCGCCCGTCGCGCGAGCCGATCGTGGACCGATACGAGGTCGTCCTGCGCAAGCCGTAGGGGCGTCGAGCCGGAGGCGCCGCTTCAGCCGCCGGGCCGGCGCCCGTAGAACTCGATCGCGCGGCGGCCCAGCGCCTTGGCCTGACGGGCGTCGCCGAGCGAGTTGGCAGCGATGGCGAAGCCCGGGATGGACCGGCCGAGCCGTTTGCCTGCGGTTCGACCGGTCAGCCGGGCCAGGGTGCGGTAGAGCTTCTCCTCGCGGGCTAGGCGGCTGCCGGCATAGGCCATCGCCAGGCCCGGGCCGACGCCGTCGAGCGCGCGACGGGCGGTCGACGGGTCGCGGTAGAGCCCCTCGATCACCAGGTACTCGGCCGGGCGCAGCGGGTCGTGGGGGTCGAGCCCGTGGGCAGCGGCGATGAAGAACACCATTCGCGACTGGATCCAGGCCTGCGCGAGCAGGTCCGGGATCGCGGTCAGGATTCCGCCCACCCCGGTGACCGCGCCGGTGAGGCGCGCGAGGTTGACGTGGCGCTTGACCGCCATCCTCGCCAGCGCTCGAGGCTCATCGGCGTAGAACGTGCGCCGCTGGGCCAGCCACGCGGCCGCGGCGGGACCGTGCCGCTGGGCGGCGGCCAGCGCGACATGCTCCGCGGCATGCGCCGGATCGGCGGACAGGGCGGCGAGCAGCGACCGGGGCGGGCGCGTCGCCTCGTAGCGCTCAAGCTGCGAGGCCTCCACCGGATGCGTCGCGGTCAGGCGGGCTCGCCCGCCGCGGCGGCGCGCTCGCGGAAGAACCGCGCCAGGCGCTCGTCGCGGACCAGGCGCCCGGCCGCGATCTCCTCCTCGGCCTGCTCGTCGTCGACGGTCAGGGCGTCGTAGTAGTCGCGCAGCCGCCCGGCCTGCATGATCTGGATCATCTCGCGGTACTGGGCGCTGACGTTGCCGGTGCGGTCCTCGGAGGTCTCGTCCGGCAGCGCCTCCGCGGCGTTGCGCACGCGAGTCTCGAAGCTGGGGTAGCTGCGCACCGAGTAGTGCAGGATCTCCAGCGGCGCCGGGTAGGACTTCGGCGCCACGCCGTCGACGGTGATGCGGTGAGAGCCGGTCCCCACGCTCACCTCGGCGGCGCCGCGATGCGCCACCTTGGGCAGGATGAGGCGCCCGATCAGGTTACGTCCCTCGTTGTCTCGGAGCAGCATCCGCTCGTAGAAGGGCTCGTCCCCGTCCGGGCGGGGCACGAAGTTGAGCTTGCGCGCCATCACGGACTGCACGTGATCGGGCTGGGAGGCGAACAGCTCCTTCAGGTCGTGGTACTCGGTCGGCCACCAGAACTCGTCGGCGTCGTTGTCGATCACCCAGTCGGCGCCGAACTCGGTGGCGGCCAGCCGAGCCATCCGCGTGCGCCAGATGTGCTGGGCGAAGTCCGTCGAGGGCTCTCGGATCAGGTGCACATGGCCCTCGCGCTGGTAGCGCTCGAGGATCTCCGGGGTCGCATCGCTGGAGTTGTTGTCGGTGGCGACCACGAAGTCGACACCGCGCTCCAGGTGGTAGATGAGGTTCTCCTCCACCACGTCCTCCTCGTCGCGGGCGAGCACCGTCATCACGAGCTTCACGGCGCCACCCCCCCGGCCGACGCGGGATCCGCCACCGCGGCGGCCTGCGAGCCGCCGCCGGCGGCCGCGCCGCCCGCCAGGTGGCGGAAGTTGGGCCAACGCGAGACGTCGACCTCGGGGCACAGGTCGATCAGCCGGGCCACGTCGTCCTCCAGGCGCCCGATCAGGTCGGCTCGCATGGCCTCGTCAAGGTGCGGCTTGGGGTTGGGCGGGCGCCTGCGCTCGGTGGCGCGCGGCGGCAACTGGTCGAACGGCTCGAGGCCCAGGAACCGGCACGTGGCCGCCAGATGTCCGGCGGGGTCTGCCACACAACGCTCGTACTGCAGGACCAGAACGCGCTCCCGCGGGAAGAACTCGAAGACCCGTCGCAGCTGGTGGTGGTAGAGGCCTCGCGACAGCGCGTCGGCCAGCATCATGAGGTTGATCGGCGCGTCGGCCTCCTCGGCCAGCCGGATCTGACGGGCCAGGCCGGAGAGATAGCGCTCCACGGGGTCGCGCAGGAGGACCAGGATGCGGGCGTCCGGAGCGCTGCGCGCCAGCAGCCGCAGGGACCAGAAGTCGTACATGTAGCGCGGGGTCCACTCGCCGGTGATGGCGCCCGGGGGCCGAGGGAAGAAGCGGTGATAGCGGTCGGCCAGGTCGTCCGGGACATCGCCCTGCCAGAAACGCCCGAAGAAGTGCAGCTCCTTGGCCTGGTCCTCGATGCGCGCCACCCTCGGGTGGTCCTCGATCGCGCGATACCACCAGCTGGTGCCGGCGCGCTGGGCTCCGACGCCGACGAAGTCCGGCGCGCCGGTTCGCCAACCCGGCGGGCACTCGGGGGGCTCCAACGGCCGCATCCAGCGGGGAGGTCGGTTTCTGCGGGGCGGCATGGGTCGAGGTCGGGTTGCCGACGCGCCTAGCCGTCGGCCTCGCCGCCCCGGTCGTAGCGCCAGAAGCTGGGCGACCAGTCCCAGCCCTCCGCCGCCACCGCGGCCAGGAAGCGCTTGCCCAGGCGCAGGCGCTCGACCCGGAAGTCGTCGGGCCCGTCGCCGCCGTGTCCCTGGCGATAGCGCTCGAGACGGCGCTCGGCCTCGCGCTCGACGTGATAGCCGACGACCGAGCGGGCGCGGTTGTCGGGGGACAGGAATTCGACCAGGGACGCCTCGCGGGGCGGCATCCGGCGCATCAGCTCGTCGACCACGCGGTCGTCGGGGACGACCTCCAGATGCATGCCCAATCGCTGGGTGGCGCTGATCCCGAACACCGCCCGGTCATCCCCCCAGGAGAAGTCCCAGTGCGGCGGGCCGGGACGCCCGGCGACGAGCAGCCGTTCCCCGGCCGTCTCCTCCAGGCGAAGCTTGCCGGGATCGATTCCGAGGTAGCGGCCGAGAAGCGAGCGCAACATGAACCTGGCGGCGGAGAAGTTCTTCGGGGCGGGATGGCGCTTGGCCTGACGCCGCTCTGCCCGCGACAGGACCGGCAGGATGTCGCCGAGCTGGTCGGCGGTGGCCCGCACGATGCCGCGCCACACATGCACCTCGTCCTCACCCAGGGAGAGGTCGGCCGGGGGCAGGCCCCAGCCCGCGATCTTGAGCTCGTCCACCATGGCCGTGCGGACGGGTCACGATATCCAATGGCCCGTTGGCGGCCGCGACCCGGGGTGCGACGTGCCACAGTGTTGCGGACATGCGCATCCCTGCCCTGGCACGTCTCGGCGGGCGCGATCGCCACCGCCCGCCGGCGCCGTTCATCGTGGGCGTCAGCCGGTCCGGGACGACGCTGCTGCGGCTGATGCTGGACGCCCATCCGCAGCTGGCCATCCCGCCCGAGACCCACTTCATCCCCGAGCTGGTGGAGGCCTGCGAGCGGGGGGCGGGGCCCGATGAGGTGGTGGCGCTGCTCACCGGTCATCGCCGCTGGCCGGACTTCCGGCTGGATCGCGACGAGCTGCTCCAACGCCTTCGGGCACTGGAGCCGTTCACCGCGGGGGATGCCCTCCGCGCCTTCTACCGCTGCTACGCCGACGGGGCCGGCAAGCCCCGGTGGGGCGACAAGACGCCGCATTACACGCGCAAGATGCCGCTCATCCAGCGGGTGCTGCCGGAGGCGCGGTTCATCCACCTGATCCGCGACGGCCGGGACGTGGCCCTGTCACTCATGGAGGTCCATTTCGGGCCCGAGGACGTGATGGGCGCCGCCGAGCGCTGGACGAGCTGGATCGCCAAGGCCCGGCGCCACGCGCAGCGGCTCGATCACTACCTCGAGCTGCGCTACGAGGACCTGGTACTCGACCCCCAGGCGGTGCTGGGCCGGATCTGCGACTTCGTCGAGCTGCCGTGGGACGCCGTCATGCTCGAGTACCACGAGCGGGCGCCGGGGCGCATCGAGGAGATAGCGCGCGACTTCGAACGCCCTCAGGGCGGCCCGGCCATCCCCGCCGACGTGCGCGCGCGCCAGCACCGGCATGTCTCACAACCGCCGCGAGAGGACCGGGTTGCTCGCTGGCGGCGGGAGATGTCGCCGGCCGATCAGGCGGCGTTCGAGTCGGTGGCGGGCGACCTCCTGGCCGATCTCGGCTACCCGCTCAGCCGGGCCCCGGCGGGCTCGCGATGAGGCTCCCCCGCCCGCGCCATCCAGGCGCGCGCCGCCCGCCGGCGCCGGCGCCGTTCGTGGTCGGGGTGACGCGCTCGGGCACCACGCTCCTGCGGCTCATGCTCGACTCGCATCCTCAGCTCGCCGTCCCTCCCGAGACGCACTTCGCGCTCGACGTCATAACCGCGTTCAAGCGCGGGCCGGTCAGCCCGGAGCGCTTCGTGGACATCGTCACCACGCACCGGCGCTGGCCGGACTTCGGGCTCGACGCCGACGTCCTGCTCGCGCGGGTCGTGGACGTCGAGCCTCTGGAGGCGGGACCGGCCCTGCGCGCCTTCTACCGCTACTACGCCGACGAGGCCGGCAAGCCACGCTGGGGCGACAAGACGCCGGGCTACCTGCGGAAGATGGCGAAGATCGAGAAGGCGCTTCCCGAGGCACGGTTCGTGCACCTCATCCGGGACGGGCGCGACGTCGCGGTCTCGATCACGGGCCTGCACTTCGGCCCGCGCAGCGTGCCGGAGGCCGCCCACCGGTGGGCGAAGCGCATCCGGGTCGCGCGCGAGCAGGGCGCACGGGTCAGCCACTACACCGAGCTGCGCTATGAGGACCTGATCCGCGATCCCGAGCCGGCGCTGCGGCGCCTATGCGAGTTCGTGGAGCTCGACTGGTCCACGGCGATGCTCGACTACCACGACCGCGCTCCGAACCGCCTGCAGGAGATCACCCGCGACCTTCCCCGCTCGCGCGAGGGGGAGGTGATCCCGGCCGAGCAGAGGGTGGGCATCCACGCGCTCGCCTCGCGCCCGCCCCAGGCCGACCGGGTTGGGCGCTGGCGGACGGAGATGAGCGCCTCCGACCAGGCCGCCTTCGTCGAGTCGGCCGGCGACCTGCTTACCGAGCTCGGGTATCCGACCGGGTAGCGTCCGACCCGGCCGTTACACACGGCGGGGTCGTCCATGGAGCCGCTCCTAGAGCACCGGGACAGCTTCGGCGGATTCGAGACGCGCGTCCTAGAGCTCGAGGGTGCGGGGCCGGCG
>Ga0126309_10000668_pt1 | contig 11403 bp, 10 predicted proteins | sample Plot56_FD_92541 | JGI IMG/M metagenome (GOLD analysis project Ga0126309, IMG submission 92541) | Serpentine soil microbial communities from UC McLaughlin Reserve, CA, USA - Plot56 | ecosystem: Environmental > Terrestrial > Soil > Grasslands | place: USA: UC McLaughlin Reserve, Lake County...
CGCGCCGCACGCCCGCGAGCTCGGCTCCGAACGCGAGCTCGAGGGCATCGACGAGATCCTCCGGCGCGGCAACGGCGCCGACCGCCAGCTCCGGATCTTCAACGCGAACCGAGACATCGTCGAAGTCGTCCACGAGATAGCGAACGCGACCGAGGACGCGGCCGTTCCGGCATAACGCGACCGCCTCTCCGAGCTCGCGCGCTCCAGGCGTCGCGACTAGCAGCCGGGGTAGACGCGGTCGATCCGGTCGGCACCTTCCACGACATCTCCGCGGCCGCACACGACCACGTCGGCTGCGCCGTTCTTCGCCCAGAGCCGGTCTCGGCCGCGTCCGCCAAGGAGCCAGATGACGCAGCGCGGCGCATCGGATACCCGACGCCGGGCGTCCAGGTCGATCCGGCAGCGTGGGCGCGCAAGCGCGTGCAGCTCGTCGTTACCGGTTCCGCCGATCAGGACGGCACCCGCCATGTTCGAGGCGAGCACGTCGTTTCCAGCGCCGCCGAGAAGACGTTCGCGCCTGTAGTCGTCGACGTCGCCGACATGACCCACGCTGCTTCCCCAGATCAAGTCGTTCCCGTCTCCGGCGTAGACGTGATCCTCACCGGGTCCGGCAAACACCTCGTCCGCGCCTCCGCCGGCATAGAGCTCGTCGTCTCCTCCGAGGCCTCGGAGGACGTCGCGCTGGGGCGTGCCGATCAGGGTGTCGGGGCCCTCGGTGCCAACGAGCTCGGGAATGGAAGGGCCACCGTCAGCAAGCGCGACCTGGGTGGCCAGCCCGAGTACGAGCAGAGCAAGGACACAGGCCTTCACGCCCAACGTGCTCCGAGCTCGACCTCGAACTCGCAGTTCTTCGAGATCCGGCGAGGCGCCGAGCGCGCACAACCGCGGCACGGCGTCCTTCGCAGCTCCGACGGTCGCACCGAGCAATGCTGCGACCACGAGGATGAACGCGGCGACCGCCTTCACACAACGACTACGGACGTCGTGGCGCACGAGGTCCGGGACCTAGGGCGCACGCTCGCCCGTATCCCGCGCGTGGACCTGAAGGCGAAGCACGCTCGTATAGTCGGCGCGTGGGCGTGGGCCGCGACGAGCGCGCCTGGGTGCGCGGTGCTCAGGCCGGGTCGGTCTCGGACCTCGAGGCCTTGTTCAAGCTGCACTGGCCCACGGCCTACCGCGCCGCCTACCTCGTCTGCCACGACGCGGCGGCCGCAGAGGACATCGCTCAGGAAGGGTTCCTCGCCGCGGTCCGCGCGCTCGCCCGCTTCGATCGGCGCCGCCCGTTCGGGCCCTGGCTGCACCGGATCGTCGTCAACCGGGCGATCGACTGGAGCCGCGCTCGTACGCTCCGCGCGGAAGTCGAGCTGCACGAGACCGCTGCAGCTCCGGAGACCGGACTGCCGTCGGGCAACTCCCACACGGTCGCGAGCGCGCTGGCGTCGCTGGCGCCGGAGCACCGGGCGGTGATCGTTCTCCGCTACCTGCTCGAGTACACGCCCGGCGAGATCGCGGACCTGCTCGAGCTGCCGCGCGGGACCGTGAACTCGCGACTTCGGCGTGGCCTCGACGCGCTCGAGCCACGGCTCCGGGAGGAGATTCGATGAGCGAGCTGCGGAAAGCGCTCCTTGACGTTCCGGCACCTGACGAGTCCGCGGCGCGCGACCGCTCGTGGGCGACCGTGCGCGCTGCCTTCACGGAGCGTGAGCCCGTCGCACGGCCGTTCCGGCACACGAAGCCGCTGCTCGCTTTCGCCGTGCTCGCCGCCCTGATCGCGGCCGCGCTGACGCCACCAGGACGCGCGCTGGCCGACGAGGTTCGCGACGCCTTCGTGGGCGTCGAGTCGGCGCAACCCGAGCTCTTCTCGTTGCCCGCTCCGGGACGGGCGCTGGTCGAATCCGACAAGGGTCTCTGGGTGGTGAGGCAGGACGGCTCGCGCCGACTGATCGGGCCGTATCGCGACGCAGCGTGGTCGCCGCACGGTCTTTTCATCGCAGCGGTACACGGGAACCGGCTCTCCGCGCTCGACGACCGTGGAAAGCTGCGCTGGTCGCTGCCGCGGCCGGGATTCGTCGGCTCGCCGAGCTGGACCGGAACGCTCACCGACACGCGAATTGCGTACCTCGCAGGCTCCGTGCCTGGACGCGAGCTCCGCGTCGTCGCGGGTGACGGAACCGACGACCGCCTGATCGCCCGCCGCGTTGCGCCGGTCGCGCCCGCCTGGCGGCCTGGGCCCGAGCGGGAGCTTGCGTTCGTTCGCCGCTCAGGGCGGCTGCTCGTGGTCGACGCGGATACGGGCGCCGTTCGCTGGCATGCACAGGCAGCCCCGACTGCCGAGCTGGAATGGAGCGCCGACGGCCGGCGACTCCTCGTCGCCGACGGCCGTCGCCTCCGGGTCTTCGGCGCAGACGGCAACCTCGCGCGGGTGCTCCCAGCTCCGCCGGGCTTCTTCGTCGTGGACGGCAGCTTCGCCGCGGACGGACGCGTTGCGTCCATCGCCGTGCACCCGGGCCGCAACGAGAGCCGGATCTTCGTCGAACGCGCGCGTCTCTTCGCAGCCGGCCCCGGCTGGTTCACCTCGCTGGCGTGGTCGCCCGACGGCCGCCGCCTCGTGTTCACATGGCCGGAGGCCGACCAGCTCGTGTTCGTCGCCGTGCCTCGCGGCGGCAAGATCAGGGCGGTGGCGAACGTCTCCCGCCAGTTCGGTCGAATGCCGAGAATCACGGGCTGGTGCTGCGCGCAGGGGCAGTAGCGCTCGTCGTCGCGGCCGTCCTCGCCTCGGCGGCCGGCGCCGACACCCGCCGCTCGTACGCGCTCGGGAAGCCGTGGGAAGGCCGGCTCGCGAACGGCGTGCAGCTACCGCGCGAAGGCGTCGACCACTTCACGTGGGATCCGGTGGTCAAGCGATCGCCGAACCGCGGCTGGCGGCTCTGGGGCACCGACCGCCTCGTCCGGACGGTTCTCACCGTCCTCGCCGACTACCACGCCGCGCACCCCGAGGCCTCCCGGGTCGGCGTCGGCGACCTCAGCCGCCCCCGCGGCGGCAACTTCGGCCGGCAGTTCGGCGGGATCGGACATGCCTCCCACCAGAACGGTCTCGACGTCGACGTCTACTACCCGCGGCGCGACGGCGAGGAGCGCGCGCCGAGGCGGGTCGGCGAGATCGATCGCGCGCTCGCACAGGATCTCGTCAACCGTTTCGTACAGGCCGGCGCCGTGAAGATCTTCGTCGGCCCGCATACGGGCTTGCGCGGCCCGACACGCATCGTGAGGCCGCTCGTCCACCACGACGACCACCTGCACATCCGCTTGCACGACGACCGGCCGGAGCGCATCCAGCTGGGCGAGTCGACGGAGGGACGTCCGATCTACGCGTTCCGGCTCGGGAACCCCGCAGCGAGGAAGCTGCTCGTGGTCGGAACCATCCACGGGAACGAGCCGGCCGGAATGGCGGTCACTCGGCGGCTGCTCGGCGTCAGCCCGCCGCTCCACGCGGAGCTGTGGGTGGTGCCCGACCTCAACCCGGACGGGCACGCAGCCGCGACGCGCGCGAACGCTGCCGGCGCCGACCTCAACCGCGATTTCGGCCGCTTCTCGCAGCCCGAGACGCGCATCGCGCGCGCCCTGATCCGGCAGATCGACCCGTGGCTGAGCGTGTGGTACCACCAGCCGCAGGGCCTCGTCCGGGCGTACGGCGGCAGCGTCGGCGTGGGTCGGGCCTACGCGCAGCTCGCCCGCGCCCGGTACCGCACGGTCGTCTGGCCGCCGGGGACGGCGCCGCGCTGGCAGAACCGCGTCGGCGAGCGCTCGTTCGTCGTCGAGCTCGGCCCGGGCCGCCTCGGCCCGCGAGCGGCGGCCCGCCACGTGCACGCGATCCTCGCCCTGGCCGATTAGGGTCCCGGAGACGTGCTCGGCGAAGGCGACCGGATTCCAGAGGCCCGGGTGTGGCTCGGCCCACGCGAGCAGGTGACGCTCGGGGAGATCGTCGCGGACGGCCCCGCGCTGTTCTTCTTCTACCTCTTCGACTGGTCCTCCACCTGAACGGACGAGATGGAGCTCCTGCGTGACAGGAGCGAGGAACTCCAGGATGCAGGGGTCCGGCCGTTCGGGATCTCCCGCGACTCGCCGTGGACGCACGTCGCCTGGATGCAGGCGCTCGATCTGACGGTCCCGCTCCTCTCGGACTGGAACGCGCAGGCGACCCGGGCGTTCGGGCTCGAGCGCTCGTATCGCGGGATGGAGGACGTCCCGGTGCGGTCGGCGTTCCTCGTCGACCAGGGCGGTACGGTGCGGCGCGCATGGCGCTACGACGACGCCGAGGTGCCGGACCTGGACGCCATCGTGGCGGCCGCGCGCGAGTTGTAGCCCTCGTCGCCGCGACGTACCTCGGCGCCGGGCTGCTCGCCACGTGGCCCGCGTTCAGGAGCGCGGACGACGCCTTCCTCGCCCAGGGGTTGCCGGAGCACGCCGGCGCTGCCGCCCCGGGCGACCACCTGCAGGCCGTCTGGCAGCTCTGGCTCCCTGGCCATCAGCTGGAGCGCGGCGAAGCGCCCTGGCTCGACCCGTACAGCTTCCAGCCCGAGGTCGGCCCGCGGCCGAACTTCGCCGGGTGGCCGTTCGGGCTCGTCTTCTGGCCGCTCTACGCGATCCTCGGAGCGGTAGCGGGCTGGAACGCCTTCGTCCTCCTCGGCTTCCTCGGCGCGGGCGCCGCGACCTTCCTCTGGCTGCGGGAGCTCGGCCTGGGCGTGCCAGGAGCGCTGACGGGCGGGCTCGCGTTCGCCCTCGCGCCCTACCTCGTGACGCAGAGCGCGATGGGCCACCTGCTCGCCCCGGTCTCGGTGCTGCTCCCGCTCGCCCTCTACGCGTTCGAGCGCTCGCGGGCCGGACGCGACGCCTGGCTTGCAGTTGCGGGCGCGTCGCTCGCGTCGATCCCGCTCTCCGGGCAGGTTCACCTCGCCCTCGGCGCGGTTCCGTTCTTCGTCCTCTACGCCGTGCTCCGCCGTCCGGTCCGGATCCGGGGGGTGGCCGGCTGTGCCCTGGCCGCCGTCTTCGGGGCCCTCGCCGTGTACGTGGCGTCGATCCGGGGCTCGGTCGGCGCGGGCGGCCGGTCGTTCGAGCAGGTCGACCGCTACTCCGTCGGCCTGCTGGACTTCCTCGCCCGGGACCCGCGACACGGCCTCGAGAGCGCCGCCTTCCTCGGCTGGGTGCTGCCGGTCGTCGCGATCGTCGGCGTCGTCGCCGTGATCCTCCAGGGCCGCTACGGGCTCGCGGCCGCGCTCCTCGTCGGCGCCCTCGTGCCCTGCGCCCTCGCGCTCGGCGCGAACCTCCCCGGCTACCGGACGCTCTGGGAGCACGTGCCGGGTCTCGACCAGACGCGCGTCCCGGCACGCTTCATGCCGATCGCCTGCCTCTGCCTCGCCGCGCTCGTCGGCGTGGCCGCGGATCGCGTACGGCGGCGTGCGCTCGTGGCCGGCCTGCTCGTCCTGCTCGCGCTCGACCTGCGGCTCGGGGTGACGCGCTACCACCCCACCGCGGCGGATGCGAGCAACGACGCGTACGCCGCGCTCGCCGACGCCGGGCCAGGCCGCCTGCTCGAGCTGCCCGTTCACCTCCCCGACCGGCAGGAGGCGAGCATCTACCTCCACTACGCGATGCAGGCGCCGCGCGGGCGGCCGGCCGGCTACGCGACGACGGCGCCGAAGACGGCGGACGCAACCGTCCGCGCGCTGCGCGAGGACCCCTGCTCGGCCCGCGGCCTCGGCGTCCGCTACCTGGCCGTGTTCGACCCTTCGAAGCGACCGTGCTCAGGCGTGCTGGTCGGCGAGGACGGGCCGGTCAGCGTCTTCCGGCTCCGGAAGGTCTCGGAGTCGCGGGATCGGCGACGGTAGGAGCCAGAGGACGCCCGCGAGCGCCCCGATCGCCCCGATCCAGAGTGTCGGCTGCAGCCCGATCGTGCTCCCGAGCACGCCGCCGGCGAGGGAGCCGAGCGGCCGCACGCCGTAGTTGACGAACGAGTACGCGCCGGACACGCGCGAGCGGAGCCGGTCGGGAATGAGCGCGGCGAAGATCGCGCCCGCGCTGATGTCGAGCATCATCACGCCGACTCCGGACCAGAACTCGGCGAGGAAGAGCATCAGCACGACGACCCAGCGCGGCCCGCTCGCCAGCGGCACGAGCAGAAGCGGCAGTGGGAACAGGACGCAGCCGACCACGTACGCCGGCCCGAGCCCGATCCGGCGGCTGATCCGGCCGGTGACCAGCGAGCCGATCACGCCGCCGACAGCGCCCGCTCCGAGGACCAATCCCAGCGTCCCGGCCGGGACGTCGAGCTCGCGGGTGACGTAGAGGACGAAGAGCGCCCAGAAGACGAAGTTGAAGAAGTTGACCGTCGCGGTCGCGGCGAGGCTGCTTCGCATCACCGGCGAGCGGGCGATGAAGCGGAGGCCGGCGACGACGTGCCCGCGCTCCGCTTCCTCGGTCGCCGGCTCCTCCGGCGAGATGCTCCGCAGGAAGAGCGCAGAGAACACGTACGAGCACGCGTCGAGGAGGAGCGCGACAGGCGCTGTGACCGCCTGGACGAGCAGCCCGCCGATACTCGGCCCGGCCACGAACGAGAACGCACGCGTGCCGTTGAGCAGCGACTGGCCTTCGACGTATCCTTCCCGAGGCACGACCGAGATGAAGAGCGTCGGGTTGCTGACGCTGAAGACGACGGCGAGCGAGCCGACCAGGAACTCCGTCACGAACAGCTGCTCGATCCTGAGGACGTCGAGCGCGTAGGCGATGGGAACGCTGGCGACGATGAGCGCGCGCCCGACGTCCGCGGCGATCATCTTCTGTCGCCGCTCGCCGCGCCGGTCGACCCACGCGCCCGCGTGGAGCGAGAACAGGAGGTACGGGAACAGCCCGGCCGCCGTCAGGAGACCCATCTCGGCGGCGCTGGCGTCGAGGACGAGAACCGCCGTAAGCGGCAGCGCGATCAGTGCGACCTGATCGCCGACCAGCGAGATCGAGTGCGCCGCGAAGAAGCGGCGGAAGGTCCGGTTCTCTCGCAGCAGCGGCGGGACGAGCGGCATCGCACCGGGATCTTGTCGTAGCGTCCGGGTCGTGAAGATCGCGGAGCTGCGACCGGGGCTCCATCGCTGGACGACTCCGCACCCGGATGCCGAGCCGAGCCCGAAACCGGGCAGCCCGGCCGACTGGGCGCCGGACGTCGGTTGTGTCGCCTACGAGGCGGAAGAGGCGCTGCTGCTCGTCGATCCACTCGTGCCGCAGGACGGCTGGGCCTCACTCGACGGGCTGGTCGAGCGCCGCGACCGGCCGGTGACGCTGTTCGTGACGCTGCCGTTCCATCGACGCAGCCGCGAGGCGGTGGCGAAACGGTACGGCGCGACGGAGGGCGTTCCGCCGGGCGTCGCGACGATCGAGATCGACCGCGCCGGCGAGACGATGGTCTGGCTGCCCGAGACACGCGCGCTAGTCCCCGGCGACCGCATCCTCGGTGACGACGCCGGCGGACTGCGGCTGTGCCCGCAGTCGTGGCTCGCCTACCTCGGGAACGGCATGACGCGGGCGCAGCTCGCCGAAGAGCTGCGCCCGCTACTGGATCTGCCGATCGAGCTCGTCCTCGTCTCGCACGGCGAGCCGGTGCTCGACGGCGGTCGTGAGGCGATCGCGCGGGCTATCGACTCCGCTTGAGCAGCCAGCGGTCGAAGAAGCCGACGACGCGCTCTTCGTACGCCGCGGGCTGGGCCTCGATACCGCCCATGTGCTTGGAGCCCGGAACCTCCCAGATCTCCTTCGGCCCCCGCTTGACCTTGTAGAACTCGTCGTTGGCCGGCTTCTCGGCCGGCTGGCCCTTCGCCCCGTAGACGAAGAACACGGGGTTCTCGATCTTCCTGACGAGGCTCTTCAGGTCGGCCGGGGGCGTATCGCTCGTGGAGAGCGCCGTGCCGACGGTGACGATGGCGGAGCTGAGCGTCTCATCCCATCTGCCACCCGGATTCGCCAGGTCGTCGCGGACGGATCGGCCGCTGCCGCCCTCCGAGACGATCGCCTTCAGCGCGTCGGACTCTGCGGCGGCCTCGATCATCATCTCTCCGCCGACCGAGAGGCCGATGCCGCCGATCCGGCCGGGATCGACGTCGGGGCGGCTCTGCAGGAACTTGACGGCCGCGTGGACGTCACGCTCGCCTTGCCAGCCGAGCAGATTCGGGTCGCCTTCGCTCTCGCCCTCGCCGCGCCGGTCGAAGAGCAGGACTCCGTAGCCGTGGTCGGCCAGGATCTTCGCCCGCTTCTGGGAGGACGCGCGGCCGGGGAAGGAGATAACCGCCGCGCCGTTCTTCGACTCGATGTACCACCCCTTCAGCGTCAGGCCGTCGCTCGTCTCGAACTCGACGTTCTCGTACGGGGCGCCGAGATCTGCGGTCGGGACCTCCGCGCGGCCGACGTGGGTGACGACGTACGAGACGGTGAGCGGGAGCGCAAAGACGGCAACCACGACGAGCGCGCCGCCGGTCACGAGCAGCCGGCGCGGGTACCGCCACCAGAGCGCGTCGTCCGTCCGCCGGGACTTCCACAGCGCAGCGGCGCCGACGCCGATCAGGACGAAGGCCGCCGGAGCCGCCAGCAGCGAGCTGTAGTCGTCGCCCGAGGCGCCGACCTCGCTCGCGTAGTAGAAGCCCTCGACGCTCGAGAGCAGGCCGAAGAAGGCAAACAGGAACGCGAGCGCGGCGCGCACGCCGGCGCGCAGGCGCGGGTAGGCCCACGCCGTCCCGAGCAGCAGCGCGGTCGGAATCAGCCCGCCCGCAAGGTGGTCGGTCGCCGAGGTCCCCGCGTTCGGCTGTAGGAACGCGTCGTCGACGGTGTGCAGGGCCAGGGCGCCGAGTGCGACGCGCGCTAGGCCGGTCTCCGTCCTCAGCACGGCGACGACGCGCGCCGCGACGGCCCGACCGCGTTCGGCGGGGGTCGGATGGGCGATGGTCGTGCTCATGTGCGGCCTCCAGTGGGGGGTGCGTGCATACGGCCCACGCTCGCAGGGCGCCCGCGCGGCCGGAATGGGGCGGCCAGGCGTATCGCGGGTGCGGTTGCCCGCACCCGCGAACCCGCCGCGCCTACGCCGTCGTGACCGGCAAGGAAGGAGCCTCGACCTTTGGTTCCGCCACAGAGCCTCCGTGCTCGAGGTGCGGCAGCCACTCGAGCCAGCTGGGCAGGTACCAGTTCCAGTCCCCGAGCAGCTTCATCGTCGCCGGCAGGAGGATCGCGCGGATGATGGTCGCGTCGATCAGGATCGCGGCCGCGAGCCCGACGCCGAACTGCTTGAAGATCATCATCTGCAAGGTGCCGAAGATGGCGAAGACGGCGACCATCACGATCGCCGCGCTCGTGACGACGCCGGCGGTGGACTTGATTCCGTGGGCGATTGCCTCGTCGGTGCTCAGGCCCCTGTCGACGCTCTCACGGACTCGGCTTAGGACGAACACGTGGTAGTCCATCGACAGCCCGAAGAGGATCACGAACAGCAGGATCGGCAGGAACGGGTCGATCCCGCCGGTGAACTCGAAGCCCAGCAGCCCCTTTCCCCAGCCATGCTGGAAGACCATCACGAGGATCCCGTAGGCGGCGCCCACGGAGAGCAGGTTCAGGACGATCGTCTTGGCTGCGATCACGAGCGAGCGAAACGAGACGAGCATCACGAGAAACGCGAACAGCAGCACGAAGCCGAATACGAGCGGCGCGACGCTCTTCATCTGGCTGCTGAAGTCCTTCTGCTGCGCCGTCGTTCCGGTGACGCCGACCTCGGCTCCAGCAAGCGGCGTGAGATACCGCGGGACGATGTCGTCTCGCAGGATCGCAAGCGCTTTGATCGAGGTCGAGTCGGTGCCGTCACCGGCGAACGGGATCGAAATGTTGGCCACAGTCTTGGCGTCGTTGACGTCGACGTCGATCGGGTGGTTCATGACGCCGCTGTCGAGTGCGAGTGCCTCGAGCTGGCCGATAGCCTCGACCACTTCGGGCGCCTCAACGTTCGGGGCTTTGACGACGACGCTCGCGGCGACCTCCGTCCCGGGGAACGCTTGCTTGAGGCGGTTGTACGTCGTCAGCAGGTTCTGTGGATAGGTGTCGATGCTGGGCTGGGCCGTGCGGAGCTGGACCGCAGGCAATGCGATCGCCACGAGCAGCCCGCCCGCCAAGGCGACCGACCCGACCGGGTGCCGGAGCACGCGATCGATGATCGCCCCCCAGATCCGCCCCTCGCCGTCGTCGCGGCGCAGCCGGTGGACGAACGGCACTCGTAGGCGGTCGACGTTGTCGCCGAGCTTGGAGAGCAGAGCGGGGAGCACGGTCAGGGAGCCGAGCATCGCGACGGCGACCACCGTCATCGTCGCGACGCCGAAAGAGGCGAAGTCCGCGTCGCCGGTGAAGAACATGCCGGCCATGGCGACGATGACCGTGCAACCAGAGACGAGCACGGAACGACCCGAGGTGGCGGCGGCAATCTCGAGCGCGGCTTCTTCGCTGTGGCCCGCGGCACGCTCCTCGCGCTCGCGCTTCAAATAGAACATCGTGTAGTCGACCCCGACGGCGAGCCCGATCAGGAGGACGATCGCGCTGACCGAATCGGACATCGGCAGGACGTTGCTGACGATCGCAACGAGCCCGAAGGTTGCGAGCACCGCCGTCACGCCGAGCAGGAGCGGGATTCCGGCCGCGACGAGCGCGCCGAACGCGACCAGGAGGATGATCAGCGTCAGCGGGACCGAGTAGAGCCCGGCCTTCTTGAGATCGTCGAAGAACGCTGCCTCGACCGCCTTGCTCGTGCTCTCACCGAAGGATCCGATGGTAAGCCCGGGGTACGCCTTCTGAGTTTGGGCTACGCCGGCGACGATCGAGTCGACCTTGTCCGCGGCGTCGTCCGAGGGTCCGCGGATCTCGACGCCGACGAGGGCGGAGTGCTTGTCGTCGGAGATGAGGCCGTCGTTCTTCTTGTCGAACGGCGACTCGACCTTCGCCACCTCGTCGAGCTTGGAGAGCCTCGTGATGACCGCCTGGACGCCCGCCTGGAACTCAGGGCTGTCTGCGGTCAGCGTTTTGCTCTGGATCAGGACACTCTCGCCCGCGGGCTGCCTGAAGTCGTCGTAGAGGATGGTGTCGGCACGGCCCGACTCGCCCGGCCCCGAGGTCTCCATGACGATCTGCTTCGCAGGGGAGACGATGCTGACAGCAAAGAGGGCGATCGCGAACGCGAGCCAGCCGAAGATCGCTTTCTTGCGATTGTGCGCGCTCCAGCGCGCCATGCGCGCGGCGAGATTCGGCCGCGTTGCGGATTCGGCGGGATCGGCCCACCGCTCGTCCCTGGGCCTACCACCCGGGTCGTCCTGGATGATGCGCGTCTTCATCGCTCTC